>Ga0316619_10000158_pt1 | contig 12188 bp, 8 predicted proteins | sample OWC_Aug_M1_C1_D4_FD_207659 | JGI IMG/M metagenome (GOLD analysis project Ga0316619, IMG submission 207659) | Wetland soil microbial communities from Old Woman Creek delta, Ohio, United States - OWC_Aug_M1_C1_D4_B | ecosystem: Environmental > Terrestrial > Soil > Wetlands | place: USA: Ohio...
ATGGCCCTGATCGATGCCGCCGGCACTGTCATTGCGATAAACAAGTCAGCGGTCCGTCTGGCTGGTTTTGAGGAAGAAGACGTCCTCGGCAGATCATTTGAGGTTCTGCCCATGTTTCCACTCAGTGCACTGGCGGATTTCGAAGCGCGTTTCAAAGGCACAATGTCAGGTCTGGAACTACCTCCGTTTGAAGCAGAAGTAAGCGCCAGTTCGGGCAAACAAGTCAGAGTACAGATCCACCTCAGCCCCTGGAAATCGGCCAACAAGGTAGCCGGGGTGGTGGTAGTGATAAGGGGCTCTGACAGCGGCAGAGGTCTCTTGGGCGCCACGTCCCGCCAAGGCATTGACGACAAGTTCCGGGCTTTGGTCGAGACAACCAGCGACATCATATGGGAAGTGGATGGTAGGGCTGTCTACACCTACATCAGCCCTCAGGTATACGACACGCTGGGCTACAAGCCTGCGGAGGTGCTGGGCAAGACGCCCTTCGACTTTGTGCCGCTGCAGGAAGCGCGCCGTCTGACCAAGGTACTGATAGCAGCCATCACCTCCGGGGAGCCTCTCAGGAGTATCGAGGTTCCCAACCTGCACAAGAACGGCCAAACAGTCTTCCTGGAGACCAGCGGCGTTCCTTTCCGTGACGGGAATGGGACGCTGGTTGGGTACCGTGGCGTTCATCGCGATATCACTCAGCGCCGGGCAGCAGACCAGCAAGTGCACGAGACCATCAAGAAGCTGGAATCGACCGTGGAAAGCGTCATCCAGGCGATATCACTGACCGTGGAGATGAGAGACCACTACACCGCCGGGCATCAAAGACGGGTTAACCAGTTGGCCTGTGCGATTGCCAGAGAGATGGACCTCCCGTTAGAGAGAATTCAAATAATCCGCGTCGCCGGATTGCTGCATGACTTCGGAAAGATCTTTGTGCCTACCGAGATACTCATCAAACCGGGCAAGTTGAATGATCTGGAGTTCTCCTTGATCAAATCCCATCCTCAATCCGGATACAACGTGCTGAAGAACATCGAGTTCCCTTGGCCGATTGCTGACATCATCGTTCAACACCATGAGCGCATGGATGGTTCGGGCTACCCTTCACACCTTCGCGGAGAAGAGATTGGCCCCGAAGCGCGCATACTGGCAGTGGCCGATGTCGTAGAAGCCATGACGTTTCATCGGTCGTATCGACCCGCCCTCGGCTTGGACACGGCGTTGAAGGAGGTCAACAAGAACAAGTCTACGCTCTACGACCCCAAGGTGGTAGAGGCTTGCCTGGACGCCTTCCTCGATCACAGCTTCAAGTGGGAGAGCGTATGACCATCGTTGAACGAGGAGTGTCATTGTGCTGCGGGCCTGACCTCCCGGTCGCCACCCAGGCCGATCAGCGGGCGACCGACCTAGTCTCGATTGACGTTCTCTTCTCTAGGCCGGAACCGGGTTGCCTTCTCGTCCGAGCCCGTCCCCATTGCAGTCGAGTGGCATAGCATCCCAGCTCTACGGCCCCCAAACACTGCCGCCGGAGATGGCCATGAGCGCCACCTATACCAGCCCCCTCGCCGAGCGATTCCCGGTTCTACCGCGTTTGTGAAGGGATTTGACCGCAGAGCTATCGGTCCCGCTTCTGCTCAATCCGCGATTGCGTACAAGACGGGCAGGAGCAATCTCGGGGTGGTATTGGGAAGACGATATGTCAAGAGGATGATGACCCTACTGCATCGTTGCCGCGGGATAGCACGCTAGTACAGATCTGCTACCGCTTCGCCTTTGAAACTGAACGCTTTCTCCTTGAAGACACGCACGCAGGCATCCACTACCCGCGCGTCGTAGAGGATGCCACTGTTCTTAACGACTTCGTCCAGAGCCTTGTCCAGACCAAGAGCCGGGCGGTAGGGACGATGTGAGGACATAGCCTCCACAACATCGGCCACCGCCAGTATCCGGGCCTCCAGCAGGATCTCCTCGCCCCGGACCTGGTCTGGATACCCGGAGCCATCCATCCTTTCATGATGCTGAAGCACAGTCTTGGCTATCGGCCACGGGAACTCAATCGACTTCAGAATGTTGTAGCCTGCCTTGGCATGAGTCCGGACCATGGCGAATTCGATGTCGTTCAGCCGCCCCGGTTTAGTGAGGAGTTCCGTGGGGAGCAACATCTTTCCCACGTCGTGCAATAGGCCAGCCACGTGTATAGCCTGGACTTGCTGACCGGATAACCCCATAGCCTCGGCAATGGCGCAGGCCAACTCGGTCACCCTCAACTGGTGCCCGGCAGTGTAACGATCCCTCATGTCCACCATAGCCCTTATCGCCTGAATGGTCCCTTCAAGTGCCTTCTCCGCCTCCCGGCAGCTCTCCTGGACCCTCTCCTCCGCCCTCCTCCGTTCCGTCACGTCACGGAGAACCCCGAGGAATTGAACCGGACGGCCGCTCAGGTCCCTCATGATGGTGACCGTCGTATCCACCCACAGGGTCGACCCATCTCTGCGCCGCAGGCCGAGCTCCACCGGGTGCTGCAGCTCCCCGCTTACATCATTCTCCGTCCTCTCCGTCGCCATCAACCCCGCCACTATGTCCCTAACTTTCTGAGCTGACGTCGGATCAAGGGCCTCTTCCAGTCCCCGGAACAAGCTCTCGTCTGCACGATATCCCAACAGGCGCTCGATGGAGGGGCTTACGTAGATGGGCCGCAGGTCGACATCCGTTACCCAGATGACATCGCTGACATTCTCAGCCAGAAGGCGATAGCGTTTCTCGCTTTCGCTCAAGGCATCCTCGGTGTGCTTTCGGTCGGTAATCTCACGGGACACAACCAGCACTGACTCGACCGAACCGTCCGGGGCAAACTCGGGCGTCATACGAGCCTCGAAATGCCCGTGCCCGCCGAGAGTGGGCATCTCATACTCAATCACCCTCTCCTGGCGGGTCTGGAACACCGCCTCACCCGCCTCTTCCCAGAAACGCGCGAGTTCCTCCGGTGCTCCAAGTTCCCCGTTAGTCTTGCCGATGAACTCCCCACGTGGTATGCCCGTCGATCGTTCAACAGCGCGGTTGATATACAGATGACGCTTGGCTCTGTCGTACCTGGCCACAACATCGGTAGCATTCTCAGCCAGCGCCCTGAACTCCTGTTCGCGCTTCTGCAGCTCTTCCTGCGCCCGTTTGCGCTCGGTGATGTCTCTCACCACCGCAATGCATCCCACAACATCACCGCGCATCTTGAGGGGCGAGACACGGACTTCCAGTGTCAGTCTCTGACCGGACTTCGTCGTGACATCGAGTTCCAGAGGCGGTGCCTCCATGCCTGACAGGATCGGGGCAAAGACGGACGCCATCTTGTCGATATCCTGCGACCCAAACATGTCCAACTCGTCAAATGACCTGCCTACAATCTCGTCAAGAGAATAGCCGCCGACCTCCAGTATCCGCTTGTTCACTCTCATGAGTCTGCCTGTTAGATCAAACACCGCTATGCCATCTCGCACACTGTCGAAGACCGCCTGCAGATCTCTTCGCGACTCCTGCAATGCGCTTTCGGCTTTCCTCTGTTCCGTGATATCCCGGATGGAGATTAGTCCAGCCAGCCTGCCCTGATACTCGGTTCTCACACCTACGGCACTGACCCATATCTCGCTGCCATCCGTTTTCAGCGCCTTGAGCTCCATGACCTCGTGCAGGTCCTTCTCGAACATGTGCTCAGCCATCATCTGCGCAACGCGCCCTCTGTCTTCATCAGGTATGTAGTTCAGAGGATCCACTCCCACCATCTGCTCCGGCGATGCGAAACCAAAGATGCTGGCGGCAGCCGGATTGGCAATCATTATCTTACCGGTGGCCGCATCGATTACTTCGATACCGTCAAGGGTGGTATCAAACAGATGCCGATAGCTTCTCTCGGTCTGCCGCAGAGCCTTCTCGGACTTCACGTGTTCCAGACTCTCGATGACCTTCCACCGGCCCTCTCGTTGCATGACGATAGAGTGGTGGATCCTGAACAGGTCCAAAGCCTCTGGTACGCCCAGAGATTGAATGGGATAGGCACACAGGGCCACCGCCGCGGCACCCGAAATGAACTCGCCGACGGTCTCTTCGTACGTTACAAAGGTGCGCCGTTCCGTCTTGCCAACCCAGCTCGATTCGCCGGCTACCCAGATGCCATCGAAACCGCGCGCCTTCGCTTGAACAAGCGCGTCAGAAGCATGTTTCACAGCCGTTGATGCGTCCAACCGGCCGTCGCGCAGGTACCACTCCGTGTGAGGGACAGCCAGAATCTGCCCCTTCTTTTGGCACCGGTCAAAATGCGGGATGCCATCCCTCAGCGCCTTCATCACCTGCTGCCCCAGAGGTTCGGAAGACAGCCAGAGGCAGAGCGCGTTCCTTTCCAGACCGTTTTTGAAATAGGACACCATCAGGTCGATCAGTTCATCATCTGACTGATGGAGGTGGCACAAATGCGTACCCCAGCGGACCGCATCAAAGATGCCGACGTCCGCAGATACTTTGGCCCCAATGCTCATACTCATCCCGCTGCTACTCGATTCATCCGGCGCCCCGGGCGCCAAGTGGAGGCCCACGGCAGCCAGCCGTACAGAAAACGCAACAGGCCGTCAGGAAGACTCTCCAAAGCCGCCGACGCTCTCATGGGCAGTCAGCGGCAGTGGCCATCCCGCGCGGCCCGCTCAATCTCGCTTCCTCGCCCCCTCCCTTTGCGATAGCGCAACGCTCTTCACAGTGCCTGCTATTCGTGCAGCACGGCAAAAAGTTACACAATCATTACACGCCCGTATGGAGATTGTCGGACAACCCCAGAGCAATTAGAAGACACAACCGGTCTGTTTTTGTGACCCAAGTGGCTATTCGCTCAGGGTCAAGAGAGGAGACAAGATCAAAAGGAGCAGGCTTTGAGGCCTTCTGACCCCCGTGGTCGTCGCGGCTGCCCCTAATCCCTTACTCAGCCTGCCTGCGGAACATCATGGTGGCAAAGGCCACGGCCAACATCGCCAGAGCACCCAGAACCACCAGGGAGCGCCAAAGGTCGGACCACACATAACCTTCCAGCACCAAGCCGCGCACGCCGACTACAGCGTAGTCCACGGGATTGAAGTGCCTCACTGTGTTGAGCCAGCCCGGAAGGGCTTCACCAGGCATCATGGTCGATGACATGAACATCAAAGGCATAGTCAGAAGATTGGTGGTGGCCATGACGGTCTCCTGCCGTTTAACTAGAAGCGCCAGGCCGTTGGAAAAGGCGGCGAACGCTAGTCCCAGCAGCGCCACAATGAACAGAGCGAGCAGCACCCCAGGCACGCCAGTGGCCACATCCACGCCCATGATAGCGGCGATGATGAAGATGATAGCCGCCTGGACAATAGATACCAGCACGGCAGCAATGACCTGGCCCAGGATAATGGAGACCCGGGTGACGGGCGTGGCCAGCATCTTGGACAGTATCCCCATATCCATCATCATCAGTAGGCCGAACCCCGAGAAAGCCGAGCCGAACAGCACTGTCATAACCACTACTCCCGGGGCAAAGAACTGGAGATAGCTGCTGCCGCCCATCATGCTGCCACCCAGGGACTTGAATATCTGCGTGAAGAGCACCAGCCACAGCACGGGCTGAAACAGGCTCATGAATATGAACACCGGCATCCGGATGCGTGACCTGAGCCCTCTCACCACTATGTGCCATGTGTCAGCCAGGGCGTTCATCATTTCTGCCTCCTGCTGGCCTTACGCTGCAACTGGGCGAAGGTGGTCCGTGCGCCTTCCTGGGCGCGAATGGTGCGGCCGGTGTACTTCAGGAACACATCATCCAGAGAGGGCCGTGACATGGATATCGACTTGACCTCGATTCCCTGACTGCCCAGGAGCTGCATGATGCCGGGAATAGCCGACCCGCCGTCCTTGACGTAAACCGCAAGCTCTCCGTCCGTTGGCCTGGTACTAGTCACGAATGGCTTGCCGGATAGAACCGCCTCGGTGCGCCTGATGAACTCCTTGCACTCCTCATCCTTCTGCACGCACGGAGTGAGGGTCACCACGTCACCACCTATGGATTTCTTGAGTTCGTCGGAAGTGCCGATGGTCATTATCTTGCCCAAATCGATGATGGCGATTCGATCGGCCAGGCGGTCGGCTTCCTCCATATAGTGGGTGGTCAGGAATATGGCGACGCCCAGGGTCTTGGCCAGGTTGTTGATGTAGTCCCACAGATGGGCCCTGGTCTGCGGATCAAGCCCGGTGGTGGGCTCATCCAGGAAGAGCACCTGGGGTTGGTGGATCATGCCCATGGCCAAATCGAGGCGCTTGCGCATGCCTCCCGAGTAGGCAGAGACCATCTTATCCTCGTAGCCGTTCAGCCCCACCAGTTCGAACAGCTCTTTGACCCGGGCCTTGATCGTTTTGCCGTCCAGCCGGTAGAAGTGGCCGTAGAGGGCCAGGTTCTCCCTGCCAGTGGCCTGCTCGTCGACACCCACGTCCTGGGCCGCGTAGCCGATGCGCTTCCGCACCTCGGCCGGGTGCTTCACCACATCGAAGCCTGCTACCCTAGCAGACCCAGAGGTCGGCAGGATAAGTGTGTTCAACATCTTGATGGTGGTCGTCTTGCCAGCGCCGTTCGGCCCCAGAAAGGCGAATATCTCGCCGGCGTTCACCTGGAAATCGATGCCGTCGACGGCTCTCACGTCCCCAGGAAACACCTTGGTGAGAGCCTTCGTTTCTATGACACTCATAAGCCTCCTTTGCCGCCTTGGCGCAAATGGGATCGGATGGTCCTAGCATCTTATTCTATTTCTTGCTGACGGCGCTGTCGATTTCTTTCCGCGCCCGAGCCGACACATCTCGCGCTTAGAGAGATGCTGGAGAAGCTCCTGCCAAGAGTCCAAGGCGTCCCTCAGGACTTCCTTTCCTGTTGCCAAACTGAGCGATTCGGCTCACCACGTCTAGCCAGTTGGGACTTCCCGAAGCCCATTATGCAGCGCAGAATTATGGAAGTCGTCGGCTCGCTCAGACAGCAGAGGCGAAAGAATCAAACAGAGAGTCCCTTGACACCCGGAAGGACGGCGTTCGACGGGCAAGCCCATGGGTGTCTGCGAGCAAAGCTGTCTTTGAGAGACCCCACCAGTGGTGTGATACAGGTCATAATGCGAGGGGAGAAGCCAGTGAATCGAGAATCCGGGTCAGACTGGACAGCAAGATGAAGTACGCCACGTCATCACACCACGCTATTATCCTCAACTTCAACTGCTACACATACATGCTTCTGCGATTGGGATTCGAGAAGCTGGCCGACAGGGTGCCGTTCGCCAGAATAGCGGAGAAGCGCTTCAACAACCTGGCGCTGCTTTTGGCCAAGACCACGTCGAACCCGGACCTGCTCGGGCCTCATCTCTTCGATGCCGTCGAGTTCCACCTCACCGACCCCCGGCTGTTCTACGACCGGTTCGAATGGAAGATAAACGACAGAATGGTGAAGAGCATACTAGTGCCGATCGCCTCTTTTCACGCACACATTGAGAAGAGCCCTCTGCTGTCCAGGTACACGTTCAACCTTTGCGATGTCTCGCCGCGCACGAGGAAGGCCATAAGAGGCCAACTCGAAGCGGCGTACCGGATAGCGGAGGAGCACCCCAAGTCCGTGGTAACCGACAACCCGGTCATTGTCTTTCACGCTGGCATGGCCAGAGATGACGGAGACCGGGAGGCAGCGCTTCTCAGACTGAGAGAGAACCTGGAATACCTGGCGGACACCAACAAGTGCCTCTACGAGGAGTATGGCCATGATCGGAAGATCATCCCAACTATTGAGAACAGCCCCCATGAGGGGACATGGCTCTGCCAGACGCTCGATGACTGCGGGCGGGCTATAAGGGATTTCTCGGACGAGGTCAAGCTCACCCTGGACTACGGCCATGCGATGACGGTAAGGGGAGGGCGGGACGCTCTGCTGCAACAGCTAACGAACAAGGACATCGGCGAGAACATAGTGAGCCTGCACATGCACCACTCCCCCGAGGTCAACCATGAAGCGCAGCATGTCCACGCTCCGCTGTCGACCATTTCGAAGGGCAATCTGCAGGTTCTGGCTGGTGATCTGAAGGAGATTGTGCACCACACAGCCATAAAGAAGCAGGGCTACGTCACCATGGAGGTCCCCTCCGGAGATCCTCTAGACTACATGCCGTGGCTGAGAAGCAAGAAGAGGGCGGCTGCGCTGGTCAATCGGTTTCTGGACGGCACACGCCTTTTCGAGTTCAGCGATTTCCAGGGCACCATGAAAGACCAGTTGGCCAGTCTGGCGCTATTGAAGGACATGTTGGACGACAGCGTCATTGATGGCGATCAACCTTGGGCCTACCGCGGCAGCAACTAGCGCGTCGTCACGTTGGCCAAGGCATTTCCGACATCGTGGCGGGTTTCGCACCCCCTCTACCCACCCCACGCCCAGATTCCCGCGTTCGCGGGAATGACAGGTTATGGGGCGCGCAGAGGGGCAGAGCCCCTCTGCGTTTCTCCTATTCCCCCAAGAATGGGGGCCAGGGGGTTGACAGGGAGAATCTCTACCAACGCATCACGGTGGCACCCCAGGTGAACCCCGCGCCGAAGGCCGCGAACACGACGAGACTGCCTTGCTTTATCAGTCCCTGCTCGAGCGCTTCGCTCAGGCAAATGGGCAGCGTCGCCGCCGTGGTGTTCCCATACCGCTGGATGTTGCTGTAGAACTTCTCTTCCGGCACTCCCAGCTTGGCCGCGGCAAACTGGTTGATGCGGAGATTGGCCTGATGCGGGATAAACAGGTCAACATCCTCCACCTTGAGATCGTTCGCCTTCAAAGCTTCCTCGATCACCTCCGGCATTTTGGTCACCGCCACCCGGAAGACCTCCTTGCCCTGCATCTTGGGCCACTGGGAGCCCCTGTCCAGCATCTCGTGTGTCAGGCACGGCTTCTTGCTGATGTCGAACATCTCTACTTTGAGCAGGTCCGCAAACCTTCCATCTGCATGAAGGTGGTTGGACAGAATGCCCCTAGATGGGTCCTCCGAAGGCCCGACAATCACGGCGCCGGCGCCATCGGCAAAGATAACCGATACATCGCGCCCTTCGTCGGTGAAATTCAGATCGCTGGACTGGATCTCGGCACCAACGACTAGGATTCTCTTGTACATGCCGATCCTGACGAAGGCATCGGCCGCGGCCAGGCTGTAGATGAAACCAGTGCACTGGTTTCTGATGTCCATGGCGCCTATCTCAGTCAAGCCCATCTTGGCCTGAAGATAACACCCGCTGCCGGGGAACTGGTGATCAGGGCTGAGCGTGGCAAAAATAATGAAGTCCAGATCCTCGGCCTTCATGCCGGCGCTCTTCAGCGCTTCGTTGGAAGCTTCGAGGGCCAGGTCCGAGGTGTAGACCCCCTCATCCGCGAAACGCCTCTCCTCAATGCCGGTGCGCTTCCGAATCCACTCGTCGCTCGTGTTGAACATCTTGGCTAGGTCGAAGTTGGTCACGCGCCTCTCCGGCAGGTATCGCCCGACTCCGAGTATTCTCGATCTGATCATGCCAACAGCCCTCCGTATGCGCAGTCTCTGGCCACAAGCGGCCGATGAAACCCCCCAATAACCGGGGAATGAATCGAGCAAGAGTCTACCAACGGCGCGGCCAACGGTCAAGGTTGACCCCACCAGCCGGTTGACTCCAGACAATCCGCTGTAACAGAGTGGACTGGACACTTGGGGGACAAAAAGGGGGATTTGAGGGACACCCCTGGACTTCCGTCACGAGGTATCCTCCCGCCTGCTCAGTGGTGATGATACCGTGAGGCCGACAACCTGCGTTGAGACACAGCGGTGAACCGGATGTCTTACTCTCTAGGAACAGCAGCCTGGGCCATGAGGATTCGCCAAGGCACGCTGAACTACTATGAGAACAGAGGAATAAGATGCCATCGAAACGACGTGAGGTACGCTCGCAGACCGCCGTTGTGTCGGATTGCCGCCACCATTGGATAATCGACTCCTCCCAGCAGCTTGAGAGTAAGGGACGTTGCCGGTTGTGCGGCGAAGAGAGGACTTTTCAGAACAAGATGTCCCCCCAGAACAAGAAGCCGGCGGCTGCCGATGAGACAGCGCTGCTCGATGGCGCCGACTTCCCGGGTGACTCCAGCAGCGAGCCAACCTAGCCCGGCCAATTGGCGTTCGAGATTCTGTGCCCCTGCCGGGCAATCTTAGGTCCCACTGTAAGCCCGACGGCTCCTCGTTCTTCAGAATCGCCTTGATCCACTCTCACATCCGGGAACCGGATTCTCACCATGTCTGGCTTCCTCCGGCTGACCGAAGCCAGACAAAGAAAAAAGCCCATCTGGGCAGGTGGGCTTCTCTTATCTAGAGCGGGGGGTGTCCTCTCTAGAGCATCTCCAGTCTACTGAATGAGACCCGGACATGGATTGGAATTGAATTAGAGTTTCCTTAGAAAACGATGAGAAACGGTGAGTCGCCTAGCCCCCGTGTTCGAATTGGTTTGCCCAGCCGAGAGTCGCACCATAGATTAGAGCCATGGAGGTGCGAAAATGTCCCGAACACTCAAGACCGTAGCGGTTGTAGTCGCCATCGTCGCCGTGCTAACCCTGGTTGTCAGTGGAACGATCTATGCCTTCGGAGGGAACTACTGTGGCTCCGGAGACTCAAGATGTGCTCAGCAGCGTCAGGCGGGCTGCATTGACTCTGGCCGATGCACGGGTCCCGGCGACTGCACCGGGACGTCACGCTGCAACACGGGCAGCCAGCCCTGATGTTCCCGGGAACTGCCGGGCGTCCGCGATTGTCCCTTGACTGGAGACGCGCAACGGCGCAAGGATAGCTGCCTGTTCTCATACCCCGTCGTATTGAGTCAGAGCCGATCCGTGCGCTGCGATCAGGTTGACTGTGGATTGATGCTTGTGGTATTGTCTGAACCGACTGCCATACGTGTATTGCCGGTTGAAGAGCTCAGGCCACGGGGGCTGAGCTTGATTTGCTGAGGGGGCATTGAGCAGGTATCCGCCATTCGAGTTGGTCTCGGGCGGTGTCGTTTTCAATAGCCGCAGGGCCTCGCCTTCTGTGCCCTGCTCAAGGAGGGACAGCGATGGAGTTTGCTGACGGGGTAGTCAAAGCCGCGTGGGACAGGCAAGGTGGCCGATGCGCCAAGTGCGGGAGGTGGCTGGTCTGGGCACAGAGAGGCAGGGAATCCATAACTGGAGCCTGGCAGCCGCATCACAGGGACCCCGGGGATCAAGACAAGCGCAACGCCCTGGCAAACTGCATCATCTTTTGTTCGGGTATGGCCGATTGCCATTTCAATGAAGGACATGGCGGGGTCAACTGGAGTCATCATGCCTCCCTGGATGACTCGACGCTCCTCTTCCTCCACACGGGAGAGGAGCAGGCCGAGAAGACCCCGAAAGCCCCGGCCGGAGAGAAGGGAAGCCTGATTGGGGCCTTCTTCGGAATGGGTCAAGCTCCGGCGAAAGGAAGAAGTGGATCCCAGAAGCGAAAACCCAAGCGGGGTCCTCAGGGACGTGCCCGGGCGAATGGCAAGAAGGGGGATGCCGACGAACTGGGTGTTGCCTCCGATCTGTGACGTGTCTCCTGCAGGGCAAACCCGATGAGCAGTCCCCCGATCGGAATCAGAACCACCGTCACTGCCTGTGCAACGTAATCGTCCAGGTTACGCTGCTCGACCTGTGCTCGACAGTGAGAGTTCCATTGGAGTATGTACCGGTCATGGGAAACGTTGTGCCGTCCCCCGTGCGGGCTTCGCCGTGGAAGGATTCATTCTCGTCGATCTTGCCGAATAGAACGGGGCCAAGGACGTCGCCAGCGCTGTCGATCTGTATTTCAGGCGTTGCGCTGGTGCCGCATTCGGGAGAACCACCCAATACGGAGGCTATGCAGAAGGTCGAAGTCCCAGCATAAGTGCCACTCATGCCACTGGCCGAATCGCCGGAGCCAGCGCCGAGCCTCGGCCAAAAGTAGTACACCAAAACAGATACCATGACGATCATGATGAAGACGAGCAGCACTCTTTGCCCTGCGGGAACCGGTCGAGATGGGCCCTTCTTCGCAGAGCGAAACAGCGACGCCCGTTTGGCGATGGCGGGCGAAGCAGAAACGGCCGGTTCTACGTCCGTCCCCTGTCGAGCCTGGTTTTGTGGG
>Ga0316619_10000159_pt1 | contig 12173 bp, 12 predicted proteins | sample OWC_Aug_M1_C1_D4_FD_207659 | JGI IMG/M metagenome (GOLD analysis project Ga0316619, IMG submission 207659) | Wetland soil microbial communities from Old Woman Creek delta, Ohio, United States - OWC_Aug_M1_C1_D4_B | ecosystem: Environmental > Terrestrial > Soil > Wetlands | place: USA: Ohio...
ACGGACGCGAACTTGCGGTGGATCTCCCCGATCCGCTGCAGCAGGTTGCCCATGAAGGCCAGCCCCCGGGCTTTGCCGCCCAGGCTGCCCTTGCCGATCTTGAAGAACTCCGTGTCGAGATCGAAGGCGCCGGCCTCGAAGTTCGCCACGACGCCCTTCTGCCGGCGGCTGCGGCGCGAGCCGATCAGTGAAATCAGGTACTGTCGGTGGCTTTCCGCCGTGTGAAAATCGGCATTGCGGATGGGGCGCAGCTTGCTGGCCAGCGTGATCTCGGTGCGGGCAAACAGCCAGCGCGAGAAATCGTTGCGGTGGCAGTGCTGGACGAATGCGTCCTCCGGGACCTCGGCCATCAGCTTTTCCAGCGCACGCAGGTTGGCGGCCCGGGCGACCTCCTCGCCGTTCGGCCGACGGAAGACGAAATCGCCGAAACCCAGCTCTTCCATAAAAAAACCGTGCACCTCCTCGTGCAGCGTCGGCGAGAGCTTGTGGGCGAAGCGGGCCGGGATGGCGGAGGCCCGCGCCGCGTTGGAAGGGTCGGAGCTGATGAGCAGCAGGGGGATGTCGAACCGCTCGCGTTTGATCCGCTTGAGATACTCCACGCCGGCGTCGTCGTCGAGCCGGCCGTCGCGCGGATAGCGGACGTCGGAAATGACGCCCAGGATATAGGGCTCGTAGGCCTTGAAAAGGTGCACCGCCTCCTCGAAATTCTCGGCCACCAGGATCTTCGGCCGGGCCCGCATGGTGAGCAGGCGGTGTTCCTCGTTCAAACCCTCTTCCAGCAGGGCCTGGGTTTGAGTGACCACTTCCTTGTAGAGCAGCGGCAGAAGCGAGGAGAGGTAGACCGGGGAGTCCTCCACCAGAAGGATGACGCGGATGCCCGCCGAGGAGGTGTCGTGCCCGACGTTCAGGCGGTCCTCGGAGCTCTTGATCAGGGCCACGAGGAGATCGGTGTTGCCGGACCAGACGAAGGTGCGGTCCACGCCCGGCGGCCGCGGGAACTCCGCCCCCGCCGCCTCCGTCGTCGCTGCGAGGGCCTGGTGGCTCAGATGGATGACCGGCAGCTCCGGGTCGTGCTTCTTGATTTCGAGGCCGAGGCCGTGAGCGCCCGCATCCGAGGGGTTCAGCATGGTGAGCACCAGCTCGAATTTGCGGCCGGCGAGCGCCGCCAGGGCGGCCTCAGCCGTGGGCACCCAGGTAATGCGCGGCGGGTTGCTCAGGTTGAGGCCCCGGTATTCGTGGATGATGCGCTCCGACAGGCGGCAGTCCTCCTCCATGATCCAGGCGTCATACGGCGTCGACACCAGCAGCACGTCGCGCACCTTGCGCGCCATGAGCTCATGGAAAATCTTGAACTTCGGGTCGAAATCCTGGGCGAAGCTGTCGATGGGCAAGGTCATGCCGGCGGTCCTTTATGGGGGTGGATGCAAATTTGTAAATGGTCCCGCCGCCGTTGTCAAATGCACAGGTGTTTGGACTCTTCAGGTGTTTCGTTTTCAGTCAAGGCGGTTGCTTGACTCGTTACTCGTTGCTCGTTGCGCGTTACTTTGATATTAGAACTCAGGTCCGGATGGGTTGATTCAACTACAAACAGGGACAAAGTGCCTCCATGAACACTTCCCCCGACAAGGTCATGGCGCTGGATGAAGCGGTGGCGCGCTGGGTGCCGGACGGCGCCCACATCTCCATCGGCGGCTTCACCTGCAACCGCAACCCCATGGCCGCCGTTTACGAAATCATCCGCCAGCGCAAAAAAAACCTCCACCTCTACGCGCACTCCAACGGCCAGGGGGTGGACGAACTCGTGGGGGCGGGCTGCGTCGCCCGCATCGAGATCGCCTACGCCGGCACCGGCCGCTTCGCCCCGACCTGCATCCGCTTCCGCAAGGCCGTCGAAAAGGGAAGCATCCGCTTCGAGGACTACTCCAACTACCAGATGACCCTCAGGTTCATGGCCGGGGCGATGGGTGTGCCGTTCCTGCCGACCCGCTCCTCGCTCGGCACGGACATCATCCACCGCTGGGGGTTCCCCAGGGAGATGCGCCGGGCCGATCCGCAGCTTCCGGACGAGAAGCTGGTGGTCATGGAAAACCCTTTCGGCGCCTGGGCCGACACCGAGCGGGTGGTGCTGGTCCCGGCCATCCGGCCGGATGTGACCCTGATCCATGTCCAGCAGGCGGCGGCCGACGGCACGGCCCGCATCGCGGGGCTCACCTTCGCCGACGTGGAGCAGGCCAAGGCCGCCCGACACGTGGTCCTGACCTGCGAGGAAATCGTGGGGCCCGATGTGCTGCGCTCCCACCCCGAGCACAACCAGATCCCGGCGATCATCGTCGATGCCGTGGTGGCCGTTCCACACGGCGCCTACCCGACCGCCTGCTACCGCTGCTACGACTACGACCCGGCGTTTTTGAGCGACTACCGCACCGCCGCCATGGATGACGCGCGCTTCGGCGCCTACCTCGAGCAGTGGGTCTACGGCAGGAAGGACCACGCCGAACGCATCGCGCAGGTGGGAAGCGAGCGGCTGGCCGCCCTCAAGGCCGACCCCCGCACGGGCTACGCGACGGGGCTCAGAAGGTGACGCCCGGCGGTTTTTAAGAGAGACGTAAAAAGTCAGGAGGGTAAACGTTATGCCCGACTACACCGCGCGCGAGCTCATGACCATTGCCGCGGCCCGCAAGATCAACGACGGCGAGATCGTCTTCTGCGGCACCGGCATCTCCATGCTGGCCGCCATGGCGGCCAAGCACATCAACGCCCCCAACAGCGTCATCATCTTCGAGACCGGCGCGATCGACTCCCAGCTCGAGGAGATCCCCATGGCGGTGGGCGACTCGCGCGTCATGCTCGGCTCATCCTCCAACAGCGGGCTGGCGGACTCCTTCGCCCTGATGCAGAACCGGACCACGGGCCGGCACGTGGTGGGCATCCTGGGCGCGGCCCAGATCGACAAGTACGGCAACCTCAACTCCACCGCCATCGGCGACTACTTCCACCCCAAGGTGCGCTTCTCCGGCAGCGGCGGCGCCTGCGACGTGGCCTCGTTCGTGGACCGCACCATCATCTTCATGCAGCACGAGCGCCGCAAGTTCGTCGCGAAAGTGGACTACCTCACCAGCCCCGGCTGGCTGGGCGGACCCGAGGGGCGGCGCAAGGCGGGCCTGACCGGCAACGGGCCGTCGACGGTGATCACGGATCTCGCGGTGATGGGCTTTGACGATGAAACCCGGGAGATGGTCCTAGAAGCCTACTTCCCGGGCAAAACGCCCCGGATGGTCCTCGACAACATGGAGTTTGCGGTGGACGTCTCCCGGGCGCGGGAGCTCGCACCGCCTTCGGCGCGGGAGCTCCGGATCCTACGGGAGCAGGTCGACCCCCAGCGGCTGATACTGGGGTGAATAACGCCGGCGCGAGGCCCGGGACCAAATCCAATCTCTCCGGCGGGGTCCGTCCACCCATTCGCGGTTGACACGCTCTAAGGCGCAGCCTATTATGACCATAGCAATTTGACTATAGTCATAAGGAGGCGCCATGCCCACGTTGTCGGTTTCCGAGTTCAAGGCCACCTGCCTGGCTGTTCTGGAAGACGTCAAAAAGCACAAGAAAAGGGTCCTGATCACGAAACGCGGAAAGCCCATCGCCGAGGTCGTCCCGTACGAGAGCAAGGAAAAACGGATCCCCCTGAAAGACACGGTGCGGTTCGTCGGGGACATCGTCTCTCCGGTGGCCGGAACTGATTGGGAGGCGTCCCGGTGAAAGACCTGCTCCTGGACACGCACGTGTGGATCTGGCTCAGCATGGAAGACGAGAAATCCCTGTCGTCCAGGACATCGAAGGCCCTGCGGCAGGCGCCGTCCAAGTTCATTTCAGCGATTTCCTGCTGGGAGTTGGCCAAGCTGGTTGAAAAGGGCAGGATCGGTTTCAGCATCCCGACGCTGGCGTGGATTCGCCGATCGCTTCAGGAATATGACATTCGAATCGTCGAGCTGACGGCGGAAATCGCGGTGGAGAGCACACTGCTCAGCGGCATGCACGCCGACCCGGCCGATCAGATCATCGCCGCCACATCCCGCGTGACCGGCATGCCGCTGGTGACGTCGGACAAACGCCTGAGACAACTTCAGGGGATTGAAACGATCTGGTGACCCGCCCCGGGTTTGTATTGCTTTTATCCGGCACACGAGCATCCCGCACCCATAATAATCTACTTGGGCACGCCCCGTTCATCCCAGCCGTTCAGGCGGCAGCAGTCCTTGAGAAGGGTTTCTCATCTCCTTTATTTCGACATCTCCGCCAGCCCCTGCTCCAGGATCGACAGCCCCTTCTCCAGCTGCGCGTCCGTGATCACGAAGGGTACGAGCACGCGGACCACGTTGCTGTAGGTCCCGCACACCAGGATGATGAGCCCTCGCTCCAGGCAGAAAGCGGCGAGCTTCTTGGCTTCGTCGGCGGCCGGTTCACGCTGGCTTCCCTTCACCAGGGTCAGCCCCAGCATGGCGCCCAATCCGCGGATTTCGCCCACGATCTTGTATTTCTTCCGGAAGGCCTCAAGGCGTTCGTTCAGCTTTTTGCCCAGGGCCTTGGCCTTGCCGAGCATGTCCTCCTCCTCGAACACCTCCAAGACCGCCAGGGCCGCCGCGGAGGCCACCGGGTTGCCGCCGTAGGTGCCGCCCAGGCCCCAGGGGTGGACCGAGTCCATGATCTCCTTGCGGCCCACGACGGAGGCGATGGGCATGCCGGCCCCCAGGCTCTTGGCCACCGTGATGAGGTCGGGTTCGACCCCCCAGTGCTCGATCGCGAACATGGTGCCCGTGCGGCCCATGCCGCTCTGGATCTCGTCGGCCACAAACAGGATGCCGTTCTCGCGGCAGATCGTGGCGAGCGTCTGGAAGTAGCCGGGCGGCGGGGCGATGAACCCGCCTTCGCCCTGGACCGGCTCGGCCACGACGCAGGCCACGGCCTCGGGGTTCACGTGCTTGAGAAAAAAGTCCTTCAGCTTCTCCGGCCCGACCACGTCGCCGAAGGGCATGCGGTAGACTTCCGGCGCGAAAGGGCCGAAGCCGAACTTGTAGGGCTTGACCTTGCTCGTCATGGTCATCGTGAGCAGGGTCCGGCCGTGGTAGGCGTTTTCGAAAACGATGACGGCCGGCCGCTGGGTGAAATAGCGGGCGATCTTGACCGCGTTCTCCACGGCCTCGGCCCCGCTGCTCACGAACATGGCCTTCTTCGGGAAGCTGCCCGGCGTCAGGCGGCAGAGCTTGTCCGCGAGCTTGATGGCCACCTCGTAAGGGTTCACCATGAAGCAGGTGTGGTGGAATTTTTCCGCCTGGGCCTTGATGGCCGCCACCACCCGGGGGTGGCAGTGCCCGATGTTCATGACGCCGATGCCGCCGCCGAAGTCGATGTACTCCCGGCCCTCCACGTCGTGCACGACCGCGCCCTTGGCGGATGCCACGTGCACGGGGGTCACGCTCGACACTCCCGCGGAGATGACCTCTGTTCTCAGTTTCTGCAATGCCTCGTTGGTCGGTGTGGTGCTCATGGGATGATTCCTCCTGGAAATTTGAGATCTCAAATTTGAAATCGAGACGAGGTTGCCCGAAAAAAAAAGAAATTCTACCGGGTTCCGAGCCGCCTTACAACCCCAAATAGGCCGTGCGGATGTGGGGGTTGTCGAGCAGCTCCCGTGCCGGCCCCTCCATGACGGCGCGGCCGTGCTCGAGGACGTAGCCCCGGTGGCTCAGGCTCAGCGAATGCTTCACGTCCTGCTCCACCAGGAGCACGGTGGTCCCCTGGTCGGCGATCTTGCGCAGCGTGTCGAAAATCGTTTTGATCAGGATGGGCGCCAGCCCCAGGGAGGGCTCGTCGAGCATCAGGAGCTTGGGGCGCGCCATGAGGCCGCGGCCGATCGCCACCATCTGCTGCTCGCCGCCGGAAAGCGTCATGGCCAGCTGGGCCAGGCGCTCCTTCAATCGGGGGAATAGTTCATACACCTGCGTGAGCGTGTCGGCCTTTCGCCCGTCGGCGCGCCGGCTGTAGGCCCCGACGATCAGGTTGTCCTGGACGGACATGAGCGTGAACAGCCGCCGGCCCTCGGGCACCTGGACGATGCCCCGCTCGACGACCTCCTCGGGGGGCAGGTGCTGAATGGGGCGGCCCTCGAAGGCGATTTCGCCCTTGGCCGGCTGCATCAGCCCCGAGATGGTCCGCAGCAGGGTGGATTTGCCGGCGCCGTTGCCGCCGATGATGCTCACCACCTCCCCCTCCTCCACCTTGAGGGAGAGATCGAAGATCACCTGGACGTCGCCGTGGAACACCTCGATATTCTTGACCTCAAGCAGCGCCATAGTCCTCCCCCAGATAGGCCTTGATCACCCGTTCGTCGTGGGCGATCTCCTGCGGCGGCCCCTCGGCGATCTTGGTGCCGAAGTGCAGGACCGCGATCCGGTCCGACAGCGCCATGATGGCGCGCATGATGTGCTCGATCACGAAGATCGTCATCCCGCCTTCGCGCAGCCGCTTGATGATCGCCACCATCTCGTCGACCTCGGTCGGCCGCAGGCCCGCCATCACCTCGTCCAGCAGCAGCAGCTTGGGCCGCGTGGCCAGCGCCCTGGCGATCTCCAGGCATTTGCGGTCGGCGATGGTGAGGTTGCCCGCGCGCAGGTCCTTTTTCCCCTCCAGGTGAAGCTGGTGCAGCACCTCCAGGGCGCGCTGCTCGGCCTCGGCGCGCTTGTCGGTGACGGCAAACGCGCCCACCATGACGTTGTAGAGGACCGTGCGGGAGGCAAAGGGTTTCACGATCTGAAAGGTGCGGGCGAGCCCCTTGCGGCAGAGGTCCCAGGGTTTCTGGTTGTTGATCTTCGTCCCCTGGAAAAGGATCTCCCCCCCGGTCGGAGGGAAGACCCCGGCCACACAGTTGAAAAGCGTGGACTTGCCGGCGCCGTTGGGGCCGATCAGGCCGACGATCTCGCCCTCCCCGACGTCCAGGCTGAAGCTCTCCACGGCCTTGACCCCGCCGAAGAATTTCCTGACCTTTTTCAGCTCGAGGATCTTCATGCCGCGGCCTCCCTCTTGCCGACCAGGCGGGCGAAGGCGCCGTTGTAAAGGCGCGTGAGCGGCTCCTGCAAGCCGCGCGGCTGGTAGAGCATCACCAGGATCAGCACGACGCCGAAAATGATCAGGTGCAGCCCGGGCAGCGTGCTGCCGAAATAGATCCGCGAGAAGTCGCCGACGGGGCGCAGCAACAGGGCCCCCAGCAGCGGCCCGGCGATGGAACCCCGGCCGCCGATCAGTGCGATGAAGGCGATCTCGAAGGAGATGTCCAGGCTCATGACGCTCTTGGGGTGGATGTAGAGCGTGAACTGTGCCCAGAAGGTGCCGGCAAATGCGGTGAGAAACGAACTCATGGCCATGGCGACGAGCTTGGCGCGGGCCACGTTGACCCCCAGCGCCTGGGCCGCCTCCGGCTCCTCGCCGCCCGCCACGAGATAGTAGCCCAGCTTGGAGCGCGAGACGAACCACGTCAGTGCGATCACGCCGGTCAACATCACGAGGATGATGTAGTAGTAAGGCTCCTTGTCGGCAAACATGAAACTCCAGAAGCCGAGCTTGAGGGGCGGGATCTGCAGCCCCCGCGGCCCGTTGAGCTGCAGGGGCCCGAGATAGTCGATGTTCTCCACCATCACCCGAATGCCCTCGGCAAAGGCGATGGTGGCGAGCGCGAAGTAGGCGCCGCGCATCTTGAAGGTGGGCAGCCCAATGATCACCCCCACGACGGCCGACAGCAGGGCGCCGACGAGCATGCCGAGCCAGGGACTGATCCCGTATTGCAGCGAGAGCACGGTCGAGGTGTAGGCGCCGATCCCGACAAAGGCCGCGTGCCCGAGCGGCAGCACCCCGGCGAACCCGCCGACCAGGTTCCAGCTCGTGGTGAGGTAGGCGTAGAGATAAAGCAGGATCAGGATGTGCAGGTAGGTCGGGCTTCTCAATACCAGCGGCAAGCCGAAAGCCACCCCCGCCACCAGCACCAGCGGCATCTTGCGGTACATGGATGAGTCCATAAATATTCTCAAGCTTCTCTATTTATGATTTCACCGCAGGCGAAATCATCACCAGTCGTACTTCACGCCGAACAGCCCCGAGGGCTTGAAGAACAAAAAGAGCAGGAACAGGGCGTAGACGACCGCCTCGGTCCAGGTGGCCGCCATGAACTGCGGGCCCACCGATTCGATCACGCCGACGATGATCCCGCCCAGGAGCGCCCCCCAGATGCTGCCGAGGCCCCCCAGCACCACGATGATGAAGCACTTGATGTCGAAGAGCACCCCGACCGAAGGGAAGACGTTGTAGAAGGGCACAAGGGCCACGCCGGCCACGCCGGCGGCCGCCGTGCCGATGCCGAACGAGATGTTGTACATCTTGTATTGGTTGATGCCCTGCAGGCTGGCCGCGTCCCGATCGAGGCTCGTCGCCCGCACCGCGCGGCCCATGCGGGTTTTCTGCAGGAAGAGATAGATCAAAACGGCGGTGACGACCGCGGCGCAGAACCCCCAGAGCTTGGGGACCGAGACCAGCATGTCGCCGAACTCGAGCATCTTCCCGCGCAGGGGGTTGTCCTGGATGTTGCGGTACTGGGGGCCGAACACGAGCAGGGATAGATTGTCGAGGATGTACCAGACGCCGGTGGTGACGATGATGACGGTGATCGGCTCGCGCACGTCTTTTTCAGACTTGAAGATGGGCTTGATCAGAATGTCCTGGAGCAGGTACCCGAAAACGAACATGACCGGCACCACCGCGATCAGCGTCAGATAGGGGTGCAGGCCGGTCAGAATGACGGCCCAGTAGGCCGTGTACATCCCCACCATGAGCATGGAGCCGTGGGCGAAGTTGATGACCTTGAGGACCCCGAAAATCAGTGTCAAGCCCATGGCGGCCAGGCCGTAGATCGAGCCCATGAGGATGCCGTTGATGGTATCTTCGATGATGAAAAGCATAAGGTCCGTGTTATGTTTTAGGTTTTAAGTATCAAGCATAAGAAGAAAAGAAAGGAATAGGGAACCGGGAGCGGCTCCTGGTCGGGAGCCGCCCCCCTTCTGGCCTAACACTTTAAACTGAACACTTAAAACCCCTGCGAAGCAGGTTACGGGGTCGGGAACACCGGCTTGTAATTCGCCCGCCGCGCACTCTTGGGCCAGACCGTGATCCGCTCCATGCCCTTGCCGATGTCGTTGATCTGCACCATCACCAGGGAGGCGTTCTTGTTCTGGCCGGACTCATCGAACTCGATCGCGTCATAGGCCACGATCATGGCCGGTCCCTTGTCCAGCTTGGTCTTGGCGATGGCGTCCCGGATCGCCTTGGGGTCGAGGGATTTGGCGCGCTCCAGGGCATCGGCCAGCACGTACATGGCGGCGTAGGCATCGACGGACTCGCCCGTCAGGTCGTAGCCGAAGCGGGTCTTGAACTTCGCGTTGGTCTCCTTGGCGCCCGGCTTGTTCACGTCGGTTTCCCACTCCACGATGTCGAAAAGATAGCGCGCGTTCTTGCCTGCGGCCTTCATGAAGGAAGGATCGGCATGGCCGCCGGCGCTCGAGATGATGGCTTTGGGCTTGACCTTGAGCTCGACCAGGGTGTTGGTCAGGAGAATGGCGTCCGCGGCGTTGGATACGAGCATCAGCACATCGGGGTTGGCGCGCTTGATTTTCTGGGCCACCGGGCTCAGGTCGGTCGCCGTGGAGGGGTAAGGTTCGTCCAGGACCACCTTGTAGCCGCCCTGCTCGGCGAGCTTCTTCCAGCTGCTGGCCATCCCTTTGCCCCAGTCGCCGTTTTCGTAGACGAAGGCCAGGGTGGCGAGCTTGACGTTGAACTCCTTCTGGAGCTCGGCCATGAAGGCGAACTGGTCGCGGACGTACCAGCCGTCCTTGGCGGCGATGCGGAAGGTGTACTTGAACCCCTGCTCGGTGATCTTGTCGGCCACCGACACCGGTACGATGAAGGGCATGCCGGCACGCTCGGCCACCGCCGAAACCGGGTAGGACACCGCCGAGTTCCAGCAGCCGGTCAGCACGGCGACCTTCTCGGTGTTGATGAAGCGCTCGGCCTCGGCCACACCTTTTTCGGGCTTGGACTCCGAATCCGCATACAGCATTTGAATCTTTGCGCCGCCCATGGATTTGATGCCGCCGGCCGCATTGATCTCCTCAATCGCCATGTCCTGGGCCTGTTTGTTCTGCACTCCCACGGAGGCCGACGGGCCGGAAAGAGGCAGGATGTTGCCGACCTTGATGGCGGTCTGGGAAAATGCCAGGCAGGGAACCAGCAGCAGAAAGACCGCTGCTACCGTCAACGCAACATAGCTTTTGCTTTTCTTCATTTTGCTCTCCTTTCGATGGGGGATTGAATCCGGCTGATGGGGTTCAGGTCGGTGAACCAACTCGCACGAGCAATTCAAACAAACCGATAGTTGAAACGATCCTGGACCGGGTTACCCCGGGCAGGCAAGAACACAGGAGTGCTGGTACCACATTGAGACAAGAGAGGCAATGACAAATTTTGAATCGGGTTCAGTTAATGCTTGTCCAAGTAAACAAGCGAATACATCTCCGAGGTCCGGGGGCCGCTTTCGATCCATTTGGCGTGAGACATCGATATTATATTACACCGGCAAGTAAAATAGGGCGAATACCATCAACTCACGCAGAGGCGGACATCGGCTGAAGTTGCACCTGTTTTATTGCTGGAGTAATAAAAGCCGGTCAGCTCTTGGACAGCATCAGGTCTCTGGTCTTGCGCACCCCCTCCTGGGCGTCTTCCGCATAGGCGTCGGCGCCGATCTTGGCCGCCCAGCGCGGCGTCACCGGCGCCCCGCCCACGATGGTCTTGAACCGTCGGCGCAGGTTGGCCTTCTTGAGGGCGTCCTCCAGCTCTTTCTGCCGGAACATGGTGGTGGTGAGGAGGGTGCTGGTGCCGATGATGTCCGCGTTGAGTTTGACCGCCGCATCGATGATCTTATCCGTCTCCACGTCGCGGCCGAGGTCGTGCACGGAAAAGCCGTTTGCCCGCAGCAGGGCCACGACGATGCACTTGCCGATGTCGTGGATGTCTCCCTTGACCGTGGCGACGACGATCGTCCCGGTCTCCTTCCGCGGCTTGGCGGCGGCGGCCAGGGCCTCGTTCACGATGTCGGTGACCGCCTTCATGGCATTGGCCGCGCCCATGAGCTGCGGCAGGAACAGCTCGCCGCGGTTGAACAGCTCGCCGACCTGGTTGATGCCGGGGATAAACCCGCCGTTCATCAGCTCCAGGGGGTCGCTGCCCTCGCCGATCACCCTGCGCGCGAGTTCGGCGGCCTTCTCCGCATCCTGGGCAAGGATCAACCGCGCCGCTTCCTCCAACGTCTCTTTGGCAACCATTCCGCACCGTCCCTTGCTGCCGCCCGGAAGCGGCAGAAATCATGATCAAGGTCTAAACGCTTCCAACGTAAGATGGCGTCTCTTCTGTGGGAGCGGCTTTCCAGCCGCGACGATCGAGGCTGAAAGCCTCTCCCACAAAGAGCAAACCTGCTGGCCGATAAATCTGCCGGCCGCCATGGACCGCTCCGCACTCGGCACTCAAAACTGCTTTTATTGATGGGGAGTCCGGGGGTTGCACCCGGCTGCGCGGGTTTAGAGCCCGCGTGATCGCATCCGATCCACCCCCCCTTTTTTCCCGGGCATCCGGCCGCCTCAATCCAGCCCTATTCCCAGACCCGAAAAGCCGCTGCCTTCTCCCAATCGCAGGTTGCCCGGGAAAAAAATGGATTTTACACCGGCCTGTTAAATCAAACCGGATTTTCCCTTGAAGCGCTGGACGCAGTTGATGTCGATGCCCAGCGCCTGAGCGATGCGGAACTTGGCCTCGATACCGCGGGCCTCCAGCGGGAAAGGCGTGATGACCCCGAGCTGGAGGTCGCGGCGCACCTCGGTCATGACCACCGGGTCCGTCAGCTCGGACACCGCGATCTTCAGTTTGCCGGCCACATGCTCCTTGGCTTCCTTGATCTTCATCCCCCGGGTCATTTGCATGCGCGCCACCAGGTCTCCGGCAGCCCGCATTCCGCCCATGCCCGAGGCGTGCCCGTGAGCAAGCGCCATGGCAAAGGGGTCGCCGACGCCTACCTACAACCCGTC
>Ga0316619_10000161_pt1 | contig 12154 bp, 6 predicted proteins | sample OWC_Aug_M1_C1_D4_FD_207659 | JGI IMG/M metagenome (GOLD analysis project Ga0316619, IMG submission 207659) | Wetland soil microbial communities from Old Woman Creek delta, Ohio, United States - OWC_Aug_M1_C1_D4_B | ecosystem: Environmental > Terrestrial > Soil > Wetlands | place: USA: Ohio...
GGCGCAGGTCTGGTCGTAGACGAGCACCGACACGCCGGCGTATTCGCGCAGCTCGCGCTGCACGCGGTCGAGCTCGTCGCGGTGGTGCACGGTCACGCCGGGCGCCAGCTTCCACGCGTCGCCCTCGGCGCCGCGCGCGTTCATCGCGCTGTGGTCGCGCTCCTCGGCCGCATCGTACTTCTCCGGCTCGTCGGTGACGATGACGATCCGGCGCACGCCTTCGGCGTAGACCTGCTGCGTGATCGCCGGTGCGGTGAGCTGGCCGTCGGTGGGCTGCCCGCCGGTCATCGCCACCGCGTCGTTGAACAGGATCTTGTAGGTGATCGGCACGTTGGCCGCCACCGCGGCGCGGATCGCCAGCACGCCGGAGTGGAAGTAGGTGCCGTCGCCGAGGTTGGCGAAGATGTGCTTCTCGCTCGTGAACGGCGCCTGGCCGATCCACGGCACGCCTTCGCCGCCCATCTGCGTGAAGGTGGACGTGTTGCGGCCCATCCAGATCGCCATGTAGTGGCAGCCGATGCCGGCCACGGCGCGCGAGCCCTCGGGCACCACGGTCGAGGTGTTGTGCGGGCAGCCGGAGCAGAAGTACGGGATCCGCTCGGCGACCCGTCGCGGCGTGGCGAGCGCCTTCTCCTTGGCCGCGATCAGCGCCACCCGGGACTCGATCCGTGCCCGGACGTCCGACGGCAGCTGCAGCCGGCCGATGCGCGCGGCGATCGCCCTGGCCACGATCGCCGGAGAAAACTCGTAATGCGCCGGCAGCACCCAGCTGCCCTGCGGCACCGACCACTCGCCCCCGTCCTTCTCGTCGAACTTGCCGATCACGCGCGGCACGCGCCTGCCGGTGCCGATCCACGAGTACAGGTCTTCCTTGATCTGGTACTCGATCAGTTGCCGCTTCTCCTCGACGACGAGGATCTCCTCCAGCCCCTCGGCGAAGGCACGCACCGCCTGAGCCTCGAGCGGCCAGACCATGCCGACCTTGAAGACGCGGATGCCGACGCGCGCGCAGGTCGCCTCGTCGAGGCCGAGGTCGGCCAGCGCCTGGCGCATGTCCAGGTACGCCTTGCCGCTGGCGACAATGCCGAAGCGCGCCTGCGGCGAGTCGATCACCGTGGTGTTCAGCCGGTTGGCGCGGCAGTAGGCCAGCGCCGCGTACAGCTTGTGGTCGAGCAGCCGCGCCTCCTGCGCCAGCGGCGTGTCGGGCCAGCGGATGTTCAGCCCGTCCGGCGGCATCGTGAAGTCGGAAGGCAGCACGATGTTCACGCGCTCGGGATCGACCATCACCGAGGCGGAGGCCTCGACCACCTCGGTCACCGTCTTCACGGCAACCCACACTCCGGCGTAGCGGCTCATCGCGAAGCCGTGCAGACCCAGGTCCAGGTACTCCTGTACCGAGGCCGGATACAGCACCGGAATCATGCAGGCCTTGAAGATGTGGTCCGACTGGTGCGGCAGCGTCGAACTCTTGGCACCGTGATCGTCGCCGGCCAGCGCCAGCACGCCGCCGTGCGGGCTGGTGCCGGCCGCGTTGGCATGCTTGAAGACGTCGCCGCAACGGTCCACCCCCGGCCCCTTGCCGTACCACATGGCAAACACGCCGTCGTACTTCGCGCCCGGCGTCATGCCCAGCTGCTGCGTGCCCCAGACGCTGGTGGCGGCCATGTCCTCGTTCAGCCCGGAGTGGAACCTGACGTGGTGCCGCTCCAGGTGCTTCCTGGCCCGCCAGGCGGTCTGGTCGACCGAACCGAGCGGGCTGCCGCGGTATCCGGTGATGAACCCGGCCGTGTTCAGTCCCGACGCGACGTCGCGTTGCCGCTGCAGCATCGACAGCCGCAGCAGCGCCTGGGTGCCGCTCATGTACGCGCGGCCGCGGTCCAGCGTCCAGCGGTCGTCGAGGGTGACTTCCGCCATCGCGCGGCGGACGGATTCGGTCAGGGGGGCGTTCATCGGGGTTCCTTGTCGCGGTGCCCGAAGGATTCGCCAGGGAGGCGGCGGGTCAGGCTCATGCAGGTTCCTCGGCCAAAAATCGTGTTCCTGGGAGCGCGTCGTCGAACTGGGGCTGCCAGTTGCGCGCGGCCGCGCGTCGCCTTGTGGGCGCCGGCGGCGGAGTCGGGGCCGTGGCGACCCCGGGGAGCGGGGCAGGCTAGCAGAGGCGCCGCGGGGGCTCAATCGGCGCCAGCGTGATCCTCGATGCCGAGATCGTGCCTTCCCCGACTAGGTGTTTGCCCGCGCCGGCCTACACGAACGAACCGCCCGGCCGCATCTTCGTCACCGGCCGATGGCGGAACCGGCAAGTCGAATTTTGCGGACACCCCGCCGCCGGCTCGACGGCGGCACTGCGCCGGACCTGACTTCACTGAAGGAGTTTCTCGATGATCGTTACCACGACCCCGAGTGTGGACGGCAAGCGGATCAGCCGCTACTGCGGCGTCGTCGCCGGCGAGGCCATCCTCGGCGCCAATCTGTTCAAGGACCTGTTTGCCGGCATCCGCGATCTGGTCGGCGGGCGTTCGGCCACCTACGAGCGCGAACTGCAGCGGGCGCGGGACCTCGCCATGCAGGAACTGCAGCAGCGCGCGCAGGAACTGGGCGCCAACGCGGTCGTCGGCGTCGACCTCGACTACGAGGTGCTGGGCCAGGGCAATGGCATGCTGATGGTCTCGGCGAGCGGAACGGCGGTCGTCGTCGATTGAGTCCGGCCGCAAGCGCCCGGCGTGCGCAAACCGCCGCGGCCGCAGGCCCGGCGTTCGCTTCGTCGTGAGAATGCAGCCGATACCCGGCGTGCCGGAGGTGCCGCGGCGGCCGCGGTGAGGCGTACGCAGCCGCGGCGCGGCCGCGGGTCATGATTCCTGATCCCGCGTCGCGGGTAGAGTCGACGGCGCGCGCCGCCGCACCCCGGAGTGGCGGCGCTGCCCGCGGCCGGTTCCGCCGCTCGAACCGTGTCACCAGGACACGCTGCCTGCCAGAGGTCCTTCACGCGATGAACGCCGACAACCCGTTGCTGCAACCCTGGGCCGACGACCTCGGTCTGCCACCGTACCCAGCAATCGACGCGGCGCACTTCGAGCCGGCGATCGAGGCGGCGCTCGCCGCACACCGAGCGGAGATCGAACGGATCGCCACGCAGGCCGAGCCGCCCACCTTCGACAACACGGCCGCGGCGCTCGATCGCAGCGGCCGCCTGCTCGCACGCATCGAGCCGGTATTCCGCGGACTCGCCACCGCGAACACCTCCGCGAAGCTGCAGGAGGCGGAGCGGCGGTTGTCGCCGAAACTCGCGTCGCACTGGGCATCGATCGCTCGCGATCCGCGGCTGTTCGCGCGGCTCGACGCGCTGGTGCGGCAGGGCGACGCGTTGCCGATCGACGCCGAGAGCCGCCGGCTCCTGTGGCGCTTGCACCGCGACGCTATGCGGGCCGGGGCGCCGCTCGACGGCGCCGCGCGCGAACGCCTCGGCCGGATCGTCGAGCGGCAGGCGGCGCTGATGACCCAGTTCGCGCAGAACGTGCTGGCGGAGGAACAGCAGTGCCTCTGGCTGGAGCGTGACGCCGATCTCGCCGGGCTGCCGGCCGACCTGCGCGAGTCAGCGCGCGCCGCCGCCGCCAGTCGTGGCCGGCCGCAGGCGTGGGCGATCGCGCTGTCTCGCTCGGCGGTCGTGCCGTTCCTTGTGTTCTCCGAGCGGCGCGACCTGCGCGAACGTGCATTCCGGCTGTGGAAGGGCCGAGGCGGGCAGCCGGGCGACATGGACAACCGGCCGATTGTCCGCGAGCTGCTGGCGTTGCGCGCCGAGCAGGCGCGTCTGCTCGGTGAGGCGAACTACGCTGCCTACGCGCTCGCCGACCGCATGGCCGGCTCAGTGGCGGCGGTATTCGAACTGCTGCACGCGGTGTGGGCGCCTGCCAAGCAGCGCGCGGCCCAGGAGGAGGCGCAACTCGAGGCGATTGCCCGCGCCGAAGGCGGGCCGGAGCGGCTCGAGCCATGGGACTGGCGCTTCTACGCCGAGAGGCTGCGGCGGCAGCACTTCGCCATCGACGACGGCGAGATCCGGCCGTACTTCGCGCTGGAGAACATGCTGTCCGCCCTGTTCGACTGCGCACAGCGCCTGTTCGGCGTGCGCTTCGTCGAACGGCACGAGGCGCCTCGCTACAGCGCGGACCTGCGCGTGTTCGAGGCGCTGCGCGAGGACGGTTCGCGCGTCGGGACCTTCGTCTTCGACAACTTCGCGCGGCCGGGCAAGCGAAGCGGCGCGTGGATGAGCGCGCTGCGCTGGCAGTCACGCGGCGGCGGCAGCGTGCGGCCGGTGGTCTTCAACAACAGCAACTTTCCCCGCGCCGCGCCCGGCGAGCCCGTGCTGCTGTCGCTCGACGACGTGCGCACGCTGTTCCACGAGTTCGGCCACGGCCTGCACGGGCTGCTGTCGGACGTGACCTGGGAGCGGCTGTCCGGCACGCGGGTGCTGCGCGATTTCGTCGAACTGCCGTCGCAGCTTTTCGAACACTGGGCGCTGGAACCGTCCGTGCTGGCGCGACATGCGCGGCACGTCCGCACCGGTGAACCGATGCCGGCGGCGCTCGTCGAGCGGCTGCTGCGCGCGCGCCGCTTCAACCAGGGCTTCGAGACGGTCGGCTTCGTCGCCGCCGCGCTGGTCGACATGCACGTGCATCTGCTGACCGACCTGGCGGATCTGGACGTTGCCGCCTTCGAGCGGCAGACACTGCGGATGCTCGGCATGCCCGATGCGATCGCGCCCTACCACCACCTGGTGCATTTCCAGCACCTGTTTGCCGGCAGCTATGCCGCCGGCTACTACGTCTACCTCTGGGCGGAGGTGCTCGATGCGGACGGACACGGCGCCTTCGTCGAAGCCGGCGATCCCTTCGATGCCGCCACTGCCGGGAGACTGCTGCGCCACATCTACTCGCGCGGCGACTCGGTCGATCCGGCCGAGGCCTACCGTTCCTTCCGCGGCCGCGATCCGACGGTAGCGCCGCTGCTGGCCCAGCGCGGGCTGGTCGCCGAGGCCCGGTCGTCGCCGTCCGGATCCGCCGACTCCGACCGGAACCTCAGTTCGGCAGTGGCATCGCCCGCCGCTCCTTGAGCGCCAGCCAGCCACGGGCGATGCGGTAGATCGCCCAGATGCCGAGCGCGAACAGGCCCACGCCCCAGATGGCGATGCCGATCAGCACGACCGCCAGCGCCGCGCCGACGAGCCCGATCAGGACCACCCACGCCAGCGCGAACCAGAAGGTGCGGATCTGCCAGCGGAAGTGCGACTCGAGCCAGGTGCCGCGCACGTCGCTCTTCTTCACGTAGTTGATGATCACGGCGATGATCGAAGGCCAGCCGAACACGAACGCGCCGACCACGGTCGAGGCGCCGAACGCCCCGATGGCTAGCCCGAGCGCGTGCAGCGCGTAGGTGACGTGCGTCAGCGTGACCAGCGAACCGGCGGGCTCGACGGTGTTGGTTTGGGTGCTCATCGCTCCTCCCTGCCGCGACGCGGCCAGCGCCCAGCAACTGCGGCCAGCGCCGTGGAAATCAATGCCGCCCCCGTGTCATCGGAGAAAGCGCGCCAGCCGCGCGACACCGTCGTCGATCAGGTGCCGCCGTGCGGCGAAGCACCAGCGCAGATAACCTTCGCCCTCGCCGCCGAAGGCCACGCCCGGCGCCAGCCCCAGCCCGACCGTGGCGACCAGCCGCTTGGCGCAGTCGAGCGAATCGTCGCTCCTTCCCGCGATGCGGAAGAACAGGTACATTGCACCGTCGGGGGCGGCGCACTCGACGCCGGCAAGGCGCGAAAGTTGCCCGACCAGCGCGTCGCGCGATTCCTGCAGGCGGGCGCGTGTCTCGGCGATCAGCGAGTCGCCGTGCTCGATGGCGGCGACGCCGGCGCGCTGGATGAAGGTCGGCGCGCACGACGTGTTGAACTCGACCATCTTGGCGAAGTCGGCGATGAAGCCGCGCGGCGCCACCACCCAGCCGAGGCGCCAGCCGGTCATGGTCCACGTCTTGGAAAAGGTGTTGGCGCTGATGAAGCGCTCGTCGGGATCGATGCCGGCGAGCACGCCGGGCGCGTGCGCTCGGCCGTCGAAGACCAGCCGTTCGTAGGCGTCGTCGGCGATCAGCCAGATGCCGTGCCGGCGGCAGTGCGCCAGCAAGGCGTTCCAGTCCGCCTGCGGCATCACCCAGCCGGTCGGGTTGTTCGGCGAATTGACGATCACTGCCCGCGTGCCGGGCGGTGCGGCATCCAGCAGCCGCTGCAGGTCGAGCGTCCAGCGGCCGGCTTCGCATTCAAGCGCTACGCGAAGCACTTCGGCCCCCATGATGCGCGGCTGCGCGGTGACGTTCGGCCACACCGGCGTGACGATCGCCACGCGGTCGCCGGGTTCGAACAGCGACTGGGCAACCAGCGACAGTGCGCTGACCCCGGCGCTGGTCACGGCGATGCGGCCGGCGTCGAGCGCCACGGTCGGCGCGTGCACCCGGTTGACGTAGCCGGCGATCGCCTCGCGCAGTTCGGCGATGCCGAGGTTGTGGTTGTAGAAAGTCTCCCCGGCATCCAGCCCCGCCTTGGCGGCGTCGCAGATGAACTGCGGCGTCGGCAGATCGCCCTCGCCGAACCAGAACTTCAGAACATCGTCTCGGCCCAGGGCCGCGTTGGCGACTTCGCGGATGCGCGAGGCGGGCAGGGGAGCAAGGGAGGGCCGAAGCATGGGCGCGGATGTTACCGGCCGGCCCCGGGGCGGTCCGGCGCCTTGCGGCGCGGCACCCGGAGGTCAGCGCGCGAGCTGATTGATCTCGATGATCGGCAGCAGCACCGCGAGCACGATCAGCATCACCACGACGCCCATGGCAAGGATCAGGATTGGCTCCAGCAGCGAGGTGAAGAACATCGCCCGGCGCTCGGCCTCGCGGGCGTGGATGTCGGCGGCGCGCCCCAGCATCTCGGGCAGCTTGCCGGTGGCCTCCCCGGAGGCGATCAGGTGGATCAGCACGGGCGGGAACAGCCGGGTCGCGCCGGGACGCTTGTCCTCGTCGCCGCCGGCGCGCAGCGCCCTCGCCAGTGAAAAACCCTCGCGGACGCGCTGCGTGGCATCGAGCACGCGCGCCCGCATGGCGAGGTTGCTCACCGTTTCGCCCGCGGCCTGCAGCGCGCGCAGCATCGGCACGCCGCCGCCAGCAAGGATGGCCAGCGTGCTGGCGAAGCGCGCGGTGTTCAGCGAGCGGGTGAGCACGCCGACGACCGGCATCCGCAGCAGCCGCTGGTGCCAGGCGAGCCGGATGGTCTCCACCTTGAGCAGCCGGCGGACGACGAAGAAGCCGATCACCAGCAGCACGGCGACGATCCAGCCGTAGCTGCGGACGAAGTCCGACAGCGCGATCAGTGCCCGCGTCAGCCACGGCAGCGCCTGCTTCGTGTTGGCGAAGACCTGCACCACCTGAGGCACGACGTAGGTCAGCAGGCCGATGACCACCGCCAGCGCGACGAGGGTGACGATCACCGGGTAGACGAAGGCGAGCGTGATCTTCTGCTGCAGCTTGGCGCGCTCCTCGACGTAGTCGGCGAGGCTGCCGAGCACCGAGCCGAGCTTGCCCGATTCCTCGCCGGCGGCGATCAGCGCGCGGTAGATGCCGGGGAACTGCCGCGGATGCCGGGCCAGCGCGCTGGACAGCGAACTGCCGGCGAGCACGTCGGTGCGAATGGCGGCCATCAGCTCTCGGATCTGCGGCTTCTCGCTCTGCTCGACCATCACGGTGAGCGCGTCGGCGACCGGCAGCTGCGCGCCGAGCAGGCTCGCCAGCTGGCGCGTGAGCACCGCCAGCTCGGTCTGCGACAGCCGGCGGCCGAGCGAGAGCTGCAGTGCCGACTTCTGGCTTTCGGCGACGACCGGCTCGACGGTCAGCGGCAACAGGCCTCGGCCGCGCAGCAGCTGGCGGGCGAGCCGGGCGCTGTCGGCCTCGATCACCCCCGACTGTTCCTTGCCCGCCTCGTCGGCGGCCTCGTACTTGAAGGCGGTCAAGGTCGGACTCGCTGCAGTGGCGCTCGCGCGGTCTCGCGGTCCGCCGGGACCGCCCCGCGCCGGCGTGTCCGCCGGGGCTGCACGCGCGACCGCAACGTCGTCGCGTCCACGCTTGCCGCTACTCGCGGGTGACTCGCACCACTTCCTCGTGCGAGGTCACGCCGGATGCGACCCAGCGCAGGCCGTCGGCGCGCATCGAGGTCATGCCGGCACGCTCGGCGGCGCGGCGGATGTGGGTGTCGTTGGCGCCCTCGTGGATCAGGCCGCGCAGCGTTTCGTCGACCCGCAGCAGCTCGTAGATGCCGGTGCGGCCGACATACCCGGTGAAAGTGCACCGGTCACAGCCCGCCGGCACGAAGCCGTTGCCCTCGGCCTCCGCCTTCTTGCAGTGCGGACACAGCTTGCGCACCAGGCGCTGGCCGAGCACGCCGAGCAGCGACGACGACAGCAGGAACGGCTCGATGCCCATGTCGATCAGCCGGGTGACGGCGCTGGCGGCGTCGTTGGTGTGCAGCGTGGCCAGCACGAGGTGGCCGGTCAGCGACGCCTGCACGGCGATTTGCGCGGTTTCGAGGTCGCGGATCTCGCCGACCATCACCACGTCCGGATCCTGGCGCAGGATCGAGCGCAGCGCCCGGGCAAAGGTCATCTCGATCTTCGGGTTGACCTGCGTCTGGCCGATGCCCTCGAGGTCGTACTCGATCGGGTCCTCGACGGTCATGATGTTCGTGGTCGAGTGGTCGAGCCGGCGGATCGCGCCGTACAGCGTGGTGGTCTTGCCCGAGCCGGTCGGCCCGGTGACCAGCAGGATGCCGTGCGGCTGGTGGATCAGCTCGTCGAAGGTGCCGCGCGTGGTCTCGGCCATGCCCAGCGACTCGAGGTTCAGCCGCGACAGGTCCTTCTCCAGCAGCCGCAGCACCGCGCGCTCGCCGTGGCCGGTGGGCAGCGTCGATACCCGGACGTCGACGGCGCGGCCGCCGACGCGCAGCGTGATGCGGCCGTCCTGCGGCAGCCGTTTCTCGGCGATGTCGAGCTGCGCCATGATCTTGATGCGCGACACCAGCGCCGCGTGCAGCGCGCGTTTGGGACGCACGATGTCGCGCAGCGTGCCGTCGACGCGGAAGCGCACCAGCGAGTAGGTCTCGAACGGCTCGATGTGGATGTCGGAAGCGCCGTCGCGCGCCGCCTGCGTCAGCAGCGCGTTGATCATGCGGATGATCGGCGCGTCGTCTTCGGTCTCCAGCAGGTCCTCGATGTCCGGGACCTCGGCCAGCATGCGCGAGATGTCGAACTCGCCCTCGATGTCGCCGACGATCTGCTGCGCCGAGCCTTCGCCGGCCGCATAGATCTGGGCGATCGCTTCGCGCAGCGCGGCCGGCTCGACCATCACCGGGGTCACGCGACCGGGAAAGACGCGCATCACTTCGTTGAGCGCCGCCAGCGGCGTGGCTTCCGTCACCCAGGCCTCCGCGTCGCGCTCGGTCTGCGGCCGCAGCAGGATGCCGTTGTCGCGCGCGAAAGCGTACGGAACGTAGCGCTGCGTCGTGCTCATCGGTCGGCAGCTCCGGCGCTATCGCTGGATGGGAAAGGGGTGGTAGCCGAGCTTCTTCAGCTCGGCCACCGTGTCGGCCACCGAGCGCCTGGAGCTGTCGACCGCGATGCGGACGCGGAAGATCTCGCCGGTCGACGTCCGCACGGGCTCCAGGTACGCATCGAAGCCGGCATTGCGCAGGTCCTGCTGGATGCGGCGTCCGCTGGCCAGGTCGGGCATGGCCGTCACCTGCAGCACCGACGCCACCGGAGCCGTCGCCGCGGCTGCGGGAGCACCTCCTGCCGGCGGCGGGGGCGGCGAGTCGACGGCGCCCGGTCGCGCGGGCGGCAGGGGCGGCGTCGACCCGGATGCCGGAGCGGCCGGTGGAGACGCCGGTGGCGACTGCCTCGGCTCGGGCGCCGGTGCGATCGGCGTGATGTTCAGCTCGCGGAAGATCAGCGAGTCGGGCGCGCGGGCGTCGATCATCTGCGTGCGCATGTAGTCGTAGCGTTCCGCGGCGAGCGCTGCCGAGGTGTTCTCGTCGCGGACGATGATCGGCCGCAGGAAGACCATCGTATTGGTCCGGGTGCGGTCGCGGTTCTCGTAGCGGAACAGGGCGCCGAGGAAGGGGATGTCGCCGAGCAGCGGCACCTTCTGCACCGAAACGTTGGTCCGGTCCTCAATCAGCCCGGACAGCACCACGTAGTTGCCGTCCTCGACCAGCACCATCGACTCGAAGCTGCGCTTGTTGGTGATCAGCTGGCCGGCGACCAGCGACGAGGGCGCGATCGACGACACCTCGAGGTACAGCGCCAGCCGCACCACGCCTCCCTCGGAGATCTGCGGCTTGACGCGCAGCTGCAGCCCGATGTCCTGCCGCTCGAAAGTCTGGAACGGGTTGATCTGGCTGCTGCCGGCCGTGGTGTAGGAGCCGGTCACGAACGGCACGTTCTGGCCGACCAGGAACTTTGCCTCTTCGTTGTCGAGCGTCTGGATGTTCGGCTGCGACAGGATGTTGGCGTTGGCCTTCGTCTCCAGCGCCCGCGCCAGGAACGCGAGGTTGGCGACCTCGCCGATGCCGGGCAGGGTGATCTTGCCCTTGACCACGCCGATGTTCAGGCCGCGGCCGGCGGTGCTGGGATCGGCTGCGACGCCGACGATGTTGGTGCCGATGCCGCCGAAGTTGGTGCCGCCGATGACCCGCGTGTCGTTGGAGTCGAGCCCGGACAGGTCCTGCCACTGGATGCCGAACTCCGCCGACTTGTCGGCATTGACCTCGACGATCAGCGACTCGATCACCACCTGCGCGCGCCGGACGTCGAGCTTCTCGATGATCGCGCGGATGTTCCGGTACAGCGGTTCGGGTGCCGTGACGATCAGCGAGTTGGTGGCTGCGTCCGGCTGGATCATGCCGGCCAGGCTGCTGCCGCCCTGGCTGCCGCCTGTCGGGGAAGGCGTCGCCGGCTGCTGCGACTGTTGTTGTTGCTGCTGCTGCTGCAACTGCTGCCCGAGCATGCCCGCCTGCTGGCCGGTGGTGACGCTGGTGCCCGACAGCGCCCGCCCGCCGGCCGTCGGCATGAAGGCCGGGTCGTTGGCAAGCACCGCGCGCAGCAGCGGCGCCAGCTTCGTCGCCTCGGCATTGCGCAGATAGACGACGTTGATGTCGCCGGCGGTGAGGCTGGGCCTGTCGAGCCGGTCGATCAGCTGCTTGGCCAGGGCCAGCCGCGCCGGACTGGCGGCGCGCAGGATCAGCGAATTGGTGCGCGGTTCGGCCAGGATCTGTATCCGTTGGCCGGAGTCGGTGGCCTGGCCGGCAGCGCGCGCACCCTCGTCGAGTACGCGATTGGCGATCGTGGCCACATCGGTCGCCAGGGCGTGCTTCAATTGCACGATCTCGCTTTCGGCCGCCGCGGGGGCATCGATTGCCTCGATGATGCGCCCGATGCGGCGCAGGTTCTCGGCGTAGTCGGTGATCACCAGCGAGTTGTTCGCCGGGTAGGCGGAGATCGTGTTGTTCGGCGCGATCAGCGGGCGCAGCACGGGCACCAGGTTGGTCGCCGACTCGTAGCGCAGCTTGAAGACCTGGGTGACGACCTGGTCGCCGCGCGGTGCGGACGTGCTCGGGATGATTACCGGCCCGCCCTGCAGCTTGGCGTCGGCCTCGGGCACGATGCGTGCGATGCCGTCCGGTCGCGCCGGTTCGACGATCGTGAATCCCTGCAGGCGGAGAGCGGCGAGCAACTGCTCGTAGGCCTGCTGCTTGGTCACCGGACGCTCCGTCACCAGCGTCAGCGTGCCGCGCACGCGCGGGTCGATGACGAACTGCCGTCCGGTGTACTGGCCGATCGCCCGGACCGCCGCCTCGAGGTCGGCGTTGACGAAGTTCAGCATTACCGGATCGGCGCCCGCCGGCGTGCGGGCCGCGGGCGCTGCCGCGTTCTGCGCCGAGGTCGCGACCGGCAGCAGCGCCGCCATCGCCCAAACGACCAGCGACCGAAGCAGCCGCGCCGGCGCGGTGCGCTCGGCGTTGGGCGCATCTCTGCGCGTTACGGTCATTTCATTGTCCAAAACTGAGGATTGCCGAGTCGCCATCACGCCG
>Ga0316619_10000166_pt1 | contig 12058 bp, 9 predicted proteins | sample OWC_Aug_M1_C1_D4_FD_207659 | JGI IMG/M metagenome (GOLD analysis project Ga0316619, IMG submission 207659) | Wetland soil microbial communities from Old Woman Creek delta, Ohio, United States - OWC_Aug_M1_C1_D4_B | ecosystem: Environmental > Terrestrial > Soil > Wetlands | place: USA: Ohio...
ATCCAGCTCAAGCTTTACGCGAACCTTCGAATGTTCATGCCCGCAGAGGGGGATGCATACCCCATCACTTCCGGCATGACCGTCCAAGACCTGCTCATCCAGCTCAATCTGCCGGCAGAAAAAGCCAAGTTGATTTTCATCGACGGCACAAAGGCAGAGCTCTCATCGCGACTGGAGGGCGGAGAACGAGTGGGGATCTTTCCACCCGTAGGCGGCGGCTGACCCTGCCGCCCACCAAGGCTTCGCTCTTCCCTGACGGCGGAGAGGGACATTCGGCACACCGCCCAATATCAGGCACATCGAAAGAAAGCACGTTCAAAGGATAAAATTTTAACATGCCATATCTGATAGTTATGATTTTCCAGGTTTTGGCAGCGGTTTTGCTTAATGAATTTTATGTTGTGCAGCATCAAACCACTGAATGAAAAGGGAGGGCTAATCATGCATCGTTCCAAACGATTTCTTCTCAAAACCCTGGTAGTCGGTCTATCGTTAACGGTGTCGATAGGGGTTCCTGCGTTTGCCCAGGACAAATACCCGACCAAATCCATCACCTACCTGACCACGTTCAACCCCGGAGGGCAGTCCGACCGTGAAGCCCGCAGGCAGCAGCCGCTTCTCGAAAACATCCTGGGGCAAAAGGTCATTGTCGATTACAAGGTCGGCGGCGGCGGGGCTCTCGGTTGGAGCGAGCTGGTGCGGTCGAAACCCGACGGCTACCTCATCTGCGGCATCAACATCCCCCACATCATCATCCAGCCACTGCAACAGGAGACCGGCTACAAGACCGAGCAGATCGTCCCCGTCTCCATTTTTCAGCGCACCCCCCTGGCGCTGGCGGTACTGAAGGACAGCCCTTACAAGGACCTCAAGGAGATGCTGGCAGCGGCCAAGGCCAAGCCGGGTGAGATCAGCATCGGCGGCTCCGGAACGTTTTCCGGTCACCACATCGCCACGCTGCGCCTGCAGAAGATGACCGGCACCAAGTTCAACTACGTGCCCTTCACCGGCGCCGCCCCGCAGATCACGGCCTTCCTGGGCGGCCACGTCAACGCTATCTTCGGCAACTCCGATGACCTGGTGAAGCACTCCGACACCATCCGCGTGCTGGGCACGGCGGACGACCAGCGCTTTTTCGGGTTCCCGGATGCGCCGACGTTCAAAGAGTCCGGCATCGACCTGGTCGAGTCCATCGACCGCGGCGTCGGCCTGCCGCCGAACACGCCCGAGCCGATCATCAAGACTCTCGAAGCCGCGTTCTTGAAGATCGCCAAAGACCCCGCCATTCAAGCGCAGATGAAAAAGGAGGGGTTTGTCCCCCTGGCCATGGGCCATGCGGAAAGCAAGGCCCACATCGCCCAAATGACCGCCATCTACAAGGACATCATCAAGGACATCAAGTAGCAAAGAAAAAGGGACCGGCACGGTGTTCAGTACAAGGCGCTCGACGGACATTGCGACAGGGGTTTTTTTGGCAGCCCTGGGACTGACGGCTGCCGTGGCGTCAACCGGTATCGGCGAGGGGGCGGGGGGGCAGCTGCACCCCCGCACCTTCCCGATGATGATCGGCGCGCTGCTGTTCATCGGAGGGGCGGTGCTCGCCATCCGGGCAGCGGCCGACAAACGCGGCGGCAACAAAGCGGCCGCCTGGCCGGACCGCAACGGATGGAAGCTTCTATCGATCGCAATGACCGGCTTGGTGGCCTACGTCGCCGTTTCGCAAGCGCTGGGGTTTATCATCAGCTCCCTGATCTTCGTACCTTGGTTTATTCGGTACTTCGGCCGCTACAGCCCTCTGGTGGCAGGGTCCTGCGCACTGGGCATCGCCGCCTTCATCTATCTTGTGTTTATCCGCCTGCTGCAGTTGACACTGCCCATCGGCCCCCTCTCCTTTCTGGGATGACCCTGAGCAGAAATCCCAGCAGCGCGTAATCGGAAATGTGGAGGCCTTTGCGGCATGGAAGCGTGGTCTTCTCTCCTGGATGGATTCTCGGCGGCCATCAGCCCCTACAATTTACTGTTTGCCCTCATCGGCTGCATTGCGGGAACACTGGTCGGGGTATTGCCCGGCTTGGGCCCCACCGCCGCCATCGCCATGCTGCTGCCGCTGGCCGCCATGCTGGACCCCGCCCCCGCCATCATCATGATGGCCGCCATCTATTACGGCGCCATGTACGGGGGATCGACCACCTCCATCCTCGTCAACATCCCGGGGGAAGCCTCCTCCGTGCCCACGGCGATGGAAGGCTACCAACTCACCCTGCAGGGCCGTGGCGGGCCGGCGCTGGGGATCTCCGCCATCGCGAGCTTCGTGGCCGGGACCCTCGGGGTGGTCGGCCTCACCTTCTTCGCCCCGGTGCTCGCGCGGGCCGCCCTGGCCTTCGGTCCGCCCGAATACTTCGCCCTGACCTTTTTGGGAATCAGCCTGGTCGTGAGCCTCTCGGGGCGCTCCCTCGGCAAGGGGCTACTCTCCGCCCTGCTGGGCCTGCTGACGGCCATGATCGGATTGGACCCCCTTTCCGGGGTGGCACGCCTGACCTTCGGGTCCTTTCAACTGATGGCGGGAATCGATTTCGTGCCGATCATCATGGGGCTGTTCGCCATCAGCGAAATCCTGGTGAATGCCGAGAAGAAAACCCGGATGATCTTAGAGGGAAAAAAGATCGAGTGGCTGCCCACCTGGCAGGACATCAAGGATACCTGGGCGGCAACGATCCGCTCCGGCTTCCTGGGGTTCTTCTTCGGCCTGATACCGGGCTGCAGCCCGGCCGTGACCTCGTTCATGGCCTACGACATGGAAAAACGCTTCTCCAGGCACCCTGAGAAATTCGGCAAGGGCGCCATGGATGCCGTGGCCGCGGTCGAGGGGTCGAACAACGCCACGGCCAGCGGTGGATTCGTGCCGCTGCTCGCCTTCGGGATCCCCTCGGGGCCGGCTCTGGCCGTGCTGCTTGGAGGGTTTATCATGTACGGCCTGCAGCCCGGCCCCCGGCTCATGCAGGAGCAGCCCCACCTGCTGTGGACGATCATCGCCAGCATGTACATCGGCAACGTGATCCTGCTGGTCCTTAACCTACCCCTGGTGGGATTGTGGGCGCGCATGGCCCTCATCCCGTTTCCGATCCTGGGGCCCTTTATCACGGTCTTTACCCTGATCGGGGCCTTCAGTCTGCGCTATTCCTTTTTCGACCTGTGGATTGCGCTCTTGTTCGGGGTGGTCGGCTACCTCATGCGCAAACTGGAATTCCCGGTGGCCCCCATGGTGCTGGCCACCGTTTTGGCCAGCATGATGGAGACATCGTTCATGCAGTCCATAACCATGTCGAGAGGTTCGCTTCTGATTTTTTTCACCCGCCCCATCTCCGCCGCCTTCATGTTGCTGACAGTGCTTTCGGTGGTGAGCGGGATGTTGCTGATCCGGAAGGCCAAAGCCAAAAACATTGAACTCGAAGAGAGCGACTCCTGAGAATTCGGCCTTCGGCCGAATTCTCAGTGTCGGTTGAAAAAAATAGAGGCAAGCGACTGCGGCCGGTCGAACAGGAATGGCCAATTTATTATTCAGGTCTTACTGGAAGAAAAGCGGCTCAAGTAATTCTCCGGCTTGATGTTCAGCTTCTTGATGCGGTATTGGATCGTGGAGCGCGGCAGACCCAGGAGCTGGGCGGCGCCCCGCTTGCCGCCGAGCACTCCCCGGGTCTTGGCGAGCGCCTTGATGATGTGCTGCCGTTCGCTGTCCCTCAGGCTGGCCAACTCGTCTGATACCCGCTGCCCCTGCGGCCGCGCGGATTCGAGTATTTTTTCGACGTCATCGGCCGATATCCGGTCGCCCGCCCGCAGGATCACCAGCCGCTTGACGAGGTTCTTCAGCTCCCGCACGTTCCCCGGCCATGGGTATCCACAGAGGCACTCGATGGCGCGGTTGCTGTAAATCGGCTCCGGGCGGTTCATTTCCCGGGCCTGGATCAGGGTCAGCTGTTTCATCAGCAGGGGGATATCCTCTTTTCTTTCCCTCAACGGCGGAACGTGGATCGACACGATGTTCAGCCGGTAAAACAAATCCTCCCGGAACGTTCCGGCCCGGATGCCCTCCTGGAGATCCTTGTTGGTGGCGGCAATGACCCGGCAGTCGATCTGCACGGGACGGCTGTCGCCCACGCGCTCGAACTGCCCGTCCTGCAGGATGTGCAGCAATTTGGCCTGCAGGCTGATGGGCAGCTCGGCGATTTCATCCAGGAAAATGGTGCCGCCGTGAGCCAGCTCGAATCGCCCGAGGCGTTTGTCGCTTGCGCCCGTGAAAGCGCCCTTGGCGTGGCCGAAAAGCTCGCTTTCGAAGAGCGACGAGGCCAGGGCCGGGCAGTTGGTCTTCACGAACAGGTGGCTGCGGCGAACGCTCAGGTTGTGGATGCAGTGCGCCAGGTAGTCCTTGCCCGTCCCGGTTTCGCCTGTGATCAGCACCGTGGCGTCGGTGTCGGCCGCCTGCTGGATGGTTTTCATGATGCCCGCCATGGCGGCCGAGGTGTAAAAGAACTCGTCCTGCTGGTAGTCGTCGCTGCTCTGCAGCAGAAAATCCTTTTCGCGCTCGAGGTTCTTGTTCAGCTTCTCGAGCTCGGTGTAGGCCATCATGTTGTCGACGGCGATCGCCACCTGCCGTGACACGTCGGTCAACACTTCCGTGAGTTCCGAAATGTGCTCGGGCGCACTGCGGAACGAAAAATGGATCGAACCCAGGATCCGGCTGCGCACCAGCATCGGGAACGCCATGGTGGCGTTGAGGCCGGCCTCGACCATGGCCCCGATGGAGGACAGGTCGGTGTAGCGGCGCAGGTCGTCGATGATGATCGGCTGGCGGGACTGAACCACCATGCGGGCGATGGCGCCGTCGGCGAGCGGCCGGCTGTGCCGCGTCAGTCCGCCGCCGGGCTGAACGCCGTCGGCGGCAGCGAAATAGCTGATGGACTGGCTCTTGGCGTCGTAGAGGTTGATCGCCATGCGGTCGAACGCAAAGTGCTTGCGTAGCTCCTTGGCCAGCGCCTGGAAAAGGTCTTCCCGGTTGGTACGGGTGACCACGGCGTTGTTGATTTCAAGCAGCATCCTGTAGCGCGTCTCGGTAGTCCAGCGCATCTCACACCTCGTTGCCCAATTTGATGGTTTTCTGCCCAAAACACAAGAAAAAATCATCATTGCGCCGAATATTGGGCAAAATTTTTCGGCAGACAATCCGGCAATTGTTTTTTATCTAATGATTTTAATTAAATATACTTTGTACGAGCATGGCCGCCCTTTTGCAGACAATTTGGCAACTCCTGGCAGGATCAAAAAGATGGTCGAACTCAAATACGGCAAAAGCAAGATCAGGGTCAGCATCCCCGAAAAAGCTGCCGTCTCAATCCTTGAGCCCCTGCGAGCGCCCGTGCTCGCATCCGTGCCGGCTGCTCTGGAGTCGGCCCTGAGCGCTCCGCTCGGCTGCCCGACCTTGGAAGCGGTCATCGAGGCGCGCCGCCCCCGGTCGGTGGCCATCGCGGTCCCGGACGAGACCCGCCCTGCCCCGCTGCGGGAGGTCTTGCCCCGACTGCTGAGTCGAATCGAATCCGGGCTCCCGGGTCCCCTGGCCGACCGCGTCACCCTGTTTATCGGCGGCGGCCTGCACCCGCCGGCGGATGCCGGTGCCATCGAACGCATCCTTCCCGAAGCAATCTCCAGGGGCTGCCGGGTGGTGGCCCACGACGCCCGCGCGGCTGCCATGCGCGATTACGGCTCGACCTCGCGCGGCACGCCGGTGCGCATCAACGCCGAGTATGCAGTTGCCGATTTCAAGATGGTGATCGGACAGGTGGACCCGCACCAGTTCGTGGGGTTCACGGGAGGCGCCAAGGGAGTGGTCATCGGCTGCGCCGCCCCTGAGACCATCGAGAAGAACCACAGCCTCATGTCCGAACCGGACGCTCACGTCGGGCGGCTCACGGGCAACCCGGTGCGCGAAGACCTTACCGAGGCCGGCGAGATGGTCGGGATCGACCTGGCCGTCAACTTCGTCCTGGACGCGGACAAGAAGGCCGTGCACTTGTCTGCCGGGAAAGCCGCTCTGGTCCTGGAGTCCTGCGCGGAGATCTGCGCCAAGGTCTACGGGGTAGGCATCGAGGAGAAGTTCGATATCGTCGTGGCCTCCTGCGGTGGCTATCCCAAGGACATCTGCCTCTACCAGGCGCAGAAGGGATTGAACCTGGCCTCGCAGGCATTGAAGCCGGGCGGCCACATCCTGCTGCTGGCCGCCTCGCCCCAGGGGGTGGGCGACGACATCTACTTCGACTACGTCTCGCAGTTCACCTCGCCCGAGGAAGTCATGCGGGATTTCAAGGCCTCGGGCTTCCGGATGGGCGCGCACAAGGCCTATCTTTTCGGCCGCACGCTCATAAACTACAACGTGGCGGTGTTTTCGGACTTGGACCCGGGCATCCTCAGCAAGTGCCACCTGCGGGCGGCGGAACCCGAAAGCGTCATTCGCGAGTGGGTGGCGGATTTCAACGGCACCCCGCGGGTGGCCGTCATTCCCAACGCGAACACGACCTACTTCTACCAAAGACAGACGGCTCGAGGCTGAAGGATTGAACAACAGAGCAATCGGCCCAGAAGGATAGTGTTTACTGACAGCAATCCATAACCCGGACGGCTTTGTTCAAAGCCCGAATTCAAGGTACGCGAATGCCTCGCCGTAAAGCGTTCGGCAGAATACGCCGCAGCGGCAGCAGGCCGACGCGCACCGCAGGAGTCGGGCTTTCAACGAAGCCGTCGCAACCGACAAGGAGGAAGCGCGCATGATTCAGTTTCTGGTTCACGAAAAAGCCGACAACGTCGGTGTCGCCACGGTCGACATCAAAAAGGGGGAAAAGGCCGCGGGCCTTTACATGGACTCCCAGAAAAAGGTCGAGGTCAAGGCCCTGCAGGACATCCCGCTCGGGCACAAGATCGCCCTGACCGACCTCCAAAAGGAGGACTCCGTGATCAAGTACGGCCACGACATCGGCCGCGTGGTTGCCTCCATTAAGACCGGCGAGCACGTTCACATTCACAATCTGAAAACAAGGAGGTGGTAACCATGGCCAGCGCCAAATTGCCCAAAGTGTTCGCCTACCGCCGTGAGAACGGCCGGGTGGGGATCCGCAATCACGTCGTGATTCTGCCGCTCGACGATCTGAGCAACTCCGCCTGCGAGAAGGTGGCGTTCAACGTCAAGGGCTGCAAAGCCATCCCGCACGCCTACGGCCGGCTGCAGTTCGGTAAAGACCTCGAGCTCTTCTTCCGCACCATGATCGGCACCGGCGCCAACCCCAACGTGGCCGCCGTGGTCGTGATCGGAATCGAGCCGGACTGGACCAACCGCATCGTCGAGGGCATCGCCAAGACCGGCAAGCCCGTGTCCGGCTTCAGCATCGAGCGCTTCGGCGAGTTCAAGACCGTCGAGATGGCCAGCTGGAAGGCCAAGGAGTACGTGCACTGGGCGAGCGAGCTGCGCCGGGAGCCGGTCAATCTCAAGGAGATCTGGGTCAGCGTGAAGTGCGGCGAGAGCGACACGACCAGCGGCCTTGCCTCCAACCCGACCGTCGGCAACGCCATCGAGAAGCTGGTCGCCATGGGCGCCACCTGCAGCTTCGGGGAGACCAGCGAGATCACCGGCGCCGAGATGGTCTGCAAGGACCGTGCGGCCAACCGCAAGGTCGGCGAGCAGTTCATGGCCACCTTCAACGCCTACCAGAAGATGATCGACGACAACAAGACCGACGATCTCTCCGGCTCTCAGCCCACCAAGGGCAACATCCGCGGCGGCCTGACCACCATCGAGGAGAAGGCCTACGGCAACCTGCAGAAGATAGGCAAAAAGGCGAACTACGTCGGCGTGCTGGACAAGGCCGAGGCCCCGACCGGCAAGGGCCTGTGGTTCATGGACACCTCGAGCGCCGCGGCCGAAGCCGTGACCCTGTGGGCGGCGGCCGGCTTCGTGGCCCATTTCTTCCCGACCGGCCAGGGCAACATCATCGGCAACCCGATCGAGCCGGTGATCAAGCTGACCGCCAACCCGCTGACCGCCAAGACCATGAGCGAGCACGTCGACTACGACTGCTCGGCCATCCTGCGAGGGGAGATGACCCTCGACCAGTCCGGCGACAACCTGCTCGAGATGCTGGTCCGCACCTGCAACGGCCGGCTCACGGCCCAGGAAGTGCTGGGACACGAGGAGTTCGTTCTGACGAAGCTCTACGAGAGCGCCTGATTCACCAGTACGCCGGGGGGGGCCGATCGGCCCTCTCCGGCACACGGTATCTTAAATCTAAAGGAGGGGCTATTATGGAAATCGGATTCATCGGCGTCGGCCAGATGGGTGGGGGACTCGCCCGCAACCTGATCCGCGCCGGCAAAACCGTTCTGGTGTTCGACCTCAATCCCGAGGCCGTCAAACAGACCCTGGCCGCCGGAACCACCGGCCGTGCAGCCGCCAAAATCGAAGAGCTGGCTGGAGCCGATGTCGTTTTCACCAGCCTTCCGCTGCCTCAGCATCTCGAGTCGGTCATGCTGGGCGACAAGGGCCTTCTCGCCAAGATGCGAAAAGGCGCCACTTACATCGACGTCAGCACCATCGACCCCGGCACGGCCCGCAAACTCTCCGACGCGGCCGAAGCCAAGGGGATCGACTTCCTGGAGTGCCCGCTCGGCAAGACCCCGACCCACGCCGAGAAAGCCGAGGAGCCCATTTTCGCCGGCGGCAAAAAGGCCGTCTACGAGAAGATGCTCCCCACCCTTCAGATCATCGGCAAGCCCGTCTACTACATGGGATCGGTCGAGGCCGCCTGCGCCCTCAAGCTGATCAGCAACCTCATCGGCATGACCAACCTCGCGGTCCTGGCCGAAGGCATCCACATCGGCGAAAAGGCCGGCATCGATCCGAAATACCTGCTGGAGCTGCTCAACGACACCGGCGCCAAGAGCTTCCAGATGGATGTGCGCGGGCCGTGGATTGCCGGCGGCGATTTCAAGAGCCGCTTCGGTCTTGACCTGGCGCTGAAGGACGTCCGTCTGGGCTGCGAAATGGCCAAGGCCTGGGGCAACGACGCCAAGACCATGCAGGTCGCTCTGGATTATCTTAAAAAGGGCAGCGAGGCTGGACACGGCAAAGAAGACTGCAACGCCATATACAAGGTCATCAAGTAATTTCTGGCTTGGAAATCCCCGGGACCTTCCTTTGAGGAGATCCCGGGCACCATGCCCACCCGGTGCCATAAGACTGCATGGCTGAAAGGTAGGTAAACATGCCCAACGGCTACAACGGAAAAATCCTGCATGTAGATCTGAGCAAGGGGTCCTGGCATGTCGAGGAACCCGAAGAAAAATGGTACCGCACCTACATGGGTGGGTCCAACTTCATTTCGTATTACCTGCTCAAAAACCTGAAGCCCGGAACGGACGCGCTGTCACCCGAGAACATTCTGATCTTTGCCTGCAGCGTCGTCACCGGCGCGCCGCTGTCGGGCTTCAACCGATACACGATCGGGGCGAAATCCCCTCTGACGGGCGGTTTCGCCGAGACCGAGGCCGGCGGCTACTGGGGGCCCGAGTTCAAGTTCGCCGGCTTCGACGCCCTTGTCGTGCGCGGGCGCGCCGCCAAGCCGGTCTACCTGTGGATCAAGGACGGAGCCGTTGAAATCAGGGACGCCGCGGGCCTCTGGGGGCTAGACAACTGGCAGACCCTGGAGCGGCTCGAAGCGGAGCTCGAGGACACGCGCATTCGCGCGGTCTCGATCGGCCCGGCCGGCGAGCGGCTGGTGCGTTATGCCTGCGTGCAGAACGATCTCGAGCACTACAACGGCCGCACCGGCATGGGCGCCGTCATGGGATCCAAGAACCTCAAGGCCGTGGCGGTGCGCGGCACCCAGAAACTGCAGATGGCGGACCCCGAGAAGGTCAAGGAGATCGCCCGCTGGCACAACGAGCGCATCAAAACCCACCCGCCGAACGTCGGGCTTTCGAAGTTCGGGACCACCGGCCTGGTCAAGGGCATCAACGACGGGGGGTTTCTGCCGACCCGCAACTTCAAGGAGGGGGTTTTCGAGGGCGCGGACAAGCTCGCGGCCCCGGCCTACCACGAAACCATCTTCCACTCGAACAGCACCTGCTGGGCCTGCGCCGTGCGCTGCAAGCGCCGGGTGGAGCTGGCGCATGAAAAGTACCCCCTCGACAAGCGCTTCGGCGGCGCCGAGTATGAATCCCTGGCCGCGCTCGGCTCCATGCTCGCCGTCGACAATCTGCCGGCGGTGGCCCGGGGCAACCAGATCTGCAACCTGCAGGGGCTTGACGTCGTCTCGACCGGCGCGGTCATCGCCTTTGCCATGGAGTGCTTTGAGAACGGCATATTGACGGAAATGGAGACCGGCGGCCGCGCCCTCCGCTACGGCGATGCCGACGCCATGATCTGGCTGATCGAGCAGATCGCAAGCAGAAGCGGGCTGGGCGACGTTCTGGCCGAGGGCGTCAAGCGCGCCTCCGAAAAAATCGGCCGCGGCGCGGAGAAGTTCGCCTTCCACATCAAGGGCCAGGAGCTGGCCTTCCACGACGGACGGGGCAAGACCGGCATGGCGATGGGCTTTGCCCTCTCGCCCACCGGCGCGGACCACATTGAAACCCCCCACGATGTGGCGTTCCAGGGCGAGGGGGTGAGCAAGCTCTACCCCATGGGCCTCTACGACCCCGTCGACCCGTTGAAGACCGACGAGGCCAAGATGCGCTTTTTCTTCATTGGTCAGAAGGCCTGGGGGATCAACAACGTCCTCAACCTCTGCAACTTCACCTCGGTGCCGATCCACGCGATGACCTTCGGCCGTCTGGTCGAGGCGGTGCAGGCCGTCACCGGGTGGGATGTGAGCCTCTGCGAGCTGGTGCAGGCGACCGAGCGCTCCAATGTCATGGCCCGGGTCTTCAACAACCGCGAGGGGTTTACTCTCAAGGACGACACCCTGATCTCCCGCTGGTTCGAGGAGATGCCCGGCGGCCCCCTGAAGGGCAAGCGCATCGATCCGGAAATTTTCAAGGACCTCGTCCAGCTCTACTACGACATGTCCGGTTGGGATGCCCAGGGGCGCCCCACCCGGGGCAAACTCGTAGAACTGGGCCTTTATTGGCTGCTGGAAAATTGATTAAAAATGGACGTAGAGATCAGGCTCTTCGAAAGTCTGAAAAAGCACCAGCCTCCGGGCGGGAAGGTGCGACTGGCAGCGGGTTCACGGGTCACCGATCTGCTTGATGCTCTCGGCATTTCAATAGATGACGTAGGCGTCTTGATGGTCAACCGGGCGGACGGCCGTTTTGATCAGCCTCTGCGAAACGGTGATGTGGTTACCCTTATTCCCCCCATCGGGGGTGGTTGACCCGCATGCGCCTCAGTGACTTTCTGGTTGAACGAGAGGCACACGAAAAAAGCGCTTGCCGGGGAAGGAGATAGAAGCAGACGTGCGTAGCCGTGAACATCGGCGCGGGTCGGGTGCAGTTTCTTTGCTGCTGTAACCCGGTCCGAAATGTTAATCCAGTTTTTACTAAACCCAAGGAGGGATGAATGGCCATGAAAAAGTTTACCGCACGATTAGCAATCATCAGCGTCGTTTTCTGTGTTTCTCTGGCACTGGGGCTCTCCGGCGCCAATGCCCAGAGCAAACCCGTGGTCCGGGTGAGCGGGCAGCCGACCATGCACGGGATGCCCACCTGGCAGATCATGGAGCAGGGGACCAAGGATCTGCCCATCGATCTCACCTACACCCTCTTCCCGTCCGGCGCCCCCCAGGTGGAAGCCTTGGCGGCCGGTCAATGGGATGTGGGAGCCATCGGGACCGTACCCATGATGATGTCCAGCATTCGCTACGGGGCCCTGATGATCGGCATCTCCAACGACGAGTCGGAGACGAACGACCTGTGGGTGCGGGCGGACTCCCCGCTGCTAAAGACCAAGGGCGCCAACCCGAAGTACCCCAACCTTTACGGGACTTCCGCCGACTGGAAGGGTAAGAAAATTCTCTGCACC
>Ga0316619_10000167_pt1 | contig 12035 bp, 11 predicted proteins | sample OWC_Aug_M1_C1_D4_FD_207659 | JGI IMG/M metagenome (GOLD analysis project Ga0316619, IMG submission 207659) | Wetland soil microbial communities from Old Woman Creek delta, Ohio, United States - OWC_Aug_M1_C1_D4_B | ecosystem: Environmental > Terrestrial > Soil > Wetlands | place: USA: Ohio...
GCGCTTGCCTTTCTTGAAGTCCGCCTCCAGGCGTCCGAGGCGCTTCTCCACCACGTCCATGTCGGCCAGCAGCAGCTCCGTGTTGACCAGCACGGCATCGCGCACCGCGTCCACCGCCCCCTCGGCGTGCGCGATGCGAGCGTCCTCGAAATCGCGCAGCACGTGGACGAGGGCATCCGCCTGCCGCATCTGGCCAAGGAAGTGGCTGCCGAGACCCTCGCCATGGCCGGCCCCGCGGGTCAGGGCGATGAAGTCCACGAACTCGACGGTGGCGTGGGTGATCTTCTTGGGCTTGAAGAGCGCCACCAGGTGATCGAGCCGCGGGTCGGGCACCTTCACGGCCGCCACGCCGGGCTCGTTGGCCCCGTGCTGGCCCACCTGGGCGCCGCCCATCTCGCACAGCAGATTAAATACCGTGGTCTTGCCCGTGGCGGGCAGACCGATGATCCCGACGCGCATGCGGGTCGCTCCCTGTCTACTGGCTGAAAGAGGAGACCAGATTCTCCCAGCGGTCCCGGGATGTGTCAAGCCGGTTCTGGCACGCCACATTCACCTTGACACACCTCCAGCCTTGTGGATAGTGTTCCTCTGCTTCGGCGGTACCCCGTAACGCTTGGGGGGCGATGGGGTGAAGGCGGCCGGGGACTGCAGGTCCGAGCGCAAACCAGCGGTCGCTGGGATGCCAACTGTGCGCGGCCCTCTGGGGTGCAGCAGGCCCCAGGGGGCCGCTCGCTTTTCAAGCCGTCCAATCTCGACTAGGTCGGTCGACGAGAGTCGTGTGGACAGGAGGGTGGCCTAGTTGTTCTGGCATGACTACTGGTGGATGGTCTTGGTCGGGATTCTTGTGCTGCCGTTCGTGAGTATCGCTGTGTTCGGATACTGGCTGAGACGGAGAAGCGACGTCACCTTGGAGATGGGCACAAAGTGCTGGGACACCTTCATAAAGCTCATCAGTGCATTCACGGTGATCGTAAGCGGTGCGATGCTGTTCGGAAAATATATTGACCAGCAGGAGGCTATGCAAGTCGCCAGGCAGAAGGAAGTTGCCCGCGAGCTATCTCTGCGCGAGGCCGAGTTCCTGAGACAAAAGCTCAACTTCGATACGGAGCGGCACAAACGTATGCTCGCTCTGCTCGGCGAAGCCAAGACTCTGGCGGCCAGACTGGCGAGTGTGGGTGCCCCAGACAAGGCGTTGATCACGCGCTTCGAGGAGCTCTACTACGCTGATCTCATCGGGGTAGAGAAACGGTCTGGTCACGTCGAACAGTCCATGGTGAGGTTCCGAAGAAAACTCAAGCAACTCCCCGACGCCCCCGGCGAGAGTCTGTACGACCTCTCACTGGAACTCTCAAGGGCCGTTGAAATGGAACTCAAGGAGTCTGAGGATGCCATCCTGCTGCAACACCGAGCGATCACCAACCTGTTGACACCGACCAAATGAGGACGGCGTAGGAATACCCAGGACAGAGGAATCGCTCGCACCGGAAATCCACCAGCCATGCGAGTTCGTACCCCCGAGCCGCTCCTGCCCTTGGAAGCCAGCCCAGAAAGGCCGCAAGTGTCTGAGCCGAGCCCACCACCCTACTTCCGTCCATCGTCATGGCGTTAGGGGACATTGCCAAGTCAGTCAAGTTGGGGCTCCCACTCCTCCAAGTGACTCAGGGGATCCGAGTGTGTCCGTGCTCTCATGGTGAGGCAGGCTGCGGCGGGAGGGTCATCGGGCTGCACCGTGCGGCGCGATTGGGCGCGCGGCTGCGTCGGGAGATGGACAAGAGGGGACCCTGTGTGCGATAACCTGACCGGCTCTGACGCCTCTGAAAAAGGATGCGCCATGCACCTGGAGAACCAGGTCGCGATCGTCACCGGAGCGGGGCAGGGGATCGGTCGGGAGATTGCCTGGCGCTTGGCGGGCCACGGCGCCCGGGTCGTCCTGGCGGACATCGACGAGCCAGGGATGCGGGAGACCGTGGCCGGCATAGCCAAGGCAGGGGGTCGGGAGGCCACAGCCGTCACGACCGACGTCTCCTCCGAGGCGCCGGTAGAGCGGCTCATCGGCTCCGCGCTCGCCGTCTGGGGCCGCATCGACATCCTGGTCAACAACGCCGGGGTCATGGGTCCCGTCAAGAACCTGGAGGACATCACCGTCGAGGAATGGGACGCGACCCTGGCGGTGAATCTCCGCGGGATGTTCCTGTGCTGCAAGCACGTTCTCCCCGCGATGAAGCGCCAGGGGAAGGGAAGCATCGTCAATATTGCCTCGGTCACCGGAAAACGGCCCCTGACCCAACGGACGCCGTACGCCGCGTCCAAGATGGGGGTCATCGGTTTCACGCGCACCTTGGCTGCAGAGGTCGGCCCCTGGAAGATCCGGGTCAATGCCGTGTGTCCTGGCTCCGTGACCGGTCACCGGCAGGACCTGGTCTTCGAGGGCATCATGAAGTTCTCGGGGAAGACCCGCGAGCAAGTCGCCGCCGAGCGCGCGGCGCTCTCCCCGCTGCGGACCCTGATCGATCCGCGGTCGGTGGCAGCCGTGGTGGCCTTCCTGTGTACGGAGGACGCCGCCATGATGACGGGCCAGGACATCAACGTGTCGGCCGGGGCGATCATGTACTGACGACGGATGAAAGGCGGCGACGACCGGCGATCGGGGGAGGCCCGGCACGAGCCGGGAGGAGACGCGTGACCGTGACCGTCGAAGGCCCAGTGCGACCGTGGTGGGAGCGGGCGGGGGCCCCTGGTGCGGGGGGATCCCGGCGGCACCGCCGGCGGCGGCAGGAACCTCGGCGGGGGATGGCCAGTTATAATACCAATCACGCAACGTCCCCCATGCGTGGACGGGAGGGGCGGATGAGGGTGCTGGTGGGGGTCGCGGGGGTGGTGGGCCGCGGTGCGGTCGGTCTCGTCGTGCTGGCCACGATCGGCTGGGCGGTCCTGGCGATCTACTACTCCAATCTGCCCGGGCCCGCCTGGCGGACGGCGGGGGCCCTGGCCTTCGCCGCGGGCACGCTGGCCCTCTTCGGGCTGGTCCGGCCCTGGCGCCGGGCGCTGCTGGGCTACGTCGTGGCGTTCGCCGTGGTCTTGGGCTGGTGGCTGACGATCCCGGCCTCGAATGACCGGGACTGGCAGCCGGAGGTCGCGGTCCTGCCCTCGGCGACGATCGAGGGGGATCGGGTGACCATCCGCAACATCCGGAACCTCGACTACCGGACCGAGACGGACTTCACGCCCCGCTACTACGACAAGACGTTCGACCTCCGCAAGCTCGACGCCGTGGATCTGATCGCCGTCTACTGGATGGGGGATGCCATCGCCCACGTCATGGCGAGCTTCGGCTTCGGCGGGGAGTACGTGACCGTCTCCATCGAGACGCGGAAGGAGCGGGGCGAGAGCTACTCGACCCTCAAGGGCTTCTTCAAGCAGTACGAGCTGATCTACGTGGTCGGCGACGAGCGGGACCTGATCCGGGTGCGGACCAACTACCGGCAGCCCCCGGAAGATGTGTACGTGTACCTCAACCGCCCGGGGCACCCCAGGGCGCGGGCCCTGTTCCTGGAATACGCCGAGGAGATCAACCGCCTGACCCGGGAGCCGGCCTGGTACAACACGCTGACCACCAACTGCACGACCAACATCTTCCGGCACGTCCGGCTCACGGGTCGGACGGTTCCGCGCAGCTGGAAGATCCTGCTGAGCGGCTACGTCCCGGAATACGTCTACGAGCAGGGGGCGCTGAATCAAAGCCTTCCCTTTTCCGAGCTGAGGGCCCGGAGCCGGGTCAACGCGCGGGCCAAAGCGGCGGACCGGGACCCCGCCTTCTCCCTCCGGATCCGAGAAGGCCTGCCGGCGCTGCCCCCGGGCCGGTAGGTTCACCGGGGCCACGCCGTATTAGGGGACGTTGCGTGATTTGTATTATTGGCGGCCGGTCTGCCCGGTCTGGGTCGGGAGGGGACGTGACGGCTCGCCGCTGCGCCACCCGGGCGGGGACTGGACCGGGCTAGCGGCTGCCCGTGATGTAGTTCTCGAGCTGGCGGATGACGAAGTCCTTGTGGGCGATGGTGGCCTTGACCAGGTCGCCGATCGAGATCAGGCCCAGGATCCGGTCGCCCTCGAGGACAGGTAGGTGGCGCACCCGCTTGTCGGTCATCACGGCCATGCACTCCTCGATGGTGGTTTCGGGACGGACGAAGACCACCTTGGTCGTCATGATCTCGCGCACGGGGGTCTCCAGCGAGGATTTCCCCCGCAGGATCACCTTCCTGGCGTAGTCCCGCTCGGTGATGATCCCGACCAGCGTTCCCTGCTCCAGGACGAGGAGCGAACCGATCTCCTTGTCGGCCATCAGCCGCAGGGCCTCGAAGACCATCGCCCCGGGGCCGATGGCGTGGAACTGGTGGCCCTTCTCCTGCAACAGATGCCGCACGGTGTCCATGACTCAGCCCTCCCTCCGAGTTGAGGCGTGGCATGTATGGGGGAAGCGGGGCCCCCCGATGTGGGCTGGGGGAGCGTAGTATCCGCTGCTCGTTCCCCGCTTGTCAAGCATGCACTGGGTTCGGGTTGCATTCGAGGGCACCTGTGCTATCCTGACCAGCGGCACAGATGGGGAGGGCACGGGACGCCCGGGAACGAGGCGGAGTCGATGGCGTGAAGGCCTATCTCGACATCGAGACCTGTGCGGGCGGTCAGGTTACCGTGGTGGGGATCTACCGCGAGGACCGCGGTTTTGTCCAGCTTGTCGGCGGGCAGATCAGCGACCTCAGCCTGGCCCAGGCCCTGGACGGGGTGGACACGATCTGCACCTACAACGGGGACCGGTTCGACTTGCCGATCCTGGAACGGCAGGTACGCCTGGATCTCCGCTGCCAGTACCGCTCGCTGGACCTGCTGCGCGAATGCCGGAAGGCGGGGCTGAAGGGCGGGCTGAAGCGCATGGAAGCACGCTTCGGCATCACCCGGACGACCCGGGGCCTGAACGGGTGGGACGCCCTGCGTCTCTGGGGGAAGTACGAGCGCGAGGGAGACCGGGAGGCGCTTGGCGTGCTCCTGGCCTACAACCGCGAGGACGTCATGAACCTCGTGGAGCTCGAGCGCATCGTGGTGGGCGTGCCGCTCGAACCCGGAGAATTCACGGAAGGGCCCATGAATTCTCCGGACCAAGAAAAGCAATGACCAATTCCGTACCTCCCAGAGGCGCGAGAGCGTCGCGTGAGCTGCCACGGCTGGGAGGTGGAAGTCTCCACTTCTTGGTGATTGAACTTGGGATGTGGTGATTCCCGTGATGGTTCGCGACCGCAGTCGCGAAGCATGCGGGCTAGAGGTCGTATGCGGATTGCCTTCGCGACGGTGGGCTGTCGCCTGAACCAGTTCGAGACGGACGCCTTGCGGGGCAGGGCGCAGGTGGCCGGGCACGCGGTGGTCCCCTTCGAGGCTGCCGCCGACGCCTACGTGATCAACACCTGCACCATCACGGCGGAGGCGGACGCGGACTCGCGCCAGCTCGCCCGCCGGGCCGTCCGGCGCAACCCGTCGGCCCTGGTCGCGGTCACTGGCTGCTACGCCCAGGCTGCACCCGAGCGCGTTGCCGCCATCCCGGGCGTGGACCTGATCCTCGGGAACGCCGAGAAGCCTGAGCTGTTCTCCTGGCTGAGGGCAGTCAGGAAAGGGGTCGCGCGCATCCAGGTGGGGGATGTCCGCCGGCAGCGGCGCATCGACGACTACGGCCCGGGCATCGACGCCGACCGGACCCGCGCCTTCCTGAAGGTCCAGGACGGCTGCAACTACCGGTGCAGCTTCTGCGTCGTGCCGGCGGTGCGGGGTGGTAACCGCAGCCAGCCTCCGGACCAGGTGCTGCGGGAGCTCCTGCGCCTGCACGCCGCGGGTTTCCCGGAAGTGGTCCTGACCGGAATCCACCTGGGCACCTACGGGCGGGATCTCACCCCGCCGGGCTCCCTGGCGGCCCTCTGCCGGCAGATCGCCGCGCTGCCCGAGGCCCCCAGGATCCGCCTCAGCTCGCTGGACCCGCACGAGGTCACGCCGGACCTCATTCATCTCCTGGCCGGCTCGCCCCGATTCTGCCGGCACCTGCACCTGCCGCTCCAGAGCGGAGACGAGCAAGTCCTGCGCCGCATGCGGCGGGGTCACACGGCCGCCCGGTTCCGCGCGCTGGTCGAGCAGCTGGCGGCCGAGGTGCCCGGCATCGCCGTGACCGGCGATGTCATCGTGGGATTCCCCGGCGAGGACGATCGCGCCTTCCAGGCTACCCACGACCTCCTCGCGGCGCTGCCGGTTGCCGGCCTGCACGTCTTCAGCTACTCCCCCCGGCCGGGCACGGAGGCCGCCGCCCACGACGGGCAGGTGCCCAGGACCGTGAAGGCCGAGCGCAGCCGCAGGCTGCGGGCCCTGGCCGTCGCCAAGGGGCGGGCATTCCGCGAACGGTTCCTGGGAGCGGTGCTGGAAGTGGCCGTGCTGGACCGCGAGGGGGCGGGAGGCCTGCTGGAGGGGCTCAGCGACAACGGCCTGCGCGTCTGGTTCGCCGGGGACGCGTTGCTCCGGGGCGCCCTCGCCCGGGTCCGCATCGACGAGGTGACCGGGCGCGGCCTGCTGGGGACCCTGCCGCCTGCAACGGAATCTGCCCGCCCCAGCTCCGCCCGTGACTTCCTTCCCGTCCTTGCCAGACGCGACTAGCCCCTAGCCCGCATTATTCGCGAGTACAGCTCGCGAACAATGCGGGCTTCAGAGAAACCCCTGTGGTCGGGGGTCCGGAAAGGATCCCCAAGGCCGCAAGGGAGACCGGGATATATCTTGACGGCTCAGGTACGCCGGCGCGAGGCTTTGGCCCGCGCCGGCGTGGCCTTCCGCGGGCCCCTGGGGGCGGGCCCTGGCGAGGGCAGCGTGCGGAGCGCGGCCGCCAGCCCTTCGAGGTCACCGAGCCGTTCGATCCGCGATACGAGCCCGGCGATGCGCTCGGCGTGGGTGGCGGAGGTCACCGTGGTGGCCAGCGTGAGGTACTTCTCCTGGATCTCCTCGGGGGTGAGCGGGTTCTCGGTGGTTCCCCTGGCGTGATCCACCCGGCGGGACAATCGGCGCCCGTCCGTGGTGGTGATCTCGACGACGGAGGCGTACCGCTCCGGCCAGGTCTTCTCCAGCTCGGGATCCCCGACCATCCGGGTGCAGGCGCTGAGGCGGGCCACCTCGGGATGACGGCGCCGGTCCGCGAGGATGTCGTCGATCATCACCTGGCCAAAGACGAGGCCCACGGGCAGGATGTACTGGGCGCAGTGGGACTTGAGCTCGTTGTTGTCGATCATGTGAACGCCGGAGGTCGGGAAGCGGAGCCGGATCTCCTGGACCCGCGTGGACGTGAGCTGGTGATCGTGGGCCAGGCCGAGGAGGGCGTCCAGGCCGGGATGCGTGAAGGAGCAGCTCGAGTAGCGCTTGTAAGCGAACTCGGGAAGATAGTAGCGGCGGCCCCAGTCGGCCAGGAGGGCCTCGGGGTGCCGCTCGCCCGAGAAGGCGGTGAAGACGTCGTACTTGCCCTCGAAGGGCACGGGGGGGCCCCCGAATCCCAGCCGGGCCAGCTGGGCCGCGGTGACGCCGTTGCGCGCCGCGAGGCCCGGGTTGAAGGGGCGGGAGTTTTCCGTGTGATCGCTGGCCCAGGCCAGCAGGCCGCAGGCCTGCTGCATGGCCAGGCCGAGGGCGACGGCACACCGCGGCGCCGGGAGGCGGAGGAGGTGCCCGGCCGCCGCCGCCGCCCCAAAGGCGCCGCAGACCGCGCTGGGATGAAAGCCCCGGTTGTACAGGGCGACGGGGTTCAGGGCATAGCTCACCCGGCAGGTCACTTCGATGCCGAGGATCACGGCCTCGAGGAACCTGGCCCCGCCGGCTCCCGCCTTCTCGGCTACGGCGAGCCCGGCGGGGACCATCACGGCCGGGGCGTGCAGGATGCCCCCCACGTGATGCGGCTCGATGTCGCAGTAGTATCCCAGGGTCCCGTTGAAGAGCGCCGCGTTCACGCAGGAGCTCCTGCGCCGCTGTCCGACGAGGCTCGACTCCGGCCGGCCCCCGAGGTCCGCGACGAAGGCGCCCAGGATCCGGGTGGCGGAGTACCGGGGCGTCGAGGCCGCCAGCATGGCGCCGAGCGTGTCGAGGAGGATCAGCTTGGCGTGATGGATCACCTCGGGGGGGACGTCCCTCAGGCGAAACGTCGCGAGGCGATCGGCAAACTCGGCGGACAGCGCAGCGCCGTGATCCACGAAGGCACCTCCCAAGCCCGGAGTATTCACGAAAAAGCCGTGAATACTCCGGGCTTACATAGCAACGGTGATTCCCGATAAGCCCGCATTGTTCGCGGGTCGCGTTCGCGAACAATGCGGGCTAGGCAGACGCCCATCCTATACTTGAGAGCCCCGACCCAGGTCAAGCGGATCCTCACGCCCGGAGAATCCACGCATGCACGCGTGGATTCTCCGGGCCAAATGACTGCTGTGGTCTAGGCAGGGGGTCATCAGGTTTTCCCGACAAATCCCCGACCCATCGAAGATGGGCCGTGCAGTGGATGCCGGATTGTATACAATGCCAGAGGTCGAGGCATCGGCATGGACTCGCTCAAGGCCTACACGCATCTCGAGAGCGCGATCCTGACGGGGGGGCTGAAGCCCCGCCAGCGCCTGGTCGAGCAGGAGCTGGCCGAGCGACTGGGGATGAGCCGCACCCCCATCCGCGAGGCGCTCCGCCGCCTGGAGGAGCGCGGACTCGTCCGCATCCTGCCCCACCGGGGGGCCGTCGTCGCCGACATCTCGCCCCACGAGGTCGAGAACATCTATGCGGTCCGCTCGCACGTCGAGTCGCTGGCCGCGCGGCTGGCGGCGGAGCGGATCGGCCCCCGGGCAATCGAGCAGGTGGCGGACCTGGAATCGGCCCAGGCGGGCCTGGGCGCCGGCCGGGATGTGCGCGCCCTGATGCATGCCAACGACTGCTTTCACGACACCATCTATGCTGCGGCGGGCAACCCCTGCCTGCTGGAGGTGATCCAGCAGCTGCGCCGCCTGGTCCACCCGGTGCGCTTCAACGCCTGGTCCCAGCCCGACCGGATCGCCCGGAGCCTGGCCGAGCACCGCGAGATGGTGGCCGTCTTGCGCCGCCGGGACGGCGCGCGGCTCGCGGAGCTGACCCAGCACCACCTGCGCGTGGCCACGGAGGCGTATCTCGCCTCGCTGGGGGTCCGGCCCCGGGGCGGGCGGCGGGGCCCGAAGGGACTGACGGCGGCCGCCTGAGGGGCGCGGCGAGCCATGCGCGGTTGACTCGATACCTATCTGACCCTTGAGGAAGGAGCGCACGGTGAGCAATGCAGCGACCAGGCCGAGGATCCTGCTCTACGAACCGATGCACGCCGCCGGGACGGACCTGCTCAAGCGGCACGGCGACGTCGTCGTGGCCCCCGCCGTGGACGAGCCCACGCTCACCGGCATCGTGAAGGACGTGGACGCCATCGTGATCCGTGCCAACGGCAAGGTCGGCCGCGCGGTCATGGACGCGGCACCCCGCCTGAAGGTCGTCGGGCGCCACGGCGTCGGACTGGAGAACATCGACGTGGCCGCCGCCACCGAGAAAGGCATCTTCGTCGTCTACACACCGGACGCCAACAGCGAATCGGTGGCCGAGCACTTCGTGATGCTGGCCCTGGGGCTCTCCAAGCGCTTCCTGGAATCCGACCCCGCCCTGCGGGCCGGCCAGTGGAACGTGCGCTACGAGTACATCGGGCGCGAGCTGTACGGCAAGACGCTGGGCGTGATCGGCTTCGGCCGGATCGGCCGCACCACGGCGCGAATCTGCCACCACGGCTTCGGGATGCCCGTCCTCTACTACGACGTGGTTCCTGCGGCAGCCGAGGTCGAGGCCGAGACCACGGCGAAGCGGGTCGGCCTGGACGAGCTGCTGCGCGGCGCTGACTACGTCTCGGTGAACCTGCCGCTCACCCCCCAGACCCGCCACCTCATCGGCCGGGACCAGCTGCGGATCATGAAGCCCACGGCCTACCTGTGCAACCTGGGGCGGGGGCCGCTGTGGGACGAGGCGGCCGTGTGCGAGGCCCTGGAGAACAAGTGGATCGCCGGCGTCGGGACCGACGTCTTCGAGCAGGAGCCGACGGCGAAGGACAACCCGCTCTTCAAGTTCCGGACCTTCCTCTGCACCCCGCACATGGCTGCCCACACCGACGAGGCCATGCGGCGGATGAGCCTGGTGGCCGAGGACATCATCGCCGTCCTCCAGGGGCGGGCGCCCCGCTATCCCGCCAACCAGCCGAAACGATAGGGAGGGGACAGGGCCATGGCGTTGCCACGGGTCATTCGCGTGCGACAGCCCTTCGATACGACGCGGCTCGAGGACGTGCCGGGAGCCATCCAGACGGGGCTGGCCCGGATCGGCCTGGCCGCACGGGTCGCCCCGGGCGCCCGGGTGGCCATCACCGCCGGCAGCCGCGGGATCAACAACCTCGTCGGCATGACGCGCACCGTGGTGGATCAGGTCAAGGGGATGGGCGGGCAGCCGTTCATCGTCCCGTCCATGGGGAGCCACGGGGGTGCGACCGACGAGGGGCAGAAGAACCTGCTGGCCGAGCTCGGCATCTCCGAGGCCAGCATGGGCTGCCCGGTGCTCTCCTCGATGCAGGTCGAGGAGATCGGGCGCACCGCGAAGGGCGTCCCGGTCTACCTGGATCGGAATGCGCTCCACGCCGACGGGATCATCGTCATCAATCGCATCAAGCCGCACACCGCCTTCCGGGGCGCGATCGAAAGCGGCCTCTGCAAGATGCTCTGCGTCGGGCTGGGCAAGCACAGGGGCGCCCAGCAGATGCACGCCGCCGGGCTGGGCGAGACGATCGTCGAGGCGGCCCGCATCATCCTGGGGCGGGCGCCGGTGCTGGCCGGGGTCGCCGTCCTGGAGAACTCGCTGGACCAGACGATGGAGATCCACGTCGTGCCGCCGGAGCGCTTCGAGGACAACGACCGGACGCTCCTGCAGCGGGCGTGGAAGACCCTGCCCCGCATCCCCTTCGACCGCCTGGACGTGGTCGTGGTGGACGAGATGGGCAAGAACATCAGCGGCACGGGGATGGATCCCAACGTCATCGGGATCGGCGCTCGCGTCGGGGGTAAGATGGAGATGGGCACGCCGTTCGTCTCCACCATCGTCGTGCTCGGGCTCACCCCCGAGACGCACGGCAACGCCAACGGCGTGGGGCTGGCCGACATCACGACGCGGCGGCTGGTGGACTCCATCGACTACAAATCCACCTACACGAATGTCCTGACGACCCGCCTCTGGTCTGCCGGACGGCTGCCGGTGACCCTGGAGACAGACACGGAGGCGGTCGAGACCGCCGTCGGGGCGGCCGCCCCGGACCGGGTGCGGCTGGTGCGGATCAAGAACACGCTGCACGTGGACGAGCTGGACATCTCCGAGGCCTTGCTGGCCGAGGCGCAGAGGGCGGGCCTCACGCTCCTCGGCCCGGCAGCGCCGATGGCGTTCGACGGGACGGGCCGGATTCACCGGTGGGACTAGGAGGGCAATCAGGCAACTTGGCGATTCGGCAACTCGAAGGAACCGGACTCCTCGGTGCCATGTTGCCCAATTGCCGGATTGCCCAGTTGCCAGAACGCCACGCTTTGACCACTGCCGCCTGCGCGGCGGAGGGGAGCACATGGGCAAGCAGGTCATCATCTCCATCAACGACAACCTCTGCAAGGGGGCGGACGGCTGCGGGATCTGCCTGGCGCTCTGCCCCAAGGACGTGTTCAAGGTCGCCGAGCGACTGACCGCGCGCGGCATCCGGCCCCCGGTCGTCGAGAAGATCACGGCCTGCACCACGTGCGAGAACTGCGTCATCTACTGCCCGGACATGGCCATCGTGGTGAGGCTGGACGAGATGCCGGAGGCCGCTGCGGCCGTCAAGGGAACGGCCGAATGAGCAAATTTGTCAAGAAGCAAAGGGCAAAGGGCAATGACCAAATCCCAATGACCGAAGCGTGGATCACCTC
>Ga0316619_10000168_pt1 | contig 12033 bp, 9 predicted proteins | sample OWC_Aug_M1_C1_D4_FD_207659 | JGI IMG/M metagenome (GOLD analysis project Ga0316619, IMG submission 207659) | Wetland soil microbial communities from Old Woman Creek delta, Ohio, United States - OWC_Aug_M1_C1_D4_B | ecosystem: Environmental > Terrestrial > Soil > Wetlands | place: USA: Ohio...
ACAAGACCAACATCGACGTAAAACGGGCCGTCTGCGAGAACGAAATGGCCGCCGGCCTCGACCCCGAGGACATGAAGATTGTCCGGCTGCAGGACGAACAGCTGAACATGGCGGTTGAGATCCCCGTCATTCCGGGTTTGTTTGCGGCGATGGGCGATGGACAAGGGCTCAGATCCACTACGAGATGCACCCACGATTTATCATGGACGGTGAATTACGGTTCCTGCACCCCGAAATTCAGGCGGTTTTCATGGTCCATGCCGACTACCACAAGTGGGTGATGGAGATGGAGGCGGCCCCGCAGCAGCAGGCGGCGATGGAGCAGGCGGCCGAGATGGAGGCGCGCAAGGCGGCCTTGAAGCCCGGCCCAGGCGAGCCCCCGCCGGAAGAAGCAGCAGGACCGGGCGGAAACGGTGGGATGCCGCCGGAAGGCCCCATATCCATTGGTCCAACAGACGGCTATCAACCGGGGACGTATCCAGGTTAATCCCAAATAACCGTTGGCATATCTTGGGGTGGATGTTTTGATTCACACAACAGATAGTAATTATTCATTCTGTGAATGGAGGTTGCCGAGCAGGCTAAAAGCTGGGGCATGAGTCATCGGGCGGCCAGCCGGTAGCTCATCGCAAGCATTTAAGGAAGGCGCATGTGCGGGCGCACACCCGCATTATGCGCCTTCTTTTTTGGCCCCAGCCAACCATGACGAGCTCGTAAAAAGTCTTTTAATCCGTCACCCCGGCGGACGCCGGGGTCCAGAACACCTTGAAACAACTGGATTCCGGCTTTCGCCGGAATGACAGAAAAAAGAAAAATCAGAGTTTTTGCGAGTCCATCAACCATAGGGGGCGCCATTGAAAATCGTATGGACGATCTCAACGGGCGCCCATCAGGAGGGAGCATGAGCGTTTTCGATTCGACAGTTGTTGACCTGCCTGCACGCGGAGCAACGGGCGGCGCACTACCGGGGAAAGCGGACACTCCTGTTTCTATGTGTTGCACTGGAAATGACGCTGCTCGTTTTAGGAGCTTGATTATTCTGTAAGCGCCCCCTTTTCAATTGCCAAACGGCCCTTATCCGCGGTCATTCATTCGTCAGGTTCTTACGTTCCGAAATTACTGGATAGATTCAGTTGCCTCGCAGGTACAATTTCATCATCTGCTTTTGATAAACCGACCAAAATCGCGAACACAGTTCTTCCAGCAACTTAAACCTCATGCCTTTGAAGAAGGTTTTGGAGGTGAGGCAAAAGAGACGGAATGCGCCTGATAAGCTGGAATGCTTTTGTCATCGCTCGAGACCGAGTTGTTTTTCAATCAAGCCCGGCCAGTTTGGAGTACTCCCGAAACCGCAATCTGCCCTCTTCATTCTTAAAGTTTAGCGTTTGTAAAAACTCTTCAATTGAAAAAAGCGGGTTGATCCGCTGCACCTCACCCGCGGCCTTCTTCGCGCGTCGCTTGTGCCCCAGCCAGCTATGCATGTAGGCCAGAAACACCCAGGCATTAAGGTTATCCGGGTTGGCGGCCAGCTTCTTGTCCAGGTTGGCGATGGCCTCCTCAAACTTGTCGGACCTCTCGGCGCTGATGTGCTCGAGGAGCCGGAGGCTGTCGGCGGCCTCGTTGAGATCGGTCGTTTCGGGCAACAGCCGGTCTTTTCCCAGGATCATCCCGTCTTTTTCGAGCTCATCGACCCCGACCGCCGTGATGGCAAAGCCGCCGTTGTCGGTCCGCTCGATCCACTTCTTCTCCTTCAGGTACCAGGTGTGGAATTCGAGCATTTTCTCGGGCCAGCCCAGCAGCTGCTCGAGGCGCCACAACCCCACCCCCGCCTTTTCCGGATCCTGCCGTCTCTCGATATATAAGACGGAAAGGACATGTCTCCGGATCTGGCTGTCGGCCGCAAAGGCGCCGGGCGCGTTCGCCTGCGCGTAGGCCTTCATCGCCTGGCCTTTCTTCTCCGCGTAGGTCGCATCATAGGCGGCGCGCTTTTCCGGCTGGCTCAGCGACTTGTAGGCCTTGGTGATGATATCGAACTTCTCGACGCTGCCGGAGCCGTTGTTGTCCGGGTGATAGCGCTTGGCGAGCAGCCGATACACCCGCTCGATGGTTTCCTGATCGGCGTTGGGGTTGACCTGCAGGTCCTCATAGTAGTCTTCGAAATTCGGGCTCATCGAGTATCCTTTATGCTGCGACGTGAAATCCGGTGAAAACCGTAACTGATAGGGCGAATCTGAATAACAGCTCCGGATGAGCCGTTGATCCTGATAGTTGTCCAAAAGAAGGCAAAGGCTGAAATTGGAAAGTGAAACAATTTGATTATTTCTCATATTTCTGAAAATGGCAACAAGAACTGCACGATCTTCATCAAACCTGCTTCGCTTTTATGGCGCCATGTTCCCCGGCGCTTTCCAGGGGTAGTTCAGAAGGGGGGCCTCGCCCGCTTGGGCAATTCCCGGGATTAAGGGCTACCGTCGATTGGTTGACGCTACGATCCGGTTTAATTTGCCACCGGTCTGAAAGCGAGCGACCATTCGCGGCTCAATGAAGATCGACTCCGCCGTTTTGCTGTCGCTGCGGAGAAAAAACATATACTGATTGATCCATTGTGTTTTCGGGCACTGGTGCTGGCTGCGGCTGATTTGTTATTTGCCTGGGCCCAGTCTGCGCTTGCCTCCATCGTCCCGGCCATCAGCGTGGGAGAAAACCCGGGAGCTATCACCACCAGTAGCACGCACGACTACAACCTGTTTTTAAAGGGCTGGTTCAGCGGAAGCATCAAATTCGGTTTCAACCCGCTGAGCCCCAACACATGGCTTTTCGTCTGCAAGACCCTTGCATGGGACGGCGCCGGCAGGCCCGGCAGGCCGATCAGGGTCGCTGAAGGCATGTCCACCGTACCGCTTCCGAAGGCGGCTTGGTTGCTGGGGGCGGGATGGGTCGGGCTGGCAGCCATCCGAAAGAAACGTTTGGAGCGTTAGGAGCAATTAGAGCGCAAAATAAATGCCGACTTTTTCCGCTTTGGCAATTTGCGCTTCAGCCGGTTTTTCATTGTAAATTCTTTATATCGTGGTATAATATAGTTTTGAATTTGCTTTGATTTTAGGGAGATCCGAGGGTGCGCGGCACACGGCGCAAAGTGCAAGGTTGGAAAATGAAAATAGCCTTGCCTGTGACGGGGGTGTTGCCCTGCCTGTAGCTCGAGGAAGGGAGCGAAATGCGTAAAACGTACCTGGTATTGATTGCAGTGGTCGTAGCGCTGGCCCTAGTCGCCGCCTGCGGCGGGCCGGAGGAGAAAAAGGCTAAGTTCTTCGGCAAGGCGAAGGAGCTGTTCGAGAGGGGCGATCTGGTTAAGGCGCGGCTTGAGGCGAAAAACGCGCTGCAGATCGACCCCAAGTTCGCCGAGGGGTACAGCCTGCTGGGTCAGATCGAGATGCAGGCGGGTGATTTCAAAGCGGCCTACGGCTCCTTCGGCAAGGCCGTCGAGCTCAAGCCTGAGCTGCTGCCCGCGCAGGTCGAGCTGGGCAAGCTCCTGCTGATCTCCGGCGCACCCGACAAGGCCATGGAAAAGGCGGAGGTTGTGCTCGCCAAAGAGCCCGCCAACCCCGAGGCCCTGATGCTGAAAGGCTCGGCCCTTCTTGCGCAAAGGCAACTCGACGACGCCGCCAGGATTTTCGAGGGGATGCTTCAGAATGGCGTCAAGAAGCCGGAGGTCTACCTGGCGCTGGCCACGGCCCAGGCCCAAGGCAACAACCTCGCCAGGGCGGAAAAGACGCTGCAGGATGGGATCGCCGCCAATAAGGATGCCGTCGCGCTGCACATGGGGCTGGCCAAGTTCTACAGCGACACCAAGCAGCCCGAAAAAGCCGTATCCGCCATGCGCAAAGTGATCGAGCTGCAGCCGGACCAGCCGATGCACAAGTTCAACCTCGCCAGCCTGCTCTGGGATGACGGCCGGCAGGCGGCGGCCATCGACATGGTGGCCGAGCTGCTGGCGAAGGACCCCGCCAACGAGGATATGCGCGAAACCGCCGCGCGGTTCTACCTGTCCAAGAATCAGCTGCTCGAGGCGGCCAAGGTGCTGGAAGCCGGAATCGAGAAGGCGCCCAAGAGCTTCAAGCTGCGGCTGCTCCTGGGCGAGGTTTACCTGAACCAGAACCAGCCTCGGAAGGCGGTCGATACCCTGGAAGCCTGCCTCAAGCTCTCCAACGACCCCGCCAACCCCGGGATCATCCAGGCCAAGACCCTGCTCGCCCGCGTGCACATGCTCATGCGCCAGACCGACAAGGCCGAGGCCTATGTCAACGAGGTGATCAAGGACAACCCCCGCAGCATCGAGTCCCATCTGACCAAGGGCGACATCTTCCTGGTCAAGGGCGACGGGGTGAATGCCGCAGCCGAGTTCCGCACGGTGGTGAGCGAGCAGCCGCAGTTCATCCCCGGCTACCTGCGCCTGGCGGGCGCACACGTGCTCAACCAGGAGCTCGACCTGGCGGTTTCCGTGCTGCAGAACGCCCTGCGCGTCGACCCCAAGTCCAAGGAGGTGCTACAGACCCTATCGCGGGTGTACGCCCTCAAAAAGAACAATTCGGCGGCCGAGGAGCAGCTGCGCAAGATCGTGGACCTCTACCCCAACGAGCCGGCTGCACGGGCGGATCTGGGGGACTTCCTGGCATCGAGCAACAAAACCGCCGAGGCCCGCGAGACATACAAGACGATCATCCAGAGAGACCCGCAGAACCCGCTGGGCTATCTCAAGCTGAGCCGGCTCTACCGCTTCGAGAAAAAACCCCAGGAGGCCCTGGCCGCGCTGGAGGAGGGCTACCGCCACAACCAGGTGTCCGGTGAGATTTTAAGCGAGCTGATCCAGGGCTACATCCAGCAGAAGCGCCATGACGCCGCCATCGCCGTCTGCCGCAAGCGGATCGCGGAAAACCCCCAGGACGTGTTCGCCCTCAACCTGCTCGGCTGGGTCTACACGGATATGAAGAACTTCCAGGAGGCGGAAGGATCCCTCCAGAAGGCCATCGAAATGCAGCCCCTATGGCCCGCGCCTCACACGAACCTTGCCAACCTCTACCTGCTGCAGGGCCGCAAGGCGGAAGCGGCCGCAAACTTCGAAGCGGCCATCAACGCCAACCCCCGGGACCCTGCCGGATACCTGTCGCTCGCACTGCTCTACGAGCGCGACAAGGATTTCCCCAACGCCATGAAGGTCTACGAGCGGGCGCTCAAGGAGAACCCGAGCTTCTGGTTTGCCGCAAACAATCTGGCCTTCCTGTTGGCGGAAACCTCGACCAAAAAGGAGGACCTCACGCGCGCTAAGGACTTGGCCGAAGAAGCGATTAAACAGCGGCCAAACGAACCCGCCCTGATCGACACCCTGGGCTGGGTCTACTTCCGCATGGGAGACTACGGCCAGGCCCGCGGCCTGATCGAGCAGGCTCTCGCCGCCGCGCCGGATGCGGATGTGCTGAACTACCACATGGCCGCGGCGCTGATGAAACTCGGGCAGAAGGATGCGGCCCGGGAGAAGCTCAAGAAGGCGCTGGACGGAAAAGGCGACTACCCCGGCCGGGCGGATGCGGAGCGGCTGATGAAGGAGCTGGGGTAAGAGAGCTAAAAAGAGCTCAAAGCTGAAAGCTCAAGGCTCAAAGCAGGAGATACAAAAGAGCTCAAAGCTGAAAGCTCAAGGCTCAAAGCAGGAGATACAAAAGAGCTCAAAGCTGAAAGCTCAAGGCTCAAAGCAGGAGATACAAAAGGGCTCAAAGCTGAAAGCTCAAAGCAACAACCGAAAAGCTCAGGGCGAATGCGAGGCGAGTGTGCAATTCGGGTATGAGAAGCTGGAGGTCTGGAACAAGGCTGTCGAATTTGCGGTCAAGGTCATCGAAGCCGTAGAAAACATATCGACGGATCGAAAGCATTACCGCCTGCTGGAGCAGATCGAGGCATGCTCGACCAGCATCTCCATGAACATCGCCGAAGGAAAGGGAAGATACTCCAAGAAAGAATTCATTCAGCATTGCTATATTGCCCGCGGTTCACTATACGAAACCATGACACTGCTGGAAATCTTTAGACGAAAACGCTGGATTACAGACAGCGAATATACGAGCTTTGAAACGGCCGGAAAAGAGATCGCCTCGATGATTAAAGGCCTTATCAACTCGCTATCAACATCAAAATAATAACCCATTTTTTCTTTGAGCTTTAGTTGGTTTCAACTTTAGTTGCTTTGAGCTTTCAGCTTTGAGCTTTGAGCTCCTATCTGGAGGAAGGATGCGACCAAAAACGTGGAGTGCTGTCATAATTCTGTTCTGTTGCATGACGGCAACTGCCGCAGCCCAGGAGACGGCCCCCGTGGCGGACTATATCATCGGGGCGGGCGATATGCTCAACATCTCGGTGTGGAAGGACGAGGCCCTGACGCGGCAGGTGGTGGTGCTGCCGGACGGCAAAATCGGGTTTCCGCTCATCGGGCAGGTGACGGCCGCCGGCAAGACCGTGGCCGAGCTCACCAAGGAGATCGAGCAGAAGCTTGCGCGGTTCGTGCCGGGTGTGGATTTGAGCGTCGTGGTCCAGCAGACCGGCAGCATGACGATCTACGTGATCGGCAAGGTGAACAGCCCCGGACGCTTTGCCATCTCCTCCGACGTGAACGTGCTCCAGGCGCTCGCCATTGCGGGCGGCTTGAACCCGTTCGCCAAGCGGGGGGACATCAAGATTTTCCGCGAAGCCAGCGGCGGGACAAAGGTCTTCTACTTCGACTACGACACGGTTGCCGACGGGAAAGACCCCCGGCAAAATATGCGCCTCAAGAAGGGCGATGTGGTTTTGGTGCCTTGAGGGGACGTTTAGAACGTTTAGATCATTGGGACATGATTGAAGTAGAACCGGGAAACGGGAAAGAAGATTCGTTAAACGTATAAACGTTGATTCGTAAAACGGGAAACGTGATTAAACCGAAGAGGAAACCGGTTTTCCGGATACACGTTTTCCGATGAACGATCTACCCGGGGGACCGACTGTGGGGAAACCTTGGAAGGCAACAGTGGCGCTGGTGTTGATGTTGACGGCAGCGGATTTACGGGCGGACGAGTTCAAGCTCACCCCTTCCGTGGCCGTACGGCAAGAGTACAACAGCAACATTTTCTTTGACTCCAGCAACGAGAAGGACGACTTCATCACCAGGGTGAAGCCAGGGCTTGAGCTCATCGAACGCACGGAGCGGCTCGACCTGCGCCTGGCGGGATTCGTCATCCCCTATGTCTACTGGGACAACGACAACCTGAATTCGGTCGATCAGGACTACAGCGGCCGAGCCGATTACAAGCTGACGCCGCTCTTGTCCGTCGGCGCCAACGCCGCCGTGCGCGTGGACCACCAGCCGGACCGCGACATTTACACTACCGGCCTGGCCTACGGCGATAACCGCCGCATCCAGCAGCGCTACGGCGGCAACCTGGGCTACATGTTCACCGAACTCATGGGCGCTTCCGTGGCCTACGACTACACGCGCGAGGACTGGCGCGAAAGCAGCAACTCGGATCTCGAGGACTACGACAGCCACGCCGTCACCCTGGGGCTCAGCCGCGAGCTGGGGGCCGCCAAGGGCGTCACCGTCGGCCTGCTCAATGCCGGCTGGGCGCATTACAACTACGAAACCTCAGACACGGATTATTATTTCGGCACGATCGGCCTGAAGCACCGCCTGACCGAGATCTTCAACGTCAGCGCCGATGTCGGCGCGCGCTACACCGATTCGAGCTTCAAGGTCCAGCAGCTGGCCATCGTGCCGCCGGGAGTGCTCGCGATCGTGACCGAGAATGAGAGCGACAGCGGCTGGGGCGGAATCGGCCACCTTGCCGTCGAATACGTTGGAGAAACGACCCGCGCTAGCCTGGGCGCCTCCCACGACATCAATGCGTCCAGCGGCAGCCAGGGGGTCGTGCAGCGCACCGGCCTGACGTTCAACGGAGGGCACCTCTTGACCGAGAAGCTGCGGCTCGGCGCTTACGCCGGGGCTTTCCGCAACAAGTCCGATGAAAACGAGTTTTCGGGCGAGAAGATCGAAGAGTACTCCTACAGCGCCAGCCCCAGCCTGCGCTGGGAGTTCTACCGGGATGTCACGCTGGAGGCCGGCTACTCGTTCACCTACCTGGACGACCAGGAGGGCGACCAAGGCTCGGTGCGCCACCTGGGCTACGTTCAGATCGCCTATGGGTTACCCCTTTTTGAATAAGAACGTTAAGAGCGTTTGGAACGTTGGGAGCGTTTAGAAGTCAAAAGAAGGTATTTAGCCGCAGACGGACGCAGGCATCTGCAGCTGAATTGAGTTCTTTGCCGTGGGCAGCCGTTCAACGCGCTTAACGCTCTAAACGCTAATAACGTTCCTAACGCTATTACCGCTCCAAACGCTCTAAACGCTTTCTCCGGAGGAGATAAGAATGGACCAACCGGTTGCCATGACACCGGCGGACATACTGGCGATTGTACAGCGGCGCAAGAAAAGCCTGATCCTGCCGGCGGTGGCCGTCATTGTGCTCGCGGGCCTCGTGGCCATGCTGCTGCCGCCGATCTACCGCTCCACCGCCACGATCCTGATCGAGGAGCAGGAGATCCCCACCGACTTCGTCATGACCACGGTGACCAGCTTTGCCGAGCAGCGCATCCAGCAGATCAACCAGCGCATCATGAGCTTCACCCGGCTGCTCGATATCATCCAGCGCTTCGGCCTCTACCCGGAGCTGGTGGACAAGAAGACCACCGAGGAGATCGTCGAGCAGATGCGCAAGGACACCGAGCTCAAACCGGTGAGCGCCGATGTCATGGACCGCCGCACGGGAAAACCCACCGCGGCCACGATCGCCTTCACCCTCGCCTACCAGGGCAAGGATGCCGGGAAGGTCCAGCAGGTGGCCAACGTCTTGACCTCGCTCTTTCTCGAGGAAAACCTAAAGGAGCGTACCAAGCAGGCGGAGGAGACCTCCTCATTTCTGGAGGGCGAAATGGCGCGGGTGAAGGAGGAGCTATCCTCCCTGGAATCCAGACTGGCAACCTTCAAGCAGGCCAACATCAATTCGCTGCCCGAAATGCTCCAGGTGAACATCCAGAGCCTGAACAACCTCGATCGCAACCTGGAAATCACAAATGAGCAGATCCGCAGCTTGCGGGAACGCGAAGGGTCGCTTCAGACCCAGCTCGCCGGTGTCAAGCCTTACACCGATAAGGAGGAGGAGCTTGCCAGCCGCAAGCGCTTCGAGGAGCTCAAGATCCAGCTCGTAACCCTGACCAAGCGCTTCTCGGACGAGCACCCGGACGTGAAAAAGACCCGGGCGGAGATCGCCGAGCTCGAGGCCCGCCTCGACGGCATCGACGCTTCACGGGGCAAGAAAGGCGCCTCGCCTGACAACCCGGCCTACATCACGCTTTCGGCCCAGCTATCCGCCACCCGGGCCGACCTGCAGTCCGCTCAGCGGCAGCTCGATCGCCTGAACGCCGAAGCGGCCGAGTACCGGCGCCGCATCGCGGCCACCCCCCAGGTGGAGGAAGGCTACAATGTATTGGTCTCCACCCGCAACAGCACCCAGGCCAAGGTCAGCGACCTGATGCGCAAGCTCATGGAAGCGCAGGTGGCCCACGGGCTGGAGAAGGAGCAAAAGGGCGAGCGCTTCAACCTGATCGAGCCCCCGCGGCTTCCCGAAAAACCCTTCAAACCCAACCGCCTGGCGATCATGCTGATCGGTGTCGTGCTGGGCATCGGGGCGGGGGTCGGCTTTGCGGCGTTAAGAGAATTCAGCGACGATGCCGTGCGCGGGCCCGACAAACTCGAATCCGAGACCCGCTTCCCGGTGCTGACCGGGATCCCCATCATCATGTCGCCGGCCGATGTTCTGAGGCAGCGCCGCAGGCGGACCGCCATGGCGATCAGTGCGGTCGCCGCCACGATAGCCGGAATTGTGATGTTCCACTTCCTGGTCATGGACCTGGATGTGCTGTGGGCCAAGATCGCCCGGCGGCTGGACATTTAAAGCCACCGGCTTTAGCCGGTGCATGTTTGATTTTTTCGGGAGCTTGACCGTGAAACTCAAGAAGGCGCTTGAAAAGGCAAAGGGACTCCGGAACGAGGGCGCCGAACGCCCGCAGGTGTACAGTCTCAGGCCGCCCAAGAAGGTCCACGGTGAGGACTGGAAGCCCCCGGTCTACTTCGAGTCCAACCGCACCGAGCTCGACACCGCGACCCTGATCGATCACCACTGCATCGGCATTTCGCCGGACGCGCCGGAGCTCGAATATTACAAGGTCCTGCGGACCAAGATCCAGCACCTGACCCGCACCCGCGGCTGGCGCACGGTGATGATCACCAGTCCACGGGAGGCCGAGGGAAAGACGCTCACCGCGGTGAATCTCGCGCTGACCTTCGCCAAGGCCTACAACCAGACCGTGATGCTGGTCGACTGTGACCTGCGGCGGCCGGGGGTTCACCAGACGCTCGGCTACGAATGTGCGCTCGGGCTGGTGGATTACCTTGCGGGGGGGGAGGACCTGAAAGAGCTGATCACCTGGCCCGGGATCGAGCAGATGACGGTGATTTCCGGGGGGCACAGCGCGGTCAACGGCGCGGAGCTGCTCGGCTCGGTCCGCATGAAGGCGCTGGTGCAGGAGCTCAAATCACGCTACGACGACCGCTACGTCCTGTTCGACAGCGCTCCGGTCCTGACGGGTGCGGAGGCGATTGCGCTCGCCGCGCACGTGGATTGCATCGTCATGGTAGTGGAGGAAGGCAAGACGGCGATGCGCGACGCCAAGAAGGCGCTCGCCATGCTGCCTCAGGATAAGTTCCTGGGCTTCGTGCTGAACCGCCAGGGGCATCCGACGAAAGCGGATAGCTCAAAGACCAAGGCAAATAAAGCTCAAAGCAAATAATGCCAATAGATCTCAAAAAGGAATAAGGATGCCGGGACGGAGGCTTTTTTTCTTTGTACTTTCAGCTTTGAGCTTTTTTCACTCTGTCTCTTGCTTTGAGCTTTATTTGCTTTGAGCTCACAGAGGTGTTGCCATGTACGAAAAATTCTACGGATTCAGCGAAAAACCGTTTCAGATCACGCCGAACCCGGCGTTTCTCTACCGCAGCTCCAAGCACGATACGGCCCTGACCTATCTCGAGTACGGTCTGACCGAGAACGTGGGCTTCATCCTGCTGACCGGCGAGATCGGCTCGGGCAAGACCACCCTGGTGCAGTACATCGTAAGCCGGCTCGAGTCCGACATCGAGGCAGCGGTGATCTTCAACACCAACGTCTCCGCCGAGGAGCTGCTGGCTCTCATCCTCGATGAATTCGAGATCACCCGGCCGCCGGGCGGCAAGGCCGACATGCTGATGGCCTTGAACACCTTCCTGGTCGACCGTTACTCTCATCGCAAGCGGGTGCTCCTGATCATCGACGAAGGCCAGAACCTATCCGACCAGGCCCTCGAAGAAGTCCGCATGCTCTCCAATCTGCAGAGTGATGACCAGTCGCTGCTGCAGATCATGGTGGTGGGCCAGCCCGAGCTGGTCAGCCGGCTCAAGCAGCCCTCCATGCGCCAGTTCTCGCAGCGGATCGCCGCCAGCTACCACCTCACCGGCCTCGACCGGGATGAAACCGGCAAATACATCACCCACCGCCTTAGAAAAGCCGGCGCGCGGGCGGAACTCTTCACTTCTGCGGCCGTAGATCTCATCTACCAGCTCTCAGGCGGCATCCCGCGGGCGATCAACCTGGTCTGCCAGGCCGCCCTGGTGTACGGGTTTGCCGAAGGCGCTAACAAGATCACCCAAGACACCATCCTCCAGATCAGCAAGGACAAGCTGTGCGTTGGCGTCGAAGCCGTAACTCATTCTCTGAGATCTGCTCCGGTTTCAGCCCCAAGCCCTGCGGCCCATCACAACGGCAACGGCTTCGAGCGCAAGCTCGGCGTGCTTGAATCAGACATCAGGGATTTGAAGGAATTGGTTTCCGTCCAGTTGCAGGATATGCAAAAACACTCCCAGAA
>Ga0316619_10000170_pt1 | contig 12022 bp, 15 predicted proteins | sample OWC_Aug_M1_C1_D4_FD_207659 | JGI IMG/M metagenome (GOLD analysis project Ga0316619, IMG submission 207659) | Wetland soil microbial communities from Old Woman Creek delta, Ohio, United States - OWC_Aug_M1_C1_D4_B | ecosystem: Environmental > Terrestrial > Soil > Wetlands | place: USA: Ohio...
GTGGCCGGAAGCCGAAGGCAATCCGTGTGCAGGCGCTGGTTTGAGAGCTTTTTCGTGGGTAGCGCTCGATCATCCTTGCCTATTAGACATCGACGTGATGATCGTTGCTATAACCTTCAGCCTTTACTAAGCTTTGCAAAATAGTGTTGACATTTTACTTTCATCTTGCTACGAAAGTAGCATGAAAAAGCAAGATGCGAGACGGTTGACGCACAAGGAGCTGACGGATCTGAGACAACGTGCGATTCATGCGGTGCATGCTGGTGAGAGCCCCGAGGTAGTCATCCGCGTGCTGGGGGTGTCGCGTCAGGCGCTTTACGGATGGCTGGCCCGCTACCGGCACGGCGGCTGGGACGCACTGGATGCCCGCAAGCGGGGTGGCCGACCCCGGAAGCTGAGCGGCCCCGCGCTGCGCTGGCTCTACAACACCATCACTAATAAGAATCCGTTGCAATTGAAGTTTCCCTTTGCCTTGTGGACGACCGCCATGGTGGTGACGTTGATCAAGGACAAGTACGGGGTTCAGCTGAGCCGCAGTTCGGTCAGCCGACTGCTTCACCAGCTGGGACTGAGCGCCCAGCGGCCGATGTGGCGTGCCTACCAACAAGACCCTGAGGCCGTTGCGCAGTGGCTGCAGAAGGAATTTCCAAAAATCAAAACCCTGGCGCGCAAGGCCAAGGCCGAAATCTACTTTGGGGACGAAGCCGGTGTACGCTCGGACTATCATAGCGGAACCACTTGGGCAAAACGCGGGAAAACGCCCATCGTTTCCACCACGGGGGCGCGCTTTGGGCTGAACCTCATATCGGCCATCAGCCCGCAGGGGCAGATGCGCTTCATGATCACCAAAGGCCGGGTGGGCGCGAAAGTGTTTGTCGATTTTCTCATCCGCCTGATTCATAATGCCAAACGGCCGATTTTCTTGGTGGTTGATGGGCATCCGGCACACCGAGCCAAAAAGGTCAGCCAATTTGTTGATTCCGTTAAGGATCGTCTGCGGCTGTTTTTTCTGCCGCCCTACTCGCCCGAACTCAACCCCGATGAGTGGGTGTGGAATCATCTGAAAAACCATGCCATCGGTCGTCAAGTCGTAAACACCAAGCCCGAAATGAAGCGCTCCGTGGTCTCACACATGAGGAGGCTGCAGAAGTCTCCGCAGTTGGTTTGCAGCTTCTTCCAAACCGAAACAACGCGATACGCAGCATAGACGTCTATACTATTTCGCAAAGCTTAGTAAAAAACGAGCGCAGTTCGGACAACGTTTCGTCTGGAACCTCCTCCGGAAGGAAATGACCGGCCGGGAGAGCCTTGCCCGTGACGTTCACCGCATGGTCACGCCAGATTCCCATCACATCGTAGAGACGGCCAACCGTTCCGCGTTCGCCCCAGAGGACGAGCAGCGGACACATCACTCTCCTCGCCCCGTCCTCCCCCGAGTGTTCGAGGTCTATCGTCACGCCGGCCCGGTAGTCCTCGCAGGTCGCATGGATCGTCGCGGGATCTTTGAAGCAGCGCAAGTACTCGGCAAACGCCTCTGGTGTAATCGCGTCGGTTCCACCCGTGGGGCGCATGAAGCGAGATCGCAGATAGAACTCCACGTTGTTGCCGATGAGGGTTTCTGGGAAAGGCGCAGGTTGGATCAAAAAGAACCAATGGTAATACTGCGTGGCAAACTCGCGGGTTACCATCGAATACGGCAGCGGCACGATGTCGAGCAACACTGCCCGAGTCACTCGGTCGGGATGCTCCACCGTTAGGCGCCACGCCACACGCGCGCCGCGATCGTGTCCGACCACGGCGAAGCGATCATAGCCGAGCGCCTGCATCACTTCGATCTGATCGAGCGCCATCGCCCTCTTCGAATAGTTGGCGTGATTCTCACCCGCGGCCGGCTTGCTACTGTCGCCGTAGCCTCGAAGATCGGTCAGCACGACCGTAAACCGCTGGACGAGTTGAGGCCCGATCTTGTGCCACTCGACGTGGGTCTGCGGGTAGCCATGAAGGAGCAGCAGGGGCGGACCGCTGCCGCCGCGCAGGGTGTTGATAATCGCGCCTGATGTTTGGATCTTACGCCTTTCGAAACCGGGGAAAAAAGCCGGAGGTTGGCCTGTAGCTTGCTGGTTCACGCAGGGTACGGTCGAATCCGCTGGTGAGGTTTTCGGAAAAGAGTATCGATCGTGGTTCATCGCCGTATTCCCCAAGGGGCTGTCTCACGATGATAAGCTGGGTTTATTCGAACATCAAAATTCCTGAATCGGCATAAGATTTAGCTGATTTCGTATAAAAATGCCACTGATCAAAAACAATATAGAGGGGATAAGCCATTAAAAAGGCTCAAACCCCAAGGATCTGGATTGATTATCACCTATCTGATTAAAAAACCCATTACGATTCTACAAGTCGGTGGTGCCTCCAGCGCCTTCCGGGGTATGTGTTCCTGAGACCGAAATCAGCGGCTTGGTGGACGAGTAACAACGTACGGGATACCACCGCCTGACCCTTTAAAGCGTTGGGGATACGATTATATTGAGCCGAAGCACAGTGATCGGTTGGAAAAGGTGAACATGCACACCGTGACGCAAATCGGGTTGGGCGCCGCTGTCGGCGAGGTCGTGCTGGGCAGGCAGGTCGGCCGGTGTCCCAAGTACAAAAAAAACATACAGGCGCTGCTCTTCGAGATCCTGCGCGACGCACGAGAAAACGGGTATCTCTCGCAAGTGCCGGCGCTGATCCCCATAAAGCTCGACCAGAAGAAGATCAAATACCTCGACGCCGACACACAAGCGGCCGTTCTTGAGAAGATCCCGGTGAGGCACAGACCGATCTATGTCTTCCTGTTGCAACGGGCTGTAGAGTCTCTGAGGCCCGTGCATTACGGAAAGTTGACGTGCAGCGTGATTGCATCGTCATAGCGGGGACATTCGCGCCGAGCGCGGACGGCGGGGAGGTTTGGCAAATCGTCAAGCAGTCGCGAGAGGAGGCAATCCCGCTTACAGAGGGAGCCCGGATCGCCATCGAGGCCGCCGGCCAGAACCTGACGCCATACGTGTTCATCAACGCGGACACCGGACGCGTCTACAAAAAGAACATCTACGACATCTGGAACGCGGCATGCAAAGAGGCGGGCGTAGGATACTTTCCGCTGAACAACGCGGGGAGGCACTCGCTTGGGATGGCCCTGTCAAAGGCAGGCGTCGATATGAACCAGATCAGCGCGCTTCTCCGCCATTCAAACGTAGCAATCACGAAAAAGCACTACGCCGAGCACGACATGGGGGTTTTGAAGAAGGTAGTGGACAATGTGCGGGCGATGAAGTGACGCGCACTTTCGATCGCAGGAACCGCCGGCGGATTCTCTAAGCTGAAAGCGGCAATCGCCTGATTCGGATCCGACCGGGCTGCACCGTCACAAGCGCGCCGTTTTCCAGATCCTCTTTGCTGCGCAAGACCGCCTCCTTTATCACGTTCGCCGCCACCGGCCCCGTCAATCCCTCGATTCGTATGCGGATCACCGAAGGAGAGACGGCTTTCGAAAATGCAAGCAGAGAATGAAAGTCGGCGTCCAGTGTGACGACCACACGGCCCTCCTGCCGTCCCCTCCGGAGGATTTCATTGTCAGCAGCGGCCGCAAGGCCGATCTCGCCTACGTGCAGCGTGTCGATCCCGCCCTCTCGCAGCAGCAGCGCCGACGATCGGGGCAGCCCTTGGTCAAGCAGCAGTTTCATGGTTCAAGGGCAGTTCGACAATTCGGTCATCCAGGTAGGTGGCCACATAGGTCAGCGCTTGACGGATATCCTCATCCTCAAGCTCGGGGTATTCCCGCAGCAGCTCCTTGCGATTGGGATACAGCGCCGCCAGCTCCACAATGCGCTTGACGGTCAGGCGCATGTTCCGAACGCACGGCTGCCCGTTCATTTTGCCAGGGTCTATTGTGATGCGGTCCAGTTTCATCTCGCAGTCCTCCTACGAATATTGTTCTTATACCACATCCGCAAAAATGAACCAAACGCGATAGAGATAGAAGGTATAACCGCATGGGAAAAGATAAGGCGGCTATGCAGAAAATAAAATCAGGCGAAGGGCGAAATGGAGGTATTGAATGGGGCAGCGGACAGCGGTCGGGGGGTGAGGCGATTTGCATTCCATTTGCACCTCATTTGTACCCCCCACGACACAAAATATACAATTAATTCAGAAAGTTAATGGCGGAGAGAGTGGGGTTCGAACCCACGGTGCCGTTATTAGCAGCACACACGATTTCCAGTCGTGTTCCTTCGGCCAGCTCGGACATCTCTCCGCAAATCAGCAACGCTTTTTAGAAAAACCCTCTCAGCGACCTGAGCCCGGTAAAACCACCATTCCCCCCCCCGGCCGAACCGCCGGATCAAAGGCTGAATGAATGGCGGAGAGGGTGGGATTTGAACCCACGGTGCCGTTATAAGCAGCACACCGCTTTTCGAGAGCGGCGCCTTCAACCACTCGGCCACCTCTCCGGGTGAATCGCAGCAAACAGCAACTTTTTCTTCTATCGGTTTTGCCGGATGATGTCAACCACCCATCACACGCAGAACATCGCCTGAATCTCCTCCGTGTAGCGGCCGCCCCCATCGTAGACGATCAATGGCGGGGAAACCACCGTCCCGGGCCTGCCGTCACGGATCCCTTCGACGAGCACCAGACGGGCATCTTGCTCCTCCGATGAGTGAATGCTGCGCAGACGTTTCGGTTCGATGCGCTCGGCACGCATATGGGAAAGAAGCTCCGCGATGCGGCCGGCCGCGTAAATCATGGTGAAGCGGCCGCCGGTTTTCAAGAGCGTCCGGGCCGCCCGCACGACCTCCGGCAGGTGGACGGCGATCTCGTGGCGGGCCAGTGCCCGCTGGCGGTCCGGATTCACACGACCGGAGCGCCCGCGCCGATAGGGCGGGTTGGAAACCACCCGGTCCGCCGGCCCTCCGACCCTTTCCGGCCGGATGTCCCGCATGTCGGCGCACATGATCGTCACCCGCGACGCCATATCGTTCTCAAGGACGTTTTCCTCCGCCACGGCGGCCAGCGCCGCCTGGAGCTCGACGCCCCAGATGTGAACGCCGGGCCGGCGGAACGCCAGGATCAGCGGGATGACGCCGCAGCCGGTCCCGAGATCCACGACGGTCTCGCCGGGCTTCGGGTGCACGGCGCTCGCCAGGATGACGGCGTCGATCGAGTAGCGGTACCCGTGGCGGGGCTGCTTGAGCCGAAGGCGCCCGTTGAAAAACGAATCCCGGGTGACACCGTCCATGTCAGAAGGCCCCGATTTTAAATTTGATGTCGCTCACAACGGCCTGTCCCAGATCGTCGTTCAGCCGCGCGACCAGGTCGTTTTTCAAATACTGCAGATGGTGGAGCCAGGTGGAACTCGTCACGTGCACCAGCAGGATGGATCCCTTGAAGGCCGCCGGCCGCGCGTTGCGGGCGATGTCCGCGCCGACCACGCGGTCCCACACCCGCCAGATGTCCAGCATGGCCTGCTCCGCCTCGGGGCGGAAGTGTTTGAGCAGTTCGCTGAGAACCCCGCCGATGTGAGTCGCACCGCCGCTCTTTTTGTCGCCTGCCCTCATGGGCTCTCATTATGGCGCCGCCGGTTCCATCCGTCAATCGCTCGGGCGGAAAAGGCGATTTCTCTTGACTTGATGGGGAGGGTACCTTAACAATATTCGCAGCTCCGCATTTTTCTTGATCGCCGCAGTCTTCGCCCGCGGCGGAATCGTCATTGGCCATCCCCGGAAGCTCCAAGATCCATGAATCTTTCAACAAGGAAACAGGCATGAGTTGGGATTGGGAAAAACTAAAGCAGCAGCAGGGCGGCCGCGGCGGAATGCCTCCGCAGGTAGATGAAATGTTCAAGCAGTTCAAGAATTTCAAGCTGCCCGGAGGGCCGCTCGCCCTGGGGATCATTGTGGTCGCCTTTCTCGCCCTGACCTCCTTTTATACGGTGAACCAGGACGAAGTCGGTATCGTCCAGCGCTTCGGCCGCTACGTCGAAACGACCCAGCCCGGCTTGAATTTCAAGCTGCCGCTGGGCATCGACACGGTCACCAAGGTCAACGTCAAACGGGTTCAGACCGAGGAGTTCGGATCGGTCGTTCCGGAGGTCGATTTCCGACCCCGGGCGAAGCCCGGCGCGGACCCGGGCAGCGTGGCGCTCATGCTGACCGGCGATCTCAACGTGGCCGTCGTCCCATGGGTGGTGCAGTATCGCGTCAAAGACCCCTACAATTTCCTCTTTAAGGTAGCCAACGTGCGCCAGCTGCTCAAGGACATGTCCGAGGCCACGATGCGCCTGGTGGTCGGGGACCGCAGCATCAACGAGGTCATCAGCAAACGCGACGAGATCGCCATCGAAGCCAGGGAAAGCCTCCAAAAAGAACTCGACCAGGCCGAAACCGGGATTCACATCGTCACCATCGAGATGAAGAAGACCAACGTGCCGCCTTCGGTCCAGCCCTCCTTCAACGAAGTCAACCAGGCCACGCAGGAAAAAGAGCAGATGATCTACCAGGCCAACGAAGAGTACAACAAGTTCGTCCCCTCTGCGCGCGGCGAAGCCGACCGCACGATCCGCGAAGCGGAGGGCTACGCCCTGAACCGGGTCAACCGCGCCAAGGGCGATGCGGCCCGGTTCCGCGAGACCTACGAGGAGTACCGCAAAGCCAAGGATGTCACCAAGCGACGGCTCTACCTGGAATACATGCGCGGCGTGCTTCAGAAAATGGGCCCCAAGTACATCGTGGACCCCGATCAGAAGGCGGCGCTGCCGCTGCTCAACCTCATCAACCCGGCAGGTAAATAAAAATGAAACTCAAAGGCGTCTGGATCATCCTGCTCCTCGCGGCAGGTGTCATTGTGTACGACTCGGCCTTCACCGTCAGTGAAACCGAACAGGTGGTGATCACCCAGTTCGGGCGGATCGTCGGGGACGCGATCAAAGAACCGGGCCTAAGGTTCAAACTGCCGTTCATCCAGAAGGCGCACGTCTTCCCCAAGAACATTCTGGAATGGGACGGAGAGCCGGGACAGATCCCGACGCTCGACAAGACGTTCATCTGGGTGGACGCGTTCGCCCGCTGGCGGATCGTCGACCCGGTCAAGTTCTTCCAAACCGTCAACAACCGGTCGAATGCCGTCAGCCGGCTGAACGACATCATCGACCCGGCCGTGCGGAACCTCATCACCTCGCACAAGCTGATCGATGCGGTGCGAAAGTCCAACCGGGAGTTGGACACCGCGGAGGTCGGCTTGGAGGATCTGGAGAAGAAGCCCCAGAGCCATTACAGCATCACCATCGGCCGGGAGAAGATCACTCAGGGGATCCTCGAGCAGGCGCAGCCGAAAGTGGACCAGTTCGGGATCGAGCTGGTGGACGTCAAGATCAAAGGCATCAACTACGTGGAAGAGGTGCGGAAATCGGTCTACGACCGGATGATCGCCGAGCGCAAGCAGATCGCTGAAAAATTCCGCTCGGAGGGAAAGGGCGAGGCGCAGAAGGTTCTCGGCCAGAAGGACAAGGAGCTGCAGCAGATCACCTCAGAGGCCTACCGCGTCGCCCAGGAGCTCAAGGGCAAGGCCGATGCCGAAGCGACTCAGATCTACGCCTCCGCCTATGGGCTCGACCCGGAATTCTACTCGTTCCTGCAGACGCTCGAAGTCTACAACGACTCCCTCGACAAGAGCAGCTCTGTCGTACTGTCGACGGATTCCGAACTCATGAAATTCTTCAAGGGATTTCCTTCCAAGTAGCCTAAAAACGGCACCGGCAGCAATGGGCTGCCGGTGTCGTTTGGCACCGCCAAAAAAATCGGAAGGGTTACCTGCTTCTTCTCTGATGGCGCGTCTTGGCCAGCAGTTTCTTGTGTTTATGCTTTCGCATCTTTTTCCTGCGTTTTTTGATGACACTGCCCAACCCCTCACCCCCCCTCGCCTTTCAAGTGGTTCAAATTCGGGAAGGCTACGTTTAACACGGCCGCCTCGCCGTTGTCCACAGTTTTTTGGCGCTTGGAATCGGCACGGCGACTGTGGTATAGTCTCGAACGAGACGAACCGGCGGCATCCCGAACCGCCGACGCCCGCCCGGCCCGGTTCAGGGCAGCCGGGGTGCGCGGGCTGCAAACACCGGGGAGACATCGGGGGACGGCATCATGGAAACCGGATCTTCCACGCTCGCGGTCAGCATCGGCCTTGGCGGGGCCATTTTCGCCGGCCTGGTTCTCTTCTGGTTCGTGCGCGTCTATTTCAAGAGGCGCACGGCGGCCGGACCGGCATCCAGCGCCGCGCCCTCCGTGCCCCTGCGGGCGTCGTCATGGGAAGAGAAACGTTCCCAACCGCGGCTCGCGGTCTCATGGCACACCGCCTTCGCCGGGCCCCGCGGGAGCTCACCGGCGCAGCTCAAAGACATCAGCCTGGGAGGCGCCTTCGTGGTCTGCGCCGACCCGCTGCCGCTCAACGAACGTTTTCTCATTACGATGGATCTCCCCGGCCGGGGGCCTCTGGAACTCAAGGCCGAAGTAGTCTGGTCCAACACCCATGTCCCGGCGGACCGGGTGATCAACCGCGGCATGGGAATTCGTTTCATCGACAACACCGACGAAAAACGGAGGATACTGTCGGAAGCGGTTGCGGCCGTCCTTCGGTCCCCGGCGGTCGACTGACACGTCTGCCAAAAAGGAAACCGGCCATCCCCAACTTGCCACGATCCATGGACATCAAACCCCTCTTCACACCGGGCCAACTCTCCGCGGTCACGCAAGCCGTGGGCATGGCTGAAGATTTGGTGAGCAACCACTACAAAATGACCACCAGCGAGTGGCTGCGCCCCAAATACGATGTCAGAACGCTGGCCGAACTGGAACCGGGCGAGGTCGTCGAAGGGCCCTTCGCCCAGATCATCCGCTACCGCGGTCGCCCGAAACAGGCAGCGCTGAGCTCGGCCACATATGATTTCTACAAAATCTGCCTCCAAGACCATGCCATTCTCGCCGCGCTGCAAAAAAACCCCGTGCTCCGCCTGCTGCCGTTTTCGCTTTACATCATCACCCACGAACTGATTCACATCGTGCGTTTCAGCCGGTTTCTGCAGGGATTCGACGCCTCGCCGGAAGAGCGCCTGGCGGAGGAAAAACGGGTACATGAAAAAACGCACGCGATCCTGCAGGGTGTGAGCCTGAACGGCCTGCCGGCGGTTCTTGAGTTTTACAATGACTGGCGCACCGTCTACGAACAAATTGACGGCCCTCCTTGACAAATACCTCACCGTGCCTATATTAACTTCCGCGAGAATTTGAGAAAAGATTGCTGTGGGAGGTTTCGTTTTATGCCGATCTATGAATACCAATGCAGCAAGTGTGGAAACATCGAGGAGGCCATTCAGAAATTTTCGGACAAGCCCCTTTCGAAGTGCCGGCACTGCTCGGGAAGACTCCATCGGCTCATTTCTCAGAGTACGTTCCATCTCAAAGGCTCCGGCTGGTACGTTACCGACTACGCCAATAAATCCAAAAACTCATCGCCCCAGCCTCAAAAAGCAGAATCCGCCCCGGCTGATTCAGCCAAACCCGCAAAAACTGAAAGCGCGTCTACCGGCTCCGATTCGTGACCGGGCTCCTGTTTTTGACCGTTGATTCGTGCACGCGTCAAACTCACATGGTCGAGCGGGTGTGCGCTCAGGCATGGCGATAGGCAGGAACCACAAGAAACGAAGGGAGGTGGCGTCGGACAGGTTACTTCGAAAATTAAATTCCGCGAAAAAGGCGTTCTCAATCGGAACACCATTTGGCAAGTACCCCCAATCGCATCGAGCATGTAAGGAGAAAGTGTGCCATGAAACTAAAGCCTTTGCAGGATCGGATTCTGGTTCAACGCATCGAGGAGGAAAAAACCACGAAGGGGGGCATCATCATCCCCGACACCGCCAAGGAAAAACCGGCGGAGGGCAAGGTAATCGCCGTCGGCAGCGGCAAGGTCGGCGATGACGGCAAGCGCATTGCGCTCGAAGTCAAGAAAGGCGACCGCATTCTGTTCGGAAAATATTCCGGATCGGAAATCAAAATCTCAGGGGAAGAATATCTTATTTTGCGCGAGGACGACGTACTCGGCATAATCGAATAAGGAGGAGGACGAACATGGCTGCCAAGATAATCAAATACAGCATGAAAGCCCGTGAAGCGATGCTGAACGGGGTGAGAACCCTCGCGGATGCGGTGGTGGTGACGCTGGGCCCCCGGGGCCGGAACGTGGTGATCGACAAAAGCTGGGGGTCGCCGACGGTGACCAAGGACGGCGTCACGGTCGCCAAGGAGGTCGAACTGGAAGACAAGTTCGAAAACATGGGGGCGCAGATGGTGAAGGAGGTCGCCAGCAAGACCAGCGACATGGCCGGCGACGGAACGACCACGGCCACGGTGTTGGCGCGCGCCATCTACGAGGAAGGCCAGAAACTCGTGGCGGCGGGAAACAACCCCATGGGCATCAAGCGCGGCATCGAAAAGGCGGTCGAGTCGATCGTCAAAGAACTCAAAGCTCTCAGCAAGCCGACCAAGGACCAGCGGGAGATCGCCCAGGTGGGCACCATCTCCGCCAACAACGATGAAACCATCGGCAACATCATTGCCGAGGCCATGAACAAGGTCGGCAAGGAAGGCGTCATAACGGTGGAAGAAGCCAAGGGCATGGAGACCACCCTTGAAGTCGTGGAAGGCATGCAGTTTGACCGCGGCTATCTCTCCCCGTATTTCATTACCGACCCCGAGAAGATGGTGTGCTCTCTCGACAACCCCTACATTCTCATCAACGAAAAGAAGCTCAGCAGCATGAAAGACCTTCTCCCGGTTTTGGAAAAGGTCGCTAAAATGGGCAAGCCGCTGCTGATCATCGCAGAGGATGTCGAGGGCGAGGCCCTGGCGACCCTGGTGGTGAACAAGCTGCGCGGCACCCTGCAGGTGGTGGCCGTGAAAGCGCCCGGCTTCGGCGACCGCCGCAAGGCCATGCTGGAGGACATCGCGATCCTGACGGGAGGGCAGGTGGTGTCGGAGGACATCGGCATCAAGCTGGAGAACGTGACGGTTCAGGACCTGGGCCGCGCCAAGCGGATCACGGTCGACAAAGACAACACCACCGTCGTTGACGGCGCCGGTGCGCGCCAGGCCCTTGAGGGCCGGGTGAAACAAATCCGCGCCCAGATCGACGAGACGACCTCGGATTACGACCGCGAGAAGCTCCAGGAGCGCCTGGCGAAGTTGATCGGCGGAGTCGCTGTCATCAACGTCGGCGCCGCAACGGAGACCGAAATGAAAGAGAAGAAAGCCCGGGTCGAGGATGCTCTCAACGCCACGCGCGCGGCGGTTGAAGAGGGCATCGTGCCGGGAGGCGGCGTGGCCCTGGTGAGGTGCCTGGAAGGCCTCGACAAGCTCAAGGTCAAGTCCGAGCAGAAACTGGGTGTCAAGTTGGTGGCGCGGGCCATCGAAGAACCGCTGCGCCAGATCGCCAACAACGCCGGGCTCGAAGGCTCGGTGGTGATCGAAAAAGTAAAATCCAACAAAGGCCCCTTCGGCTACAATGCCGAAAAGGGCGAATACGAAGACCTGATGGCAGCCGGTGTCATCGACCCGACCAAGGTCGTGCGGCTGGCACTCCAAAACGCGGCTTCGGTTGCCGCCCTCATGCTGACCACCGAGGCCATGGTGGCTGAAAGACCTGAAGAAAAGGCCGATCACCCCATGCCGGGCGGCGGCATGGGCGGCGGCATGGGCGGTATGGGCGGTATGGGTGGCATGGGCGGTATGATGTAGCCCTCGACTGCCTCGATCTGCTGCAACCCGGAAAGCCCCGGTGACGAAGTTTTGTCACCGGGGCTTTTTTTATTCCATCCCACCCATGGCGTTTGAGCCATTCCGCAGGTCCGATGCAGGCTCATCGGCTTTTGAATCCATAATGAATACAGGCTTTTTTAAATGAAACACCTTTCTTGTCGAAATGATGGCTGAATATC
>Ga0316619_10000174_pt1 | contig 11993 bp, 13 predicted proteins | sample OWC_Aug_M1_C1_D4_FD_207659 | JGI IMG/M metagenome (GOLD analysis project Ga0316619, IMG submission 207659) | Wetland soil microbial communities from Old Woman Creek delta, Ohio, United States - OWC_Aug_M1_C1_D4_B | ecosystem: Environmental > Terrestrial > Soil > Wetlands | place: USA: Ohio...
CTCGCCGGACGGCAAGAGGGTGCAACTATGAGTATCGAACGGGCGTGGTCGACGACGGGCGTGGCGCTGCTGGTACTGGCGCCGGTCACGGCATTTGCGGGGTCGGCGATCAACGAGCGCAGCGCGGCCGATCCGGCGGGCCAAGTGGAGATTTCCAACACGGCCGGCTCGGTCGTCGTGACCGGCTGGAATCGCAACGAGGTCGAGGTTACGGGAGAACTGGGCGATGGCAGCGAGCGCCTCGAGTTCGGTACGGCGGGCAAGGTGACCCGCATCAAGGTCATCCTGCCGAAGAAGTCCTACGGCGTGGATGGCTCGGACCTCATCGTGAAGGTGCCGGCCGGCAGCAGCCTGTCCGTGAACACGGTCAGCGCGGACGTGCGCGTGCGCGGCGTCGGCGGCGCGCAGCGGCTGCAGTCCGTGAGCGCCGACATCGGCACCGAGGCCTCGACGGAGGACGTCGAGTGCAAGACCGTGAGCGGTGACGTCACCGTGGCAGGCAATGGCACGCGCGGGTTGCTCACCATCACCACGGTGAGTGGCGACGCCAACGTCACCGACGCCGCAGGCGAGGTCAATGCCAACACGGTGAGCGGCAACTTCAACCTCGGTCTGCGCGAGACGACTCGGTCGCGTCTGCGCTCGACGAGCGGCGATCTCACCCTGGCGAGCCGCCCGGTCGCCGATTCGCGCTTCGACATCGAGAGCATCAGTGGCGACGTCCGGCTCGACCTCGCCGGGCCGCCGGACGCCGAATTCGACGTGTCGAGCTTCAACGGCGAGATTCGCAACTGCATCGGGCCAAAGCCGGTGCGCACCAGCGAGTACGCGCCTGGCCGGGAATTGCGGTTCCGCGAAGGGCAGGGCAGCGCGCGCATCCGGATCAAGACGCTGAACGGTGACATCAGCGTGTGCAGGAAGTAAGCGCCGACGGGTCTCGCGCTGCTGGCGGATTCGTGGACAATAGGGCCCTGGGGATCGGGGCGGGGACGTAATGGCGTTTTTCGCTGAACTGAAGCGCCGGCGGGTTGGCAAGGTAGCCATCGCCTATGGCGCGATCGCCTGGGCCGTGACCGAGGCCGGCTCCGTCGTGCTGCCGGCGCTGCGGGTGCCGGACTGGACGATGACCTTCATCGTCATCTTCCTGATGGTCGGTTTCCCGGTCGCGATGGTGCTCGCGTGGATCTTCGACGTGGGACCGCAGGGCATCGAGCGCACGGAGCCGCTCAAGGACACGCCCTCGTCCATGCATGTGAAGCTGCGGCTGGCCTATGCGGCCGTCGTGCTGCTCTGCATGGCGGGCCTCGGTTACCTGCTCTACGAGCGCGGCATGGGCCGCGCTCACGCGGGCGAGCCGCACGGCTCGATCGCCGTCCTGCCGTTCACCAACCTGAGTGGTGACCCTGCGCGCGACTATTTCAGCGACGGCATGTCCGAAGAGCTGCTGAACCTGCTCGCGCGGGTGCCGGGGCTCAAGGTGGCGTCGCGCACGTCCTCGTTCGCGTTCAAGGGCCGCAACGTCGACATCCGCGAGGTCGGCCGCGACCTCGGCGTCGAGACGGTGCTCGAAGGCAGCGTGCGGCAAGCCGGCGACCAGGTTCGGATCACCGCGCAGCTGATCGACACGGAGACGGGATTCCACCTCTGGTCCGAGACCTACGACCGCAAGCTGGCCGACATCTTCCAGGTCCAGGACGAGATCGCGGGCGCCATCGTCGACAAGCTCAGGATCGAGCTGGGTCCGCAGGATCAGAAACTTGCGATCCGCGACAAGGCACCGACGCAGAACGTCGAGGCGTACGAGCTGTACCTGCGCGGCCGCGACGTCTGGAAGCGGCGCGGCGAGGAGAACCTGCGACGCGCGATCGAGCTTTACCAGGCCGCGCTGGGGCACGACCCGGCCTTCGCCCGTGCCCATGCGGCGCTCGCGTCTGCGTACGTCGTGATGCCCGGCTACACGAAGGAAGACGACGACGAGTCGAAGTACCTGCCGCTGGCAGAGGCGTCGGCGCGGCAGGCCCTGTCGATCGACCCGAACATCGGCGAGGCGCATGCCGTGCTGGCGCAGATCAATGCCGAGCGGGGCGACCTCCTCGACGCCGAGTCGGGATTCTTCTTCGCGATTTCCCTCGAACCGAACGAGGCCACGCCGCACCACTGGTATTCGCTCCTGCTGAGCCGGGTCGGGCGCATGCAGGCGGCGCTGAGCCAGGCGCGACGCGCGCAGGAGCTCGATCCCAGCTCGCCGGTGATCGCTGCCAATCTCGCCGGGATGTACCTGATGGTGGGAGACGACGACTCGGCGCTCAGGTTGTCCAGGCTGGCAGCGGACCTGGGGCTGAGCAAGAAGAACATCGGTGTCGAGACCACGGTTGCCATGCGACGCGGGCAATGGGCCGAGGCCCGGCGTTCCATCGCCGAGCAGGAGGATGTGCCCGAGAAGCTCCGGCCGGAGGCCATGAAATTCATCGATGCCCTCGCCGACCCGAAACTCAGGCCCGAAGTAATAGCGTCGATGCACGCGGTCGACCCGAAGGTCGCGACACAGCTGGACCTGATCCAGCCGTACCTCCAACTCGGCCAGGTGGACTACGTCTATCAGATCCTGTTCGCTGCGCTCGACGAGGATCCGAAGTCCTGGGTGAACCATTGGGACCTGAACCATGCGTGGAGCCCGGAGGGCGCCGCGTTCCGCAAGGATCCGCGGTTCGGCGAACTCGTGCGTCGTATCGGCATCGTCGATTACTGGAAGCAGTACGGCTATCCGGACGGTTGCCGCGCCGGCCAGGACACGCCGATCGTCTGCGCCTGAGCGCGAGGTGCGGCGCCGTACGATACTGCCGTTGCTCGCACTGTTGCTGGCCACGCAGCCGGCACGGTCGCTCGAGGTGGGCATGATCGAGACCGATCTGAAGGACGGCGCGTACCGGGTGGTGTTCCAGGGCGTGCTGGATGCCCCGGCGGATGCGGTCGCGGCGGTGCTGACCGACTATGCGCGATATGGGGAACTGGACACGCGCATTCGTTCGAGCGAGGTGCTGGGAAGGACACGGGCCGGCGAGGTGATCATTCGCACGCGCGTGCGTGTGTGCGCGGCCTTCTTCTGCCGCAACGTCGAGCGCGTCGAGCGGGTGACGCCCGGTGCGCGCAGCCTGGTGGCGGAAGTCGTGCCGGCACGGAGCGACTTCCGCCGTGGTCTGACACAGACCCGCTGGAGCACCGTGCGGGGCCGCACCAGAATCGATTACACGGCCGCATTCGAGCCGGACTTCTGGGTGCCGTCGATCGCAGGCAACCGCTACGCCGTGAAGGAACTGCGCGAGTCCACCCTGAAGCTGTTCGAAAATGTCGAAAACCGTGCGCGGCAACGCTGAGGATCCTGCCGGCGATTCACGCCGGACCGCTTGCTTCGCGCCGCGCCTGCTTGCGTGGTCCGCGAGCGACGGCCGCAAGGACCTGCCGTGGCAGCGCGATCCGACGCCTTACCGTGTGTGGGTGTCGGAAATCATGCTGCAGCAGACACAGGTCGCCACGGCGATCCCGTATTTCGAGTCGTTCACGCGGCGCTTCCCGGACGTGCGCTCGCTCGCGACCGCCAAGCTCGACGAGGTGCTGCACCTGTGGTCGGGCCTCGGCTATTACGCACGCGCACGCAACCTGCAGCGCGCAGCGCAGGCAATCGTCGCGCGGCATGGCGGCGAGTTCCCGGACGGACTCGACGCGGTCATGGCATTGCCCGGCGTGGGGCGCTCGACCGCCGGCGCGATCCTCGCGCTTGCGCGCGGCGAGCGTCATCCGATCCTCGACGGTAACGTGAAACGCGTGCTCACGCGCTACTTCGGCATCGACGGTTACCCGGGAGAGCCGGCCGTGGAAAAGCGCCTGTGGGCGGTCGCCGAGGCGTGCACTCCATCGAAACAGGTGGCGGAATACACGCAGGCGATCATGGACCTGGGCGCAACCGTCTGCACCCGGTCGCGACCGGCATGCCTGCTGTGCCCGGTGAACCCGGACTGCGTCGCGCGCACCGGGAATCTCGAGGACAAGCTGCCCGCACCGCGCCCGAAGACGCGGAGGCCGCAGCGCGAGGCCTGGGTGATCGTCGCGATGCGCGGCTCCAGCAAGGTGCTCCTGGAGCGTCGCCCCACGAGCGGAATCTGGGGCGGGATGTGGGGGCTACCCGAATTTCCGACGCGCGCACATGCCGAGCAGTGGTGCCGCGAGCACCTGTCCGGCGCGGCCGCGCCACGGCGCGGCGCACCCCTGCGCCACGCGTTCAGCCACTTCGATTACGAGATGCGTCCGCTCCTGGTGCACTGCATGGGCAAGTCCTTGGAGCTGCGCGACGACGATCGCTTCCAGTGGTATGACGCCCGCATGCCTGCCCGCATCGGCGTGCCGAAGCCGATCGCCACGCTGATTGCGCGTGCGACGCCTGCAACCGACCCTCCGTCCGGGTGATACTGACGCCATCCAATCGGACCAGGGGGCCGCTCGTGTACCAGCTCTATTTCGCACCGGGCGCCGCAAGCTTTGCGGTGCACTGGATGCTGCTCGAAGTGGGTGTGCCGTTCGAGGCACGACCGCTCGATCTCGCCGCCGGGGAGCACAAGCAGCCGGCCTACCTCGCGCTCAACCCGAACGGCCTGGTGCCGACACTGATCGTGGACGGCCAGCCGGTGTACGAGGCCGCCGCGCTGCTCCTGCTGCTGGCAGAGCGCCATCCCGAGGCGAACCTGGAGCCACGGGCAGGCTCCGCGGAACGAGCGGCCTACCTGCAGTGGACCCTGCACCTGTCGAACACGCTGCAGGCCGCGTTCGGCAGCTGGTTCCATGCGGAGCGCGTCGCGGGGGAGGCGAATGTGGAGCTGGTGAAGGCGACGGCACGCTCGCAAATCGAATCGGGATGGGACCGTGTCGCGGGTCACTTGGCTGCGCGGGGTCCCTGCATGTGCGGCGCGGACGTGTCGGCCGCGGACTTTCTCGCCACGATGCTGATGCGCTGGTCGCGCAACATGCCGCGGCCTGCGACCGACTGGCCCGTGCTGCGTGATTACGTCCAGCGCATGAAAGCCCGGCCGACGTTCCGCACGCTCTACGAGCGAGAAGGTCTCACGGAGTGGGCATGACCGTGCCGGCCATGCCGCGATTCGCCATCCGCTGCATCGCCGCCGGCGCGCTGCTCATGCTGGTGGGCGTGATCCTCGGGGCATTCGGCGCGCATGGGTTGCAGGCGCGGCTCGAACCCAGGCAGCTCGCGAGCTTCCAGACCGGAGTGCTGTATCAGCAGTTGCACGCGATCGGGCTGCTGCTGGTCGGCGTCGTCGCCGGCGTGGGCGGCGAGTCCCGCCCGCTGCATTGGTCTGCGCGGCTGATGGCGATCGGGATTCTGTTCTTCTCCGGCTCCATCTACCTGATGACGGCCGGTGCCCCGCGCTGGCTCGGCATGGTGGCGCCGGTCGGCGGCCTGTCATTCATGGCGGCCTGGGCGTTCCTGGCCCTGCACGCCCTCAGACGTCCGGGTTGACGAATCCCTCGGGCTTCTCGGAGCCGCCCGCGAACAGGAACTTCTCCATTTCCTCGACCAGGAACTGCCGCGCCTTCGGCTCGATGGGCGAGAGCCGGTACTCGTTCATCAACATGGTCTGGTGCCTGAGCCACTGCTGCCAGGCTTCTTTCGAGATGTTTGCGAAGATGCGCTTGCCGAGTTCGCCGGGGTAGGGAACGCGATCGAGGCCCTCGGCCTCGCGCTGCAGGAACGAACAGAAAATCATCCGCGGCATGTGCGGTCCCCCTGCTCAGGCCAGCGGCCCGTGAGAGAGGACGATGCCGTCCTCGTCCACGTAGACGAAGTCACCCGGACGAAAGGTGACGCCGGCGAACCGCACGGGCACGTCGCGCTCACCCTCGTCGCGCTTCTCGCTGCGCAGCGGCATGGTGCCGAGCGCGCGGATGCCGAGATTCATCTGCCCGAGCGCCGCTGAATCGCGAATGCAGCCGTGGATGATGACCCCGACCCACCCGTTCCTGACCGCCGACTCGCCGAGCATGTCACCGAGCAGCGCGCGACGCCGCGAGCCACCGCCGTCCACGACCAGCACACGCCCCTCACCTGGAGCACCCACGGCCTCCTTGACGCGAGAGTTGTCCTCGAAGCAGCGCACGGTGCTCACCGGGCCCGAAAACGCGCGCCGGCCGCCGAAGGCGTGAAAGACCGGCTCGCACACCTGCACGGCATCACCGTGCTCGTCGCAGAGATCGGCCGTGCCTTTGGGTATGGTCATGGAATGGTTCCTGGCAGAGTGACCGTGCGATTATAGAGCGCCCCATCGGCGGGCCGTCACGGTACGACGCAGAGGGAGATGCATGGAGCCTCTGTCTGCACCCCACGCGATTGCGCTGGTCGCGCACCTGCTCCTGTTCGCCTACTGGCTCGGTGCGGACGTCGGCGTCTTCTACTCGAGCGGGTTCGTCGTGAATCCGGGGCTTACGCGCGAGGCCCGGCTCACCGCCGCGAAGATCATGCTCAATCTCGACCTGATCCCGCGCATCTGCATGAGCCTCATGCTGACGGTGAGCGGCCTGCTGACGGAGTTCTATGGCATCCCGCACCCCGGGTGGCAGATGGCCGGCATCGTCGCGCTGGGCCCGGTGTGGCTCGGCATGGTGCTGTTCCTGCATTTCCGCGAGGGGACGGCGGCGGCCCGCCAGGTGCAGCGCCTCGACTTCGCCTTCCGGTGTTTCATGATCGCCGCAGTCGTTGCCTCGGCGGTCTATTTGCTCGCGTCGGGCCGGCTCCATGCCAATCCGTGGATCGCTGCCAAGTTGCTCGTTTTTGCGTGCCTCATCTTCTGCGGACTGATGGTCCGCGTCGGAATGCCGCCTATTGTCGACGGCTTTCGCAAGCTCGCGACGACCGGCGCGAGCGACGCGGACAACCTGCGGATGCAGGCCGGCCTCGCGAAGGTCCGGCCCTGGGTGCTCGCGACCTGGGTGGGACTGCTCGCGGAGGCGGTGCTGGGGGTCATGCGGCCGGGTGCCGCAGGATAGGGGGTAGTGAGTAGTGACTAGGGGGTAGTGAGGAAGCGGACTTCATGCGTCGTGTGATCGTCCACCGACGTCCGAGGATCGCCTTCTCACTACCCCCTGATCACTGATCACTTCCCCCTTTCCTTACTGCACCTGGATCTGCCGCGGCTGCGGCTGCAGGACCTTCTGCTTCGGAATGTGTATCAGGATGAGGCCGTCCCGGCTCTCGGCGCGGATACCCTGTTCGTCGGCATCTTCGGGCAGCGCGAAGCGCCGCGCGAAGGATCCGTACTGCCGCTCGACGCGGTGCAGCTTCTCGGTGTCCTCGCGCTTCTCCTGCTTGCGCTCCCCGGCGAGCGTCAGCACACCGTCCTGCACGGTGAGACTCACGTCTTCCTTGCGAACCTCGGGCAGCTCGGCCTTGATCAGGTACTCGCCGTCGGTTTCACTGACGTCGGCAAGGGGCGCCCAGTCGAGTGCGGGCCGGCCCTCGGCGGCCGGGCGCGGCCAGCGCCGGAAGGCGTCGGCGATGAAACGGTCGAACACGTCGTCCACGTCGCGGAACGGTTCCCACTTGATGACACGCATGGCGGCTATTCCTCCTCTACGGGATCGCCCCGGCGATCCCCGATGCCGCCCTAGATGTGAACGACCGGGCGCCTTTCAAGGGGGTGGCGAACCGGGGGCAGCTAATTCGGGTACCAGCGGATGAACGCCGCCTCCGCGGGCACCCGTGCCTTCGGATGGGCGGGGACCACCCGTGGCGTGTAGTCGCGGGCAGGGCGACGAGCCGGCACCGTCATGATCCAGAGAAACCCGCCCGCGGCGCCGCTCAGGGCGCGGTCGCGGGTCATCGTGTGGAGCTCCGCGGCTCCTCCCTCCGGTTGCGGCTCCGCGTAAAGCTGCACGCTGACCGCCTCCGGCGGTATCTCACCCAGGTAGACCTGGACGCGGAAGACATGTGACTCGGCGGTCGTCTGCACGGCGAGGTTGCCCCAGTGCAGCGCCTGCCAGTGATGCAGGAGGTGCCGGTACCACCGGCAAAGGTCGCGCGCGGGGTGGAGGTCTCGTTCGAGGCGCTCCCAATGGGCCCTGGCCGCGGGAACGTAGAGTTGCTCGAGGTACTCGGCCAGCATGCGATTGCTGCTGAAGCGCGGCGTGAGTTGCGCGAGGCTGGCGCGGATTCGCGCGACCCAGCCGAGCGGGATGCCTTCGGCATCGCGCGCGTAGAACTCGGGTACGACCTGCTCCTCGAGCAGCGTGAACAGCTGCTCTGCCTCGGCTGCGTCGTACCCCGGCTCGAAATGCTCGCGACCGTCGCCCAGCGCCCAGCCTACGTCCGGCGCGTAGGCTTCCGCCCACCAGCCGTCGAGTTCCGAAAGATTGAGGCCGCCGTTGACCAGCACCTTCATGCCGCTCGTGCCGCTCGCTTCCCAGGGCCGGCGCGGCGTGTTGATCCACACGTCCACGCCCTGCACGAGTTGTTCGGCGAGGGCCATGTCGTAGTCCTCGAGGAATACCGCGCGCATGCGAACCTCGGGGCGGTGCACGAACTCCGCCCATTGGCGCACGAACGAACGGCCGAGCTCGTCGCGGGGGTGCGCCTTGCCGGCGATGATCAGCTGCGCCGGCCGGGACGGGTCCGTCAGCAGTTTCACGAGGCGCTCGGGTTGCGACAGCAACATCGCCGGTCGCTTGTACTCGGTGAAGCGGCGCGCAAAGCCGAGCGTCAGCACGTTGGGGTCCAGTGCGTCTCGCGCGCGTGCGCGCACCTCCTCGCGCTCGCCGCGCTGCGCCAGCTGTCGCGCGAGCCTGCGTCGCGCGTAATCGACGAGGTCGCGGCGCTCCATCGCCCTGAAGTCCCAGATCTGCGCATCGGTGAGCCGCGCGACGGCCTCCGACAGTTGTCGCGGATTACCCAGCCAGCGCTCCTTGCCGCAGGCGTCGGTCCACAGGTGATCGGCCCATGGCGAGTCCCAGCTCGGCACGTGCACGGCGTTGGTGACATGAGCGACCGGGACCTCCTGCTCAGGCCAGCGCGGGTAGACCGGCGCGAAGATGCGGCGACTCACGCGCCCGTGCAGCTCGCTCACGCCGTTGATGCGCGCGCAGGTGCGGGCCGCGAGGTACGCCATGTTGAACGGCTCGGATGCATCCCGTGGATCGATCCGGCCGAGGCCCAGCAGTTGCCCCGGCTCGAGTCCGCAACTTCGCGCGTACTCGAGACCGTACTTGTAGAGCAGCTGGACCGGGAACGTGTCGAACGCAGCGGCGACGGGCGTGTGCGTCGTGAAGACGTTCCCGGCGCGCGTCGCCCACAGGGCCGTGAAAAAATCGGTGCCGTGCGCACCCATGAACGCGCGCGCACGTTCGAGCGTCGCGAGCGCGGCGTGACCTTCGTTCAGGTGCAGGACGTCGACGTCGAGACCGAGCGCCTCGAGCGCGCGCCAGCCTCCGATGCCGAGTACGGATTCCTGCATGAGTCGTGTCTCGCCGTCGCCGCCGTAGAGGTTGCCGGTGATGCCGCGGTCGAAGGGGGAGTTCAGCGGGTCGTCGCTGTCGAGCAGGTAAAGGTCGACACGCCCCACGGTCGCGCGCCAGATCCGTACGCGCAGGTCGCGGCCCGGCAATTCGATGTTCACGCGGAGCGGTGTGCCCTCGGCGTCCACGACCTGTCGCACGGGCATGGAGTCGCGCGAGTTGATCGCGTAGACCTCGAGCTGCGTGCCGGTCGTGTCCAGCATCTGGCGGAAATACCCTTCGCGATAGAACAGTCCGACCGCGGTGAGCGGGATGCCGAGGTCGCTGGCGGTCTTCAGGTGGTCGCCCGCGAGCACGCCGAGGCCTCCCGAGTAGAGCGGCAACGCGTCGGTGATGCCGTATTCCATGCTGAAGTAGGCGATGCTGAGCGGTCGCTCGAGCACGCTGCTCTGCTGGAACCAGCTCGGACGTCCCAGGTACTCCGCCTGTGCACGGTCCAGGCTGCGCACCCGCTCCACGAATTCGCCGTTGCGCGCCAGTTCCTCGAGACGGCTCCGCGGCGTGTTCCGGATCACCAGGAGCGGATTGCGGGTCTGGTACCAGACCTCCGGCTCCAGTGCTTCCCACAAGCGATCGGTCGCGTGGTTCCAGACCCAGCGCAGGTTGAGTGCGAGGCGGGAAATGGGCTCGAGCGCCGCCGGCAACTCGATTGCGAGGTCTTTGAGTGCGTCGGGAGCCATCGCCCTGCATCCTCTGCAAACAAGACGGCGCGACCGGGAGCCCCGATCGCGCCGTTGTCGACGATCGTCGCGCGAGCGCTTACGGGCGCTTCACGTAGACCTTGCACCAGCCCTTCGCGGCGACCTGGCGGCCGGCGAAGATGTTGCAGGCGACGAGCGCGTCACCCGGCTTCGCGGTCGGGGCCTGGAGGCAGTTCGCACAGGCCTGGCCCGGCTTGTAGTTCGGGTTGGCCTTCGCGTCCACCTTGGTCGCGTCCTCGACATAACCCAGGCTCTTCGCCTGCGGCTCGCTCGGATCGACCTTGCCGGTGGCAGCCTCGGCTCGACCGAGCAGCGCGGTCACCGGTACGGCCGCAACACCCATCAACGCGCCCTTCAGCAGGTCACGACGCTGGAACTTTCTCTCAGTCATTGAATGCTCTCCTGGAAGCCATTGATCGGGGCGGTGTGGCGCCGCGGACTCGACGTCGATACTGGACCACTTCCGCGAATTCTACGCGGTACCATGCTCTAAGACACGAGGCCGGGCCGTTGGTTGCATGCGTAAAACGGTTCGGCATCTAAATGAGAATAACTCGCATTTGATTGCCGCTCGCGATGGATCCATTGGCCGTGCTGGAATCCTCTCATGCCTGACCCGCGCCGCAGTCGGATCAAGAAGTTGCTCGGCGTCGGCGCGAGTGTGCTGATTGCCGGCGTCGCGGCGTACGTCCTGTATCGCACGTTCCAGCGCATCAGCATCACCGACGTGATCGCGAACATGCGCGCGGTGCCGGCCGGAACGCTGATGCTGGCCACCGCTTGCGCGTGTGGCACCTTTCTCATCCTGGCCACGTACGAAGTCGCCGTCGTTCGTTACGTCAAGCACTGCATCGGACGCGCCAAGCCGATGATCACCGCGCTCATCGTCTACCCGTTTGGCCACGCGGTGGGGCAGACGATGCTGAGCGGGGGTGCGTTGCGCTACCGCATGTATTCGCCCGCCGGTTTCACCGCGATGGAAGTGGGTGCGACGGCGCTGCTGTGCCACCTGCCGTACGTGCTCGGGTTCGGCCTGCTGTTCGACCTTGGCCTCGTTTTCGGTGCGGAGCAGTTGGCGCCGCTGTTCCGGATTTCGAGCCACTGGCTGCTGCTGCTTGGGTGCATCGGCCTCGCCAAGGACGCCGGCTACCTGTTGTTCGTGAGGCTGCGCAGGGCGCCGATCCGCTTGGGTGGCTGGGCGGTCAACCTGCCGACGCTGCGGCTGACGCTGCTGCAGTTCCTGGTCGGCATCGCCGACATCGTGCTCGTGTCGTCCATCCTGTACCTGCTGCTGCCGGAAGCGGCGCGTCTGCCTTACCTGCCGTTCCTCGCGGTCTATCTCGCCAGCGTGCTGGTGGGCGTGGTGAGCCACGTGCCGGCGGGACTCGGTGTGCTCGAGTCGATGCTGTTGCTCCTGCTGCCGCAGGTGCCTCCCGCGCAGCTGCTCGCGTCCGTGCTGCTCTACCGCGTGATCTACGAAGTCATCCCACTGTGCGTGGCGGTGGGGCTGTGGGGAGCGTACGAGCTGCTGGCGCGCGACGGAGCGCGCGTCCGGTTGCTGCGCTAGTAACGCGCCATCGGCGCCGTCCGCCCCACCATCGACAGCATCGAGTGGGCCAGCGCTCGGCCGCTCTCGAACGCGGCCTCGACACGCGGTGCGATGCACCAGTCGCCGCACGCGCCCGCTGCAATTTCCTCGTCCACGAGGCAGGGCAGGCCAAG
>Ga0316619_10000178_pt1 | contig 11952 bp, 10 predicted proteins | sample OWC_Aug_M1_C1_D4_FD_207659 | JGI IMG/M metagenome (GOLD analysis project Ga0316619, IMG submission 207659) | Wetland soil microbial communities from Old Woman Creek delta, Ohio, United States - OWC_Aug_M1_C1_D4_B | ecosystem: Environmental > Terrestrial > Soil > Wetlands | place: USA: Ohio...
GTACGTGCGCTTCATGTACTCGACTTCGGGATCGTCCTGCGCGATCGCGTGCTGCGCGATCAGCTGATCGTCGTCGACGAGCACCTCGCGCTTGCCCTTGCGCAGATCGTTGAGACACGTGCGCACAGCGACGGAGCGCACCCAGCGCCGCAGGTCACCTCTGCCACCGTACTCGGCGATCTTGCCGGCGCTCGTCGGCGCGCCGGCCGTTCCGCCGCCGACGAACAGCCGCTGCCGAACGAGCTGCTTCACATCCGACAGCCGGGGTGGCCCGATGCGCATGCGCGAGAGCGCGATGTCGACCTCACGCATGTAGTCGCGGTCGAAGGCGTTGATCGCCGGCGTGAGCCCCTTCGCACACCCACAGGCGAGGTAGAGGTCGGCGGGGCGCAGCCCGTCGAGCGCCGCGTCCGCGAGCTCGTCGGTCACCTGTCGTGCGATAAACCCAACGACATCGACGGCATCGACGGCGAGGTCGGGCCACGCCGCACGCCCTTCCGCGACGATCGTCCACAGCCGTCGGTCGAGGTCCGCGATGGCCTCGAGGGTCGGACGCACCGCCGCCGGCGCTGCATCGAGAAACGGACGCACCAGGCTCGGCGTGCTCACCGTCACCGAGTAGGCCACCAAAGACGAGCATTGGTCAAACGGATACCCTTGGGCTACGATCGTCGGTGCTGGATGGAACCTAATCGCAAGGTCCGAAAGCAGGGGCTCGAACACTTCATCAAGTTCGTGCGCGAGCTGCCCTCGCCGTCGCCGCAGGCCATGTTCCAGGCTCTTCAAGAGCATGGCTACCGCGGCCAAGACAGCGCCCGCCGCGCGCTGTGCTTGATGGCATACCGCCACGTCCGCCGCATCAAGCGGATCTACGTCGACGGTGTCGATCGTGCGGAATTACCGCGCAAGTCGAACTTCCTGTGCGTCGGTCCGACCGGCTCGGGCAAGACGTTCCTCGTCGAAACGCTGTTCGGCAAAATTCTCAAGCTCCCGACCGCGCTCGTCGATATCACGACGTACTCCGAGACCGGCTACGTCGGCCAGGACCCGTCGACGATCCTCACGCGGCTGCTCCACACCGCCGACGAAAATCCGATGCTGGCGTCGATCGGCATCGTCTGCCTCGACGAGTTCGACAAGATCGCCTCGGGCCAGAACAACGCGATCTTCGCCGGCGCCGGCACCACGAAGGACGTCACCGGCATGGGCGTCCAGCGCGAGCTCTTGAAGATGCTCGAAGCGTCCGAGGTGGTCGTCCCGCTCGACCTCACGCACTCGTCCTACGCGGACCACGTCGTGATGTCGACCGCGGATATCGCGTTCATCGCCGCCGGCGCGTTCAGCGGCTTCCAACAGATCGCCCACCGCCGCGCGATGCGCGATCAGATCGGCTTCGGCCGCGACCAAGCGGGCAGCGGCGTCGATCCCGACGCGATCGCGGTCGACTTCTCCGTCGAGCAAGTCGAGAACGTCGCCAACTTCCAATCGTACGGCTTCCTCCCCGAGCTCGTCGCACGGTTCACGCGTGTCGTGCCGTTCCGCGCCCTCGATGCCGAGACGCTCAAGGACATCCTGCGGACCGACGTCGTCGCGCGCATGACGCGCGAGTTCAAGCTCGAGGGCTTCGAGCTCGTCATCGACGAAGCCGTCCTCGATCACATCGTCGCCGACGCGCTCCGCCGCGAGACCGGCGCGCGCGGCCTCGCCTCGACGCTCACGCGCGACCTCGAAGACGTCGCGTTCGGCGCGTTCGGCGTCGAGCGCAACGGCATCGTCCGCGTCGTGCTGCGCGGCGACGACATCGCCGTCGACGTCGCCTAGGCTAGCGGTCGGCGCCGATGCGCGCCTGCTCGCGGCGGCGCCAGAACAAGAGGCCGGACGTGACGGGGACGAACACCACGATCGACGTCATCATCGCGAGCACGTAGCGCTCGCCCTCGACGACGCGGCGCGGGCGGAAATCGACGACGAGGTGGAACGCCTTGTAGAGCATCACGATCCCGAGCACGCCGGCGACGACGAGCGCCATCCAGCTACCGAGCGCGCGCACGATCGCCGAGGTCGCGATCCGATCGCGGGCGCAGGTCCGTCCGACGTAGAGCGCGACGAGGCCGCACGCGAAGACCGGGAACGCGATGGCACCGACGTTGCGTTGGAGCGCGCCCATGGCGAGGACGCCGGTCATCGACCACGCCTGCTCGAGCGTGTGGTTCATGCCGACGACCGCGATCGTGTAGCCGAACACGAGGGTGACCGATGCGGTGCCGGCGAGGAACACGCCGATCGACCAGCCGTCGAGCCGGCGCACCGCGCGGTGTGCGATCTCGAGCGGGCCTTGCGCGAGCTGCTCGATGTCTTGGTAGGCGTCGTCGCCGGTCTTGATCGCGTCGCGCATGCGTCGTGCGAACCAGGCTTCGCCGATCCAGCTCGCGATCACGTAGCTGCTGACGATCGCGAGCGCGGCGATCATGACGAGCATGCCGATGTTGAGCCCGGGCATGAACCACGCGGCGAGCCGCATCAGCAGCGGATCGGCGAGCATCGCGAGGAGCACCGCCGAGACGACGAGCGCCATGCCACCGGCCGCGATGCGCCCCAGGCGGTGCGCGAACACGTGCGCGAGCGTCAGCGGCATCAGCACGAGCTCGCGGCGGCGCTCTTCGGCGAGCGCGTTGCGGCGTGCTTCGGCGCCGGGGCGATCGTCGCGGTAGGCGTCGGTCGTACGCAGGGCTTCGTCGAGGGCAGGGACGTCGCGCCGGCTATTCTCGCCGAGCGCGGCGAGGTCACGAGCGATGACTTTGTCGATGCTGCTCATGTGGTCTCTCCTGGTACGAGCGTTTCGCGGACGCCGAACCGACGCGTGTAGATGTCGCGCAGCCGCTCGCGCCCGCGTGACAGCCGCGACTTGATCGCGGACATCGAGACGCCTTCGAGATCGGCGATCTCGCCGACGGCCCAGCCTTCGATGTCGTGCAGCACGATCGCTTCGCGCTGATCGGGCGCGAGCTGGGCGAGGGCGATGCGCGCCCGCTCGACCGACCCGAGGGTCTCGTCGTGGGCGCGGTTGTCGCCGACCTCGTTACCGACGAGCGGGATCAGCCGCTTCCAGAACGCGCGGCGGCTGCGGTCGCGGTGCAGGTTGATGATGACGCGGTAGAGCCAGCCGCGAAACGTCGCGTCCTCGCGCAACGTCGGCAGCTTGTCGAGCGCGCGGACGAGCGCCTCCTGAAACAGGTCGTCTCCGTCGTCGCGTGACTTGCTCACCGACCGGGCGAACCCGAGCGCGCGATCGTGAATCGGCTCGAGCAGACGCCGGAGTCGTTGGTGCGAAGGCTCCATCTCGACCAACAAGACGCAATTGGCCGTCCGTTTGGTCGCACCGAAATGAGAAAACTTCTAACGCCGCGAGATCGCTGACATCAAAACTCTCGAACGCGAACGTTCGTCTTACGAGCGCATCCGGCTAACCGCCAAATCCGGACTACTTCTTCAACGGCTCGTCGATCGTCGGGGACGCGTGCGGGACGTGCCACTTGGCGAGCGCGGCGTGCGCGGCGGCGCGCACGAGGTAGCGCTTCACCGTCGGCTGGCCGGTCGTGCTGACCTCCGCGAAGCCGGGGTCGGCGAGCAGCTTCTTCATGATCGCGATGTTTCCGTCGGAGCGAAAGTTCGCGAGCGCGTTCGTGCCTTCCTCGCGCGTCGAGACGTCGGGGGCGGCGATCCACCGCTGCGCGAGCTTCTCGAGCGCGGCGTCGACGGGCACGGTCATCCACACCGTGCTGCCGCCGTAGAGCGCCTTCATCGCGGGCGTGTCCCACGGGACGTCGAGCCGATGCGACGCCGTCGCGGTCGAGCGCGCGGCGGTGCGTGCGGCGGCGAGCACGTCGGTCGGCTTGTCGAGGACGTCGAACGCCGACGTGTACGCGCGGTGCTTGCCGAGCTCGAACACGCTCTCGCTGGCGCCGTTCTGCGGACGCAGCACGTACTTGCTGCGGTCCTTGTCGAGGAACAGGAGCAAGTCGGTCTTGTCCTTGCGCCAGCGTGCGGGGTCCGCGGTCGTCTGGAGCTGCAGCGACTGCTTCACGCCACCTTTGATCGTCTCGGTGATCTGGAACGTGACGTCGTACGCGTCGCCGGTCTTGTTCGCCGACGTCACGAAGCCGCGCACGACGACATCGGAGTCGATCGTCTGCCACTCGACGCTGTCGGCCATGTTGATCTCGGCGGCCGCCGGCGCGGCGAGGGTACACAGTACGAGCAGGGCGAGTCGCTTCGACATTCCTCTCAGTCCTCCGCGATCCCGAGCATGAGCGACGTCTTGTCCTCGAGCCACTCGAGAAACAGCTCGCCCCCACCTTCGTAGAGGTGACCGTCGCCCCATGCGCGGATCACGGGCTCGTCGGGGTCGCGCATGTCGAACAGGTCGCTGCGGTCGTCGCCGTAGCCGAAGAAATAGACGAGCTCGTCCGAGCGGATCTGCTCGTCGGGATCCTCGGCGTCGACGAACGTCGGCGTCTCGTGGCCGAGCATCTGGCTCCACCGCAACAAGTCGTCGGGACCGGCGAGCCTCCACATGCCATCGTGGAGGCCGGCGTGGCACCGATAGAGGACCCGCAGAGGCGCGGGAATCGGGCCGTACTTGCCGTGCGTCGCGTCCGACGGCGCCGCGCCGAGGAACATCGTCACGTCGCCGAACGGCAGCCACTGCATGGCATGGCGGCGATCGTGCGGCGGGCGCGGCTTGCCGGCGTGCGCTTTGTCGATCGCATACGAGTCGAGCTCGTATACGCGGACGTAACCGAGGTGCGGGCCGTCGGGCAGGTCGAGCAGCACGAGCGCGAGCACGCGTTCGAGCAGCGCGTTCGTCAGCCGCGGCGCTTCGAACAGGTCCCACACGTGGTCGATCGCACCGACGAGCGTCGCGTGCGGTCCGATGCCCCAGGGATTCTCTGGGAACGGCTCCGTGAGCGGGTCACCCTCGTCGAGGAGCACCGCCTGGATCGTCGCGGGCGTGCCTATCGGCGCGAGCTCGGCGATCGCCCGATAGAGCGCTACGCGCGTCGACGAGGCGAGCAGGGCGAGCGTGACCGCGCGCTTCGCTTCGTACATCTCGTCCGACCACGGCTCCGCCACGAGCTCGTCGAGCGCGGCGACGAGCGCATCCGGTGCGACCGCCTCGCCGGCACGTACCTTGTCGGCGATCCCGTACGAGGATTTCACGGCGCAATACTGCATCATCGCGCGGCGTTGTTCCCGTATAACCTTCCCGAGTCGTTATGGACAAAATCGTCGTCGAAGGCGGTAGCCGCCTCGTAGGCAGGATCCCGATCAGCGGTGCGAAGAACGCCGCGTTGCCGCTGCTCGCCGCGGCGCTGTTGCCGACGGGGACGTCGACGTTCAAGAACGTCCCGCAGCTCGCCGACGTCCGCACGATGGCGAAGCTCCTCCGCATGCTCGGCTGGGAGGTCGAGGGCGACAAGGCGACCGTCTCGATCGCCGCGAACCCGAGCAAGCTCAAGCTCGAGGCGCCGTACGAGCTCGTGAAGACGATGCGCGCGAGCGTGCTCGTGCTCGGTCCGCTGGTCGCGCGGTTCGGCCGCGCACGCGTGTCGATGCCCGGTGGCTGCGCGATCGGCGCGCGCCCGATCGACCAGCACCTCAAGGGGCTGCAGGCGATGGGCGCGAAGGTCACGCTCGACCACGGCTACGTCGACGTCGAGTGCAAGCGCCTGCAGGGCGCGACGATCGTCCTCGACATGCCGACGGTCACCGGCTGCGAGAACCTCATCATGGCCGCCGCGCTCGCGAAGGGCCGCACCGTGATCGAGAACGCGGCGCGCGAGCCCGAGGTCGAAGAGCTCGCGCTGGTCCTCAACAAGATGGGCGCGAAGATCAGCGGCGCGGGCACCGCGATCATCACGATCGAAGGTGTCGACGAGCTGTCTCCGATCGAGCACGCGATCATCCCCGACCGCATCGAAGCGGGCACGTTCGCGGTCGCCGCCGCGATGACCCGCGGCGACGTCCTCCTCGAAGGCGCGCGCCCCGAGCACCTCGACGCCGTCGTCGCGAAGCTCCGCGCGATCGGCGTCAGCGTCGCCGCCGAGGACGGCGGCATGCGCGTACGCGGCAGCGGCGACCTCCAGGCCGTCGACATCGTCACCCAGCCGCACCCCGGCTTCCCGACGGACATGCAGGCACAGTTCATGGTCCTCGCGTGCATCGCGAAGGGGCAGTCGGTGATCAAAGAGATGATCTTCGAGAACCGCTACATGCACGTCCCCGAGCTCGGCCGCATGGGCGCCGACATCCAGGTCTCCGGCCGGGTCGCGGTCGTGCGCGGTGGTGCGAAGCTCACGGCCGCCCCGGTGATGGCGACGGACCTGCGCGCGTCGGCCTCGCTGGTGCTCGCCGGGCTGGTCGCGCAGGGCAAGACGGAGGTCTTGCGCGTCTACCACCTCGATCGCGGCTACGAGTCGATCGAGAAGAAGCTCGCCGGCTGTGGCGCGAAGATCGAGCGCGTTTCGGAGTAGGGGTCAGACACAACTTACACAACTTCGATCGGCAATACGCTGAAACAACTCGCGCGTCGGGCCGGACACGGCCACCGAACACGACCGTCGGCATGAGGGTGTCCGGCAACGAGTCCGCAAACTTCCGCGGCCAAGTTGTGCAAGTTGTGTCTGTCCCCTAGGCTGCCACCGTTGAGGCCGATCATTCTCGCGATGCCGAAGGGCCGCATCCTCGACGATGCGGCGAAGATCTTCGCGCGTGCCGGCTACGACCTCGCACCCGTGTTCGGCGACTCGCGCAAGCTCGTCCACGAGTGCGGCGCCCTGCGCGTCCTCGTGCTGCGCAACTCCGACATCCCGACGTACGTCGCGCTCGGGGCCGCCGACGTCGGCGTCGTCGGTAGCGACGTCTTGAACGAGGAGGCGCGCGAGCTGTTCGAGCCGCTCGACTTGGGGATCGCGCGCTGCCGGATGATCGTCGCCGAGCGCGTCGACCAGCGTGTCGACGACCGGTCGCAGGCGCACCTGCGGGTCGCGACGAAGTACCCGCGCACGACGCGGGCGTACCTCCACCGCAAGGGCATCACCGCCGAGGTCATCAAGCTGTCCGGAGCGATCGAGCTCGGCCCGCTGACGGGGCTCTGCGATCGGATCGTCGACATCACCCAGACCGGCGAGACGCTGCGGCAGAACGGCCTCATCGAGGTCGATACCGTCGCGGAGGTCAGCGCGCGGCTCGTGGTCAACCCGGCACGGCTCAAGCTCGACGACAGGTTGGGCGGTTTGATTGACGCGCTCGAGCGCGCGCTCCACTGAGTCCGATGTAGTATCGACGCGAGGTGTCTTCCGATCTTCGCCCGTTCGTTGCCGAGGAGATCCGGCTGCATCCCCGGATCGCCTACCAGGGCTTGCTCTCGGAAGAGGGAGCTGCGACCCGCGTGGCCGCGGCGCTCCCGCCGCTCGCGCGGTTTCGCCACGACTACGTCGGCGCGATCTCGATCGTCGATTGGGACCACCGGTTGCCGTCGCAGAACCTCGTGCTCCGGGTGTACGGCTACTACGGCGAGGACACGCTCGACGCGGGATACGAGGCGTTCGACGATCGCCTCGAGCAAATCGCCGAGCGCGACAAGTATCCGGAGTTCGACGTCCCCGACTTCGACGGGCTCGCCGCGGACGAGGCGTACGAGATCGAGCTCTCGCCGAGCGGCCAGATCGGGCGCTGCCGCCTCACGTCCGCATGGCGTCGCACCGTCGCCTCGCGCGACGCCTCGACCGCCGTGCAGCTCGTCCAGCAGTGTGACGAGTACCAGAAGCTCGTCGCGGCCTCGCCGTCGCGTCCGACCTACCTGGGCGATCTCGAGGCCGTCTCGTGGACGCCGCCGTGCGAGAGCGACCACGTTCGCTGGACCCTCGACGTCTGGTACCTGCTCGCGTTCGACGGACGCATCGGCTCGGGTCGATCGTTCCTCGCCGACCTCGAGACGAAGCAGATCATCAGCGTGCGGGACTTTTCAGTCCGCACCGGCTGAGCATCACTCAGGACAGCGGGTGTGAGCTGAGGCCAGCTGTGATCGTCGGCGCCTCGGCCGATGCTGCGCGCGCACTTGGATCCTGGGAGGGAACCGCCATGGGCACGCGTATGTCTGTTCGTCTTATCGCGTTCTTGTTCGTCGTCGCATGTGGACCGTCGGTTCGCGACGGCGACGACCTGTCCGGTCCCTGCGATCCGGGAGACACGATGACCTGCTACACGGGGCAAGACGGCACGAAGGGTGTCGGTCCGTGCAAGCCGGGCAAGGCCACGTGTGAGGCGTCGGGGATGTGGGGCGCGTGCGCCGGCGAGGTCGTGCCCGCGGCGGAGACCTGCACCGATGGTGTCGACAACAACTGCAACGGCGCGGTCGACGAAGACGAGGACAAGGACGGCGACGGCATCACGACGTGCGCCGGTGACTGCTGCGACTCGACCGAGTGCAGCGATCCGAAGCTCGTGAACGCGGGTGCGTTCGATGCGCCGGGCAACATGGTCGACGACGACTGCGACGGCATGGTCGACAACACGGCGCTGTTCTGCGATCAGGGCATGCAGTCGGGCTCGACGGCCGCCCTCGACTACGCGAAGGCGATCGACCTCTGCCAGACGACGACGATGACGGAGAAGAAGTGGGGCGTCATCTCGGCGACGCTCACGCTCGCCGACGGCACGAGCATGCCGGCGCAGAAGGCCCACTCGATCCGCAGCAAGTTCGGAACGAACGTGATGCCGAAGGGCGGCGTCAGCATGGCCGTCTTCTCGACGGGCGCCGCCGCGGGCAAGGGCGACACCAACCCCGCGTACGAGCCGTTCCAGGACACGCCGAGCTTGAACGGCAACAACAAGGAGTCGGCGTTCCCGGCCGACTACATCGCGGCGAACGGCGGCAACTTGCCGAACGCGCCGGGCTGCCCCGCCCCGAACGGCACCAAGGCGATGGATCCGGTGATGCTGACGCTCACGGTCCGCGTCCCGACGAACGCGAAGTCGTTCAAGCTCGACACGAACTTCTTCAGCTCGGAGTTCCCCGAGTACACGTGCTCGCCGTACAACGACTTCTTCGTCGTGCTCCTCGACTCGATGTACGCGGGTTCGCCGGCGAACCCGCCGGACAAGAACCTCGCGTTCTACTCGCCGCAGGGCAGCACGATGAAGTACCCGGTCGGCGTCAACCTCGCCTCGGGCAACACCGGCCTGTTCACCCAGTGCGTCAACGGCAAGATCGGCTGCGCGCAGTTCGGGACGGGCACGATCTCGACCTGCACGTCGACCACCGACCTCGCCGGAACCGGCTTCGATACCGCCGACCCCGGCACCTGTGACTCGAACAGCCTCGAGGGCGGCGGAACAGGCTGGCTGCAGACGAGCGGCAATGTCGTGCCGGGCGAGATCATCAAGCTCCGGATCGCGATCTGGGACACCAGCGATCACGTGCTTGACTCGCTGGCCCTCGTCGACGGCTTCACGTGGTCCGTCGACCTGTCGCAGCCCGGCACCGTAATCTTTTAGTTACCGCGGTCTCCATGACGAGGCGTCGGTGACGCCCCGTGTCGATTCCTGTTGCGGTGTCCTACCCGGGGTGTATTTTCCGCGCCCGAGAGAGGAGCCCTATCATCGTGCGCCTAATCGCATCTCTTATCGCCGTGGGAATCGCTGTGGGTCTTGTCGCGTGTGGTCCGTCCGACGATCGCGATTGCAACGGCTCCAGCGACCTGTCGCAAGATCCAAACAACTGCGGTTCGTGCGGCAACGTCTGTGCGCAGGGCTTCGCGTGCGTCGACTACCGATGCCTCGAAGGCATGTGCCAGCCGGGTAAGGTCGAGGATTGCTACACCGGCTTCCCCGACACCGAAGGCGTCGGCCCGTGCCACGGCGGCAAGCGCACGTGCATCGAGGGCGGCATCTGGGGCGCGTGTGAAGGTGAGGTCGTTCCGGTCGGCGAGAACTGCGCCGACGGCGTCGACAACAACTGCAACGGCGCCGCGGACGAGGACGTCGACTCCGACATGGACGGCTACACGACCTGCGCCGGCGACTGCTGCGACTCCACGGAGTGCACGAAGCCCGGCCTCGCGAACCCCGGCGCGTTCGACGCCGCGGGCAACAACTTCGACGACGACTGCAACGGCGTCGCCGACGACACGATCCTCCTCTGCGACCAGGGGCTGAACTCGAACTCGACCAGCGGCATGGACTTCGCGAAGGCGATCGACATCTGCCAGACCGCAACCGACACCGACAAGAAGTGGGGCGTCATCGACGCGAAGGTCACGCTCGCCGACGGCACCGGCGTCCCCGACAAAGAGGGCTACGCGATCCGTCCGCGCTTCGGCACGGGCGTGCTCCCGCAGGGCGGCGTCAACCTCGCCATCATCTCGTCGGGCGGCGCCGCGGCGAAGGGCGACACGAGCCCCGGCTACCACGACTTCGTGAGCTACTCGCACACCGGCACGAACACCTCGGCCTATCCGCAAGACTTCTACATGGCGAACGGCAACCAGATCCCGAACGCCCCGGGCTGCTCGGCGCCGAGCGGCACCACCGCGAACGACCCGGTGATGCTCACGTTCCGCGTGCGCGTCCCGTCGAACGCCCGCTCGTTCAAGCTCTACACGAACTTCTACAGCGCCGAGTTCCCCGAGTGGACGTGCTCCTCGTTCAACGACTTCTTCGTCGTCCTCCTCGACTCGACGTACATGGGCGATCCGGCGAACCCGATGGACAAGAACCTCGCGTTCTATCAAGCGCCCGGCTCGATGACGAAGGTCCCGGTCGGCGTCAACCTCGGCCACGGCAACACCGGCCTGTTCACGCAGTGCGTGAACGGCAACACCGGCTGCTCGGGCGTCCCCGGCACGATCTCGACGTGCACCGGCACCAACCTGCTCGCGGGCACGGGCTTCGACGATCCGAACAGCGGCTCGTGCGACTCGAACAGCCTCGAAGGCGGCGCGACGGGTTGGCTCGAGACGCGCGGCAACGTGACGCCGGGCGAGATCATCACGCTGCGCATCGCGATCTGGGACACGAGCGATCACTCGTGGGATTCGCTCGCGGTCGTCGACGGCTTCCAGTGGTCGACCGAGGTCGCGCAGCCGGGTACCGACATCTTCATCAAGAAGTAGTCGCGACGTTGCTCGCCATGAAGGCCTCGCCGTTCGGCGGGGCCTTCGTCATTTCGCGTCCGCCGCATCACGGAGAATCGCGTGCACCACGATCCGACCAAGCTGGAGCAGCGACCTCGACCTCGCGTCGGCGAGCTCGCGATGTTTTCTCCCGGCACGGTCGAGCTGCTCGGCGACGTGGCCGGTTCCTGTGATGGCTACCCGGCGCGGCTGCCGGCGAACGAGCGCATCGCGGGTGAGCCTGTTCGGCCCGCGCACGTCATCGTGCTGTCGTCGGTGGGGCACGAGCTCGTCGTCAGCCGGCGCCCGCCGCAGTTGCTCGCGGAGCTGTTTCGCACGCGGTTTCGAGAGGTCGCGAGCGACGAGGTCGGTGTCTACCACGTCGTCCGTGAACCTGGCGTGCGCGCGAAGATCGCGCTCGACACGGCGAGCGAGGACCTCGACTTCATCGAGAACATCTTCGGCGCCGACGACGGCGCGATCATCAGGCAGATCGTCGCCGATAGCGGTGACCCCACGATCGACATGGTCCCGGCCGAGCCGGAGATCTCGAAGTATGTCTGCGGCGCGCTCGCGCCGACGACGGTGACGCACCTCGCGGTCGGCGAGGACGACAACCTGCTCGTGCTCGTCCTCCCCGATGCGGAGGCGAACGACATCGATCGCATGCACGTGCAGCTCGCCGCTGATCTCGTCGGCTGGAACCTCCAGCTCGTGCGCACGTCGGATCACGCACGCGACGGCTGGGACGCGCCTCGGATCATGACCGCGTCGCCGC
>Ga0316619_10000179_pt1 | contig 11947 bp, 11 predicted proteins | sample OWC_Aug_M1_C1_D4_FD_207659 | JGI IMG/M metagenome (GOLD analysis project Ga0316619, IMG submission 207659) | Wetland soil microbial communities from Old Woman Creek delta, Ohio, United States - OWC_Aug_M1_C1_D4_B | ecosystem: Environmental > Terrestrial > Soil > Wetlands | place: USA: Ohio...
CCATGGCGCACCTGCTGAAGTACGATTCCGTCCACGGGACCATGGACGTCAACGTCTTCGCGAAGGGCGACGTCATCGACGTCGGCGGCCAGGCGGTGGCCATCCGCTCGGTGAAGGATCCCGAGAAAATCGACTGGAAGACCCTGGGGGTCGACATCGTCGCGGAGTGCACCGGACTGTTCACCAAACGCGAGGATGCCGCCAAGCACCTCACCGCCGGCGCCCGCAAAGTCATCATCTCAGCCCCGGCCACCAACCCGGACATCACGATCGTCATGGGGGTCAACTCCCATCGCTACGACCCGCGGCAGCACCACATCGTCTCCAACGCCTCCTGCACCACCAACTGTTTGGCGCCGGTGGCGAAAGTCCTGCATGAAAACTTCAAAATCAAACGCGGCCTCATGACCACCGTGCACTCCTACACCGGGGACCAGCGGCTGCTCGACTTCCCGCACAAGGACCTGCGCCGGGCGCGTTCCGCCGCCCTGTCCATGGTGCCCACCACCACCGGGGCTGCCAAGGCCGTAGGGCTGGTCCTGCCGGAGCTGGCCGGCAAGCTGAACGGCCTGGCGGTCCGGGTGCCCACCCCGAATGTGTCCTTGGTCGACCTGGTGGTCGCCATCGACAAGAGCGGCGTCACCGTCTCCGAGGTCAACGCCGTCCTGAAGCAGGCCTCCGAGGATGCTCTCAAAGGCATCCTCGGGTACAGCGAAGCCCCGCTGGTGTCCGCGGACTTCAACGGCTGCGCTCTTTCATCTATCGTCGATGCACCCACCACCTACGTCATCGACGACCTGGTCAAGGTGTTGGCCTGGTACGACAACGAGACCGGCTATTCCACCCGCATGGTGGATCTCGCCGCAATGATGGGTGAACAGTTATAGCCAGATAAGGTGTCTGGGTGTTTAGGTATTTTGTTATAGCGGAACCCCAAACCTAAGCATGCAGACACCGACGCCGCTATGGCCCTGCGCCACGCTCGGCACATCTGCCGCAAAGGAGGCGTTTACCTTGAGAAGACCGCTGATCGCCGGCAACTGGAAGATGTATAAAACATCCATCGAGGCAGTTGAATTCGCCCGCCAATTTACCCCGTTGGTCGACGGCCTCAACGACCGGGACATCATGATCGCCCCAGCCTTCACGGCATTGGAAGCGACCGCCACGGCGCTGAAGGGAACACCCGTCGCCTTGGGTGCCCAGGATCTGTTCTGGGAAACCGAAGGGGCCTACACCGGCCAGGTGTCGCCCCGGATGCTGGTCTCCTGCGGCTGCCGCTACGTCATTATCGGCCACTCCGAGCGCCGTCAGTACTTCGGGGAAACCGATGAGAGCGTTCATCGCAAAATCCAGGCGGCGCTGCAAGCCGGGCTGATCCCGGTGATGTGCGTCGGCGAGACGGAAAAGGAGCGCGAAGCCGGCCAAACCTTTTCTATTCTTGACAAACAGGTTAAGAATGGATTAAAAAATTTTGTTGCAGCGGAGTTAGGTTCTTTGGTCATCGCCTACGAGCCCGTGTGGGCCATCGGCACCGGCAAAACCGCCACCGCCGATCAGGCCCAGGAGGTGCACCAGTTCATCCGGTCGCTGATCACGAGGATTCTCGGGGCGGAGGTGGCCACCGCGCTACGCATCCTTTACGGCGGCAGCGTCAAGCCCGATAATATTTCCGAACTCATGGCCATGGCCGACATCGACGGCGCTCTCGTAGGCGGCGCCAGCTTGAAACCGGATTCATTCAGCAGGATCGTGAAGTTCAATTAACAAATCGAGAGGTGGCGAAGGCCGGCCTATGACAGTGTTACTGGTGATTCTTCATGTGGTGGTGTGCGTCGCGCTGATCTTGATCGTGCTGCTTCAGACCGGAAAAGGAGCCGATATCGGCGCGGCCTTTGGCGGGGGCTCCAGCAGCACGCTCTTTGGCACCACGGGGGCCTCCACGTTTTTAAGCAAGGCGACGACCGTAGCCGCCATCGTATTCATGCTGACATCCCTGGCGCTGGCCTACCTTGCGAGCCACCGGCCGTCAAGCTCGGTCGTGACCGAAAACCCGGTGGCCGTGGAAACCAAAGCTCCGGAAGCCACCCCAGTGCCCGGCCCGCCGTCAGCGCCGGATAGCGCACCCACCGGCGCCAAACCCGATGCACCGGCCAAGTCCCAGTGAGGCGGCTGGTACTCACAGATGTATGCCGAAGTGGTGGAACCTGGTAGACACGCTATCTTGAGGGGGTAGTGGGGAGACCCGTGCCGGTTCAAGTCCGGCCTTCGGCACCATCTACTTATTTTTATGAAGGGTTCCAGTGAGTTACTGGAGCCCTTCGTGTTTCATTTGCAGGTATTTGCAGTTACGGTACAGAAAAAGGTGCAATTTTACCTTGGCCTGTCCCCTTCCCTGCTCCACCCGCCAGTGCCTCTTCCAAATGGCATTGATTCGTGAATCACCAAAACCAGGAGTTCACCATGAAAGGCCAAACCCAAACCCACCGCTATGCAGTTTTAGACCATATACCGTGCCCTATCGAGCGTTTTCATGACCGGACCGGATGTAAAATTCAAACCCCAAAGCCTTGAACCAAGAATCGCAAAAGGATGTCATCAAAGAGGTTGTGCCAATTGAAAAAAGATAATTTGTGAATGGAAAACGAGAGGCAGGCGCCCCAATCACCGGCAAACGGGAGTCGGACGTGGCTTACTTCCCTCAGTTTGGGTTTGACATAGGTGGACCGATGGAGGTAAGAATAGGATATACGGAGCTAATCTGCAATGATTTTGGATTGCTGGATAATTAAAATATCCACCCGGCAAATCACAAGGTTGGGCAACCTTGTGATACTGACCCTCCCACCGGTTAATTTCATTTGATTTTTCACCGCGGACAAGGGTATTATTCAGCCAAATCGTAATAGCTTTCCTAATAGACCGGACCTGACGGGGGCGCTGGTTTCCTTAAGCGGTTCGGACCTCACTTCACCAGCCCAATTGATCTTCTAGGTTACCTCCCTCATTTTGGATGTGCCAAACCTTCTGTCTACAGGAGATGAATATGGCATCAGCCAAATTTGGGCGTAAACCGACGACCAGCCTCGGCACCGCAAAGAAGACGCCCGAGTCAAGATCTTTAAGGTTGAAAAGAAGGATCTTTGCAGGCTCGGTTGCCGGTTTGATCGTAGCTGTCGGGGTCGGGATATGGCAATTCAATTTTCGTGAGGAGTCTTTAAGAACGGGGCGGGTGACCTACGAAATCCGGTGTAACACTCCGAATATCGTGGTTCGCTCGCCAGAGAAATCGGACGCGTTAATCGCCTGCGAGGCCGCCAGAGACGCAATAGAGTTTCTATCCTCTCAGGGTCTGGATGTGAGCGGTGATATTGCAATCGAGCTATTGACGAAGCTGCCTCCTGTCGAATGCAGTTCCGCTGCGGGCTGTTACATTGAATTGGAACGCCGAGCGCTGATCCTTGTGTATTCTGAATTTATAAAGTTTAAAACCTGGTTCGATGTTCCCATCGACCGTACCCTATACCGCAGCCTTGTATCTCACGAAGTGGCCCATTTGGTGGCTGACTTAAATTTCAAAATCCCCATGCCTTCCATCCAGGCGAAGGAGTACATAGCCTACATCACGCAGTTTTCGATCATGGAGCCTTTGCAGCGCGAGCGCGTTCTGTCGCAATACCCCTGTGAAGCCTTCGAAGGCGACTGGGAGATGAGTACGACCATTTACATGTTCGATTGCATGGGCTTCGGTGTACGGGCCTACCTACACTTTATGAATCTGGCTAATAGGCGAGCGTACTTGCAGTCGATTCTAAATGGAAAAACTCTTGTTGAATGATGGCATTTGTGTCTTTTAAAAGCCATCTGTCCAAAAAAAGTGCCGCCTGCGGTTTGGGTTTGACACGGGTGGCCTACGGGAGTAAAGACATAAGTCACGGAGCTAATCTGCAATAAATTTTAATTGTTGGATGTCTGAAATTTCATCCGACATATCTGTGCTTTTACGATAATAGCAATACTATCTAATTTGTTCAAGGAAGATAAATGCCTAACGGAAGATCTTCAAAACTGTGGACTGTGAATATAATCTCTTTTATCCTTTTTTTTATTTTGTGCGGTACTGGCCTGATAAATTGGCTTGTGTTACCAAGAGGATATGAAGCTCGTGTCAATTTTTTGGTCTCTTTAAGGCATTTTTTTATTGCTATTCATGAATGGACCGGACTGATATTCATGGTTATGATCGCAATACATATTTTGTTGCATTGGCCTTATATAAAGTTGAATTTGAAGAAATATGGTGTCCTGAAATAATTAATACAATTGGTCCGAAGGCTGAAAACTCTCGATGGTTACAACATGGCTACAATACAAATACCATCCGACGAAATCACAAATGCGCCATAACTATGATGCTATAAAGCAAGATAATGGATATCCGGATTCGCCAAATAAAAGAATCTGACTATGATGCCATCATTTCGGTTCTTAACGAGTGGTGGGGTGGGCGTCAGATGGCAGCCATGATGCCAAGACTGTTCTTTAAACATTTTAGTGAAACGAGTTTTCTTGCCGAGATTGACGCTAAAAAAGTGGGTTTTCTAATAGGATTCTTCTCAGCAACATATGATTCTGAAGCCTACATTCATTTTGTCGGGGTTCATCCGGATTATCGAAAAAGTGGAATAGGTCGCTTTCTATACCAACACTTCTTCGACACCACCCGAAAGCATGGGAGAAACATAGTCCGGTGCGTGACATCACCTGTCAACACAAACTCTGTAGCATTTCATCAGCGTATGGGGTTTCAAATAGAGCCGATCATCGAGGATTCAAGCAGGATACCTATACATAGAAATTACGACGGGCCTGGCGAAGATCGCGTTCTCTTTTTCAAAAAACTTTAGCTCACCTCCTTCGGTCTGGGCATGAAAAGAACGGCCAGGCGGAGATACACAAAGCCAATCTGCAATGATTTTAAACTGTTGGATAATCCAAATACCATCCGACAAATCACAAGGTGGTGCTACCTGGTGATATCATCTCAACCCCTTAACAATTTTGTTTGATTTTTCCTATTTGGCGGAGGTATATTTGAGCTAAATCAGATCATCCAATCCTTTTCTGCCGGGCCGGAAATGAAGTATCCTCTCGGGTAGCGGTCCGGAGCCCTTCTCTCCTGTAAGTCCTTTATTTCAGCATCACCTTCGGCTTTTTCTGCTGAATTAATCCGACAAAGAATGGAGGTGGCAAATGCGGAATAGGCGTTTAAAGCTTCCCGCGTCTGAGCCCCTGAAGGAATAGCTCTATCCTTTAGGGGCTCTTCTATTTGCTTCGCAAAGCCGTAATCACGACTCTACCTTCAAATCTTTAAAAATGGATAGGAGGAAAGAACTATGGCTACAAAAAATTCAATGAAAGTCATGATAGTAACGTTAACGCTTATCGGCTTAGCCGGCTTTTTATGGCTCCAGGCCTTTGCCGCACCGAAATGGCCCATCCCGGATGGGGTAAATACAATCGAGGTCAATGGCTATGACATGGCATATCAGGAAACCGGCAGCGGCATTTCGCTTGTGCTGATTCACGGGTCTTTGACCGACTATCGAACCTGGAAAAACCAGATTCCAGATTTCTCGAAGGCGTACCGCACCATCGCAGTTGGTTTGCGTCACCACTACCCGGAGAAATGGAATGGCGTCGGCGATGACTTCTCTGTCGCCCAGCATGCGTCAGACGTTGGTACTCTGATCAAAAAGCTTAACCTCGGGAAAGTGCATCTGCTTGGTCATTCGCGCGGGGGACCGATCGCCCTGACTGTTGCCAGTCAATATCCGGAAGTCATTCGCACGGTTATTCTTGAAGACGGCAACATCGATTCGATGATGCCAGAAACACCTGAAAAACAAAAGCGTATGGCTGAGTGGATGATGCGCGCCGATAACACCCGAGCAACACTTGTGGCGGGCAACCCTGAAAAAGCAGCTCAGGAATGGATAGATTCCTATAGCGGTCCAGGCACTTGGGAAAAGTTTCCACCCGTTGTGAAGCAGATCATTCTCGATAACATTTGGAGCGGGACGGATAGTGGTGAAAGGGGAAATATAACTTGCGCTAATATCCAAAAATTTAATTTTCCAATTCTCTTGCTGACCGGCGAGCAAAGCCCAAAGATATACGGCGAAATCATTACCATCTTACGGCAATGCAAACCCGATATTCCCGCACCGATAATTGTACCCAAGGGCACGCATTCCATGCACGCCTCGAATCCGACATTTTTTAATGAGGCTGTATTGGAATTCTTGAAGCAGCACTGACAGTGGTGCGGGTAAGAAAATTCAATAGAAATGCAACTATCATGAAACCTGCCAGCAGGAGGGAGAAACATGCTTTCAAAACAATCTGCTGAACTACTGAAGGCAATAACGGGTGCCACTGATGAACAGTTAGAAAAACTTCATGGTGGCGAAGAAAAATTGTTTAACAATATTGAAAAGCTTTTGAAGTTTGAAACAGTCGCAGAAGTCATCAAATCAGAGCGTTGTTTTGCACAAGTCAAAGTTGGCGATAAGCTTGTTTTTGATCCATTTTTAAATCCAGAAAAATCGATAGGAGTGATGTGCCCGAAGGCTCTTCTTCCGGTCATGAATCAAATCGGCGCGATTTGGGAAATGGCAACCGAATGGGCAGCTTCGGGGAAAGAGAAACCTCCAGAAATAGTTTGGCGCTTTATCCGTTGTTTAGATCCAGGACTTGATGATGGAGGGCTCGGAGGAGTTGTTTATAAAATCAGCCTGCAACCAACAGCATAATGCCAAGTGAAAACAAACAATATTTCTGAAGTCTGAGGCGAGGCCCCTGAAGACTCTGCCTCTTTTATTTCACCTTTGCAATCTTGGGCGCTAACGAGAACGGACCCACCTTTGCTAATCAGAATGAGCCCACCCGAATTGCAGTCATTTTAGTTCAACAACCCACAGCGAATTTCATTTAATCTTCCAAAAGCTGGATTAGTTGGTACTTAGGCCGTTACACTGGGGTCTGCTTGTTTAGTGATAACCAAGGGGGTCCCAGTGAGCAGTCGCTGCACGTGTTGTGGCCGTCGATTGGAGCGGCGGTCTCAGAATCCGCGTCAACGGTATTGCCGTCGTGCAATTTGTCAAAATGAGCGTCGGCGTAAGTGGCGCAAAGCCAAGCTGAAAGCCGATTTAGATTATCGCAACAATCAGCGCGACAGTCAGAGGAGCTGGTTAGAAAAGCATCCGGGCTACTGGCGCGACTACCGCGACCGGCACCCGGAGTACGTCGAGCGTAACCGTGTGCACCAGAAGGCGCGTGACCGTCTCAGAGCCGATCTTACGGCGGTGACGCGTACCGGGGCCGTTCTTGCAAAGAGCGACGCGTGCCCGGATAAATCAGATGAGATCTCGGTGGTTTACGAGCTTTTACCGGCAAAAACCGCTGGTCTTGCAAAGAGCTACGCGTCAAAGCGCGTTTTTCGATTGATACCCATCGGATACAGCGATTTTCTGGCCGATTCTCCATCTTGCAAAGAGATTACTCGTGGGACTTTGGCCGGAACATTTGGTACCGCTGGCCGATGTCGGCCACGATCGCCATAAACAGCGTCGAGATCGCCCAGCTGGAGCTTTCCTATGCCAATACCCGCATCCGGCGGCCGCGGCAGATCCTGGAGCTTTCCGAATCGCTGCTGCGCTGCGGCCAGCTTTTGCCCATTGTGGTGGTGGCCGAAGATGCCGGCTTTGTGCTCATCGACGGCTACCAACGGGTGGAGGCTGCCCGACGGGCGGGTCTAGACAGCTTGCAGGCCCAGATCTGGCCGGGCCGTGCGCCGGATGCCCTCTGCCGGCTTCTGGCCAGCGACGGTGCCCGGCAGTTTGAGGTCTTCGAGCAGGCTGCGCTTTTGCGTGAGTTGAAGCTGACCCATCGGCTCAGCCAAAATGAGATTGCCGCCCGCATGGGCCGACATCCGAGCTGGGTCAGCCGGCGGCTGTTGCTCATCGAGCAGTTGCCCGCTTCGGCGCTGGAGGCCGTACGCGCCGGGTGGCTTTCCACCTGGAGTGCGAGCCGGGTGCTGGTGCCCTTGGCGCGCGCCAACCCCCAGCACGCCCAGGCGCTGGTTGCGGCGGTCAAAGACAGCCCGCTCACCAGTCGCCAACTGCTCGGCTTCTGGCAGCACTACCAGAAGGCCAACCGGGCCGTGCGCCAGAAGATGGCGGCCGAGCCTGGCCTGTTTTTTAAATCCCTAGCCGCTCGCCAGTCCGAGAGTCCCGAGGGGCGCTGGTGCCGGGATCTGCGCACCGTTGAGCACATTCTGCTGCGTTTGGTCAAAACCGCCGAAGAGCTGCTTTCCCCCGAGTGCTCCATCCTCGAAAAACGAAGCCTACTGACACCCTTTAACGATGCCTCAAGGGTCTTTGAACGCTTGAAGCGCACCCTCCGGAGCCTTGCCCATGAAAACGCCAGCCGACCGAGACACCGTCATCGCCATGAACCAGGCCGGACAGAGCATCCGCCAGATCAGCCGCATCCTGAAGATGTCTCGCAAGACCATCCGGCGCATCCTCTCCGGCAACGCGCCCACCGAGGTCAAAAAGCCCAGCCGGTATGAATCCCTGGCGCCTTTGGTCTGTGAACTGTTTAATCGCTTTGAGGGCAATGCCGTATCGGTCCAAAAAGAACTGGCAGAAAGATACGGCCATCGGCTGCCCTATACCAGCCTGACGCATCTGGTGCGCTGCCTGAAGCTGCGCCCGGAGAAGATTACACGCAGCGGAACCTTCAGCTATGCCCCGGGCCGCGAAGCCCAGCACGACACCTCCCCCCATCGGGTCTCGATTGCCGGTAAAATGGTAAAAGCCCAGTGCGCCTCCCTGGTGCTCGCCAACAGCCGGCTGCTCTTCTTTCAGTACTACCCGCGCTTTACCCGCTTTGAAGCCAAGATCTTCTTGACTGCCGCCCTGGCCTACCTCGACGCCGTGCCCGACATCTGTGTCATCGACAACACCAGTGTGCTGGTAGCCGCCGGCAGCGGGGCCGATGCCATCATCGCTCCGGAGATGGAAGCCTTTGGCGCCATCTACGGCCTGCGTTTTGTCGCCCATGCCATCGGGCACGCAGATAGAAGTGCCTTGGTGGAGAGAAACTTCCGTTACATCGAGACCAGCTTCTTGCCCGGAGAAGACTTCAGCAGCTGGCCGGCGCTCAATGCCGCCGCCCGCCGCTGGTGCGATGTGGTTGCCAACACCAAAATCAAACGCGCTCTGGGCATGAGCGCCCGGCAGGCTTATCGGAGTGAACGGCCCTTTTTAAAACCGCTGCCGGCCGTCAAACCCCCTGTCTACCAGGCGGTAAGCCGCACGGTTGACCTGTATGGCTATGTCACCGTCGACACCAACCGCTACAGCGTCCCCGAAGCGCTGTGCGGAAAACTGGTTGAGGTCCACAAGGCCCTCTACCACCTGCGCATCTTCTACAACATGCGCCCGGTGGCCTCCCACACGCGGCTCATCGAGCAGCGCGACTCAAAGAGCACCCTGCCGGGTCATCATTCGCCGCCGGTTGCTCACAAAACCGACAAACGCCCTTCGCCCCTTTTGCAGAAGCTGCTCGGCCACAGCCAGGATCTAGATGCCTATGTCACAAACATCGCCGCCCGACCGGCGGCCACCCGTCAGCTGCAGCGGCTGCTTTCCATCCAGCGCGACTACCCGGCCACGGCCTTTGACCCGGCCATCGCCCGCGCCCTGCAGTACGGCGTCTATGACTTAAGTCGCTTGGAGAACATCATCTTGAGCCTGATCGCCGGAGACTTCTTTAACCTGGAGGGAGCATGAGTAAAATCGACGAGCTGCTCGATCGCTTGCACCTGATGGGCTTTAAAAATGCCCTGGAGCAAGAACTCCACGAGGCCCAAACCACCGGTTGCACCCTCACCGAGAGCCTTTACCGGCTGCTTTGTGCTGAATACGCCCATCGCCAAGAGCGCAGCATGCTCTACCGGCTTAGACAGGCTAAAATCCCCTTCGACTGGACCCTTGAAAGCTTCCCTTTCAAAAACCAGCCCGCCGTCAATAAAAAACAGATCATGGAGCTGGCCGAGCTCTCCTTTATCACAACCCCCCACAATGTCGTTTTTGTCGGCGCCCCGGGGACCGGCAAAACGGGCCTGGCCATCGGCCTGCTGCGCAAAGCACTCATCGCCGGCTACCGCGGCCGCTTCTACAATGCCCAGGACCTGCTCGATGAACTGTACAGCTCCTTAGCCGACCGCTCCACTCACCGGCTGATCAACACCCTGTGCCGCTATGATCTGCTGGTGATCGACGAGCTGGGCTACCTGACCCTTAAATCCGAACAGGTCAATGCGTTCTTTAAACTCATGGGGGAACGCTACAGCCGCAGGGCCACGATCATCACCACCAACCTGGAGTACGAAAAATGGTATGAGCTGTTTGCCTCCAAAGCCCTGGTCGATGCACTGCTGGACCGACTCCAGCACCGCTGCGTCACCATCCCCATCGATGGCCACTCCCTGCGCAGTCCGGCGGGGGCATCGAAAAAAAAGTAAAACCCGCTTCTTCATCCTCCCGGATACCCTCCGTTTATCCTCGTCTCGTCACTATCCCGCACAACCTGTTGCGCAATCCGCGGCCTCCTTTTGGTTAGCACAAATGGGTCCCTTTTGATTGGTGCCGGGGTGCAATGCAGACCTCCAACGTATCTGTGATTTTTCAGGCTGCACAAATTTACAAATATTGACATCCAAAGGCATCATATCAGATTTCCGAAAATGTGAAATCAAACCCTGGCAAAGGGACAGCTGGGTGGCTGGCCTCCTTCGGTTTGGGTTTGACATGAACTCGTCAAAAGGAGGTAAGAATAGGATATACGATATAAATCTGGAATAATTTTGATTAGTTATGCATCTGACAGATCATCCGACAAATCACAAGATGGTGCATCTTTGTGATATAGAGCCCGCTGGCGGCTAAAGCGAAAAAAAGAAATCCAAATAAATCTACTGAAGGAGGTTAAAAATGATACATAAACGCTATTTTAATCTATTTCTATTCTTAATTATAGTTTTTTATTGTTCTTTCGTGCAATTTCTTTCTCAAGGTTTAGCAGAAGAAACTGTGACACTAAATACAGAAGACCAAACAAAACTCAACTGCACTTACTATCAACCTCCAATGCCCAATGCCCCTGGAGTCATCTTATTGCCGGATACAAGATGTTCTAACAATCATTTCGGTTCTATCCCGAAAAAATTTAATCAGGCAGGCTTTGCAGTTTTGGCTATGGATTTTCGATATAAGGAGTTAATTTCTAAAGCAGGAGGCATAAAAGAACAAATTAGCACAATCCAAAAACAGGATTTAGCGAAACTCGTTAATTACGATACTAAAAGTGGAATCGATTTCTTATTGGCCAAAAAGGAAGTAGATCCAAATCGTATTTCGTTAATTGGAACTAGCCTTGGTTCAAGAGTGGCTTTAATATCAGGCATTAAATATAACTCCAATGCTTTAGTACTGATTTCTCTTTCAGGTGAAGACGCATTACCTGGATATAAGCCAGTTAAAGAGCTTTTATCAGATTATGGTGAAAAACCGATTCTTTTTATTTCGGCAGAAAAGGATTGGGGAGGGAATTTCAAGGCTGCTGAATATAATAAACTATATTATGAATGGAAAAATGGGAAAAAGGAATTAAAAATCTGGTCGGGATCTGGACATGGGGTAGAGCTAATTGAAAAAGAAGAAGCGATTAATTTTGTAATTAATTTTATTAAAAGCAATTTATGAGAAATTTTCCACCCGAACCAGCTATAAAGATAATATCACAAAACAACTGGCTGATTGAAAACTGTGTTTTTGACAGCCATGGCTGTGACTTTTGTAGGCTCACAAACCGAGGG
>Ga0316619_10000181_pt1 | contig 11919 bp, 7 predicted proteins | sample OWC_Aug_M1_C1_D4_FD_207659 | JGI IMG/M metagenome (GOLD analysis project Ga0316619, IMG submission 207659) | Wetland soil microbial communities from Old Woman Creek delta, Ohio, United States - OWC_Aug_M1_C1_D4_B | ecosystem: Environmental > Terrestrial > Soil > Wetlands | place: USA: Ohio...
TCGCGCCATTGTGCGGCCGCAACGAGCCGGTGGATCCCGGAAAACGCCGGGAGTTCATGCGGCTCGGTTTCGGCCAAACATATGAAACGGCCCTTCCCGTGTCAACCGTCGCAGGAGTGTTTCCTCCGGCCGGAATCGTTCGTCCCGCCTGAATGAAAAACCGGCGGGAGGACGCGTTTCCTCCCGCCGGCTGGATGAGTGCTCGAGTTTCGGTCAGGCCGTTTCGGGGTTCGCGGGCACGATAACCGCCGGCGGGGCCTCCGCTTTCTCGAGGGCGGCCTCGTTCCTGCGGCGGGTGATCAGCCACTTGCTGACGACGCACACGAAAACAACGAAGAAGGCCATCGCGGCATACTCGGACCACTTGGGCGGGTTGAGCAGCCCGTTCACCCACGGGTCGGTGATCATCATTTCGCCGCCAACCTTGCCCAGCACCGCCGCGCCGACCCACAGGATGATCGGGTAGCGGTCCATGAGCGCGGAGAGCCAGGCGCTCATGAACACCACCATCGGGATGGAGAGCAGCAGGCCGAAGAGCAGCAGGAACAGGTTGCCGTGGCTGGCGGCGCCGACGGCGAGCATGTTGTCGATGCCCATGCTCAGATCCGCCACGATGATGATCCAGAGCGCCTGCCAGACGCTGCTGCATTCCTTGCCATGGCACTCCTCCTTGGTGCCCTCGGTGAGCAGCTTGACGGCGATCCAAATGATCACCGCGCCGCCGATGAGTTTCACGAAGGACATGTTCAGCAGCTGCGCCACCAGGAAGGTGCAGATCACCCGAATGACGACCGCGCCGCCGGCGCCCAGGATGATCCCCATCCGGCGTTTCCGGCCCTGCAGGTTCTTGACCGCCATGGCGATGACCACGGCGTTGTCGCCGGCCAGCACCAAATCGATGAGCACGATGCTCATCACCGCCACGAAGAACTCCCACGTAAACGCAATCTGCCCCAGCCAACCCAGATCGATCATGTTGCCTCCTTGTCTGTTGTTCGCCGCGGCAAAAAAAAGACCTTTACCCGCGGCATGAAGTTTCACGCTGTGAGTAAAGGTCTTGCAAGTCCGACAGGTGTTGCGTGGAGCCGCTCCCGGGTGGGGTTGCCACCGTAATGACGGGATGCGGGCCGGCCGCTGGTCGGCCGGTTGCTACTCCCCCTTACATGGATTGAGCATACCAACGCCGCCGAACACTGTCAATACCAATCGGAATCCGTCGCGCTTTACAGCACATCGCGCCGATGGTAGGATTTGCTCGTTTTCAGGCTCAACCCGCTGCCGGATGACATCCATGACCCAGCCCACGGATCAAAAACCGGGACCACTGAACATCCTGGTCGTCGACGACGAAGCCAACATTCGCAAGACCTTGGCCGTCTGTCTGGAGGCCCGAGGGCACCGCGTCACCGCCGTCGGCAGCCTTAAAGATGCCCAGGAGGAAGCGGCGCTGCAGGTCTTCGATTTGGCGTTCGTCGATCTGCGGCTGGGAACGGAGAGCGGGATGGACCTGATCTCCCTTCTGCTGGCCGCCTGCCCCTGGCTTAAAATCGTGGTCATCACCGCCTATGCTTCCGTGGACACCGCCGTGGAAGCCATACGGCGCGGGGCGACCGACTATATCCCCAAACCCTTCAAGCCCGACCAGGTCGCCTTGGTCACGGAGCGCATCGCCACCCTGCACGCCATGGAGCAGCGCATTTCCCGGCTCCAGGAAGATCTGGAAAGGGTTCACCCGGAGATCCTGTTCAAGTCCGCTCACCCCGGGATGCACCGCGCCATCGAGCTGGCGAGGCAGGTGGCGCCTTCCGAAGCCGTCGTGATGCTGCGAGGGCCGAGCGGCACCGGCAAAAGTGTTCTGGCGCGCGCCATCCATGGATGGAGCCACCGCGCATCCAAGCCGCTGGGGATCATCTCCTGCCCGACCTTAAGCCCGGAGCTTCTCGAAAGCGAGTTTTTCGGGCATGTGAGGGGCGCCTTTACCGGGGCGCTGCGGGACAACCCCGGCCGGGTCGCCGCCTGCGAGGGCGGCACCCTCTTTCTGGATGAGATCGGCGACCTGCCGCTTCCGATTCAGCCCAAGCTGCTGCGCTTCATCCAGGACCGCGAATACGAGCGGGTGGGCGACCCGCGCACCCGCAAGGCGGATGTCCGCATCCTGGCGGCCACAAACGCCGATCTGGAGAATGCGGTCAGAGACGGCCGGTTCCGGGAGGATCTCTTCTACCGGCTTAACGTGATTCAAATCGAGATCCCCCCTCTTCGCGACCGCCCGGACGACACGGAGCTTCTGGCCACGACCATGCTGGGGTTTTTCGGCGCTCAGAATCACAAAGCTTTCAGAGGGTTCTCCGACGATGCGCTCCGGGCGCTGCGGGATTACCCGTGGCCGGGGAACATCCGGGAGCTGCGCAACGTCATCGAACGGGCGGCCATTCTCTGCCCCGGGGAGGTCATCGGCCTTGAAAATCTTCCGGAGCCCGTCTCCCCCCATCGCCCCCCGATCCAACTGGGCGACCGGGTGCCCCTGAGCACGATCGAAGAAAACCACATCCGCCGCGTACTGGCCACGACCAAATCCCTTCAGGAAGCTGCCGAGATCCTGGGCATCGACCAGGCCACCCTGTGGCGCAAACGCAAGCAGTTCGGGATCTGACGCCACCAAGAGCTCACATGTTCCTGCCCAGGGCCAGGTTGAGCTTCAAGACATTGACCCTCGGTTCACCGAAGACGCCGAAGTCGCGGCCCTCGGTGTTCGCATGGACCATTTTTTCAAGTGCCTCTCTGCTGACACCCCGTGCCTTCGCCACTCGCGGCGCCTGCAAGAGCGCATTCGGGAGACTGATGTGCGGATCCAGGCCGCTGCCTGAAGCCGTCACCGCATCGGCGGGAACCGGCGCGTTAGGCGGAAGGCCGTTTTCAGTGCGATAGGTCTCGACGCGTTCTTTCACCGCATCGATGAGCTTTTTGGAGAGCGGCCCCAGGTTGCTTCCGGACGAATTTCCGGCGTCATAGCCCGCTTCCCCTGCGGCCGAGGGTCGAGGGTGAAAATACTTGGGGCTGCTGAAGTTCTGGGCGATCCACTCGGAACCCACGATGTCGCCGCCGCGTCGAATCAGCGACCCGTCCGCTTCGTGGGGGAACAGGCCTTGCGATATCATCCAAACCACCAACGGGTAGACGCCGCACACGACAACGGCCAGGGCCAGGGTGGCGACCACGGCAACGCGAAGTTCGGACAGCATGTTTTTCATTTGAAGCTCCTCTTAGTTAGTGTCCATCCAGAAATGGTGGATTTCGGTTCAGGCCAAGGCCGCAGCGATTTCGCAACCGCAGGCGTAGTCCGTCTACGCCGAGGATTGCGAAGAGCGAGAACGCCGGCATGAGCCGAAAGACGCCGTTTCTGGATGGACACTAGCTACACCATGTGCAGTGCCGCGACGGCGAGGTCTATCAGTTTGATCCCGAAGAAAGGCGCCGCCAGCCCCCCCAAGCCATAGATGAACAGATTGCGGCGGAGGAGGGCAGCCGCGGTGAGCGGCCGGAATTGCGCCCCGCGCAGCGCCAAGGGTATGAGCGCGATGATGATGAGCGCGTTGAAAATGACGGCGCTCAAGATGGCGCTCAGGGGCGAGTGCAGCCCCATGATATTCAGCGGGCTGATGGCCGGAAACGTGGCCGTCAGCATCGCCGGGATGATCGCGAAATACTTGGCGACATCGTTGGCGATGCTGAAGGTCGTCAGGGCTCCCCTCGTGATCAGCATCTGCTTGCCGATTTCAACGATCTCAATCAGCTTGGTGGGATTGGAGTCCAAGTCCACCATATTGCCCGCTTCCTTGGCGGCCTGGGTCCCCGTGTTCATGGCGACCCCCACATCGGCCTGGGCGAGAGCAGGCGCATCGTTGGTGCCGTCGCCGGTCATGGCCACCAGGTGCCCGGCCGCCTGTTCCTTGCGGATCAGGGCCAGTTTGTCCTCGGGCCGGGCTTCCGCAAGAAAGTCGTCCACGCCGGCCTCCTTGGCGATGGCGGCCGCCGTCAGGCGGTTGTCGCCCGTGATCATGACGGTCCGGATCCCCATGGCGCGAAACCGTTCAAAGCGATCCTTCAATCCGCCCTTCACGATGTCCTTGAGATGCACCACGCCGATCGCGCGGCGGTGTTCGGCAACCACGAGCGCGGTTCCGCCTGAGCGTGAGATCCGTTCGACCGCATCGTGCACAGAGGGCGGCAGTGCATCACCGATATACCGGGCGATGGCGTCCGCAGCCCCCTTCCGAATGCTGCGGCCGTCGATATCCACGCCGCTCATGCGGGTCTCCGCTTTAAAGGGGATGAACACTGTCGCGGGCATCTCCGACATCGAGCGGCCCCGCAGCCCGTATTGCTTGGCCAGCACGACGATGCTCCGGCCTTCGGGCGTTTCATCCGGCAGGGAGGCCAACTGGGCCGAGTCGGCCATCTCCTCCACACTCACCCCTTGGGCCGGAAGAAATTCCGTGGCCTGGCGATCGCCCAGGGTGATCGTGCCGGTCTTGTCCAGCAGCAGCACATCCACGTCCCCCGCGGCTTCGGCCGCCCGTCCGCTCATGGCGAGCACGTTCTTCTGCACGAGCCGGTCGATTCCGGCAATGCCGATCGCGCTCAGAAGCCCGCCGATCGTGGTGGGGATCAGGCACACCAGCAGCGCCGTCAGCACGGTGACCGAAAAGTTCACCTCGGAGTAGATGCCGAAAAATTTCAGGCTGATCACCACCACCAGGAAGATGATCGTCAGCGCCGAAAGCAATATCGTGAGGGCGATCTCGTTGGGTGTCTTCTGGCGCTGGGCGCCTTCGACCAGGTGGATCATGTGGTCGAGGAAGCTCTCGCCCGGATCGGCAGTGACGCGGATGACCAGTTGATCGGACAGGACCTTGGTCCCGCCGGTCACCGAATTCCGGTCGCCGCCGGCTTCCCGGATCACCGGCGCCGACTCGCCCGTGATGGTCGACTCGTCCACGGAGGCGGCGCCTTCGGTGACCTCTCCGTCTGTCGGGATGATCTCGCCGGCCGAGACCACTACGACGTCCCCTTTTCTAAGGCGGTCCGCGGGCACCTCCCGCAAGGCCGACCCGCCCGGCACGCGGCAGCGGGCGGTCGTCTGGGTGCGGGTTTTCCGCAGCGCCATGGCCTGGGCCTTGCCCCGCCCTTCGGCCACGGCTTCCGCAAAATTGGCGAACAGCACCGTGAACCAGAGCCAAAGGGCGATTTGCAGCGTGAAGCCGAGCGGCTCCCCTTCCGCCCGGAAGACCATCGCAAGCGTGGTGAGCGCGGCACCGGCCTCGGTGACGAACATCACCGGGTTTTTCAGCATGTATACCGGATGAAGCTTCTTGAACGCGTCCAGAAACGCCTGGCTCAGGATAGCGCGATCGAAGCTCGCCTGGATTCTTGCAGTCATTGCTGGTTTCCTTATTCTAATAAGTGATGCTCGAGCCGGTCATCAGGAAATGCTCCACGATGGGTCCCAATGAGAGGGCCGGGAAAAAGGTCAGCGCACCGACGATCAGGACTGTGCCGAGCAGAAGGACGGAAAAGAGCGGGCCTGATACCGGAAAACTTCCGCCTGTTGCCGCCGCTCGCTTTTTCTTCGCCAGGTTGCCAGCCAGCGCGATCGCCGGGATGATCATGAGAAAGCGCCCGATCAGCATCGCCAGACCGATGGTGGTGTCGTACCAGTAGGTGCTGGCGGTCAGCCCTGCGAAAGCGCTGCCGTTGTTGCCGGTGCCGGACGAGAAGGCATACAGCATTTCACTGAACCCATGGGGGCCCGAGTTGTTCAAGCCGGCCAGGCCCCAAGCGCTCACCGCTGCCCAGGCCGTGAAACCCAGGATGCCGAACGCCGCCGCCATCACGAACAAGACGCCGAATTTCACATCGTTGGCTTCGATCTTCTTGCCGAGATACTCGGGGGTTCTCCCGACCATCAGGCCCGCCAGGAACACCGCCAGCACCACGAAAATCAGCATGCCATAGAGCCCCGCCCCGACCCCGCCGAAGACCACTTCACCCAGCTGGATGTTGATCAGGGGTATCAACCCGCCCAAAGGCGTGAAAGAGTCGTGCATGGAGTTCACGGCGCCGCAGGAGGCATCGGTGGTGATGGCGGCAAACAGGGCGGAGTTGAAGATGCCGAAGCGCACCTCCTTACCCTCCATGTTCCCCGACGCCGCCTCCACACCCAACGCATGCAAGCGGGGGTTCCCGGCCGACTCGGCCCACCAGCACGTCAAGGCCCCCATCAGGAAAATGACCGCCATGGCACCCCAGACCGCCCACCCGTGGCGCTGGTTTTTCACCATGCGGCCGAGGTAATAGGTCAGGCCGCTGGGGATTAGGAAAATGGAAAGCATCTGGATGAAATTGGACAACGGCGTCGGGTTCTCGTATGGGTGCGAAGCGTTGGCGTTCATGAAGCCGCCGCCGTTCGTGCCGAGCATCTTGATCGCCACCTGGGAGGCCATGGGCCCCTGCGCGATGGTCTGGGTGCCGATCCGGCGCTCCGCCGCCACCGGCTTGCCCTGGGCGTCTTTGACGACCTCGCCGTGATCGTCTTTTTTCGCGACCCCGGCGGTGTAGGGGTCAAGGATCTGTATCGTATCGTAGGGCTTGAAGTTCTGAACCATGCCCTGGGACACCAGGAACACGGCATAAACGATGCACAGGGGCAGGAGAACGTAGAGATTCACCCGCACGAGGTCCACCCAGAAGTTGCCGATGGTCTTGGCGGATTGCCTGGCAATGCCGCGAACCAGGGCGGCGGCTATGGCGATCCCCACCGCCGAAGAGGTGAAGTTGTGAAACGTCAGACCCACCATCTGGGACAGATAGGAGGCGGTGGATTCCCCGCCGTAGCTTTGCCAGTTGGTGTTGGTCGTGAAGCTCACCGCCGTGTTGAACGCCGAGTGGTCGCTGAACGGCCCCAGCCCCTGAGGGTTCAACGGCAGCAGGTGCTGCAGCCGCAGAATCGCGTAGGTGAAAAGAACTCCCACCAGGCTGAACGCGAGCATGGAAACGGTGTACTGCTTCCAGTCCTGCTCCTTTTGGGCATCCACCCTTAGAATAAAATACAGGGTTCGTTCCACCGGCCGCAGAACCGGGTCCAGGAACGTTTTCCTCGTCCCGTCCAGTGCCTGGAAGAGATAAACGCCCATCGGGCGGGTCAGCAGCAACAGCAGGCCGGTGAACAACGCCAATTGGACCCACCCGAAGGTGTCGCTAAAAATCTGCATGGTCAGAACCTTTCCGGTCTTATGACCGAAATGAACAGGTAAACGATCAGCACCACGCCGACACACCCCACGACAATGTCCATGCTCAAATCCTATCGAGCGCTGCTACGTAGAGCGCGCAGAGAATGAAAAAAACGATCACCCCGATGATGTATGCCGCGTCGCCCAAGGTTGCACCTCCGATTTGCTTCTCCTGGATCCTATTCACCGACCTGAATCGGTCCCTTTTCACCCGATAAGCATAGCTCGTGCCATCTGTGATCCGGTCTCATTTTAACCATGTTCAGGCCGCGTGACTTCGCGGGCGCTTGCTTCCGGCATTCAACAAAACCCCTAGTTCAAACGGCTTGGCTGATGCAACGGGGATAACGCCGCCCGGTCCGGCCGCAACCAGAAATTGCCTTGCAAAATGCAAGGGAGGATCCCGATAGACCGTGAATTTTGCAAGCCTGAGAAGCGTGGCACGCCCTATCCCTGCTGTCTGCCAGTCCGGCGACTTGACCGCGGGCGGCCCGCAGGGACCTGACCGGCGTGCATTTGTGGGTTCCTTGATTCAAATCTGGTCCCGTGTGGAACGCATGACGCCTGCCAGCCGACCATCGAAAAAAAATGGCACGGCCTGTGCTTAGTCACTTGTTGCCTGTGGAGGAGACCCGTGTTCAGCATCCGGCAAAAACTCATATTGGGCTTTGGCGGCCTGCTGGTGATCGTGGCAGGCATCGGCGTAATGACCATCCTGCAGATCCGGCAATTGGGCGAAGCGATCGACGTCATCCTGCGCGAAAACTACCGCAGTGTCGTTGCCTGCCAGGAAATGAAGGAATCGCTCGAGCGCGTCGACAGCGGGATCGTCTTCACGTTTCTGGGGGAGGATGCCGATGGCAGGCGCCAAGTCGAGGCCGGCATGAAGATGTTCTCGAAGGCCTTGACGGTGGAGATGGGCAACATCACCCTGCCGGGTGAAGAGGAGAAGTCTCACCATCTCCGGGATGTCTTCCACCTTTATTCCGAGACCGTCCCTACAATCATCGACCCGTCCCGCCCTCTCGATGAGCGGCGGGCGGAGTACTTTTCCATGCTCCTGCCCGTGTTCGAGCAGATCAAGGGGCTCGCACAGGAGATCCTGGAGATGAACCAGGCCAACATGAGCGAGGCCAACGATGCCGCCCGTTCCCAGGCCGAATCCGCGCAACGCCGCATGACGATCGCCATCCTCTCCTGCGCCGTCGTAGCCATCTTGTTCAGTCTCCTTGCCCAACGCTGGATCCTGGACCCCATCCACCGTCTGATCGAGTCCGCAAACGAAATACGCCGCGGCAACCTCGAGTTGGTGGTGAACGCCGACTCGCGGGACGAGATCGGCCATCTCTCGGAAGCGTTCAACGCCATGGCCGAGGGCCTTCGGCACACCCGACGCAGTGACCGCCGCGACCTCATGCGCACCCGCCAGGCGGTCAGCGAGGTGTTCAAAGCGCTGCCCACGGCCATCGCCGTGCTGGACCTCGAAGACCGGGTGGAAGTGGCCACCGAACCCGCCGAGACGTTCTTCGGCCTCAAGCCGGGCAGCCGCCTGAAGGACCTCGGCCACGAATGGCTGACGGCCCTGGTGCGGCGTGCCCAGGATGAGGGCCGCATCGTGGAAAGCACCGCCGCCGATGCCTGCATCCAAATCTTCCGGGGCGGCCGTGAATACTTTTTCAGCCCCGTGGTCGTGCCCATCGTAATGGATTCCGGCCGGAGGGAGATCTCCGGCACGGCGGTCATCCTCAAGGATGTGACCTCGCTGCGCGAGCAGCAGGAGATCAAACGCAGTGCGGTCACTACGGTGTCCCACCAGCTGCGGAACCCCCTGACCTCGATCCGCATGTCGGTCCACCTTCTGCTCGAAGAGGGCCTCGGTCCCCTCAACCCTTTGCAGACCGAGCTTCTGCTCGCTGCGCGCGAGGAGAGCGAGCGGCTATCGGCCATCGTCGAGGAGCTCCTGGACCTCAACCGGATGGAATCCGGCAAGACCTTGCTGGACATCGAGCCTGTTTCTCCGCACGCCCTGGTCCGGGACGCCGCAGAGCCGTTCCTGACCGAGGCCAAGGACAAGGGCATCACCTTGACCCTAACCGTGCCTGACGACCTGCCGAATGTCCTTGGCGACAAGAAACGGCTGCAGCACGTCCTGGCGAATCTGCTTTCCAATGCGCTGAGGTTCACGAACCCCGGGGGGTCGGTGTCGGTCGGTGCCGAGACCGACCCGGGCACGCTGAGAGTCGCGGTGAGCGATACCGGAAGGGGCATCGAGGCCGAGCACCTCGGCCGGCTCTTCGAACCGTTCTACCGTGTGCCGGGGCAGGACAGGCCGACCGGTGTCGGCCTGGGGCTTGCCATCGTCAAGGAAATCGTCAAGGCCCACGGCGGAAGCGTCGGTGTCACCTCCGAACCCGGGAAGGGCTCGACGTTCTGGTTCACGCTGCCTCAGGATGCAGGGGCGCAGACTCCTGCCGTAAATACCGCCTGACGGAGGTGGATTCATGGAAGACCGCGCCGACAGTTTCCTGCGGCTGGTCCGCCGTTCACAGCGGGGGAGGCTCAAGATCTACCTGGGCTACTGCGCCGGGGTGGGAAAGACCTACCAGATGCTGCTGGAAGGCCAGCGGTTCAGAGAGGACGGCATCGATGTCGTGGCCGGGCTGGTGGAGACCCACGGCCGGGAGGAGACGGAATGCCTGCTGCAGGGGCTGGAGGTGGTCCCGCGCCGGCAGATCGTGTACCGCGGCATCGAAATCCACGAGATGGACTTGGACGCCATCATCGCACGCAAGCCTTCCGTGGTGCTGGTGGATGAGCTGGCTCACACGAACGTGCCGGGAAGCCGCAACGCCAAGCGCTACCAGGATGTGGAGGAGATCCTGGCCGCGGGAATCCACGTGATCTCGACCCTGAATGTGCAGCACCTGGAAAGCCTGTACGACACGGTCGAGCAGGTGACCGGCGTGAAGGTGCGCGAGCGCATACCCGACCGGGTGGTGGCGGAGGCCGACCAGATCGTGAACGTCGACATCACCACCGAGGACCTGCGCCGCCGGCTGGAGGAAGGCAAGGTCTACACGACCGAACGCATCGAAACGGCGCTCACTCATTTTTTCAGGCAGTCCAACCTCGAACAGCTGCGGGAGCTCACCCTGCGCGAACTGGCCGCCCAGATCGACTCACGTCGACGCTCACCCCTTGCCGACGATATCCCTTCCAGCCCCGACCAGATCATGGTCTGCCTCAGTTCGCGCAGCCCGAACAGCGAGGCCCTGCTGCGGTATGCCTCGCGCCTGGCCGGCCGACTGAATCGAAATTGGTATGCCGTCTACGTCCAGACCTCCTCCGAAAGCCCGACGAAGATCGATTTGGAGACGCAGCGCGTGTTGTCCAACGCCTTGGCCCTGGCCCAGCAGCTGGGAGCGACCGTGTTCACCTATAAAGGCGAGGATGTCGTCAAAACGATCCTGCAGTTTGCCAAGGAATACAGGGTGGGACACGTCGTGGTCGGCCGCAGCGGGCGAAAATTGCCACTGTGGAAGCGGTTGCCCGGGAAAGCGACCGTCGTTCAACGACTGGTCGAGGAAGCCAAGGGGATTACCGTCGTGGTGCTAGACACACGCGAACTCGGCACGGGCGCCACTGCCCGCGCGGAGAATTCGGCCCTGGATGTCGACAAAACCATTAGACCCCCCTCGACAGCCAAGGCACCTGCGTCCTTCCCGGCAGGCGTTACGGTGCTTCTCTGGCATGAGCCCATGGAGAAAGAAGCCGCCACGCGTCAACTCCTGGCGGCATGCTGCCGAGAAAACAAAAAAATTTCCGAACCGGCAGCCTGGGATGCGTTGGTTGAACGCGAACGGCAGGGCTCGACCTTTCTGGGGGAGGATGTGGCGCTGCCGCACGCCCGGTTGTCAGGGTTGGAGGATGCGGTCGTCGGGTTGGGGGTCGCATCGCAGGGCGTGCGCGAGCCTTCGACCGGCAAGTCCGTCCGCATTGTGTTCCTGCTGCTCTCTCCGGCGCACCCGCCCGAAGTTCACGTCCGTTTATTGAGCCGCATCAGCAAGCTCGCCCAGCATCATTTGCTCCGCCAGGAGTTGGCACACACGTCGAATGCGGAAGATGCTGCGCGGATCCTCGAGGAACACATGACCACCCTCGATCACCATCCGGCCGAAACTCATGAGAGGAAAGCCGTCTGATTTGGGCCGCACACGGGTGCCATCAACGCCCGGTACCTTATCGGACCGATGAACTAACCGGTGACGTCTGAGGGGACTATGACAACCACCGTAAATTCTCCAGAGGCAAAGCTCTTGGTTTGCGTGAGCTCGAACCCGTCGGCTGCGAGGCTGATTCACTCTGCAAGCGAAATGGCCGCTCGCCTCAGTGCTGAATGGTACGCCGTGCATGTCACAACGCCCAAGCGGCTAATGTCGCCGGAAGTGGCTAACGACCGTGCCGCCGACAACCTGATGCTGGCTGAACACGCCGGAGCATGGACGGTCACCCTAAAAGGCCGCAACATCGCCGAAGAGGTGGTCGGTTTCGCGCAGCAGCGCGGCGTCACCGATATCATCGTCAGCCGGCCCCGCCGATCAGTCTTGGAAAGCCTTCTCCTGCGCAG
>Ga0316619_10000183_pt1 | contig 11890 bp, 8 predicted proteins | sample OWC_Aug_M1_C1_D4_FD_207659 | JGI IMG/M metagenome (GOLD analysis project Ga0316619, IMG submission 207659) | Wetland soil microbial communities from Old Woman Creek delta, Ohio, United States - OWC_Aug_M1_C1_D4_B | ecosystem: Environmental > Terrestrial > Soil > Wetlands | place: USA: Ohio...
CTATCACCGCCGGCGCTCGCCGGCCGCGGTGATCGCCGTCACCGGCTCCAACGGCAAGACCAGTACGCGCCGGATGACCGCCGCCGTCCTGTCGAGGCGCTTCGCGGTGCTGGAGCCAGCGAAAAACCTGAACAACCAGATCGGCGTCCCCCTCACGCTTTTCAACCTCGAGCCGCGGCATGCGTGGGCGGTCCTCGAGCTCGGCACCAACCTGCCGGGAGAGATCGCGCGGCTCGCCGAAATCTGCACCCCGGACGTGGGGCTCATCACCAACATCGGCCCGGCCCACTTGGAAGGGCTCGGCTCCCTGGAGGGGGTGCTCTGCGAAAAGGGCGCGCTGCTGAAAGGGCTCGCCCCCGGCGGCCGCGCGGTGCTGAACGCCGACGACCCGCGGCTGCAGCGCCTGGCCGGGGAGTGCGGTTTAGAGCCGCTCCTGTTCGGCCTTTCCGCCGACGCGGCCGTGCGGGCGGAAAAAATCGAGGAGGCCGCCCGCGGGATCGATTTCGAGCTGGCGCTGCCGGGGCAGCGGGCGGCCGTCCACCTGAGCGTCCACGGCCGCTTCATGGTGCACAACGCCCTGGCGGCAGCGGCGGTGGGCCACCTGCTCGGCGTCGGCATGGAAGACATTCAGGCCGGATTGGAGGGGTTCCGCCCCGTTCCGGGCCGCCTGAGTGTCAGCACGCTCGCGGGCGGGATCCGGCTGATCGACGACACCTACAATGCCAACCCCGCTTCGATGGAGGCCGCCATCGCCACGCTGCATCGTCTGCGGGGGCCCGGCCGCGGCCTGCTCGTGGTGGGCGACATGCTCGAGCTCGGCCCCGCCTCCGCCGCGCTGCACCGGGACATGGGCCGGCTGGCGGCCCGCACAGGCGTCGGCAAGCTGCTGGCGTGCGGAAATTTCGCGGGAGAGGTGGCGACCGGCGCCGCCGAAGGCGGCATGGCGGCGGCCGACATCGTCACCGGCTCGCAGGCGGCCATCGGCGCCGCCCTGCTGGAGGAACTCGTGGACGGCGACTGGGTGCTGGTCAAAGGCTCCCGCTCCATGGGCATGGAGACCATCGTCAACGCCCTGCAGCAATGGGCGCAAGGCCGAAGGTGATCTGAGCGATGCTGTACCATTTGCTCTATCCGCTTCACACGGTGTTTTCCGCCTTCAACGTGTTCCGCTACATCACGTTCCGGACGATCTATGCCAGCCTGACGGCTTTCTTCATCTGTTTTTTCCTGGGCCCCTGGGTCATCGAGAAACTGTCCCGGCTGCAGGTCGGCCAGTACATCCGCGAAGACGGCCCGCAGAGCCACCTGGGCAAGGCCGGCACCCCCACCATGGGCGGGGTCCTGATCGTCGGCTCGATCGCCCTGTCCACCCTCCTGTGGAGCGATCTCAGCACCCCGTTTATCTGGATCGCCCTGCTGGTGCTGGTCGGCTTCGGCCTCATCGGCTTCATCGACGACTACCTGATGCAGATCAAAAAACAGAGCAAGGGGCTCAGCGTGCGGGGCAAGCTGGCGCTGCAGGCCGTCCTGGCCCTGGTCGCCGGGGTCCTGGTCTGCGCGACCCCCCAATTTTCCACCGAGGTGACGGTGCCGTTTTTCAAGACCCTCTCCCCGGACCTGGGGTGGGGCTACGTCCTCTTTGCCATGCTCGTCATCGTCGGGGCCTCCAACGCCGTCAACCTGACCGACGGCCTGGACGGGCTGGCCATCGGCCCGATGAGCATCGCGGCCGCGACCTACATGATCTTCGCCTATGTCGCCGGCCACGCCCGCATCGCCACTTACCTGCAGATCACCTACGTGCCCGGCTGCGGCGAGGTGACGGTGTTTTGCGGGGCCATCGCCGGCGCCGGGCTGGGGTTCCTGTGGTTCAACGCCTACCCGGCCCAGGTCTTCATGGGCGACACGGGGTCGCTCTCCCTGGGCGCCGCCCTGGGGGTCATCGCGGTGATCACCAAGCAGGAGATCCTGCTGGTCCTGGTCGGCGGGCTGTTCGTCATCGAGGCCCTGTCGGTCATCTTCCAGGTGGGTTTTTTCAAGATGACGCAAGGCCGCCGCATCTTTCGGATGGCGCCGCTGCATCATCACTTTGAACTGAAAGGCTGGCCGGAGCCCAAGGTCATCGTGCGGTTCTGGATCATCGCCATTGCCCTGGCGCTCATGGCCATGAGCACTCTGAAGTTGAGGTAGCACGGCGTGCGCCCCGCCCTGCTCCGCTCCGGAGCCGGGCGACTGCCCTCCCCCGGCTCCGGGCGAAGCGGGCGGGGCTGCATCCCGCACCCAAGACGGATCAACGCATGGATCTGCGCAGCCGAAACATTTTGGTCGTAGGCCTGGCCCGCACCGGGATCGCCACAGCGCGCTTTCTGCAGCGCCGGGGCGCTCGCGTGCGGGCGACCGACCGGGCGGAGGAGGGCCGCCTGGGCCCCGACGTGAATCTGCTGCGCGAAATGGGGATCCCCCTCGATCTCGGCGGCCACCGCATCGAGTCCTTCACCGCGGCGGACCTGATCGTGGTGAGCCCGGGGGTCCCGCACACGATCCCGCCGCTCGCGGCGGCGCGGGCCAGGGGCATCCCCGTGATCGGCGAAATGGAGCTCGCCGCCCGGTTCATCGGCGAGCCCATCGTGGCCGTCACCGGGACCAACGGCAAGACGACGGTCACCGAGCTGGTGGGCGCGATGCTGGCGGCCTCCGGGCGCCGGGTGTTCGTGGGCGGCAACATCGGGACCCCGCTCATCGCCCACGTCGACAGCGGGGAACGGGTCGACGTGGTGGTCGCCGAGGTGAGCAGTTTCCAGCTGGACACCAGCGACATCTTCCGCCCCGCGGTGGGGGTGCTGCTCAACGTCACGGACGATCACCTGGACCGGTATGCCGATTTCGAGGCCTACGCGGCCTCGAAGATGCGGCTGTTCGCCAACCAGCGCCCCGGCGACACCGCGGTCCTGAACGCGGCCGACGCGGTCATCCGCGCCGGCGCCGGCGGCATCCGCAGCCGCAAGCTCTTTTACAACCGGCCGGGGGCGGCCGATGCCCACGCCGTCGTCGCCGGCCGCACCCTGAACCTGCGGGTGCCCGGCGGCGCGCAGGCGGCCCTCAGCCTGGCGGATTTCAGGCTCCGCGGCCCGCACAACGCCGAAAATGCGGCCGCCGCGGCCCTGGCCGCCCTGGCCGCCGGCGCCGCCCCCGAGGCGATCCAAACGGCCCTGGACGCCTTCGCGCCCGCCCCGCACCGCCTGGAGACGATCGCCGTCATCGACGGCGTGGAATATGTGAACGACTCGAAGGCGACCAATGTGGACGCGGTCCGGCGCGGCCTGGGTTGCTTCGGCGGGCGCGTGGTCCTGATCATGGGCGGCGTGGACAAGGGCGGGGATTTCGGGCGCCTGCGGGATGCGGTCCGGTCGCGCGGGCGGGCCCTGGTGCTGCTGGGAGGGGCCCGGGAGCCGATCCGCGCCGCGCTGGGCGGGCTGGTTCCGACGCGGGAGGCCGCCTCCATGCGCCAGGCCGTGCAGGCGGCGCGGGAGATGGCCGCCGCCGGCGACGCGGTCCTGCTCGCCCCCGGCTGCGCCAGCTTCGACCTGTACACGAACTACCAGGAGCGGGGCGACGATTTCCGCCGCGAGGTGCTGCGGCTCGAAAAAAGTACCCAGTAACGAGCAACGAGTAAGGCACGGAAAAGAGCAACGAGTGAGGAACGGGAAGGGGCAGAAACAGATGGCCGTGGATAGACCGAGCACCCATCGAACGAGACCGGCCGGCACGCTTTACGACGTGCAGCTGCTCTTCCCGGTGCTCTTCCTGGTGGGCATCGGCATCGTCATGGTCTACAGCGCGAGCTCGGCCCTGGCCATGAAGAAGTTCGGCTCGGACTATTACTTCCTGAAAAAACAGGCAGTGTTCGCCCTGGTCGGCATCTGCGTGCTGGTGCTGTGCCGGCACGTGCCCTATCGGGTCTACCGGCCGCTCGCCTACCCCCTGGTGGCGCTGGCGCTGGCCCTGCTCGCGGCCGTGCTGGCGTCGCCGTTGGGCGTCACGGCCGGCGGCGCGAGCCGCTGGCTGAGCCTGGGGCCGGTGAATTTTCAGCCGTCCGAATTCGCCCGCCTGGCGCTGATCGTGTACCTGGCCTACTCGATGGAAAAAAAAGTGGACCGGATCAAGGAGTTCTCGATCGGGTTCATGCCGCATGTGGTGGTGATGGGCCTCCTGGCCGTCTTGATTCTGCGGCAGCCGGACTTCGGCTCGGCCGCCATCCTGGCCTTCCTCGCCTGGCTGATGATGTTCGTCGGCGGGGTGCGCCTGACCTACCTGGGCGGCTCCTGCGGGCTCCTGGGGCTGCTCGGCTGGTACTACATCAACTCGGCCGACTACCGCCGCAAGCGCTGGGACAGTTTCTGGGACCCCTGGCAGTACAGCGCCGACCAGGGCTACCAGGCCACGCACTCGCTGATGGCCTTCGGCAGCGGCGGGTGGTGGGGGGCCGGCATCGGCAAGAGCTACCAGAAGCTGTTCTATCTGCCCGAGCCGCACACGGACTTCATTTTTTCGGTGATCGGCGAGGAACTGGGGGTGGCCGGGGTTCTCGTGATCATCCTGCTCTACGTCCTGATCATATGGAAGGGGATCCGCATCGCGCGCCATGCGCCGGACCTGTTCGGCTGCTACCTTGCGATCGGTCTCACGGCGGCCCTGGGCCTGCAGATCTGCATCAACATGGCCGTCGCGCTCGCCCTGCTGCCGACCAAGGGGCTGACCCTGCCCTTCCTCAGCTACGGCGGGACTTCGCTCGTGCTGAACATGGCCGCGATCGGGATTCTGATGAACATTGCCGCCTCGGGCAAGACCGCGCGAGGCCTGGGATGAGGACGGGCCGAAGCATGCAACCTCTGTGTTTTCAGCCGGCAGCAACGGCGGGTCCGGCCGCCCGCCCTTTCTGCGCAGCGGACGCCGGCCGGCCGCTGCGCGTGGTCGTCGCCGGCGGCGGCACCGGCGGGCACCTGTTCCCGGGGATCGCCGTGGCGGAGGAGATCCGCGGCCGCGACCCGCGCCACCCGGTGCTCTTCATCAGCCGCGGCAACGCGTTCGAACGCGAAGCCCTGGCGCGGGCGGGGTTCCCGCTGGAAACGATCGCCGTCGAAGGCCTCAAGGGCCGCGGCCGGTGGCACCAGGTGCGGGCGCTCGGCCGCCTGCCGCGCGCCGTCGCACAGTCCGTGGGCCGGCTGCGGGCGTTCCGGCCGGACCTGGTGATCGGCCTGGGCAGCTATTCGGCCGGACCCGTCGTGCTGGCCGCCTGGCTGCTGCGCATCCCGATCGCCCTGTGCGAGCAGAACACGCTGCCGGGCATCACCAACCGGGTCCTGGCGCGGCTGGCCGACCGGATCTTCATCGCCTTCGAGCGGACCGGCGGAGGCTTCGACCCCGGCAAGACCCGGTGGACCGGCAACCCCCTGCGCCGCGAGATCGTGGACGCCGCCGCCGGGGGGGCGGCGGAGGCCCCCGCCGCCGCCCGCGACCCGCACCGGCCCTTCACGGTCCTGGTGCTGGGCGGCAGCCAGGGCGCCCACCGCGTCAACACGGCGGTGGTCGAGGCCCTGGACCATCTGGCCGACCGGCGCCGGTTCTTCTTCATCCACCAGACCGGCCCCGCGGACGAGGTCATGGTGGCCGACGCCTATGCGCGCTCGGGGGCGGCCGCCCGGGTGCTGGCCTTTTTCACCGACATGGCGGTGCAGTACCGCAACGCCGACCTGGTGGTGTGCCGGGCCGGGGCCACGACGGTCGCCGAAATCACGGCCCTGGGCAAGGCGGCGGTGTTCATCCCCTTCCCCTTTGCGGCGGACGACCACCAGCGCCTGAACGCCCGGCGGCTGGTGGAGGCCGGCGCCGCCGAGATGATCGACGAGCAGGAGCTGACCGGCGCGCGGCTCGCGGCGCGCCTGGGCTACTACGCCTCCCACCCGGAGGCCTTGGCGGAACGGGCCGAGCAGGCGGCGCGCCTCGGCAAACCGAATGCCGCCCGGCACATCGTCGACGAGTGCTATCGCCTGGTGGGGGTCCGCACCACCGGCCAACCGGCCGACGGGCCGACGGGAGACCGGTAGACGGAACCATGTATCTCAAAAAATACCACATCCATTTCGTGGGCATCGGCGGCATCGGGATGAGCGGCATCGCCGAACTGCTGCTCAACCTGGGCTACCGGGTGTCGGGGTCGGATCTCAAGACTTCCGACATCACCGACCGCCTGGCGTCGCTGGGGGGCGTGATCCATCTCGGCCATGCCGCCGAGCGGATCGAGGGGGCGGACGTCGTCGTCGTCTCGTCGGCGGTGCGGCCCGACAACCCGGAGGTGCTCGCGGCGGCCCGCGCCTCGATCCCGGTGATTCCCCGGGCCGAGATGCTGGCCGAGCTGATGCGCCTCAAGTACAGCGTCGCGGTGGCCGGCGCGCACGGCAAGACCACCACCACCTCCATCGTGGCCGCGGTGCTCGCCAGCGGCGGCCTGGACCCCACGGTGGTGATCGGCGGCAAGCTGATGAGCATCGGCACCAACGCCGTGCTCGGCAAGGGGGATTTCATCGTGGCCGAGGCCGACGAAAGCGACGGCTCCTTCCTGCGCTACTCGCCGGCCATCGCCGTGGTGACCAACATCGACCGGGAGCACCTGGACTTCTACGAGGATTTGCCGGCCATCCAGCGGGTCTTCCTGCAGTTCATCGACCGCATCCCCTTTTACGGCCTGGCGGTGCTCTGCCTGGACAACGAGCCCATCCAGGACCTGATCCCCCAGATCAAGAAGCGCTACACCACCTACGGGGTCAGCCGCCAGGCCGATTTCCAGATCCGCAACGTGGTCTTCGAGGGCCGCCGCAGCCGGTTCAGCGTGTATCGCCGCCGCCAGAAGCTGGGGCGCTTCAAGCTGAACCTGCCCGGGGCCCACAACGTGTACAACGCCGCCGCCAGCATCGCCGTCGCCGTGGAGCTGGACATTCCCATGGACCGGGTCCAGGCGGCCCTGCAGCACCTCGCGGGCGTGCAGCGGCGGCTGGAAATCAAGGGCGAAGCGGGCGGCGTCATCGTGGTGGACGACTACGGCCACCACCCCACCGAAATCAAGGCGACACTCCAGGCCGCCCGGGATTGCTGGCCGGAGCGCCGGATGGTGGTGGCCTTCCAGCCCCACCGCTACACGCGCACCCGCGCCCTGTTCGACGAGTTCTCCCGGGCGTTCTACCAGTCGGACGTGCTGGTGGTGCTGCCGATTTACGCCGCCAGCGAAGACCCCATCGAAGGGGTCAGCGCGGAGGCGTTGTGCGAGGCGATCAAGGCCCACGGCCACAAGCAGGCGACCGGCGTCGACGGAATCTCTGCCGCCGTGAACCATCTGAAGACCCGGGTGTCGCCCGGCGACCTTTTGCTCACCCTGGGCGCTGGCGACGTCTGGAAGGTCGGCGCCGAGATCTTGAAGGGGTTGTGAGTGCGGGCCGTCGACGCCGGCGCCCGCGGCACGGAGAGAGGATGAGAGGATCAAGCCGCCAGGAGAGTCACCGAACGTTCGCGGGCCGCGCGCCGCGCCGCAACGTCAGCCGGCGGGCCGCGGCCGCCCGGCGCCGGGCGTGGCTCGGTCGGCTGGCCGGCGTTCTGTGGGCGGCCGCCGTCGCCGCGGCGGTGGTCTTCGTGAGCCTCTTCTTCGTCTTCGTGCACGATGTCTTCACGCAAAGCGAACATTTCAGGGCGCGCCACATCCAGGTGGAAGGCGGCCAGCGCCTGGATGCCCGCACGCTGCAGACGGTCGCCGGCGTGCGCCCGGGCATCAACGTGCTGAGCGTCAACCTGTCGGCCGCCCGCAAACGGCTGCTCGCGCACCCGTGGATCGCGGAGGCGGAGGTCCGGCGGGAGATCCCCTCGACCCTGGGCATCCGCATCCGGGAGCACGTGCCGGTGGCGGTCGTGGACGTGGGGAAAAAGTTCCTGTTGAACACCGAGGGGGAAATTTTCAAGGAGTGGGAGCCCGCAGACCCCGGGGGGCTGCCGGTGGTGAGCGGGCTCAAGGCCTCGGACCTGCGGCCGGCCGACCGGGCCGGCGCCGCATCGACGCGCGGGCTGCAGGGGTTGAGAGTTGCGGCGCCCCCGGCCGCGGCCCCCAGCCGGCCGATGGATGCGGTCATGCAGGTGCTCGCCCGGGCCGGCGACAGCGGCTGCGTCCTGCCCGCCCGCGAGATCCGGATGATCCGCGTGGACCGCGAGCTCGGCGTCACGGTGCTGGCCTACGACGAGGCCAAATCGATCCGGCTGGGCTACGACGACTACGCCCCCAAGCTCCGCCTGCTCGCCGACCTGCTGGCGTTCTTCAAAACGCAGCCCGGCATGATGGATTTCGAACGGATCGATCTCACGGACGCCCACCGGGTGATCGTGAACCCCGTCAAGACCGAACTTGCCGGGAAAACAGGGCCCAAGGGAGGCTGAAGGCATGCAGCGCAAGGACGACATCGTGGTGGGACTGGACATCGGCACGACCAAGATCTGCGCCGTGGTGGGCGAGGTGTCCGGCAGCGACATCAACATCATCGGCATCGGGACCCACCCGTCGGTCGGCCTGCGCAAGGGCGTCGTGGTCAACATCGAGGCGACGGTGGACTCCATCAAGAAGGCGGTGGAGGAGGCCGAGCTCATGGCCGGCTGCGAGATCTCATCGGTGTACACGGGGATCGCCGGCGGCCACATCACCGGGTTCAACAGCCGCGGCATCGTGGCTATCAAGGGCCCCGAGATCACGCCCGTGGACGTGGAGCGGGTGATCGACGCGGCCCGCGCGGTCGCGATCCCGATGGACCGCGAGGTGATTCACGTTCTGCCCCAGGAGTACATCGTCGACGACCAGCCGGGCATCCAGAACCCGGTCGGGATGTCCGGCGTGCGGCTGGAGGCCAAAATCCACATCGTGACCGGCGCGGTGGCCTCCGCCCACAACCTGGTGAAGTGCGCCAACCGCTCGGGCCTGGACGTGTGCGACATCGTGCTCGAGTGCCTGGCCTCCGGGGAGGCCGTGCTCTCCGAGGAGGAAAAGCAGCTCGGCACCGCCTTGCTCGACCTGGGCGGCGGCACCACGGACCTGGCCGTGTTCTCGGGCAAGAACATCAAGCACACCTTCGTGCTGGCGCTCGGCGGCGACAACCTGACCAACGACATCGCCATCGGCCTGCGCTGCCCGCACCCCGAGGCCGAGAAGATCAAGAAAAAATTCGGCAGCTGCATCGCCCGCAGCATCCATGCCGACGAGACCATCGAAGTGCCGGGCGTGAGCGGCCGGGAGGCGCGCAAGCTCCCGCGGCAGATCCTGGGCGAGATCCTGGAGCCTCGGATGGAGGAGATCTTCTCCCTGGTCAACCGCGAGATCTACCGCGCCCAGATGGAAAACCTGATCCCCTCGGGGATCGTCCTGACGGGCGGCACCGCGCTGCTGGAGGGGGTGACCGAAATCGCCGAGTCGGTCTTCAGCCTGCCGGCGCGCATCGGCACGCCCCAGGGCATCAAGGGGCTGGTGGACGTGGTCAACAACCCCATGTACGCCACCGGCGTGGGGCTGGTGCTCTACGGCGCGCGCCACCAGCTGAAGGAGAAGCGGAAATTCCGCATCCGGGACAAGAACATCTTCAACCGGCTCATGACGCGGATGAAACGCTGGTTTAAGGACGTCGTTTGAAACGTTTAAAGTTAAAAGGTTAAAGTTTAAAGCAACAAAAAAAAACATCGAAGTACGGTATGGGCGGCACACTTTAAACCTTAAACTTTAAACCCTAAACCATGAACGCCACACCCAAACCAACGGCAGGAGGGCAGAACATGTTCACGTACGTAGACAATGAGAAATCGGCAAAGATCAAGGTGATCGGGGTCGGGGGCGCCGGCGGCAACGCCATCAACAACATGATCCGCTCAGGGCTTCAGGGCGTGAAGTTCATCGCCGCGAACACCGACGCCCAGGCGCTGGAGATCTCGAAGGCGGACTTCCGCATCCAGCTGGGCGACAGCATCACCGAAGGCCTGGGCGCCGGGGCCAACCCCCAGATCGGCCGGGACGCCGCGCTGGAAAACGCCGAGCAGATCCGCAACGCCCTGCGCGACAGCCACATGGTGTTCATCACGGCCGGGCTGGGCGGCGGCACCGGCACCGGTGCGACCCCCGTCATCGCGGAGATCTGCCGCGAGATGGGAGCGTTGACGGTGGCCGTCGTCAGCAAACCTTTTTCCTTTGAGGGCAAGAAGCGGGGGCTGATCGCCGAGCAGGGGCTGACCGAACTCAAGAAGGTGGTCGACACGGCCATCACCATCCCCAACGACCGCCTGCGCGCGCTCGCCTCCAAGAAAGCGACCCTGATGGAGATGTTCATGAAGGCCGACGAGATCCTGCTGCACGCCGTCAAGGGGATCACCGACCTCATCATGATGCCGGGCCTGGTCAACCTCGACTTCGCCGACGTGCGCACCACCATGTCCAAGGCCGGCATGGCCCTGATGGGGATCGGCATCTCCGCCGGCGAAAACCGCGCGATCGAGGCGGCCGAGAAGGCCATCTCCCACCCGCTGCTGGAGGACATCTCGATTTCCGGCGCCAAGGGCGTGCTCATGAACATCACGGCCTCGAGCAGCATGGAATTCGAGGAGGTCGCCGAAGCCTCCGAACGCATCCACAAGGAGGTCGGCGACGAGGCCGAAATCTTCTGGGGGACCTCCGTGGACGAAAGCCTGGGTGACGAGATGCGGGTGACGGTCATTGCCACCGGCATCGGCGCCGAGGCCGACGCGCAAAGGGAAAAGGACAAGGCCCCGGCCAAGGAAAAGGAGCGCAGGGTCGTCCAGCCCCTGCGGGGGGTGGTGCGCGACGTCACCCCCGCCGACCTGGAGCGCGCGGACATCCTCGACCTCGACGAACCGACCTTCATCCGCAACCGCCGGGTGGTGGGCGAGTCCTCGGGCGCCCTGTACCGGGGGGTGGGGCGCATGGCGCTCGACGACAACGACCTCGACGTGCCGACGTTCCTCCGGCGCAAGGCCGATTGACCGGATGTGAAACGCGAGCGCTCCCAACCGGACCTCGCGGCGGAGGAGATCGGTGCGGTCCGCAAGGATTGGCGGGGGAGGATCAGCGTCGCCCTGGTCTACCCCAACCACTATCATGTGGGCATGTCCAATCTCGGGCTGCAGACGGTCTACGGCCTCTTCAACCGCTCCGACGACGTGGTCTGCGAACGGGTCTTCCTGCCTGAAAGCGACCCTGCGTCCGCCGGCCGCCTGACGACCTTCGAGTCGGGCCGGCCGGCGGCCGCGGCCGACCTCATCGCCTTTTCGATCTCCTTTGAAAGCGACTACCCGAACCTGCTCACGATTCTGCACCGGGCGGGCCTGCCCCTGCGCGCCGCCGACCGCAGCGAGCGCCACCCCCTGGTGGTCGCCGGCGGCGTTGCCTGCAGCCTGAACCCGGAGCCCATCGCCGCCTTCGTCGACTGTTTTCTGATCGGCGAGGCCGAAATCATCATCCCGGAGTTCCTGAACGCATTCGAGCCCCGGGCGGCCCGCGACGGCCTGCTCCGACGCCTCGCCCGCACGGTGCCGGGCGCCTACGTGCCCGGCTTGTACCGCGTGGAGTACACCGCCGAGGGCCCCCTCGCCGCCTTCCTCCCCGCCGCAGATGTGCCGGCGAAAATTCCCCGCCCCTACCTGCGCGACATCTCCGCCGCCCCCGCCTGCAGCACGGTGGTCACCCCCCACACGGCCTTCGGCCGCTCCTTCCTGGTCGAGGTCGGCCGCGGGTGCCCCCACGGCTGCCGGTTCTGCAGCGCGGGCTTCATCTGCCGGCCGCCGCGCTTCCGCACGGAGGAGTCCC
>Ga0316619_10000187_pt1 | contig 11800 bp, 7 predicted proteins | sample OWC_Aug_M1_C1_D4_FD_207659 | JGI IMG/M metagenome (GOLD analysis project Ga0316619, IMG submission 207659) | Wetland soil microbial communities from Old Woman Creek delta, Ohio, United States - OWC_Aug_M1_C1_D4_B | ecosystem: Environmental > Terrestrial > Soil > Wetlands | place: USA: Ohio...
ACCGCCGCCGCGCTGCTCGCGCGCAAGGACCTCGCGGTCTCGATCGATCTCGTGGACCGGCTGCCCACGCCCTACGGCCTGGTGCGCTACGGCGTCGCGCCGGACCATCCCAAGATCAAGGAGGTGGTGCGCGTCTTCGAGCGGCTGGCGCTCGACCCGCGCGTGCGCTACCTGGGCAACGTCGAGTACGGGCGCGACCTCGGGCTCGACGACCTGCGCCGCTACTACGACCAGGCCGTGTTCGCGGTGGGCGGCCAGAGCGACCGCCGCCTCGGCGTGCCGGGCGAGGACCTCGAGGGCAGCCACTCGTCGACCGCGTTCGTCGCCTGGTACAGCCGGCATCCCGACTTCCTCGACCTGCCGGTGGACCTCGGCGGGGAGGCGGCGGCGGTGGTCGGCGTCGGCAACGTCGCGGTGGACGTCGCGCGCGTGCTGGCGCGCGATCCCGGCGAGCTGGCGCGGACCGACATCTCCGACGATGCCCTGGCTGCGCTCTCCGCGAGCCGGATCAGGGATGTCCACGTGCTGTCGAGGCGCGGCCCCGTCCAGGCGAAGTGCTCGCCGCCCGAGCTCAAGGAATTGGTCGAGCTGTCCGGCGTGGACCTGGTCGTGGACCCAACCGAGCTCGAGCTCGACCCGGGCAGCCGCGCGGAGCTCGCGGACGACGTCCAGGCGCAGAAGAACCTGGAGATCCTGCGCGCCTGCGCCGAGCGGGGGCTCACCGGCGCGCCGCGCCGAATCCACCTGCGCTTCCTGGTCTCGCCGGTGGAGATCGCGGGCGAGGGCGGCCGGGTGCGCGCGATCCGCGTCGAGCGCAACCGGCTCGAACCCGGCCGGGACGGGCTCGCCGCGCGTGGCACGGGCGTCTTCGAGACGCTCGCCGCGGGACTCGTGGTGCGCGCGGTCGGCTACCGGTCGCTGCCGCTGCCCGACCTGCCGTTCGACGAGCGGCGCGCCATCGTCCCCAACCAGGCGGGGCGCGTGGTCGATCCCGGAACGGGGGCTCGCCTGCCGGGGCTCTACGTCGCGGGCTGGGTCAAGCGCGGTCCGACCGGCCTCATCGGCAGCAACAAGCCGGACGGCGCCGAGACGGCGGCCGCGATGCTCGCCGACCTGCCCGGGACCGTGCCGGCGGCCGAGCCGGAGGCGGCGGCGGTGGACCGGCTCCTGGCGGCGCGCGGGGTCCGCCGGGTCGACTTCGCGGACTGGCAGCGCCTGGACCGGCTGGAGGTGGCGCGCGGCGCGGCCAGCGGCCGGCCGCGCGTCAAGCTCGGGCCGATCGCCGAGATGCTGGCGGCGCTCGATGCGGGCGACCTCGAACCGGTCCCGGCGGGCGAGGCTCAGCCGAAGCGGCCGGTGATGTAGTCCTCGGTCTGCTGCTTCATGGGCTTGAGGAAGAGCTGCCCGGTCTCGCCGTACTCGATCAGCTCGCCCATGTAGAGGAACGCCGTGTAGTCCGAGACCCGCGACGCCTGCTGCATGTTGTGGGTCACGATCACCAGCGTGAAGTCCCGCTTCAGGTCCTCCATCAGCTCCTCGATCTTGGCGGTGGCGATCGGATCGAGCGCCGAGCACGGCTCGTCGAGCAGGATGATCTCCGGCTCGACCGCGATCGCGCGCGCGATGCACAGGCGCTGCTGCTGGCCGCCCGACATGCCGAGCGCGGACTCGTCGAGGCGGTCCTTGACCTCGTCCCAGAGGGCGGCGCCGCGCAGGCTCTTCTCCACCAGCTCGTCGAGCGTGGCCTTGCGCGTGATGCCCTGGATGCGCGGCCCGTAGGCGACGTTCTCGTAGATCGACTTCGGGAACGGGTTCGACTTCTGGAAGACCATGCCGATGCGCTTGCGCAGGGCGTTGATCTCGACCTCGGGGTCGTAGATGTTGCGTCCCTCGAAGCGGATCTCGCCCTCGATGCGCACGCCGTCGATCAGGTCGTTGAGGCGGTTGACGCAGCGCAGCAGCGTGGACTTGCCGCACCCCGAAGGGCCGATGAAGGCGGTGATCCGGCGCTCGGGGATGCGCAGCGAGTTGCCCTTGAGCGCCTGCTTGGCGCCGTACCAGAGGCTCAGCTGCTCGATCTCGAGGATCGGACGCTCGATCGCCGGGTTGAGCGCCGGATCGTCGGCCGCGGAGCGCTCGGGGCTCGGCGCGATGCCGGGCTCGAACGAGTTTTGGGGGGGGCGGTCGGCGTCGACCATCGGTCTCTCCTGGGATCCGGCGGGCGCGATCATGGCATCGGTCTCCGCCGGCTCAAACGGCGCTGCCGGCGTACTTGCGGCGCAGGTGGTTGCGGATCGAGATCGCGACCAGGTTCATGCCCGTGACCACGACGATCAGGAGCAGGGCGGTGGCGAAGACCAGCGGCTTGGTGGCGTCCACGTTGGGGCTCTGGAATCCCACGTCGTAGATGTGGAACCCGAGGTGCATGAACTTGCGCTCGAGATGGACGTACGGGAAGCTGCCGTCGATGGGCAGCGTGGGCGCGAGCTTGACCATGCCCACGATCATCAGCGGCGCCACTTCGCCGGCCGCGCGCGCCATGGCGAGGATGACGCCGGTGAGGATGCCGGGAGCGGCGGCGGGGACGACGACCTTCCAGGTCGTCTCCCACTTGGTGGCGCCGAGCGCGAGCGAGCCGGCGCGCACGATCCCCGGCACCGCGGCGAGACCCTCCTCGGTGGCGACGATCACCACCGGCACGGTCAGCAGCGCGAGCGTGAGGGCGCCCCACAGGATGCCCCCGGTGCCGAAGGTCGGCGTGGGCAGCGCCTCCGGGTAGAGCAGGCGGTCGAGGGAGCCGCCGATGGTGTAGACGAAGAAGCCGAGCCCGAACACGCCGAACACGATCGAGGGCACGCCGGCCAGGTTGTTGACGGCGATGCGCACCATGCGCACCAGCGGACCCTGCTTGGCGTACTCGCGCAGGTAGAGCGCAGCGAGCACGCCGAGCGGGACCACCGCGAACGACATCAGGAAGACCATCATCACGGTGCCGAAGATGGCCGGGAAGATGCCGCCCTCGGTATTGGACTCGCGCGGGTCGTCGGAGACGAACTCCCAGACGCGCGACAGGTAGAGGCCGAGCTTCCCGGCGGAGGTCATCTCGTTGGGGCGCAGGGCGCGCACGACGGACCCCACCGGGATCTCCTTGCGCGCGCCGTCGGCGGCCTCCATGACCAGGGTCTCGGCGAGGAGCGCCTCGCGCCGGCGGAAGAGATCCTCCGCCAGGCGCTCGTACTCGGCCTGGCGTCCGGCGAGCGCGGAGTCGATTTCGCGCTGGCCGCGCTCGAGCTCGGCGGGAGGTGGCGCGTCGAGCGCGAGCCGCTTGCGCGCCAGCCGGAGCTTCTCGATCGCCAGGTTGACCTCGCCGATCGGCCCGCGTTCGAGCTTGCGGATCGCGGCGCGCTCGGCGCTCTTGCGCCGGTGGAGGGGTCCGAAGTCGCGCCACACCGCGTCGCTTCCGCTGGCGATCACCCGCTGGCCGGCGCGCAGCTCCACCATGCGGCCGTAGAAGTTGCCCCACTCGAGCCGCTCGAGCACGACCGCGTCGCGCGGGCGCTCGCGCGCGACGACCGACGGCTCGTCCACCCACTGGAAGTCGCCGCCGGTCAGGTCGCGGTTGCCCAGCCGCATCTGGACCCGCGCGAGCTCGCCTCCGGGCCGCTCGGGCGCGGGCACGACCTCGGTCGAGTGCGGCTCGCCCAGGAGCCTGCGGCCGTCGGCGAGGGTGAGCTCGAGCAGGTCCTTCTGCCAGAAGTAGCGGCCGCCCTGGTAGCCGATGATCGCCAGCAGGCCGAGGATGAGGAGCAGATTGAGGGCGAGCGCGCCGCCGCACAGGGCGGTCATCGACAGGCCGAGGAAGTCGCGCTGGCGCTGGCTGGCGGACGGTTTCATGGCCGGGATCTCAGAGCTGCGCGTACTTGCGCCGCAGGCGCTGGCGCACCAGCTCGGCCGCGGTGTTGACCAGGAAGGTCAGGACGAAGAGCACCAGCGCGGCGAGGAAGAGCGTGCGGTAGAGGGTGCCGCCGTGCGGCGCCTCCGGGATCTCGACCGCGATGTTCGCCGAGAGGGTGCGGAAGCCATTGAAGGGGTTGAGCTCCATGATCGGGGTGTTGCCGGTGGCCATGAGCACGATCATGGTCTCGCCGACCGCGCGCCCGAAGCCGATCATCACCGCCGAGAAGATGCCGGGCGAGGCGGTCGGCAGCACGACCCGCGTCACCGTCTGCCAGCGGTTGGCGCCGAGCGCGAGCGAACCGGCGACGAGGTTGCGCGGGACGTTCGAGAAGGCATCCTCCGAAATGGCGAAGATGATCGGGATCACGGCGAAGCCCATCGCCAGGCCGACCACGACGGCGTTGCGCTGGTCGTAGGGCAGTCCGGTCGTGGCCAGGAGCCAGCTCTGGAAGTTTCCTCCGAAGACCAGGCGTTCGAAGCCCGCGGAGAGCGAGACACACAGGCCGATGCCCGCGGCGACCACCGCCAGGTAGAGGAAGACCTCGGCCCCGGCCGGGAAGCGGCCCCGGATGCGCCGCGGCACGCGGTACCAGGCGAGGCCGGTGAGCCAGACCAGGAGCGGCAGCAGCAGGAAGGCCAGCACCAGGGCCGGAAAGATCCGCTCCAGCACCGGCGCCAGCCAGAGACCGGCCAGGAAGCCGAGCACCACCGAAGGCAACGAGGCCATGATCTCGACCGTCGGCTTGATGAAGTCGAGCAGCCGCGGATGGAGGAACTGCGAAGCGAACATCGCGCCCAGGATGGCGAGCGGGATGGCGATCGCCAGCGAATAGAGCGTGCCCTTGAGCGTGCCGGCGACGAGCGGCGTGAGCGAGAGCTTGGCCTCGAAGTCGTCGGTGCCGCCCGTGGACTGCCAGACGAACTCGGGCTTCTCGTAACCCTCGAACCAGACGCGGCCGAACAACGCCCGCCACGAGATCTCGGGGTGGGGATTGTCGACCTCGAGGAAGGCGAGCGCCGCGGGCGAGGCGAGGAAGGCGCCGTCGCCCTTGGGGGAGAAGATCGCGGCGGACACGCCGGGGAGCGGCGAGCGCCCCCGCCAGAGCACGCGCTCCGAGGTCGAGAAGTAGAGCCCGAGCTCGCCGCTCGCGTCCTGGACCAGGAAGGTCCGGTTGCGCCGCGAGGGCTCGATCCCGGTCACGGCCGCGCGGTGGGCGGGGAAGTCGCGGATGCGGGTGAGGACGAAGGTCTCGTCGGACTGGCGGACCGGGAACCAGACCGAGAGCGCTCCGCTCTCCTGGCCCACCACCAGGGAGCGGTCGCCGATCAGGAAGGTCATCGCGGTGATCGCGGCACTGCCCGCCGTGGTGGCGTGCGGGGGCGCGCCCTCGCTCTGGTCGAGCCGCCACCAGAGCAGCTCGCCGCTCTCGGTGCCGCCGTACAGATTGTGCTGGTCGGCGTCGAGGAGCAGCCGGGTCAGGCGCGGCGCGACCGGGAGAGTCAGCCGTTCCTCGCTGCTCTCGACCTCGCCCGAGAAGGCGTTCTCGGTGGTCTCGCGCCGGACCACGACGAGCGAGCCGTCGGCGAGCTGAGCCGCCGCCGCCGCGCGCTCGTGCCCGACGATCTGCGCCGCGAAGGCGCCCAGCGGCCGGCGCTCGGGGTCGAGCGCGATCTCGACCGGCGGCGGCAGCTCCGGACGCACGACGCGCCGCTGCCCGGCGTCGAACTCGACGCGCCACTCGACCGGCTGCCCCAGGACGCGTCCGTCGCTGGTCGCCGCGACGATCGACTGGGCACCGGGCGCCACGCGTCCGCGGGTCAGCGTCGGGCGGAGCGCGCCGGGGGAGGGCGCTGCCCCCACTCCGCCGCCGGCGGTCGGGCTCGCGTCCTCGCTCGCGAGCAGGGGGCGCTCGGCGACGAGCGCGCCGTCCGCGAGCCGGAGGACGCGCAGGACGCCCTCCGGACCGAGGGTGGCGACGTGGGTCTGGTGCTCGTCGACGAGCAGGGCGTCGATCGGGTGGGCGACCGGAATCGAGACCCGGACGGCGACCCGCGCCGGGCGGGTCAGGGGCAAGACCTCGACCAGGATGAAGATCAGGATGCCGAGGATGCTGGCGATGATCGCCATGCCGCCGAGCGTGACCACCCAGCGCGCGAGCCGGTCGGCCCACAGCCGGCGGGCCGAGGTGCGCGCCGTAGCGGGCGGCGTCCTCGGGACCGCGGCGCGCGCGGTGGGTGCTGGTCTCTCGGCGGGCAGAGCCATGCAGTCTCCTCAGCGGGAGCGAAGACGCCGGCCCGGCGGCGGGCGCCGCCGGGCCTCGTGGCGTCCGGCGGTGACTACTTGAGCTTCGCGAGCTCCTCGCCCACGATCTTGCCAGAGACCGGGAGGTAGCCGTCCTTGACCACCGTCTCCTGCCCCTCGCGCGACATCACGAAGCGCAGGAACTCGCGCACGAGCGGGTCGAGCGGCTGGTTGGGGGCGGCGTTGTAGTAGACGTAGAGATAGCGCGACAGGGGGTACTTGCCGGACAGGACGTCACCGGCATCGGTACCGTAGAACTGGCTGTCCTTGCCGGCCAGGGCGACCGGCTTGACGCCCGAGGTCCGGTAGCCGATGCCGGAGTAGCCGATGCCGAACTTGTCCTCGGTCACGCCCTGGACCACCGAGGCCGATCCGGGCTGCTCCTTGACCGTGTCCTTGTAGTCGCCCTTGGCGAGCGCCATCTCCTTGAAGAAGCCGTAGGTGCCGGAGGCCGAATTGCGGCCGTAGAGCGAGATCGGCTTGGCGGCCCACTCGCCGGTGAGGCCGAGGTCGCCCCAGGTCTTGATCTCCTTGCCGCCCATCTTGCGCGTCTTCGAGAAGATCGCGTCGACCTGCTGCAGGGTGAGCCGGTCGAGCGGATTGTCCTTGTGGACGTAGATGGCGAGGCCGTCCACCGCGACGCGCGCCAGGGACGGCTTGTAGCCGTACTTCTTCTCGAACTCGTCGATCTCCTCGGCCTTCATTGCCCGGCTCATCGGCCCGAGCTGCGCGGTGCCCGCGATCAGCGCCGGGGGCGCGGTGGACGAGCCCTTGCCCTCGATCTGGATGCGCACGTTCGGATACTGCTTGCCGAAGCCCTCGGCCCAGAAGGTCATCAGGTTGTTGAGCGTGTCCGAGCCGATCGAATTGAGATTCCCCGAGACGCCGCTCGCCTTGGCGTAGGGCCGGATCGAGGAATCGACCTGCGCGGGCTGGGCCGCGAGGGGGGCGGCCACCAGCAGGGCGAGCGCCGAGGCCGGGACGATCGACGACAGTTTCATGCGTGCTCCTCCTTGGACGGGGCCCGAACGGCGCCGGGCGGTTGGATGCCGCCGGGACGGGTCGCCCCACGGGGGCGGACCGGAGCCGGTGCATCCGGGACGGTGGCCAGTCTGGCAAGGAGGTTTGTCAGGGGGGGAGAGAGGATGTGACGGCGGTGTGACAGGCGCCGTCCTCTGGGGCCGTGCTCGGGCGGAAACGAGGAGGCCGCCCGGCAGGGCGGCCTCGGAAGTCAGTGCGGTCCCCGAGTGCGCTCAGCCGGCGGCGCCGGTGCTGTGCCGGATGTCGCGCCCCTCGACGTAGAAGATCACGTCCTCCGCGACGTTGGTGGCGTGGTCCGCGATGCGCTCGTAGTTGCGGGCGATGAGCAGCAGGTGGAGGGCACGGGTGATGTTCTTCGGGTCCTCGATCATGTAGGTGACGAGCTCGCGGAAGAGCTGCTTGTAGAGGCCGTCCACGTCGTCGTCCCGCTTGCACACGTCGAGCGCCGCGCGCGCGTCCCTGCGCACGAAGCTGTCGAGCGCGTCGCGCACCATGCTCTGGGTCAGGTCGGCGAGCCGGGGCAGGTCGATGTAGGGCTTGAGCGGCGGCTCCTGGTTGAGCACCTCGACCGCCTGCGCCACGTTGACCGCCGAATCGCCCATGCGCTCGAGGTCGGTGGCGATTTTCATGGTCGCGACCAGGAAGCGCAGGTCCACCGCGGTCGGCTGCTGCAGCGCCAGCATGCGGTTGCACAGGGCGTCGGTTTCGACCTGCAGGTGATCGACCTCGTCGTCGGTGCGGATCACCGCCTGCGCGCGCGGTTGGTCGCGGTCCATCAGGGCGCGCATCGCCTCCTGGATCATGCGCTCGACCACGCCGCCCATGCGCAGCAGGGACTGGCGGATCTTGTCGAGGTCCTGGTCGCGGTGTCGTTCCATGGGGTTCCCGATGATAGCGCGGCGCGCGCGGCGCCGGGACGTGAGAGAAAAAGCGGGGGAGGCCCCGAGGCTGGAGGGCCTCCCCCGGACCGAGGGAGGGTGGATCAGAAGATGACCTGAAGCTGGACCCGGAGCTCGCCGAGGTCGGTGCCGGAGTTCTTGTCCTCGTAGGTGAAGTAGTCCGCCTGGATCTTGTTGACGTGCTTGTTGAGGTAGTAGCTGACGCCCAGGCCCTGGCCCTCGAAGTTGAGCAGCGCGCTGGCCAGGTTCGAGACCGAGAAGGCCGTGTCGCGCTCGATGTCCTCGAAGCGCGCCGCGATCTCGAACTTCTTGTTCGGGAAGAGGTAGCCGGCCTGGATGTAGTAGCCCTTGTTGTCGGACTTCACGTTGCCCTGGTCCTCCGCATCCTCGTCGAAGTACTCGCCCTGGACGTTGAAGCCTTGCCACTTGAAGGCGGCCTCGTAGCCGAGGCGGAAGACGTCGATGGCGGAGCTGCCGGTGCCGATGGTGTTGTCCACGGCCCCCAGCCCCAGCACGAGCCTGGGCGAATCGGGGTAGTCGAGCGAGCTCTCCTCGAACTTGTACTCACCGAACGGCATCCAGGCGACGCGGCCCGAGTAGAGGTAGTCGTCGTTGTCGTTGATGTTGATGTTGCGCGCGATGCCGTTGTAGGCGCCGACCGCGTACTCGAAGGTCTTCGCCTCGTTCATGCCCTCGAGGCGGATGCCCTGGTCGCGGCCGGGGGCGTAGAGGGCGTTGCCGATCCAGCGGTCGACGAACTGCTGCTTGCCCGACGACGTGTACTCCTGGCGGCCGAACGGCACCTTGCCCTGTCCGACCCAGATCGTGGCCATAGGGTGCTTCGCCCACCAGATCTCGGCGTCCTCGAGCTCGGGGCCGCGGCGCACCGTGGTGCGCAGCGAATCGGAGACGATCGAGGCCCCGGTCACGTAGCCGGCGCCCACCCAGTTGGCCTGCAGCTTGAACTTGAAGTCGCCCGCCTTGCCCTCGACCGCGGTCTTGGCGCGGCGGATCAGGAAGCTGCCGACGTCCTCGCCCTCTTCGCGGTCGAAGTAGGCGTAGCGCGCTTGGACGCGGTTGGAAAGCGAGATCTCGGCGTCCTTGGTCTTGAACGTCGTCTTGCCGTCCTTCCAGGACACCTCGAAGGGCGGCTTGTAGGGCTTCGGCGTCTCGCGCTCGTAGCCGGGCAGGTCGTGCTTGAAGAAGTAGAGGTCGGCGGCGGTCTCGTTCTCGGCGACCAGGGTCAGGCCGCCCTCGGCGCGCCCGATCAGGGTGATGGCGGTGCCGATCTCGCCGGACTCGGAGAACGACTTGAAGCGCTCCGGGGTGTTGAAGACGTAGATCCGGCCGTCCTTCTCGAGCTCCTGGTAGAAGAGCGAGAGGACCTGCTGGGCCCGGGCGGGCGCGGCGAGCGCCCCGCCGAGCAGGGCGAGCGCGGCCAGACCGGCGGCGACGAGAGACTTGCGCATGAGCATCTCCTCCGATGCGAGGTTGAGAACCGGGAATCGTCGGGTTCCGGTCGCCGCAGCGAGCGGAGTCTCCTCGGATCGGGGAGAAGCCTAGGGGCGGCCCCCGCGCGTCGCGGCGACGCGGCGGTGACAGGCGTGCGACAGGCCGGGCGGGCTGTCCGATAGGTGCCCGATAGGTGCGATAGGTGCCGATAGGTGCCAGCCGCTTGAAGTGCGACAGCCGATAGGTGCCCAGCCGAGAGGGCAGTGAGATTGCCGATAGGTGCTGGCCGGCCGATTGGTGGTCGAACTCGTCGAGGGCGCGCGATCGAACGCTGCGATGGGGGAGGACGCCCGGGCTCTGAGGCGTTAAGGATGCATCGAGAAAGAGGGGCCCCTTTCCATCTCATCCTCGGTCCCGGACTTCCTACCGTGTAGCGTGGGAGCCCTACCCTAAGACTCACCCCGATTGCGCGATGAAGGGAACGGGAGGAGGGAAGCAGCCCTGGGGGAAGCGCGCGAGTGGTTCGCGGAGATCGCCGCCCTGACGGAATCGCTCGGAGGCCTCGCGATAGGCGCGAACGAATCGCAGGTAGGCGGCGCGCATGGAACGCCGCGCGACCTTGGAGGCGGCGTGCACGAGCGGCGCGGGCCGCCGTGCGACGCGATTCGGGGCGTCGTGTGGGTTCTGCCGAGCGAGGCGATGGTGGCCGAGCGGTTCCTTCCCGCTGTCTTCTCTGAACCGGGTCGATTCGATCTCGACGGTCTCGATGAGCTCGGCAACTCGAGAGCGTCGCTGTTCCGGGGTCAGATGGCTCCAGCATGGCAGCGGTGCCAGTTCGAAGCGCTCGAGCTGGACGAAGCCTTCGCGCTCGAGGAGCTTCCTCCTGCTGCCGGCCCGGTACTGGCGCGTCCGGTCATACCAGTGCCCTGCGATCGGTTCTCCGGTCCGGAGACTCCGCACGGCGCTTGCCCCCGGCCAGTCCTCGGGTCGGCGGACGAGGTTCTCCTTGCAGCCGTGGCGGAGCAGGTAGAGAAGCCGCTCGACCTGGGCTGCGGGTTCCTGCGAGACGAGGATCGCCTGGTAGCGGCGCCCCCAGAACTTCTCGCGCCAGCGTACGGTGCGACCGACTTCGCGGGCGAGATTGGAGTTGAGGTAGTTCATGAAGGCGGCGAGCCGGGCGGCGCTCGGCGCCGTGAGGAGCAGGTGGAAATGATTGCCGAGGAAGACGAAGGCGTGAACCTGCACCGGATAGAGCCGTACCGCGCGAGCGAGGACGCCTCGACAGAGGTCAGAGACGAGCGGAGTCGGCTGGAGCAGGAGCCGCCCCTGCAACGTCCGGCAGGTGACCTCGACGAGCGAGCCGGGTGGATGAAAGCGGATACGGCGCCCCACGAGGACAGAGGACGGAATCCGCTGCCCGCGGTCTTTCGACAAGCGGGTGGCACCTGGGGGCGCGCACCCTGGGGGCGCTGGGCGGCTCTCGCGCCGCGTCAGTCCGCCAGGGTGGTGAGGTCGCCGGGGTCCTCGCCCATCTCGACCGCCTTGAGGTAGCGGCGCACGATCTTGCCCGAGCGGGTCTTGGGCAGCGTGTCGCGCAGGTCGATGTCGGCCGGCACCGCGATCGGGCCGAGATCCTGGCGCACGTGGTCCTTGAGGCTGCCGACCAGGCCGGCGCCGGCGGCGATCCCGGGCTTGAGCACCACGAACGCCTTGATGCGCTGGCCCTTGATCGGATCAGGCAGACCGACCACCGCGCTCTCGGCGACCGAGGGGTGGCGCAGCAGCGAGCCCTCGACGTCGGCGGTGCCGATGCGGTGGCCGGCGACGTTCATCACGTCGTCGGCGCGGCCGAGGACCGCGAAGTAGCCGTCGGCGTCCCTGACCGCGATGTCGCCGGCGGCGTAGCAGCCCGGGAACTGCGACCAGTAGTCCGCGTAGCGGGCGGGGTCGTTCCAGATCGAGCTCATCATGTAGGGGAGCGGCGCGCGCAATACGAGCAGCCCGCCCTCGCCGGGCGGCAGCGACTCGCCGTGCGGGCCGACCACGTCGGCGACCACGCCGGGCAGGGGTTTGCCGACTTTGCCCGGCCGCACCTCGAAAGTCGGCAGCGTGCCGAGCACCGGCCCGGCGATCTCGGTCTGCCAGAAAT
>Ga0316619_10000188_pt1 | contig 11795 bp, 7 predicted proteins | sample OWC_Aug_M1_C1_D4_FD_207659 | JGI IMG/M metagenome (GOLD analysis project Ga0316619, IMG submission 207659) | Wetland soil microbial communities from Old Woman Creek delta, Ohio, United States - OWC_Aug_M1_C1_D4_B | ecosystem: Environmental > Terrestrial > Soil > Wetlands | place: USA: Ohio...
GAAGATGTCAGGAAGTTTCTCAGAAGGTTACGGGCGGGAAAGATCCCGGTAGTGGAAGGGAAAGACAGGCGGCCCGGGCTTACACCCCGTAACCTGCCGGTTGATCACCAGCGCTCAATCCATCCTCCCTCGATTGATTTACCTATATGATCCCCCGGGGCAGGGGAAAAAGTCAAGTCGTGGAATATCCAATTATTTCCGCAAAATAAATAGGGTCAGGTCTTGCTTTTTGCCTTCACCTTTGCGTTGGCTATCTTGCTCACGCGTGAATAGTGAAGGCCCAGATGAGCCCCTACCTCTTTCAGCCGGTAGCCCCACCGCGAGATCGCTTCGCGGATGCCCTCGTCCCGGTCCCGGTCTTTGAAGAGTTCTTCCAGAGAGGGCCTTGCGGCATGTCTTTCCCGGTGGACAATCTCCTCCGGCATCTCACCGCGCAGCCAGTCCCTGAACTGCGAAACAAAGCTTTCACTCCCCAGAAGAAGTTCCCCTGTCGCTTTCTTCAGAGGGCTCTCCTTGTCAAATCCCTCAGAGACAAACTGCACAAAGAGCTTCCTTGCCTGCCTGACGGATGCCGAAAAATGGGACAGAATTCGTTCCTCGTGGACAAAGGCCTTCCCTTTCTCGTATCCGGCCGTTTTCCTGTACGACGACCATTTCCACTTTTCCGGATATTTTACGAGGCCTGCCTGTACTGGGTTCAAAGCGATGTAACGAGCGAGTTCCAGAAGGTAGCTGTCTTTGTCTACCACGTAGGCTTTGAAGCGGCCCTGGAAAAGATGCCCCGGCCTATCGTGGCGGCGGCTGAAGAACTGGGCGTACGTTCCGTTGAGTTGCCGCATGCCTGCCGATAGGTTGGGCCGGGGGGTTTCAACCAGGAGATGATAGTGATTGCCCAGGAGACAGTAAGCGTGGACCAGCCACGCATATCGCTCCACTACCACCCCGAGGATTTTCAGGAATTGCTGGTAATCGGAGTCGGCCTGAAAGATCATCTGGCGGGCGTTTCCCCTGGAGATGATGTGATACAGGGCGCCTTCGAATTCCAGACGAAGCGGTCGTGCCATAAATGGTGGATAGCATCACGAAAGGCAAAAAGCAAGACCTGACCCCAATTTGTCTTCCCGAGACTGGGGATCGGCCCCTCATTTTACCCGCAGTCGGCTCATATGGTCATCCGGCCCGTTCGCGTGTAGATTTTAGTCAAACAAGACAGAACGCTGACTCGAAAGGAGGACAAGACGATGGAACATACCCCTCAAGCTGGCCTCGTTAGAAACTGGATGCCCTCCCTGGGCGCTGCCCCGCTCCGTCGCAACTTCGAGGAGGCCGTATTGGATCGGATCTTAAAATACCTGAACCGGAGAGCCCGGAGATCCAACCGCAGCCATTTCATCTGTTTCGTGCTCTTCCTGCTGGCGGGACGGCTCTGTGAAACGGCCTGATCTCATCTGATCGTCAGGAATACAAACGCCGGGGCCATTGGTGGCTCCGGCGTTTTTATGCGGATATGAGCCATTTTATATGGGAGAGGCAAAAAGCAAGACCTGACCCCCCGTTTGTTTTTTACGTTTTTTACGGTGAAAAAAAGGGTTTGATCTAGCGGCCGACGGCGGCTTCCATCGCAGGCTCCTTCACGATGACGGTGACCCCCCCGACGGCATCGTCGCCGATGTATTGGGTGAAGTGGATCGCTCTCAGGGGCTGCAGGGTTCCTCTTAAATCCATCGTGACACGATTTCTGCGGTATTCGTCGGCGAACATGCCGGTTGCAAACATGACATTGCATTTATACTCTCCGAGAAGTTCGCCGGTGCCCGGATCCAATGCTCCGGTGAAGCTTCCGTGGGTCGATCCGCTTACCTTTTTCCCGTCAATCACCGCATTGATCTTTCCCGACAGCATCCTCGTCAGCTTCACTTTCTTGTTCCCGGCGGATTGCTGTGTCTCTGTGTCTGCCAGGGTAACGTTCAGGCCACCTCCCGATTCCATCGGCGTCGCCGATGAAGTGATGTCGGAATAGGGCTCGACACAGAGCTCTCCGATGAATTCTCCAGTGACGCTTCTTTCCTTGAGCGTCGCTTTAAAGGAGGACGCTACACGACCCTCGAAGGGCGGTTCCAGCCGATCGGTCCTGTTCTCGGGCATCATTACCCGGCACGTCACAATCGTTTCGCCAGGCTTCAGAATGATCTCATTGTTCTCCCGTGCAGGCTCGGTCTCGATTCGGTACCCTGCAGGAAGTGTGGATTTCACCTCGAGGCGGCTGTTCGGGGGATCGTTTGATCCCGCTTCGGCCTGATTGACATCGCTCAGCGGGCAAGAGGCTTGGAAGTGAAAGGTCTGTTCTGCGCCTTCAGCAGGATCCAGGATGATGACGCTTGACTGAACCTGATAAGAATAATCGTTTTCATGGTTCGGAGGCTTCTGACCGTCGAAATCGATAACAGCGCGCAGACTGAAATGTTTTACCCTGCCGACTTGATCTTTCGGGGTTAAGTGCCAGCGAACAGACTGACCGGGTGAAGCCTCCCCGAGATCTTCAAACGCCATGCTGCCCGCAGGCAGATTTTCAATCTTCAGGATGCAGTCCTGACCCGTTTTTGTCCTGCATGCCTTCCAGCCACCTTCGTTTTCTACGGGCAGGTTTGTGCACAGGGGGTGGAAATAGAATCGAACCCGAACATTTTGCAAATCCGCATCCCCGATGTTTCTCACCCGCGCAAACAGATGGGTTTCCTTTTCAAATCGGGGATTGCTTGCCGTGCGGCCGTCACCATCACTGCTCACGATCAGGTCGGGCGATTTCCAGGGCAGATCCGGGAAGCCTATGTATGGACGCGAGAACCGCCAGTCCCAGGTCCAGGGCAGCATGCAGGCCTCTCCGCCATAGGGCTTTGGTACATGCTTTTCATCGTGGGGGTATAAGCCAAGGGCATAGAGAGCCCTTCTCATCATAACGTATGCACTGCTTTTTTTGCCTTCGCAATGCTCTGCAGCATCCAGAAGATTCCAGGCTGCCTCGATCAGGACCCTTTCCCCGGGTCGAAGATCGGTCAATAGAGGCATGCCTTCGAACAGCGCAGTGACGAAGTAAAGAAAAATCTGTGCGGCGCCCCGACAGCCGATGCTTGTTACGGGGATGAGAGTCGCTGTCCGAAAGGCCCTTTGATGCACACCGCCCTGGCCAATCAGGAATGCAAGGTGGGAAAACAGGGTCGACCGAAAGTAGTCGATTTGGTCGGGTCCGACTTCAGGAACCTGGTTATCGGCCTTCCTGTCCGAGAAATGGTCGCAGTACCAGTCACCCCAGAACGTATCGGTGCTGCGGGGATACTCGATGCGCCGGAAGGGCTGACGATGCGCCTGTCTTTTCTTGCCATCTTCAAATGCGTACATGAAAGCCGGACCTCTGTGAAGAGCGCCGCCCGGTTGGAAGAGCGGGAAGATCCATGCCTTGCATTTCAGACAGGCGAAGGCATCCGAGAGCCCTTCCGTGATGGCATAAACCCATCTTGTTTTTAGGAGGAACCCGTTTTCGTCGCTGCCGCCAATCCCGAAAAGCGTCACCGCATGCTGGTACTCGTGCGAAAAGATGGTGGGATCGCCGGCCATGCAGTCGAAAATTCTCTCTCCTCCCTCATCGTCCATTCCGTCGCCGTAATAAATAAAAGTGTAAAAACGGCCGGTCTCCGGGTCCGTGTAACTGTCGAACCCGGTACAGTCCAATCCCATGCCCGTGTTGACTGCCACCTTGATCTGATCCACGTGTTCGAAACCGTCCCATCCCAAGTTCCGGTAGAATGCCAGAGCCGACTTTGCCTGATCACGTGCTTCGAATTCAGGCGTCCGAGGACCTTCGGGAGCATCGCGTCCTCTGCGGGTGGATCCGTCAGCGGATCCCTCTTCCATCCTGCAAAGGTTATTTTCGGACGATAGTTTCTCTACGAGTCTCTCGTACTCTTTCCTGCCGGCTGCATCGTATATCTTGATGAGATTCTTTTCCGATCCCTTCGAAATGGCCGGGTCCATACCTTCAGATTGCGCGTGCGGGCGTGGCTCACTGCTCAGGCCAAAACGAACGGGCCTTTTCCTGATAATCTTGCCTGTGGCTGCGTCGAGTATGCAGTGCACGCGCGACAACCTCTTTGCGCAGACCCCTCCTGGCTGTTGACGCCTCACGGCCTGATAGGCCTGTGTGTAAAATGCCGGGTGGAATTCGCCGCGCACGGGGTACAGGCAAGGGATTGGCATGGACCCGCGAGGATAAAGCTCTGCCTCTGTTTTGTCTGGATCGTGGTTCAAGCGCTCGAGGAGGTGAGCCGAAAGATTTTCCCTGCTTATTGTCTGGACCCCGCTAAGCCTGACATCTCGCCAGAAACTGCTCTGCGCGCGGTAGACGTTCCTCTCCCGATCCACAAATATCAGCAGAACGGCATCGAAAACCGGCAACGCCTCCTTTCCCGGGAAGGGAAAGACCTGGCCCATGCGGATCTGAAAGCCCCCCTTCTTCCAGTCCCGCTTGTAGCTGAGCCCGGAGATTCCGGATTTGACGTCTTCCGGTCCGACAAGAATTCCGTACTTGTCGAGGAAGGCCATGGCAAGGCCTTCGACCATATCCTCCTGCCGTCCGGCCTCGGCCTTCTGCGCCCGGCCAGGATCCTGTCGCCATGGGAGGAGATTCCCCTCCATGAGGCTCGCAACACCGCGCTCCTCATTCCACCTGTACGTCAGATCCGGCATTTCCTCACGGAGGCAATCCAGGAGCTGTCTTTGCCTGTCGGAGATGTTTTCCAACGGATTTCCTCTTTCGAAGGACCCCGCACGTCTTCGGGGATATCGTCAATTGCCTGTATGCACGGTGTTTTCGGATAAAGAAAGTATGATGACAAACAGCAACGGCTGAAATCTTGGAACAAGAGCATTACGATCGATTGTGGAAAAAGGAGCAGACAGGAATGTCCCGGATCATCGGCCCTTCCTGTCTGCTGCCTTTCCTGAACACGAAATTTGCTACCGCTTCACCGAAGCGGTTTAGGGATACGTTCAGACCATCTTGCCGGCTTTCATGCCGCAGGGCCCCATCGTTCCGTTCACCTGATTGATGCAGAATTTCCCGGAGGTGAAGATTTTGACGGTCCTTTTGTTTCCCTGCAGTATCTCGATCAATCCATATTCCTTGCTTGAGCTGGTCGCCGATTCGGCCTGCGCCTGCGCCTCCTGCTGCGAGATGGCCCGCTCTTTTTCAAGATCGCCGAAGCCGCTATACTTCTGGATTCTGCCGTTAACGATTTTCACGTAGTATGTCGGTCCCTGTTTCTTTGCCATGACTTCCTCCTTTTCACGAGCTTGACCCCTAACCTCATGTCCGCATTGCGTAAGCACGCCTCGAATTAAGGCGCTTGCTTCATGAAATCAGCGCCATCATGGAGCGCGACCCGCGAGGCTACTTGCATATCATCCTTCCGCCCACATTCGAGCAGGTCCCCATGGCAACGGCATAGTAATTCACGCCGGGAGACAGCGTGATGTCGAACACCAGGGGAACGGAATCTGGGGGCATCATGGACAAATACTTCTCGAATTCCTCATAGGACTTAAATATCTTTATCGATGAATAGGTCCCGTCTATGCCTTTGACAACCAGGCGCCCTTGCCTGTCCTTTCTGATGTCGACGGTTGCAAAAAGAGCCCCTTTCACCACTTTTTCTTTCGAAACAGTGACTTCCTTTCCTTCCGTCGCAGGCTTCTTCACGGGAGGCTGCATTTGTGAATAACAGTAAACCGAGAAAACGAGTGTGCAAAGGATGGCAAGACCAATGGCGATGTTTCTTTTCATCATTATCCTCCTTCAGATTTTATTGATGAACCCCTGTTTCTCACGCAGCAGATCTTTTTTCCCCTCCTTTCGAATAAATTTTCAGACAGGCTCAAATCAGAAATTCAGCGTTATCCGGCCGAGGATCACGCGGCACGGAGTGAATACGGGATTGGCCGGGTCGGTGTCGAGGAAGCGGAAGCCGTTGTTGAAGAGGTTCCTGGCCTCCACAGAAATGATACCGTAGCGCTTCGGCAGGCGGTAGCCCAGGGCGGCATCGAAGACCCAGAACGATTCCGACTGAGGGGAGAATGTGAATGTTGCGAAATCGAGCTGGTCCACCTCCTCGTTGACATAGGTCGCCTTGACCCCTGCAAAGACCCCCGACGGGTGGAAGAAGTTCACCCCCAGCGGGACGCGCTGGACAGTTGCCTTGGACAAATAGTCCAGCATGGCCAGGAGAGATTCGTCCCTGTCGAACCGCTCGTACTGATATTCAGCACTGAATGAGAACCAGGGATGCGGCGCCCAGTAAAGGTAGCCCCGCGCCAGCCATTCGGTCCACTTGCTTTCCTGGAGAACAAGAACACCCGTGGAGGCGTCCCACCAGGGAATCTTCAGCTCCCGTTTCATTCCCTCGACGCCGGCAAAGAGATTTGGGAGTATTTTTTGATCGGCGGCGACGCCGAAGTTCCACGCCTGCGTCCCGTTTACGCCCGATGCATCATCGATGAACTGGTTGAACCCGGCCACCTGCGTCGGTTCGATGGTCTGGTTGCTGTTAAGAGGTCTGAAAAGGGTCCTGAACGCGGCTGCTCGCAATGTCGTCGAGGCCCACGGGCTCCAGGAGACGCCGATCTTTGGGTTCCATTGATCCCGCTCGACTCCGTCCGGGGTTTCCCTGTAAGTGTCGAAACTCACACCGAGGGTCCATGTGACGGGTTTCGGGAAGTTGGTCAGCGTGTACAGGTACCCGTTCCAGTAGTGCGTGTCGCCGTCCCATTCAGAAGCCCCGAACACAGGGTCGACAAACGTCCACTGGGAGTTCCCGTCGGAGAACCCGCCGCCGACGATTCCCTTGAAGATATTCGAGGCATACAGGTACTGCACCTCGCCGCTCCAGTTGTCGTCGTCTGCCAGAAAATCCCACGTCGTCGGATCCATCTTGTTGCCGGATGGATTACTGAACGTCACGTGACCGATGAGGTCCGATCCCGGGGCGAAGGTGTGGCGGGCGCCCAGCCTGAAGGTGGGGCCGTGATCGACGTTCCTCTCGTTCGGCTGGTAGATGTTGGGATCGAAGCGAAGGCGCAGGTCCCCGTACTTGTTGTCAAAGTAGCGCGCTTCGGCAAGAAATGTGGTGCTGGGCGTCGCCATCCACTGCGTGAAGAAATCGTAGACTTCCTTTCTCTGGTCAGCGTTTTCCCGGAAGCCGTCCGTCTTGTAGAAGAACTGGCTGAGGCTCAGCGAGACGCGGTCGTAAACGGCGCTGGCCGTCACCTCGTCGCCGAAGGTGTTCTTCTCGCCCGCGACGCCGCTTGCCTGAAGAGCCACCCTGTTTCGATTGAACAGGGTGTTGAACTCGTTGTAGGAGAGGCTCGAAGGACCCGTGCCTTGCAGGATCTGCAGGTTACTTGCTGCAAGGGATGCCTGGACGGGGTTGATGTTGATGGGCTGCATGAGCTGGGACTGCAGCAGTTCGCTCACGCGCGCAGTCCCTGCCCGGGGCTGATTCAGATAGGAGTCGGCCAGGAGGCGATGGGCCGAGAAGTTTGTCGGGTCGGTGGAGACCGATTTTCTCCCCTCCACGAGGGCGATCTGCTGGAACCCGAGGTTGTTGTAGATCTGCCCCTGGCTTGCGCTGCGTGCCGCGAGGTCCTGGTCAAGAAGCAGCTGAGATCGATATACCGCACGGTTTTCATTGAGCTCGATCGACTTCTGGATGTCCTGCAGGGCCTCGACGGGGCGGTTCACGCTCTGCTTGAGAATGGCGTCGTAGAACCACGGAGTGGGGTCCATGGGGTCGAGTTGCTTGGCGGCGGCAAACTGGTTTGCCGACAGGCTCTCGCGCTTCTCCTCATAGTAGGCCTTTCCCAGGTAACTGCGGATGAGGGAGTTGTTCATGTCGAGGCTGGCAGCGATCTCGATCTCCTGGCGGCCCGCATCCAGGTCCCCCTTGCGGATCTTCGCAAGGCCAAGACCGAGCCTCTGAAGCGGGTCGGCCGAATCGAAAGCGATGGCCTTTTCGAAGGCGTCCCTCGATTCGGCAATCTTCACCTGCGTGAGGTAGGCAAAGCCGAGCACCGTCTGGGTGCGGGCGAGATTGGGGTTGATCCTCACGGCGCCCTCGGCTGCCTCCATGGCCTTATTGAGATACCCCTGGGCCAGCCACAGCTCGGCAAGCCTTGCCCTGGCGTAAGCGTCGGAGGCGTTCAGCTTCACGGCTTCCTGGACGCTCGCCATGGCGCCGGTGATGTCGAAGCGGGCCTGCTGGGCGTACGACAGGGCGATGCGCGCCGCCGAGGACTGCGGGTCGAGGGAGACGGCCTTTGTTGCGAGATCCATCGCAGCGGTTTTGTTGTTCTGGGTTGTGGCAATGACGGACTGCAGGGCGTAGGCGTTCGCGTTCTTCGGGTCGGCACTGAGGATGCGCTCCAGGTAAGCCGAGGCCTCGTCTGCGCGCCCGACGGTGAGGGCAAGGGAGGCCCGGTAGAGCAGGTAGCGGGTGTCCGTGACCGCTTCGTCGCGAAGACCCTTCATGGCGCCCACGGCACCGGCAAGATCACCCTTGCGCCAGGCCTCGACGGAAGCTCGGGACCTGGCCTGCCATTCGGCCTCCCCCGGGAAGTCCCCGGGTGCGAAGTCCTGGATGGCGGGGTAGTACAGGGCCCACTGCACGGCGTCGCGGGGCCGTACGACCGTCACGAGGGCCGGGGCCTGGTCCTTTTTCGCGACGACGGACTGCCCGCCGGCAAGCAGCAGCTCGCCCTTCTCGTTTTCCGCCAGGACCTGCCCCTCGTAGAGGGTCAGCTGCGTCTGGTCGCCGTCGACGCGGATCACGAACTCGGTGCCCTTCACGGTTCCGTTCATGTGGGGGGTGAAGATCTTGAGGCTCCGCGGGAAGCGGCTGAAAAAGCTGGCCGCCCCGTTGAAGAGCCGCATGACGACGGTCTGCTCCTCCATGGGCTGGAAGGTGAGGGAGGTGTTCTGGTCGATCCTCAGGGTGGAATCATTCTTGAAGAGAAGGGCGGCCCGCGAGTTCTCCTCCACCCGGATGGAGTCGCCGGGGTAACACTTGTCGTTCACCTTCAAAGGCTCCCATTGGGTCTGACCCGGATGCTGGACGTAGACGCCCCCCTGGGCCGAGGTCACGACGGCGACCCACCTTTCCTGCGCGGCTTGAGCCTCTGCGGCCTGCGCCGGCGCCTGGGCTTCACAGGTCACCGAGTTGACAAAGACGGATAGAGCGAGCAGCAGGACGAGCAGCAGCTTCCGTGAGTGTTTCATGACGTCCCCCCTTTGACCGGTCATGAACGTTGAGTTTGAAAAAAACCTCCTTCCGGACTTGATCCGGAGTCCTTCCTTAGATGGATTCCCGCCTTCGCGGGAATGACTAATCGGTTCGATTCCCGCTGCGCAGGAATAACATACGGAGATACCTCGCAGCTTGCTGCGGGGTGTTTATTTCGAAGCCAGCGAGACGGAACCCTCCCAGCCGTCCGGCGGCGGCTTGACCAGAAACTCCCTGCACAGCATCAGGTAGAAGCGCGACGGCCCGTCTTCCGGGCTCATCTCGAGGACCTCCTCGAAGAGGCCGATCGCCTCGCTCCAGAGCCTCTTCCGGTAGGCCTCCAGGGCGCGGCCGAAGGTCTCGCAGAGGAGGAACTGGCCCCCGTGCGCCTTGTCTCTTTCGCCGATCAGCTCGTGTACCGGCAGGGCGTTGACCTTGCCGGCCAGGATGAACCGGCCCAGCGGCCTTGTGAGGAAATCATCGAGCCCCGCGATGACGTCCTCCGAGACCAGGATGCGCGTTTTGAGATACTTGTTGAGGCCTTCGAGACGCGAAGCCGTGTTGACGCAGTCGCCCACGGCCCGGTACTCGTAGTGGTCGACGGCGCCCACGGTGCCGATGGAGACGTGGCCGGAGTGCAGGCCGATGCGGACTGGAAGTTTCGGGCCGTCGGCCGAGGCATTGAATGCCGCCACGGCAGCGGCCATCTCGAGAGCCGCCCGGCAGGGCCCCGAGCGCGTCTCGGCGCTCAGCGACTCGCCGTACCAGATGGCGAGCATGGCGTCGCCCACCACGTCGAGAACCCTTCCCCGGTATTTTTTCACCGGCGTGAAGAGGACCTCGTAGAAACGGTTCATGAAGGTCTTCAGCGCCGCCGGTTCCATGCTTTCCGCAAGCGTGCTGTATTTCTCGGCATCGGCAAAGAGCACCGTCCCGTGGACGGTGTCGCTCTTTTCCTTGAAGTCGGCGATGTTCTGGACCATGTGGTCGATGACGTCATCGGGCAGGTAGTATCCCATGGCCTTGCGGACGTCCTCCCGCTCTTTCTTTACGCCGAGGTAGTGCCAGACAACAGCCCCGGCGACTGCAACGGGCGCCTGGGTGAGCAGGGGCACAAACACCGGGAGCCACAGGTAATTGGCTTGGAACTGGTAGTAGGCAGCCGCAAAGTAGACGGCCGAGAGTACGCACACGGCGATAATGGCACGAGCGGCCGTCAGGAGGCGGCAGACAATGCCGATCAGCAGTCCCCAGGCGAAGAGAAAAAACAGCTGCACCCAGGGGCCGATCATTTCGATGGAGGAGCCCTCGAGAAGGTTCGAGAAGACCGTGGCGGCAAGCTCGACACTGCTGAGGTCCGTGCCTTCGGGCCCGGAGAAGACGGTCCGGAAGCCGCCCACCTGCTCGGCCCGGAAGTCCTCGGAAATACCCACGAAAAGGGCCTTTCCCCGGAAGTCGAGCCCCTCTCCCAGGGTCTCGATGACTTTGAAATAGGGGATCGTCGTGACGGTGCGGGCAGGGCCGTAATAGTTGATGAAGCGGCTCTCGCTGCCCGTGTACATCTTGAGAAGGGCACGAACAAGATCTGCCCTCTTCGGGTCTCCCGCAATGTCGGGGTGGCTGCCCATAGCGTCAAGAACAGCCCGCTCGAAAGCCGGGCGTTGCTGGAATTCGTCCCGGATTGCCCGGACGGCGTGCTGTGTCCTGCCCTGGCCGATCAGGGATTCCCTGTCCCTCGGCAGCCTGCCGTTCCCGCCGATATTCCGAATTGCCGAGGTGAAGACGTCGTAGACGTCCATGGCGTAGATCTGCAGCGCCACGACAGGAAGCGAGGGGGTGTTCCCCAACTTGAAGGACCAGCACTGGTCGAGTCTCGCCGGCATCCGGGGCAGTGGAAAGGACGCCGTCGCCAGGGCGCAGGATCCGAAAAGTGGAATGGGCGGCAGGAAAGTCTCGATCATGACGGACCCCTCCACCTTTCTCGTGCTGCCGTGCAGGAGAATGTGCTCCGAGAGGGTGCAGCCGCAGAGGATCACATTTCCGGCCTTACGGATGGCCGCAGCGAAGTTCTGGTCCACCTGCGGATCGTGGGCATCGTCAAAGAGGATGTCGAAGGCGATGAACCGGGCGCCGTGAGTCGAGAGGATGTCGAGCAGCGCAGTATGGGCTGTTCGCGGCCACTTCACGGGATCCCTCTGGATATCGAGCCGCTGGGCCGATTCCCGGTCCATGGAGATGATCACCGTCTCGGGCGGGGCGGGCCTGTGCCCCCGCAGTGTGAAGAGGGCGTAGAGCCCGACCGCCTGGTCGCACTCGTCCAAGACGGGCAGCAGGCTGGCCACGACCCCCAGGAGCCCGATGATGCACCCGAATAATGCGGCCTTTGAGTACCTGGACATGGGGACACTTCACCTGAGCGGAACGGGGTTCATGCCTTCGCGTAAAACAACACCCGGCGTCGGCGCCGGC
>Ga0316619_10000199_pt1 | contig 11458 bp, 8 predicted proteins | sample OWC_Aug_M1_C1_D4_FD_207659 | JGI IMG/M metagenome (GOLD analysis project Ga0316619, IMG submission 207659) | Wetland soil microbial communities from Old Woman Creek delta, Ohio, United States - OWC_Aug_M1_C1_D4_B | ecosystem: Environmental > Terrestrial > Soil > Wetlands | place: USA: Ohio...
ATGGGTTTCTGCGCAGTGGTCGAGTGTGTGGTGCTCCTCCTCCAGATGATCAATGCTGCCAGAGCGGGTGGCCCGAATGAGTGAGATAGCGATCGGGATCATCGCCCTTATCTTTCTTCTTGGTTTTTTCCTTACGGGGATCGAGCTTGCCTTTGCCATGGCCCTGGTGGGGGTTGCGGGGTTCAGCATCGTTGTCTCACCCTCGTCTGCCATGAATCTCCTGGCCAACGACTTCTTCGATTCCCTTGCCTCTTACGGGTTTACGGTAGTGCCGCTCTTCATCCTCATGGGCCAGATTGCCTTCAACGCCGGCGTAGCAAGGCGGCTCTATGATGCGGGTCACAGGTTCGTCGGCCATATACCGGGAGGACTGGCTATAGCCACCGTAGTCGGAACAACCGTCTTCAAGGCCATCTGCGGTTCCGTTGTTGCTACCGTAGCAACCTTCGCCAGCGTCGCCATCCCCGAAATGGATCGATACAAGTACAGCAGGAAGCTCTCGGCAGGGATTGTGGCAACGGTGGGGACCCTGGGTGTACTCCTGCCGCCGAGCGTGACCCTCATAGTCGTGGGAATCATCACCCAGCTTTCGATAGGCAAGCTCTTCATGGCAGGCATCATTCCGGGCCTTCTCATTGCCTTTTTCTTCACCATAGTTATTGTCGGCTGGTGCCGCATTAATCCCGAGATCGGGCCGAGAAGCCAAAGGTTCACCTGGAAAGAACGGATGACTGCGGGCTCTGAGGTCATGTGGCCCGTCATCATATTCCTGATTATCATCGGTGGTTTTATTTATGGGTTCTTCAGCCCCACCGAAGCGGGGAGCATCGGCGCCTTCGCTGTTCTCGTACTCTGCCTGGTAAAGCGGGATATTGGGTTCAAGGGTTTTGTGAAGTCGGTAGAAGAGGCCCTGCGCAGCGCCTGCATGGTCCTCATACTCATTGCTGCCTCCACTGTTTTAGGCCACTTCATAGCCGTCACGAGCATCCCCCAGGTTGCCGCCGACTGGATCGTCGCCCTTCCGCTCCCCCGTTTTCTAATCATGCTTGTCATACTCCTCGTCTATCTTCTGGGTGGTTCATTTATTGATGATCTCGCATTCATGATCCTTGCCACTCCGATCTTTTTCCCTGCAACGCTAAAACTCGGCTACGATCCCATATGGTCGGCCCTTATGATTGCCCTCACTGTCTGTATCGGTTCCGTTATCCCGCCCGTTGCTATTTGCGTCTTTGTCGTGAAAAACATCACCAAAACCCCTATGAGCGTGGTCTATGCAGGTGTTTACCCCTTTCTTATAGCCCTGATTGTCTGCATGGTGCTGATTTTCATTTTTCCGCAGCTTGTGCTCTATCTGCCCTCAGTGGCGATGAAATGAGGGTAAACATACTCTATCAGAGGAGGTAACAGATGAAACGACGTATGGTTTATGCATTGGTGATTGCTGCATTTCTCTCCACGCTATTTCTCCCCTCTTACGCAGGAGCTCAGGCAAAAGTCATCACGCTGAAATTCGCCACCTTTGTGACGCCCATGCACTGGGTCTCCATCAGCATGGAGAATTGGTGCAAAGAGGTGGAGAAGAGAACCAACGGGAGAGTGAAGGTCACCATGTTTCACGCCGGGACCCTGGCACCCGCGCCGCAGATCTACGATGCGGTAACCAAAGGTATCGCTGATATTGGCTATGCCTCTATTTCCTACACCCAGGGAAGATTCCCCGTGACCGAGGTGATCGGCCTGCCTCTCGGGTACAAGAGCGCCCTCGTCGCTACGAGGATGTCGAACGAGTACAATAAGAAATTCAAACCCAAGGAGTTTGACGCTGTTAAGGTCATGTGGCTGACGGCGCATGGTCCCGGCATACTTCACACCACCAAGAAGCCTGTCTCCAAGCTTGAAGAGCTGCAAGGCATGAAGATTCGGAGCACCGGTACAAGCTCACGGGTGGCTGCGGCCCTTGGCGCCTCCCCGGTGGGCATGCCCATGTCCGAGGCTTACGACGCCCTGTCCAGGGGTATTGTAGAGGGTATCCTCTGCCCTCCCGAGGCCCTGAAAAGCTGGAAGCTGGGCGAGACTGTCAAGTACTCTACCGAGGATTACGGGGCAGGATACTCTGACTGCCTCTACATCATCATGAATAAGGACAAATGGAATGCACTGCCTGATGATCTCAAGCAGATTATCGACGCGGCGAACGCCGAGTGGATTGAACGGGATGGAAAGGGATGGGATGATTCTGACAAAGATGGTCGTGAGTTTGCTCTTGCCCGCGGCAACAAGTTCATTCCCCTTTCCAAGGAGGAGAACGACCGGTGGGCCACAAAGGTAGCCCCCCTGCTTGCCGAGTACGTGAAGAATACCAACGCGAAGGGGCTGCCCGGCGACGAAGTCCTCAAATTCTGTCAGGATTATCTTAAGGCGCACACCAAGTAGGATAGGAATAGTGTGTAAGTGCTTGCCGACATGACCTTGCTCATACGCAAGGTCATGTCCGTTTTTGGATTTGTCAGCATGATGACAGACAATGGATGGGGAATGGGTCAAACTGTGACGTGTCATGTGTGCAGGGAGGATAACTCATGCCAACAGAAGAACGAACTAAAGAAATCCTGAAAGCGCTCCACGAAGCGGTGGCTCAGTTTGAAGAGGAAGATGCGGCGAAGTGGTCAAAGATCGCGCTCGAAGAAGGCGTCGACCCGTTCCTCGCAACCATGGAAGGCCTGGCCTCAGGCATGATGGAGGCAGGTGAGAAATATAACTGCAAAGAATACTTCGTACCAGAACTCTTGCTCTGTGCCGACGCACTCTATGCGGGCCTTGCGATTCTTAAGCCCGCTATCGAGGCCTCAGGCAGGACGTCCGAAGTGAAAGGCTCCATCGTTCTCGGCGTGGTGGAAGGCGATGTGCACGACATCGGCAAGAACCTCGTCAAGCTGATGTTTGAAGTGGCCGGCTGGACCGTCCATGACCTGGGCAAAGACGTCCCGCTTGATAAGTTCGTGGAGGAACAGCTCAGGACCGACTCAGCCATCGTGGGCATCTCCGCTCTCATGACCACGAGCATGCTCTCCATGCCCGAGCTCATCAAGAAGCTACGGGAGAAAAATCCCAAGGTGAGGATCATGATCGGTGGGGCCCCTATCAGCCCTGAGGTCGCCGAGAAGTACGGCGCCGACGGCTATGCCAAGACCGCGGGCACCGCCGTCGATGAGGCGATGCGGCTGCTCAAGATGCTGAAAGAAGAGGAGATGAAGAAGAAATAGTTGTTGAAAACCTTTTACGAGTTGCGGGTTGCGCGTTTAAAACCCTCGGACATGAACCGAGTTCTTTTGGGATGAGCATCGTTGTGGCCGGTCAAATCTAGCTTTCTCTGTTAACTCGTAACTCGTAACAATGCCCTGCATTACTGCCCCATGTTGCGTGAAAGGATCTAACGGATGAGCACCAAAGAATCAACGGATGACAAGTGCATGGTCATCTTCCAGCCTTCGGGGCGCAGGGGCTACGTACCTAAAGGTAAGACCCTGAAGGAAGCCTCCGTGACTCTGGGCGTTGATATCGAAGGAATCTGCGGAGAAAAGGCCATCTGCGGCAAATGCAAGGTCAGGGTGGAAGAAGGCCATTTTGAAAAGTACGGCGTCGAATCAAACCGAGACCACCTCTCTCCCATAGGACCTACCGAGAGAAAGTTTTTCAGCCTGCAACAGGAGCGCAAAGGCTATCGGCTGGCCTGTCAGGCGCACATCCTCGATAACATAGTTGTATTCGTGCCTGAAGAGAGCAGGATGGGCAAGCAGGTGGTGCGGAAAGCCGCCAGAGAGATCGACATCAAACTGAACCCCGCAGTGAAGAAGTATTGCGTAGATATGCCCCCTGCCACACTCGAAGACACGCGTGGGGACTGGGAGCGTCTGGAAACGGAACTGGAACGAGTGCATGGGCTGAAAAACCTTGTCATCGACTACCAGGCGCTCATGAGCCTGCAGCAGGTGGTGCGCGAGGGCAACTGGAAGGTCACGGTCTCCGCCTGGAAGGATCGCGAAGTCATAAAAGTCGAACCGGGAGACGTGAAGAAGGCATACGGCCTTGCCGTTGACGTGGGCACCACCACGGTCGCCGGTTATCTCTGTGACCTGACCGACGGCAGGCTCGTTGCCACAGCGTCCATGATGAATCCACAAGTCGTTTTCGGCGAAGACGTGATGTCGCGCATCAGTTACACGATGACCCACCCAGAAGGCCTCGAACAGATGAACAGGGCGATCATCGACGGTCTGAACGGCATCGTGGAGGAAGCCGCGACAACCGCAGGCATCAAGCGCACGGACATCGTTGATATGACCATCGTCGGCAACACGTGCATGCACCACCTCTTCCTCAACATCGATCCACGCAACATAGGCCGGTCGCCTTTCCCTCCGGCCCTCCACCACTCTCTCAATATCAAAGCGCGGGACTGGGGATTGAAGCTTGCGCCTGACGCTAAACCTGCCGAGACAGGCGCCTCCCCTGCGTGCCGCGTGGCCTGCCCTGCAGGAGTGAGCGGCCAGGACTTCCTCTACTTCATCGCCCAGGGCAAGTTCGATGAAGCGCTCGAAGAAGTGCGAAGGGCCATGCCGTTCCCGGGCGTCTGCGGGCGCGTCTGCACCCACCCGTGCGAAACCGAATGCGAGCGGGGCAAGGTGGATGAGTCGTTATCGATCCGCGTCCTGCACCGGTTCATCGCGGACCATGAGGCGAGCGGAGGCCGGAAGAAAGCCGTCCCATTCGAGAAGACGAATCAGGAGAAGGTTGCGATTGTAGGTTCCGGACCTGCCGGGCTCACGTGCGCGTACGAGCTTGCAAAGCACGGATACCCGACGAAGGTCTTCGAGGCTGCGCCCAAGGCGGGTGGCATGCTTCGGTATGGCATTCCCGATTACCGGCTGCCCAAGCAGGTGCTTGACGACGAAATCGCGTACATCGAAGAATCAGGCGTGGAGATACAGACTAACGTCAGGGTGACGAGCATTAAGGAGCTCTTCTCTCAAGGGTTCAAGGCCATTTTTCTCGCGACAGGTGCCTGGCTGAGTGAGACATTGAACACCGGAGACGGCTCAGTAGAAGGAATGTATCAGGCGCTTGAGTTCTTGCAGAAGGTCAACACGGGTGAGAAGATCGAGATAGGCAAGAGGGTGGTCGTGGTCGGCGGCGGCAATGCCGCGTGCGATGCAGCCCGTGTTGCCAAACGCCTCGGGGCTAAAGAAGTGGTGCTCGCCTATCGGAGATCCCGCGCCGAGATGCCGGCCATCCGGACGGAGGTGGACGAAGCCGAGCAGGAGGGTGTGAAGATTCACGTCCTTGCCGCGCCCGTCAGGATCATAGCCAACAACAGCAGACTCTCCGGTCTTGAGTGCGTACGGACCGAGCTGGGAGAAGCTGACGGGAGCGGAAGACCGAGACCCGTTCCTATTGCCGGCAGTGAATTTGAGCTGAAGGCCGATACGGTCATTTTCGCGCTCGGACAGAGGGCGGATGTGAGCGCCTTCGACGGGGAACTCCGGTATTCCAACCATGGAACGCTTTCCGTCGATCCCGTCACCCTGAAGACAGACGTCGACGGCGTTTTTGCCGGTGGCGATCTCGTGTCAGGTCCGTCGGACGTCATCTCCGCGATGGGGGCAGGCAAGGAGGCTGCCCTCTCCATCGAGCTATACCTCGCAGGCATGGACATGATCAAAGGCCGTGCGGCGGCGCTCAAGAAGATCGAGAATGTGCCCAAGGAAGGAGTCGGCAAGGAGGCACGGAAGTCTATGCCGTTCCTTGATCTTGGGAAGAGAAGTGGATTTTCCGAAGTCGATCCGGGCTTTACAGATCAGCCGGACCTCGCCGTGGAGGAATCGAAGCGCTGCCTGAACTGCGGCATCTATGCCGAAAAGGAAGAGACGGACGTGACCCAGGTTCGGGACATCGGCATCAAGGTCGCTCCAGGGGCGTATGTGCATGTGCTTCCCATAGAGGCCGGATTTGTAGGTGCGGACAACGTGGGCGTATTGATCGCCGAGCAACCGCATATGCAGGATAGCATAGAACTCGTGATCGACATCGGCACAAACGGCGAGCTGGTGCTGGGCAATCGGCAGAAACTCATCTCCTCCTCGTGCGCCACGGGTCCTGCGCTGGAGGGTGCCGAGATCAAGTACGGCATGCGGGCCGCACCCGGCGCCATCGAGAAGATCGTGATCGACAAAGAAACAAAGGAAGTGCGCTTCAAGGTGATCGACCATGAAGAATGGAACACGGAAATCCAGGATATTGGCGCCAAGGGCATTTGCGGTTCGGGCATCATAGATGTGGTCCCACAACTTTTTTTAGCGGGGATTATCGACCGCACCGGGCGATTCAGCAAGGACCTGCAGCATCCCCGGTTCCGGATCAGCAGCAACAATGTGCCCGAGTTCGTGATCGCCTGGTCTTCCGAAACATCCATCGGCCAGGATATTGTGATCGACCAGGAGGATGTGCGCGCGATCCAGCTCGCAAAAGGTGCCATGTATGCAGGGGCCAAAATCATGATGCGTACCCTTGGAGTTGACAGGATCGACAAGGTAATACTGGCGGGTGCGTTCGGCAGTTACATCGACAAAGTATCTGCTGCGCTCCTTGGCCTCTTTCCCGACTGCGACCTCGAGAACATCTACTCGGTGGGCAATGCTGCCGGCGACGGGGCGCGCATGGCGTTACTTAACGTGGACAAGAGAGGTGAGGCTGATGAGATTGCGCGGCGTGTGCACTACCTGGAACTCACACTCGATCCCGACTTCGACAAGACCTTTGCGCAGGCCATGTGGATTCCACACATGAAGGATAGGTTTCCGCACCTAGCGCATCTGCTGCCCGGGAAATAGCAGCACAAAGTTGAGGTTAAGGTTGAGATACAAGAAATAAAGCAAACAGTGAGAGGTACTCGCAACATGTTCAGCTACGAACGCACACAGAAGGTCTGTACGATCGGTGGCCTCAAAGTGGGTGGCCAGCCGGGGGAGAATCCGCCGTTGCTCATCGGCAACATGTTCCAGAAGGGAGATGTGATCTTGAAGAGCAGGAAGGGCGGCGCGTTCGACAGAAAGGCGGCGGAAGAGCGCATCCGGGAGGTGGAGCGTTATTCCCGCGAGACAGGCGTACCGGCCCTCATTGCCATGGTCGCAAACTCGGAAGAGGAGATCAAAGGATACATCGACTTCTTTACGAGCGTGACAGAGATACCCTTTGCCATCGATATTTGGCAGCAGAAAACGAGGCTGGCCGCTGCCCGGTATGTGGCGGAAAAAAAGCTACAACACCGCTGCCTTTACAACAGCATCACACCATGGGACGAGGACATCACAGCTCAGGTGGCGGAGCTTAAAGAGCTTGGTATCAAACACGTGGTCGTTCAGGTTTTCGATGTAACCGACAAGCGACCGACCGGCAGGGTCACGTCTTTGAAGCAGCTCCTGCCCATTATCGAGAAAGGAAACTTCGAAGGCATCCTCGTTGATACGGCAGTTATGAACCTGCCGGCTACTGTGTTCTCGCTGGTTGCAAACTATCTTATCAAGAGCGAGTTCGGCCTTCCCGCTGGTTTCGCCCCGGCGAACGGGACATACATGTGGAGAAAAAGTGCGGGCGACGAGCAGAAGGGAAACTTTCCAGCAGTCGACGCGGGTGTGCACGCGATCGCAGCACTGGGGAGCGACTTTCTCTTTTATGGACCGTTGACGGGGACGCACCGGGTTTTCCCTGCTGTCGCCGCTGCGGCGAGCATGATGGCGTCTGCAGCATACAACGAGCGCGCAGTGCTGCCGATAGGCGATCATCCTCTGAATCGCATGTTCCCTGACGTGGTCAAACAATTCAAAGAAGAAAAAGGAGAAGGCTAACAATGGCAAATCTTACCCCGAGAGAGCGCGTGCTCAGGCTCTTCCGCAAAGAGAAGATCGATCAGATTCCTGTCTTCTCAGGTATGGGAAACATAACGGTCCACGGGCTGGAAAAGTATGGCTGGAAGTTTTCAGAGATCCATACGGATGCGCGCAAAATGGCCAGCATGGCTGCGTCGACCTATGAACTGTTCGGGTATGAGTGCGCGGTCGTACCATTCGACCTGGGAGTGGAAGCGGAAGCGCTGGGCGCCAGGCTCAACTATTACGACCACGCAACAGACATCCTCTATCCCACCGTCATCGAGCATCCGGCGGAAAAGGTGGAAGACCTGAATCTCCAGATTCCGTCAGACCTGTCAAAGGCGGGAAGAATCCCCGTAGTCTGTGAGGCCCTGCGCCTCCTCAAGAAAGAGAAGGGTGAGCAGATCGTCATCGGGTCGCACGTGCTCGGGCCATACACCCTGGCCGGGCAATTGCTCGACCTCTCACACCTGGCCAAGGCAGCGTTCAAGAAGGCTGACCTGGTGGGCAAACTTCTCGATACGCTTGCAGGCGTGCTCGTCGACATCATCAAGATCTATCGGCAGGCAGGGGCTGACTACGTGGCGGTTCGTGAAATGGGCGCTGGACCTGATATCCTGAGCCCGCGCATCTTCCAGTCCCTCATCATGCCGCCGCTCAAAAAAATATTTGCCGGCACCCCATCTCCGAGGATACTCCACATCTGCGGGGACACAAACGACATTATCGAACTGATGGCCCAGTGCGGCGCTGATGTGCTCAGCATAGAGAAGAAGAACAGGGTGGCCGAGACCAGACGCAAACTCGGCCCTGATGCTTTGATCTTCGGGGAGATCGACGGTTACGGTATTCTCGCCCAAGGCACTCCAGAGCAGGTGGAACAGGCGGTCAAAGACGCGATTGATGCGGGCGTGAATGCCATCTGGCCGGGCTGCGACATCTGGCCCACCGCGCCGAAAGAAAACATGCGGGCCATGATGGAGGCCGCGAGGAAATACGGCAAGGTCGATTAACGATAGGGTCCGGGGTCCAAGGTCCCGGAGCCAGAAAACGATGCACGACTCGACATGTGGCGAGAGTTTAGGAGTTACTCGACTCCGGTGGAACTTCCCTTCACGAATACCTCCAGACCCTTGATGGTTCCACCGGCAAACTGGGCCATGGTCTGCGCGGCGACACTCAAACCTTGCTCGAGGTACATAGCCTCAATGCCTGGAACAGCGTAGGAATAAAAAAGGACATTATGCGTATCATCCTTCACTTTTGTTTTTTCATCGGCTCCCTGGCATAACACACAGATGATCTCCTTTTCGTCCCGAAGCACGATCTCTCCTTCTTTCGTTATGAATTGACGGCCTCCCATTCCAGCACACGCCTCGCCCTCTTGGGCCACATCGAGTATGAGTGCGCCGTCTACCCGATCATAATCAGTGACGGCCACAAGGATCCCGGCGCACATCTCGGCCATGAAGTGGGCATCCACCATGAGGTTGTATCTCGGAAATCCGCTGTGGATAGTTCTCTCAAGATGCTCGGGCAGAGGACACTCAAATCCGAAGCTCCGGAAAAACAGGCCATAGATATCGATGCGCTTAGAGATGAGAGCAAGAGTCTCTCGCTTTCTCATGCTCCGCAAGAGCTTTCTCTTATATTGATCAAATTCTGCGCTGTCGGCTAATGGCTTACAATCAGATATCAGTGTCAACCCGAACGCCACACCCGGGTACCTGGCTGCATAGGCTGATGAAATGGAAAAGTTTATCCACCCTACCATTTATTTTACGATGTGATATGGGGGCACATATTTGGTACCTGGCAGCTTCATGCGCTGTTGTGCCACAAAGGAGGCCAGCAACGAATCCAGCGGCTCCATAATACTGGCATCGCCGCGAATTTCGAAATGACCATGTTGCTCGACGGCTCTAATCCCCTCATTCTTTACATTACCGGCAACAATGCCGGAAAAAACACGGCGCAGGTTCGACGCAAGCAAATACGGCTCCTGATTCTTATGCAATTCGAGATTGCGCATGTTTTCATGTGTCGGGGTGAACGGCTCTTGAAATTCAGGATCGATCTTGAGTAACCAGTTGAAATAGTAAGCATCATCCGTAGCCTTGCGGAACTCCCTCACCCGCTGAATCCCCGCTTGTACTTCCTGAGCGACACCCGCCGGATCATCGACGATGATCTTATAACGGTGTTGCGCCCCTGCGCCTAGCGTACTAACGATGAACCGATTGACCTTTCTCAGAAAACTCTTTGCGCTCTTGGGGCCCGTCAATATTAACGGAAACGGGATATTCTCGTTTTCCTGGCACAGTAGCGCACCGAGGAGATAAAAAATTTCCTCTGTAGTCCCCGCCCCACCAGGGAAGATTACAATGGCATGAGCAATGCGGACAAAGGCCTCCAGACGTTTCTCAACGTCCGGTAAAATCACAAGATCGTTTACAATAGCATTTGGTGGCTCGGAGGCGATGATTCCCGGTTCCGAGATACCGAGGTACTGACCGTTGCTGATTCGCTGCTTGGCGTGCCCGACAGCGGCTCCCTTCATGGGTCCCTTCATGGCCCCCTGACCGCATCCGGTGCAGATATCCAGGCCACGCAACCCCATTTGATACCCGACCTCCTTGCTGTAATCATATTCGACGGGCGTAATCGAATGCCCGCCCCAGCAGACCACGAGGCGCGGATTGCTCGTCGGACGCATTATGTTTGCGTTGCGCAGGATATGGAATACCGCGTTGGTAATTCCGGCAGGCGATCCCAACTCAAATTTCGGATTGCAACTGATCTCGTCGCTGACGTAGATGACATCACGCAGGACTGCAAACAGATGCTCGTTGATTCCCCTGATCAGCTTACCATCTACGAAGGCGCTTGCGGGCGCACCTTTGACGTCCAGCTTGATGCCGCGCTCCGTCTGAACGACCTGAATGTCGAAAGATTGATAACGCTCCAGCAGCTCCTTGCCATCATCCAGATAGTTGCCGGAACTAAGTACCGCGAGTGAACAGTTTCGGAACAACGCGTAAAGACCGCCCTGACTGGTGTCGAGCAGTCTACTGACTTCGAACTTCGACAAAACGTTGAGATTGTCTTCCGGTGAGATTTGCGCGTCGACCGTGTCGTCGTTCATAGCCGAATTACTTGCACCATTCTTTCATCAGATAGTCTTCAGGGCTGTTTGAGAAGACGGGCGCCCAGGGGGTGACCTTGTCAGATGTCTGGGATGAACCATCCCAGTTGGTCACCCGGAGCTCGCGCGTGCGGTACCGGGCCTGGCGGCAGTTAAGCTCATCCAAGGTCACGATCTCTTTCTGGAAGGCCCACGTGGGGAACGTTCTTTTTCTCCACAGCGTCATGGTGTTGCCGGAAACCCCAGGCTTGCCCTCCTCCATGAACCACTCAACCCCGTCATCATTTCTGAAGTACCGGGTCCATGTCTTTCCGGTCGCATCCTTGACCGGCTGGTCAGGTTGCGGTGTCTTTGGTGGGGGGGCTCCCCGCATCTGCGCCTCGAG
>Ga0316619_10000201_pt1 | contig 11431 bp, 9 predicted proteins | sample OWC_Aug_M1_C1_D4_FD_207659 | JGI IMG/M metagenome (GOLD analysis project Ga0316619, IMG submission 207659) | Wetland soil microbial communities from Old Woman Creek delta, Ohio, United States - OWC_Aug_M1_C1_D4_B | ecosystem: Environmental > Terrestrial > Soil > Wetlands | place: USA: Ohio...
GATCTTCACGCCCCTCTTTCTGCTCGGGCACAACATCTTCCTGCAGGAGCGCTGGGGCTTCAGCCTGTGGTCCATGCCGGGCGCACTGTCGGATGCGATGACCATCGCCGTCATCGCCTCCGCCGTCCTGCTGGCCATGCGCCGCATCGCCCTGCCGGAGGTCCGGATCATCACCAGCGCCTATGACTATCTGATGCTGGCGATCGCCGTAGCCCCCTTCGTGACGGGGCTGATCGCCCGCTACGCTTTCGTCCAGAGCGAACCGTGGCTGATCGTCCACGTGCTTTGCGGCGAGCTGTTTCTGGTGGCCATCCCGCTCACCAAGCTGTCGCACTTCGTGCTGTTTTTCGCGACCCGGGCCCAGCTGGGAATGGACTACGGGATCAAGCGCGGCGGGATGAAGAGCAGCGGGATCAACTGGTAACGATTCCCGGGCGGCGAGTCCGGCCGTCGGGACCATGAACGGTTTCACCCAAAGGAAGACGCCATGCCTGAAGGAATTCTCTGCAACAAGAACAAGGTGACGACACTGGAGCAGCTGCAGGCGCTCCTGGCCGACAAGAGCGGCAAGCAGTACTACCAGGAGATGAACAACCTCGACGTCGACGCCGCGGCCCTCTGGGGCCTCGTCCAGAAGACCTGCAAGTCCAGGATCCGGACCTGGCTCGAAATCTGCACCCACTGCGGCCTGTGCGCCGACAGCTGCTTCTATTATTTGGCCAACCACAAGGACCCCACGCAGGTGCCGTCCTACAAGATCCAGAGCACGCTGGGCCAGATCATCCGCCGCAAGGGCCGGGTGGACAACGCCTTCATGCAGATGGCCATGGACACGGCCTTCTCCAAGTGCACCTGCTGCACCCGCTGCGGGGTCTACTGCCCGCTCGGCATCGACACCGGCGTCATGTTCAGCTACCTGCGCGGCCTGCTCTTCTCCCAGGGGTTCACGCCCTGGGAAATGAAGATCGGCACCGGCATGCACCGCGTCTTCCAGGCCCAGATGGACGTCACCACCGAGGACTGGGTGGACACCTGCAGCTGGATGGCCGAGGAGACCGCCGACGACTGGCCCGGGCTCGAGATCCCGGTCGACAAGGAGAACGCCGACATCATCTACACGGTCAATGCGCGGGAGCCCAAGCACTATCCGGAGGACATCGCCCAGGCCGCCATCCTCTTCCACGTCGCCGGCGAAAACTGGACGGTGCCGAGCCAAGGCTGGGAGGAGACGAGCCTCGCCATGTTCGCCGGCGACTGGGAGGCGTGCAAGATCCAGGTGGAAAGCGTCTATGCCGCCATGGACCGGCTGAAGCCCAAACGCATGGTCGTGACCGAGTGCGGGCACGCCTACCGGGCGACGGTCATCGAAGGCCCCTACTGGGCGGGGCTGAAAACCGGCAAAACCCCCATCGAAAGCCTGCATTACGTCGAGTGGGTGGCCGAGGCGCTGCGCACCGGCAAGCTCAAGATCGACCCCGCCAAGAGGATCAAGGAGCCGGTCACCTACCAGGATTCCTGCAACTACATCCGCAACGGCGGGTTGTGGGACGCCGCCCGCTACATCATGAGCCAGATCGCCGAGGACTTCCGGGAGATGACGCCCAACCGCGAGCACAACTTCTGCTGCGGCGGCGGCGGCGGGCTGAACGGCATCGGCCGCTACCGGGAGCAGCGCAACATCGGTCTCAAGGTCAAGCGCGACCAGATCCTGGCGACAGGGGCGAAGCTGGTGATCGCGCCCTGCCACAACTGCTGGGACGCCATCCGGGATCTGGAGGAGGTTTACGAGATCGGCATCCGCTGGAGCTTTCTCAAGCCGCTGCTGATCAACATGATAGAGGTGCCGGAGCACCTGAAGCCGGCGGAATAAAGATTTCAAATTTGAAATTTCAAATCTCAAATTCGAAAACATGAACACGGTTATCCTCCACCCCGACGGGTCGCTGACGCAGGATTTTTCTTCATCCGCCCTTGATCCGCTCATGTTCCTCGGCCACAAAGTCGAGCTCGGGCAGGGCTATACCCTGCGGAGCTTTTTCAAGATGATCGAACGCTACCCGATCTTCACCCAGCTGAACGCTTTTTTGCCCGAGTGCGTGGAGCAATACCGGGGGTGCCCGGGCGGCGAGTGCCTGGCGCCCGGCGTGGGGCACCTGGAGCTCTTCAAGACGGTCGAAATGATGGGGTTTCCGGGCGAGCCGCGCCTGGAGATCTACCACACCCTGTGCGGCGTGGACGGCAAGGCCACCTGCGAGATCAAGGCGTTCCCCTTGGAGAACCTGCTCGACCTGCCGGTGCGCATCGGCAAGCTGAAGCACGTCGTTTTCGGGGACAAGGTGGACGTGCTGGAGTTCGACACCGTCTTCAACCTGTTTGAGTTCATCGAGGGTATCGTCTGGCAGTTGAGCTTTCACCGCAGCCCAAAAGAGTGCGCCCTAAGGAGATGACCCATGTTCAATAAACTGCTGTTCGCGACGACGGCTTCCCCCGCCTGCGACAATGCGGCCAAGGTGGCCTTCGACCTCGAGATGAAGTGGGAGGCCAAGCTTTTGATTCTGCACGTGCTGGGGCTTCCCGGCCGCGGTTTCAATCTCCAGTTCACCGACGTGCGTACCGGCGAGCGCGAAGACCCCAGCCAGGACTACGACGAGTGGGTGAAGGAGGAGCTGAACAACACCTACGGGAAGCTGCTCGAGGACAGCAACGCCGAAATCGTGACTGCGGTCGGCGAGCCGCACCGCGAAATTCTGCGCCTGGCGCGCAAGGAGAACGTCGACATGATTCTCATGGGCGCCCACTCCCGCGAGGAAGAGATCGGCGCCACCAAGCACCGCTCCATCGCCGGCAGCACCATGCGCAAGGTCGCCAAGGCGGCCCGCTGCGCGGTCGTGATCGTCAACCGGCCCTGCACCACCTGCTGGAAGCTGTTTTCCAACATCGTCGTCGGCGTCGATTTTTCCAAGGCGTCCGAATCGGCCTTCCTCTGGGCCTTCAAGCTCGCCCGCGAAGTGGGCGCCAAGCTGCACATCTTTCACGCGATCGACATCACCGCAGAGGGCCTGACGCTGCCGGCCGGCCAGACCACCATCGAGCAGCGGCTCAAAGAAGCCCGCAAGCGGATCGAGCAGCACATGATCCCGAAAATGAAGGGGTACGACAAATACAGCATCGAGGTCTGGGAAGGCATCCCCTACGTGGAAATCCTGAAGTTCGCCCGCGACCGCCAGGGCGACCTGATCGTCATGGCGCACCACACGCGCGAGGTCGATCCGGAGGAAGCCGAGCTCGGCAGCACGGTCGAGCAGGTGGTCCTGCGGTCCTCGTGTCCGGTGGCGAGCGTGAACCACCCGGACAAAGTGGCCGACCTGATGTGAGGCGAGCGGGGTCCCGTGGGGAAGAAAAAGATCCTTTTCGTGGACGACGAGCTCGACATGCGGATTTTCCTCTCCACGGTGCTCAAGACCGAGGGGTACGAGGCCGTCGCCGCGCGCAACGCCTTCGAAGGCATCCAGAAAGCACGGGACATGGTTCCAGACCTCGTCATCATGGACGTCATGATGCCGCAGGCCGGCGGGGTCACCCTGTTCCAGGAAATCAAGAAGGACGATCGACTGAAGCATGTGCCCGTCATCATGCTCACCGGGGTCAGCGAGAAGGCCTTCGCCCACCACCTGAAAATGCTTAACATCCGGGCCGACGGCTCCCTGCCCCCGCCGCATGCCTACCTGGAAAAACCGCTCGATCCGGCGAAACTCGTCGCAACGATCGAGCGGCTCCTGCACCGCGATGACCCGGAGACACCTTCCGATTGAATCAATCCTTTCTCCGGCAAATAAGCAGGCACAACGTGAATCGCTGTCGGGCGGATCGGGGTGCCCGCCGCGGCGAGCCGCAACCACCCGTTCAACGAACCTACGCACGGCAGCCAGCCCGCTCCATGCCGACCCGGGCAGCCCCGGAGGACCGACCCCCACGGAGCCGCCGGTCGTCGCTGCCTGCCATCGGTTCCATGAGACGGCTGGGGGGCTTGGCAGGGTCGCCTGAAGAATTGGTTGCGGCTCGCCGCGGCGGGCCCCCCGCTCCGCTCGTGCGTGAGATGTCGGAATTTGGAATTTTGAATTTCCGGATTAATAACTCCTTGCCGCTTCCACGCCGATACGCTAATAATGCCTGCAAGCCGCGCGCCCGACGCGCCCTCTTACCGGAAAACCGCCATGGACAACAAACTGCTGTTGGCCGACGATGAAGAAGGCATCCGCAAGGTGCTTGGTATTTATCTGGCCGACAGCGGCTTTGAGGTGCTGACCGCCGGAAACGGTCTGCAGGCGCTCGACCTCTTCCGGACCGAGCACCCCGCCATCGTTCTCACCGACCTCCGGATGCCCGGCATGGACGGAATCGAACTGCTGCGCACCATCAAATCGGAACGCCCCGACACCGAGGTCATCATGATCACCGGCCACGGTGACATGGACCTCGCCATCGAAAGCCTCAAGCTCGAGGCGACCGATTTCGTCACCAAGCCCATCAACGACGACGTGCTGGCCATCGCGCTCAAACGCGCGCAAGAGCGCATCGCCATGCGCCGGCAGCTTCAGGGGTACACCGAAAATCTTGAAAACCTCGTGCGGCAGCAGGCCGCCCGTCTGATGGAGACCGAGAGGCTGGCCGCCATCGGGCAGGCGCTTGAAGGAATTTCCTCCGCATTTCGGAACATGGCCGGGGAAGTCGAGGGCGGGGTCCGCTTCTTCAATGAAATGCCCTGCTTTGTTTCCATCCACGATCGGGGCCTCAAGGTGCTGGCCGTCAACCCGCTCTACCGGGAGCGCCTGGGCGACCGGGTCGGGGGGCGCAGCTGGGAAGTCTATGAAGCGCGGAAGGACCCGGCGCACACCTGTCCGGTCGGCCGGACCTTCGAATCCGGCCAGGCCCAGCGCTGCCGGGAGACTCTCGTTTACTCCGACGGCCGCCGGTGGCCGGCGATGGTGCACACCGTGCCGATTCGCACCAGTTCCGGGGAGCTGCAGCTGGTGCTGGAGTTCGTCATCGACCTCTCCGAGGTGGAACGGCTCCGCCAGGAACTGCAGGCGACCCAGGACCGCCTCACCTCTTTGGGCCTGATGCTGAGCTCGGTCTCCCACGGGGTGAAAGGGATCCTCACCGGGATGGACGCCGGTCTTTACCTGGCGGAATCCGGCCTCCGCAAAAACCGTATGGACCAGGCCCAGGAAGGCCTGAAGGCCCTCAAAGACATGGTCGACCGGGTGCGCCGGGTGGTCCTGGACGTGCTCTACTTCGCCAAGGAGCGCCCGCTGGAGGGCAAGCGGGTGAACGTGAGGGATTTCGCCCGGGATCTGCTGGCCCTGGCTTCAACGAAGATCCGACGCCATGCGATCGAGCTGTCGACGGAGATTCCCGCCGACCTGGGCGAATTCGAGGTGGATGAGGACATTGCCGCGCCGGCCCTGTTGAACCTTTTCGACAACGCCGTGGACGCCTGCGTCGAGGACCGGGACAAGCCCTCGCATCGGATCGCCTTTCGCGTGCGCGGGGACGTTGACGCCGTGACCTTCGAGGTCCAGGACGACGGCGTGGGGATGAGCGTCGACACGCGGGAAAAAATATTCGACCTCTTTTTCTCGTCAAAAGGCCGGGCCGGCACGGGCTTGGGCCTTTTCATCGCCCGGCAGGCGGTTCGGCAGCACGGCGGGGACATCGAGGTCGACTCCGAGCCGGGCCGGGGATCGTGCTTCCGGGTCCGATGGCCGCGGGTCTTGCCGAAAAACGACCCGGGCGTGCCTGCGGGCGAATCAACCGCATAGCCGGTTGCAGTCTCCCGCAATTTCCGATATGCTGTTTGCGTTGCATCGACGCCTGACGGAAGATCCGTTTCGAGCAGCGGCCGTTTTCCCATTCGACGAATACCACCCCCTGCGTAGTTCCTGCCCGGTTCGCGGTAACGGCCGCTCCGAGGGGCGGGCTTTCGATTCCAATGGATTTTCCGGGACACCTCAACGTGCCAACGGTCCATGGCCAGCATCATCTCCAAAATCAGACGCAGCCTCGTTTCCAAGCTGATTCTCAGCGTGGGGGGTATACTGCTGTTGACGATCTCCACCTGGTCCTATTTCAGCATCACCTACCAGAAAAAATACCTGGAGAAAGAGATCGTTTCCCAAACCGAGCGGCTCAGCAACACGATCAAGCTCGGAACCCACTATGCTATGATGCACAACTCCCGCGACGACATCAACCAGATCATCAACAACATCGCGCGCCTGGAGCAGATTCAGAACATCCGGATCTACAACAAGGAGGGCGCCATCAAGTTTTCCAACCGCCCGGAAGAGGTGGAACAGGTCACCAACATCAAATCCGAGGCCTGCCACATTTGCCACCACTCCGATCCGCCCCGCGTGGACGTGGAGCTCTCCGACCGCACGCGGTATTCAAGCGCCCCCCGGGGCCCTTCGCTGCTCGGCGTCATCACCCCGATCTTCAACGAGGACGGCTGCTCCACCAGCGACTGCCATTTCCACTCGCCGGACAAGAAGGTCCTGGGGGCGCTGGATGTGGTGGTGTCGCTGGCCGACACGGAAGCCGAAATCCGTTTCATGGAGAAGGGGGTCATCGGCCTGGCCCTGGCCGCCTTTTTCGTCACCTCGGCGATCATCTTTATTTTCGTCCTGAGGTTCGTCAACCGCCCCATCCGGAAGCTCATCGCCGGCACCGAGTCCATCTCCCGAGGGGAATACTCCACCCGCCTGGATATCGCCCGCCAGGATGAGATGGGGCAGCTCGCCGAGGCGATGAACTTCATGTGCCAGGAAATCGGCCAGAAACAGACCGAGTTGAACCGGCAGCGGGACGAGTACCTGAATCTCTTTAACACCGTGCCTTGCATCATCACCGTGCAGGATCGGAACTACCGCCTGCTGCAGTACAACCGGGAGTTTGCCGAACTGTTTGCCCCGCGCCTTGGCGATTACTGCTACCAGGCCTACAAAGGGCGGACCTCCAAATGCGTCAACTGCCCGGTGGAACAGACGTTCCAGGACGGAAGGTCGCACGACAGCGAGGAGGCCGGTATCCACAAGGACGGCTCCCCGGCTTTCTGGATGGTGAAAACCTCGCCGATCCGCAACGCCGAGGGCGAGGTCGTGGCCGCCATGGAGGTCAACCTCGACATCACCCACCTGAAACAGCTCGAGCTCATGCTCGAGCGCTCGGAACGCAAGTACCACGAAATCTTCAGCAACATCCCCAACCCGGTCTTCGTGCTGGATGCCGAGTCCTTCGAGGTCCGCGACTGCAACGAGGCCGTGAAAACCGTCTACGGCTTCAGCCGGGAAGAGATCCTGCAGCGCAATTTCGTGGAGTTGTTCCACAAGGACGAGCAGGAACGATTCGCCGCCGACTTGAGACGGCTGCGCGTCGTCCATCAGGCCAAGCAAAGCCACAAGGACGGCCGGACCCTGTTCGTGGACATGTGGATCTCGCCGGCGGAATACCCCGGGCGGCGGGCGCTGCTCGTGACCACCAGCGACATCACCAAGCGCCTCGAAGCCGAACAACAGCTGATCCAGGCCAGCAAGATGGCCACCCTGGGCGAGATGGCCACCGGGGTCGCCCACGAACTGAACCAGCCCCTGGCGGTGATCAAGACCGCCAGCCGGTTTTTCATCAAGAAGGTCCGCAACAAGGAGCCCATCCCCGAGCACATCATCTCCACCCTGTCCGAGGAGATCGACGGCCATGTCGACCGGGCCAGCCGCATCATCAACCACATGCGGGAGTTCGGCCGGAAAAGCGACCGCAAGCTCGATTCCATCTCCATCAATGCCGTGCTCCAAAAAACGACCGAGATTTTCAACCAGCAGCTCAAAGCCAGGGGCATCGATGTCGTGTGGGACCTGGCCGACCCTCTTCCGCCGGTCAACGCCGATGCCAACCGCCTGGAGCAGGTGTTCATCAACCTGCTGATCAACGCCCGGGATGCGATCGAGGAAAAAGTCCAAGCAAGCCCCCATCTCAAGGGCGAGAAAAAAATCTATCTGTCGAGCCGCCGGTTCGACGGGCGGGTGCAGGTGGAGATACGGGACACCGGCAGGGGCATCCCCAAGGGCCTCATCGGGAAGATTTTCGAGCCGTTTTTCACGACGAAGGAGGTCGGCAAGGGGACCGGGCTGGGCCTTTCCATCAGCTACCAGATCGTGCAGGACTTCGGTGGATCCATCCGGGCCCGCTCTCATGAAGGGGAAGGGGCGGCCTTCATCATCAGTTTCCCGGCCGCCGAGGGGTGAACCATGGCGGAAAGAAACGACAGCCGGATTCTCCTGGTGGACGACGAAGCCGGGATCCGCACGGTGCTCGGCATCGCGCTGGCGGACAGCGGCTACCGCGTCACCGCGGCCGAGAACGGCGAGGAGGCCCTGCGCCTGTTTCGGGAGCTGAAACCGCCCATCGTTCTGACCGACATCAAGATGCCCGAAATGGACGGCATCGAGCTCCTGCAGCACATCAAGGCCGAGAGCCCCGACACCGAAGTGATCATGTTCACGGGCCACGGGGACATGGATCTGGCCATCAAGAGCCTGAAATACGACGCCACCGATTTCGTCACCAAGCCGATCAACGATGAGATCCTCGACATCGCCCTCAAACGCGCGCGGGAGCGCATCAGCCTGCGCCGGCAGCTGCGGGAGTACACCGAAAACCTGGAGCGGCTGGTGGAGGAGAAGAGCCGCGATCTGATCGAGGCCGAGCGGATGGCGGCCGTGGGCCAGACCGTGGCCGAACTTTCGCACACCATCAAGAACATCGCCAACTCCCTCAAGGGCAGCATTTTCGTCCTGGGAAAAGGGGTCGAGCTTGACGAGAAGGAGTACATCCTCGAGGGGTGGCGGATGGTGAAAAGCAACGTGGAGAAGATCAAAAACCTCTCCCTGGATCTCCTGAACTACGGCAAATACGCCAAGGCCCAACTCAGCGCCTGCGAGCCGAACCGCCCGGCGGATGACGTGCTGCGGTTGATGGGGGCGAAGGCGCAGGAGGAGGGCGTCCGGCTGGAGGCCGAGCTGAGCCCGGGCCTGGCACCGGTGGTGATGGACCCGGACGGCATCCAGCGCTGCCTGATGAACCTTCTCGGCAACGCGATCGACGCCTGCCGCGACAATGCCGCGGCCGGCCGTGACAAGCGGGTGGCGCTGCGCACGGTCGCGGTGAAAGAGGGGGGGATCGAGTATCAGGTCGTCGACAATGGGTGCGGCATGGGGGATGACGTGCAGCAGCGGCTGTTCCAGAGCTTTTTCAGCACCAAGGGGACCGACGGCACCGGCATCGGCCTGATGATGACCAAACGCATCGTGGACCAGCACCAGGGGACGGTCGAGGTCGAAAGCCGCCCCGGGGAGGGAACGACCATGGTCATCCGCCTGCCGGCGGGGCCGTCGGCGGGTCAGAAGCCGTGAGCCGCGCGGAGGTCGGCCCCTCGATCAAGCGCTCAGCCGATGCTGTTCTTGACGATGCCCACCAGTTTCTCCGGGTCGAAGGGCTTTTTGACGAAGGCCAGGGCGTCTTTAACGGCGTGGTCGCCGTCGATGCCGCTGATGACGATCAGCGGGATGTCGCGCAGTTCCTTGTCCTGCCGTAGTTTGCGGTAGAACCGGGGACCCCACTCGCCGGGCATCTGGATGTCCAGGGTGATGAGGTCCGGTTTTTCCCGCCGGACCACCTCCAGCCCCTCCATGCTGCTCGAGGCGGTGCAGGTGGCGTAGCCGTTGTCGCTGAACACCGCTTGCAGGTACTTGACGATGACGGGGTCGTCGTCGATGATCAGAATTTTCTTGGGCATGGCTGGCCTCGCTGAATAGTGAGTTCCGATCGAATGCGGTCTACCGCCGGACGTGGCATTCCCCGCACATCACCGGCCCCTTCTTTTGCCCCTGGTGGCACCCCTTGCAGTTGAGGTGAAAGGCTTTCATAAGCCCCGGTTGGCGGCCCGCATCCTCCGCGCCATGGCAGTCCGAGCAGCGCCGGTCCTCCGACGACTCGTCTTCCACGAGCTTTCCGCCTTCGTACACATGGTGGCACTGGTTGCAGCCGTCGATCCCGGCTTTTTCGTTGTGAGCGTCGTGGGGGAACACGGCCGCCGGCCGCTGGGGTTTGGAAAAAGCCTCCGTCGAAACCGCCCGCATGGCCTCTTGGGACCAAGCGTTCACTACGCAAAGGGTTCCAAGAACCACCAGTGCCCAGACGACCGCCGCGCGTGGATTCATGCCATTCTCTCCTGCCCCGTCAACGTCCGCTTCCGAGTTGCCTCATGCCGCCCCCGCCTTGATGCGGATGCCCCTGGCACCGAGCGTTTTGCGGCTCTGCTGGGCGGCCTTGCGTTTCTTGGCCGACCAGGATTTTACCTTGGCCAACGCCTGGCTCGCGTATTTGGGGTTGGCTTTAAGGCTGTACTCCTCCAACTTTCCGGATTCCCTGGCGTCGGCAAATGCGGCCCGCCCCAGCGGCGAGCGCGTGATCACGGTGGTCCATCCTTCCTCGGCGCCGATCCCGCCGAAGGACACGTCGGCAAATTCCGCCGAGTAATCCGGGCAGAACCGGCAGGCATGGCGGCGCATGAATTCCAGATTATCCAGAGGAATGGACCTCACGCCGTCCCTCTTGAGATGAACCGTCAGATTTTCTTTGATGTTGATCTTGCGGACGTTTTCCCAGGTGAATTGCCCGAATTCCGCCAGTTTTCGTCTTTGTTCGTCGCCGAAGGTGAAGTTGCCGGAGCAAAAGAGCCCCAGGCAGACGTGGATGGCGTCCGAGGGGACGAGGCCGAGGGTTTGCATGCGCCGGACCGACTTGATCTGGCACGAGGTCCCCACAAACGCCACCCGCTTCAGGCCCTTCTTCAGCATGGGGTCGAACTCTTCGATCTGGGTGTGGGTCATGTAGCGGTCGCCGAAATCCTTCATGCCGTGGGAGGTGTCGAAGAAAAAACCGGCGGCGTCCTTGATCTCCTCGGTGGAGGTCGCCAGGAACGGGTGCCTGCGGTAGGCCCCGGCCTGCTTGGTGACGATGGCCCCGTCGATGCGGCCGCGCTCGAACAGATGCAGCAGCAGGGCCGTGACCACCCCGCCGTCGGTGGCGTTTTGGCGCACGGCCGGGTCGGCGGCCCGCGCGACTGTCGTCTCGATCACCTTGCCCATGGGCGACTGCCAGCCCACCCGCTCGCGGGTCTCCTTTTCAAGTTCGTCGATCTCGGGGCAGATGGCGTAGCACAGGCCGCATTCGATGCACTTTTCGATGGCGCCGTAGCGGGGCTTGCCGTCGGCATCGATCTCAAGGGCGCCGTAGTTGACGGCGCTGCAAAAGGTGACACAGCCTCCGCAGCGGTGGCACAGCCCCGGTTTCTGGATTTCCTGGATCAGGT
>Ga0316619_10000204_pt1 | contig 11405 bp, 8 predicted proteins | sample OWC_Aug_M1_C1_D4_FD_207659 | JGI IMG/M metagenome (GOLD analysis project Ga0316619, IMG submission 207659) | Wetland soil microbial communities from Old Woman Creek delta, Ohio, United States - OWC_Aug_M1_C1_D4_B | ecosystem: Environmental > Terrestrial > Soil > Wetlands | place: USA: Ohio...
ATGCAATCAGGAATAGATCATCTCCTGGGATGCTCCCTTCTGTAATCCTGTGGCCTCTCACTGAGACCTTCCTCACTCCATATGCCGAGTCTTTTTTCTCTTGCCTCCGCCTGTGCTTTTCTGAATACTTCCGCATGTTTCACGTTGGGGGGAACGGTATAAAGCAGCGCATAGCCACCCCTTATCATCATGAGGTTAATCAGGCTTCCATCAGTTGTCCACAAATATGCGAGCAAACGCCCGTGCTGGTCAGTTTTTTCAACATCAGATTCTATTTTCACCTTCCATCCTGACTTATGGAGTATGGACTCAAGGTATTGCTTCGCCTGCTCGCCCCATGGTTTCTGCCCAAGCTCAGGTGCATCAATACCAATGAGTCTGACCTTCTCCTGTTTTTTATCTCTGATGACAGTCACCGTATCTCCATCATGGACGATGACGACAGAAATTGTCCCATCACCCTGTTGTGTTCTCAGAAAAGGATATTTTTCATGCACCAGATAGAAAACTGCTGCGAAAACAAAGAAGATTACGGAGATAAGATTAATATTTCTGCGTTTACTCTTGTTTCTCTGCATGGTTTCTATAATCTTCGAATTCTCAGGTGTATTGTAACAGATAGCAGAGCACCTTGTGTCACCGCGTTTGTGCATTCATTCTTCTTACCTGTATAATTACCCTATGATCACAACACCGAGTCCCAGCTACAGTATAACGGTCCGACTCGAGATCGCAAACCAAGTTGGCATGTTCGGAAAGATTGCTACTACAATAGGCGAAACGGCTGGTGATATCGGGGCTGTCGACATCGTCAGGGCCGGCAAAGGTTTCATGGTGAGGGATTTCACCATTAATGCCCGTGATGAGGCCCACGAAAAAGAAATCGTCGATGCCATTAGAAAAATCTCAGGGGTAAGAGTCATCCATGTCACTGACAGGACCTTTCTTCAGCACCTTGGAGGGAAAATAGAAATTCACCCCAAAGTGCCGGTAAAAAACCGGAATGACCTGTCACGCATATACACGCCTGGTGTGGCACGTGTATGCTCTGCAATCTGGAAAGAGAGCGAGAAGGCATATCGCTTCACAATCAAAAGAAATACCGTGGGAATCATAACGGACGGAAGTGCCGTACTCGGTCTCGGGAACATCGGTCCACTCGCAGCCTTACCGGTTATGGAAGGCAAGGCCATGCTCTTTAAGGAGTTTGCCCATATAGACGCATTCCCGATATGTCTTGCGACAACAGACACTGAAGAAATCATACAGACAGTGAAAAATATTGCTCCTGTTTTTGGTGGCATAAACCTTGAAGATATTTCGGCGCCGCGATGTTTTGAGATAGAGGGCAGATTGAAAAGTGAACTGGACATTCCTGTTTTTCATGACGACCAGCACGGCACCGCAGTAGTAACATTAGCTGCTCTCCTGAACGCAGTCACCCTGGTGGGAAAAAATATCGTGGAATTGAAGGTGGTAATCTCGGGTGCAGGCGCTGCGGGTACTGCGTGCTGCAGAATCATGAAAGAAGTCGGCATATCAAACATCATCGTCTGTGACCGTGAAGGGATTATTTATAGGGGGAGGCAGCGAAACATGAACCAGGCAAAACTTTGGATCGCTGAAAATACAAACCCGGAAACAATCCATGGTCGTCTCCGAGATGCCATGGACAAAGCAGATGTGTTCATCGGGGTATCGGTTCCCGGCATTTTGTCAGTCAGTGACATTCAACGCATGAGTTCTAATCCGATCGTCTTTGCCCTTGCCAACCCTGAACCCGAGATCGCTCCCGAAGAAGCCTCCTCTTTTGTGAGAATCCTTGCGACAGGCAGGTCTGATTATCCAAATCAGATTAACAATATGCTCTGTTTTCCCGGACTCTTCCGGGGGCTCCTCGATTCAAGGGCAAAAGCTGTCAATGAAGAAATCAAGCTCGCTGCTGCAAACGCTATCGCTTCCTGCGTTGATCAAAGGGATCTCAGCGAGGACTATATTGTTCCGAGTATTTTTGACAGGAAGGTCGTTGCTGCGGTTACTGCTGCAGTAGTTGATACCGCCGTCAGGACCGGCGTCTCAGGAAAAGAGAGATAACGATGAACCCTTTCATCATGAGACAGATCACAAAAATCCGTGGCACGTCCCGTGAAGAAGAAAATGATCCTGTTGCTGCAGAGATAAGACTCAGGATTTTGTGTGAAGGCCAAGAGATTATCACTTTATATTGCACACCCTTAATGATCAGGGAATTAGTAGCGGGTCTCCTTCTCACAGAAGGGATATTGACCCATGTAATTTCACCCGATGATATCAGTATAGAAAAGGATGAAGAGATCAGAGCCGTCGTCCGCAATGCCGGGAATGTATCACAGGACGCAGTGGCATTTTCCCGATACCTTGGAGGGTTCTCTTTCACGAGAAAAGATGATGTGCAGTATTGTGAGGATCAGTTCACTCTTTCAGCAGATAGGCTGAAAACAATGTTTCGCGAATTCCAGGCGAAATCCGACCTTTTCAAACTCACCGGGTGTTTCCACAGTGCAGCGCTTTTGGACCGGACAAAAATTCTCTCCTTCGCAGAGGATATCGGCAGACACAACACTGTTGACAAAATTATCGGGTATGCTCTCCTTAATAATATTTCGTTTGATGAGACAATCCTGATTGTGAGCTGCCGCATCTCTTCAGAGATTATGTCGAAATGTGCGCGATGGAAGATTCCTGTTATTGCAAGCAGATCTGCACCAACAGACCTTGCTGTTCACATTGCAGAAATCTCAGGGATAACCCTTATTGGATTTGTGAGGGGAGACAATCTGAATATTTATTCTCACGCACACAGACTGACGATGTGAAGTCCCTGGTAACTGCAGTCTTCGGTTAATTGATTCCGTACTTCTGTAACCTGTGTCGAAAAGATCGGAAAGAGAGTCTGAGGAGCTTCGCCGCCTCGGTCTTCACCCCATCAGTCTTTTCAAGCGCTTTTAAAAGATAGTCTTTTTCAAGATCCACGATAAGCTGCTCAAGATCGATACCTTCTTCTGTTAGCTCGGCAATCGATTTCATGTCGGACCTGTTCTGCGCTCTGATTTCAGGAGGGAGATTTGCAGGTGCTATTTCTTCCCTTTCGGTCAACAGGGCTGTGCGTTCAATAACATTTTCGAGTTCCCGCACATTACCCTTCCAGGAATAATCTATCAACAGCTTCATCGCTTCGGGAGTAATTTTTTTGGGACTGTCAGCGGTTTTGCTCAGAAAGTGATTTATAAGCAAAGGGATGTCTTCCTTCCGCTCCCTCAATGGCGGCATCACAACAGGTACAACGTTCAACCGGTAGTACAGGTCTTCCCTGAATCTTCCCGTTGTTATTTCCTCATTCGGGTCCTTGTTTGTTGCAGAGATAACCCTGACATCAACCTTGATATCGGTTGTGCCGCCTATACGCCTGAATGTCCCGTTTTCAAGAACCCTGAGCAACTTAGCCTGGAGGCTGGTCGGCATCTCTGCAATTTCATCAAGGAAGATACTGCCGCCGTCTGCAATCTCAAAGAGCCCTTGCTTATTATACATCGCTCCGGTAAAAGCACCTTTCATATGCCCAAAAAGCTCTGACTCGAGAAGTCCTTCAGGAAATGCCGCGCAGTTGATCGTAACAAAATTTTTTTCCTTCCGGTGGCTGAGGTTATGCATTGCGTGTGCAACGAGCTCCTTCCCCGAGCCACTCTCGCCTGTTATCAGGACATTCGAGTTGCTTTGCGCTATCCTTGGAATAACCCGGAACAACTCCTGCATCTTTGGGCTTTGACCGATAATATTCTCGAGACCATAGGTCACGTCAACCTTTTGCCTCAAGAGAGAGAGCTCAACGTGCTCTCGTTTCTTTTCAATAGCCTTCTTCACAATCAGCCGGATTTCATCGATATTGAAGGGTTTGCTGATGTAATCATATGCTCCCAATTTCATCGCCTCAATCCCTGAATCCTTGGTCCCAAATGCTGTTATCATGATAACAATCGTATCGGGTGATACGTCCTTTATTCTTTTCAGGACTTCAAACCCGTCAACCTTCGGCATCTTAACATCTGTTACTACAAGGTCGAAGATATCCTTATCAAGGTGTGCTATTCCATCAAGCCCGTCTGCTGCAGTCATTACTTCATACCCCTCCCCTTCGAGGAGTATCTTGAGAACTTCCCGCATACTTTTTTCATCTTCTACGATGAGTATCTTTCCCTTATGATTTTTCATATGTTGCAGGTAGTATAATCTCAAAGCTCGTACCAATTCCAGAGGTACTTTTCACACATATCCTGCCTTTGTGCTCATCGATTATCCGGTAGGCTATCGCGAGCCCGAGGCCTGTTCCGTGCTCCTTGGTGGTAAAAAACGGATAAAAAACTCTTTCGATATCCTTGCCGTCTATCCCGTATCCGGAATCGTGGAAAGTGATTGATATGGAATCATCCGTATTAGCAGCATTAATCACCAGCTCCCCGCCCTCCGGCATCGCTTCGATTGCATTGAGCCCCAGATTCCAGAATACCTGATGTATTTTTTGTGGGTCTGCATGGACGAGGAGAGGACTGCTGTAATTTTTCCGGATCGCTATAAGCCCTTTATTGTGATCTATGTTTTGCAGAAGCTCAATCGTCTCATCGAGGAGTTCGCGAAGATCAAAAGTCTGGAAAACCGGGAGCGTCGGACGTGAATAGGTGAGAAAATCAGTTATGATGTTGTTCAGTCGTTCCATTTCCTTCAGTGCGATGTCCATGAGTCGCTCCTTGTAATTTATACTGACAGAATCCTCTTTAAGCATCTCGATAGAACCCTTTAATGAGGCAAGAGGGTTTCTGATCTCATGGGCAATATTAGAGGAGAGTTCACCAATCGCAGCCAATTTCTCCTTCTTTTTTATTTCATCCTCAAGTTTCTTAATCTGTGTGAGATCCTGAAAAACTGCAATAAATCCCTTGGGTGCCTGAGCAACGCCCTTCAGAGGAGAGATGGTAATACCAATAATTTTCTGTACGTCGTCGACAGGCATGATTTCCTCTCTCCTGCCTTCCGAAAAAGGAAACTGAAAAAAAGGCACCACGGCATCTATTTTCCGTCCGATTACCGCATCTCTTTTCATGCCGGTTATCCTTTCAGCCGCGTGGTTAAAAAGCAGTACCACCCCCGACATGTCTACAGTGAAAAGCCCGCTCGGCAGGCTCTCGATCACTTCTTTATTAAAAAGCTCAAGATTTCGCAGGTCCAAGTCTGTTCTCTCAAGTTCTTGAACGGTCTTCTCAAGACGTGACGAGAGGTATCCACTCAGGTAAGCGGTAAGATAAAAGAAAATAATGTGAATAAACAATTTATAGAGATATCCCGGTTCTTTGAACAACCCTTTGCTGCTTAGGGGAAGCACATCATACAGTTGGAGATTTACGAGAATGCCGTAAAAGATACTGCTCAGGGTAGCGATAACAAATCCCGCCTTTTTGTTCAAGACAATGCTCGAGGCAATAATGATCAGAACGAGAGAAAAAGAGACCCAGCTTTCAATACCACCGGTGACATAAACGAGGAGTATTGCCGAAATGACATCAAGAATGATTTGTACGTAAGCAAAAAGAACCAGATTACGGATTCTTTCGAGGAGAAATACATAAATGAGGGTAACCGCGTAAAAAGAGCCTATGAGATAATACAGTGACCGGGTTTGGAGTAATTGCTCAGATTCCCTGAAAAAAAAAGAAGACCCGAAGAAAAGAGTGACAAATACGGCCCTGAATAAGATCAGGGCCTTAATCTTTTTTTTTAAACTCTCGGCATTCTCGAATGACATTTTTATGCTACTTAATAAGCGTAATCAGCTTGAAGATCGGCAGATACATGGCAACGACAATAAAGCCTACGGTACCGCCGAGAAAAACCATCAGCATTGGTTCCATCATTGCCGTCAGGTTTGAGACTGTTGCATCAACTTCATCATCATAGAAATCAGCGATTTTTGCCAGCATTGCATCAAGGGCACCGGTCGATTCTCCGACTGCAATCATATGGGTTACCATGGGTGGAAAAACCTGGGCCTTGGTAATAGGCTCGGCCAGCGTCTTACCTCCGACTACACCCTTGCGAACATCTGTGATCGCGTATTCAATGACTTTGTTCCCAGATGTCTTCGCAGTTATGTCAAGTCCATCCAGGATAGGGACGCCACTGCTGACAAGGGTCCCTAAAGTCCGCGTGAATTTTGCAACAGCCACCTTATTGAGAAGCACACCGAATATCGGGAGCTTCAGCAATATTCTGTCGGTAATATATTTTCCTTTTTCTGTTCTCCGAAACTGAACAAGAAAGACAACAAAGGCAACGATAGCCCCTGCAACCAGCAAACCGCCTATGCCTGCAATAAAATTGCTCATGTTAATAATCATTCGCGTAGGCAAGGGAAGAGTTCCACCAAGCTGCGCAAACATCTTTGAAAAGGTCGGAACCACAAAGATCATGATAACGGCAATGACCAGAACAGCAATCGATGTAACAACTGCGGGATAAACCAAAGCACTCTTAACCTTTTTCTTCAGTTTCATTGCTTTTTCAATATAAGCCGCCAGCCTGTTCAGAATGGTGTCAAGAATACCACCCGCTTCACCCGCTGCAACCATATTGACATACAACTCGCTGAATATCCGGGGATGTTTTTTCAGGGCATCAGCATACGTCGCACCTGACTCAACATCTACTTTTACCTGTGATAGGGCTTTCCCCAATGTTTTGTTTTCAACTTGAGATGAGAGTATGTCGAGAGCCTGCACCAGGGGTAGTCCTGCGTCAATCATCGTTGCGAATTGTCTGGTGAAAATAACAATATCCTTATCCTTAACCTTTCCTCCAAAAGAAAACTTGTCGAGGATTCCCTTCTTTGTTTTTTCCGTAACGACAGTTGCAGTTATGTTTCTTTTCCTCAGCAGAGAAATGACCTCTTCCCGTGTTGTTGCTGTTATCTCGCCAGATTCGATCGTACCCCTCACTGTTTTCCCTGACCACTGATATACCATAGCCACTTTTACACCCTCCCTTTACTTAGGGTTTCCGGCATGCCCTTCTGAATAACTGCAATTATTTCATCAGGCACAGGTGATCTTCCGACAGCATCTTCATATGATATAAGACGTCTTGAATACAGGTCGAATAATGACTGATTCATTGTCTGCATCCCAAATTTCGTCTGACCTGTCTGCATCATCGAATAAATCTGATGGATCTTATCCTCTCTGATCAGATTTCGAATTGCAGGATTCGGGACTAATAACTCAACGGCAAGGACCCTCCCGATACCTGATTTCTTGGGAATAAGCTGCTGGGCGAGGATACCCTCAAGTACAAAGGATAGCTGGACCCGTATCTGCTCCTGCTGGTGAGGCGGGAAGACGTCTATGATTCTGTTCATTGTCTGCACCGCTGAGTTCGTATGCAATGTCGCAAGCGTCAAATGTCCGGTTTCTGAAACCGTGAGAGCCGCCTCAATAGTCTCAAGATCCCGCATCTCACCAATGAGAACAACATCCGGATCCTGCCTGAGGACATAGCGCAATGCAGAACTAAAAGATGCGGTATCTGCATTAACCTCTCTCTGATTGATCAGGCATTTTTTGTGCGGATGCAAGTATTCTATCGGATCCTCGATCGTTATGATGTGCTCGTATCGGTCCGAGTTGATCCTGTCGACCATGGCAGCAAGTGTTGTAGATTTCCCGCTTCCGGTTGGTCCTGTACAAAGAATCAACCCTCTCGGTTTTTTGACAAGTTCATTCACGATTTCCGGAAGCCCAAGATCTTTGAAACTTCTGATATCAAACGGTATGGTTCGAAACGCCCCCGCAACCGCACCTCTTTGCATAAAGATATTAGCCCTGAACCTGCTGAGACCTTTGACACCGAATGAAAGATCGAGATCATTATTCTCTTCATATTTATGTTTCTGTGCGTCCGTCAGAACACTGTAACAAAGAGCCTTCGTGTCTGCAGGATTCAGCGAAGGATGATCAATATTCACCAGTTTGCCATCGATTCTCAACCTCGGAGGACTCCCTGTCGTTACATGAAGGTCAGAAGCATTCTTTTCAATCATCATCTTTAACAACTCATACAGTGTCGCCATTCTTCACCCCATTATATTCATTGTCGTTGATCGCCGGTTTTCAGCTGTCCGTTACCCTGCTGACCACTGGAATCTGAAATATGAAGTCTGTTTTCAGTCTCCAAAAGTTACCCTCAGTACTTCCTCTATAGACGTAACACCCTCTTTAACTTTTGTGAGGCCGCTCCTCCGCAATGTCTTCATACCGAGTCTGATAGCCGTCTTTTTCAGTTCGTCAGCAGATGCGCCTTCAAGCACCATCTCCTTGATATCCGGACCGACCGGCATAACCTCATACAGTGCTATTCTTCCCTTATATCCGGAATTATTGCACGCGGGACAGCCTTTCCCTTTGTAACATGATAAAGATTGCGCCTCCTCCTCTGAAAAACCAAGTTGCACAAGAGTGGAAACAGGGAATTTCTCCTCTTCCCTGCATGCCGGACAGACTTTTCTGGCAAGCCTCTGAGCGGCAATAAGAATGAGCGATGCTGACACAAGAAATGGCTCAATCCCCATATTCAAAAGTCTGCTGATGCTGCTTGGGGCATCATTAGTATGGAGGGTGCTCAGCACAAGATGTCCCGTCAGGGCTGCCTTCACTGCTATCTCGGCTGTCTCAAAATCCCGAATCTCACCGACAAGTATGATGTCCGGGCTCTGTCGTAAAAATGCCCTGAGCGAAGAAGCAAAGGTCAGCCCTATTTCTTCCTTCACCTGCACCTGGTTCATTCCCTGGAAATTATACTCAACAGGGTCCTCAGCAGTCATAATATTAATACCGGGTTTGTTGAGATAGTTCAGTGCAGAATACAACGTCGTGGTCTTCCCGCTTCCGGTAGGGCCGGTTACCAGGATCATTCCATACGGCTTGTTCAGAACATCCATAAATTTGAGCAACTCATGCTCTTCGAACCCCAATTTGGTAAGATCTGCCTGAAGATTAGCTTTATCGAGAATCCTGAGGACTGTTTTTTCTCCGAAGAGGCAGGGGAGAACCGAAACACGGAAATCGATCTCTTTTTTCTTCCCAAGTCTTAATTTGATACGTCCATCCTGCGGCAGTCGTCTCTCTGCGATATCAAGTTTTGACATAATCTTGAGCCTTGATGTTATTGGATTCTTAATTTTGAGCGGCAAATTCATAGCGTTGAAGAGAACCCCGTCAACACGGTATCTCACTCTCAGCGATCTCTCGTATGGCTCTATATGGATGTCGCTGGCACCGCCTTTTATTGCATTGATGAGAATACCGTTCACCAACTTTACAATGGGTTCCTCGATTTCAGCCGTTGATGCGTCATCTTTTTCCGTGTATGCCTCGATACTATCAAGAGCATCGCCGACAACCTTATCAAATTCATCAACATCAACCATCATTCCTTCGTCAGGTACACCACCGTCTCCGTCTTTCAAGTCATCTTCTGTCAGGGTATAATCCTGTGCCTGAAGGGTAGTTGATGTCGACTTTTTCGTCGCTATCAGGGCGTCACCCCCGTTCCGGTAATGAGTCGATATGGCATTGATAATCGAGCTCTCACCCGAAACAACAACCTCAACATTATACCCCGTCATGAACTTTACATCGTCTATCACGAATACATTCGATGGATCTGCCATCGCAATCGTTAAGGTTGCTCCGACCCTCGCAACAGGTATAATGAAATATTTCCGCGCTACTTCTCCAGGAATGAGCTTCAATACCGATGGGTCAATCCGGTAATCAGACAGGTTTATCGCCGGGACTCCCCATTGCTTGCTTAAAAAAGCTACCAGTTTCTCCTCGGTTATATATCCCAGCTTGACAAGGTTTGTGCCCAGTCTCCCCCCTTCCTTCCGCTGATGACTCACCGCCTCTTTCAGCTGGTCCTCTGTTATCAAACTCGATGTTATCAGTAATTGTCCTAACTTCGCCGCCATGCTATAAATCCGATTCCAGATAACCGAAAATCATGGATAATTTGTTAGAATGTAGACTAACGTTATAGCCTTCTCTAATCACCAAAAGTCACCCTCAGAATCTCTTCGACAGACGTAATCCCCTTTTTTATTTTTGCAAGGCCGCTCATCCGTAACGTATGCATCCCCAGTCTGACAGCCGTTTTTTTGAGTTCATCGGCCGAAGCACCCTCAAGAATCATCTCCCTGAGATCATCATGCAGAGGCATAACTTCATAAAGCGCTAACCTTCCCTTGTAACCTGAGTTATTACACTCAGGGCACCCCCTCCCCCTATAACACGTTACCGACTGTGCCTCCTGCTCAGAAAAGCCTATGTCCGTCAGAGCTGCAACAGACAATTTTTCCTCCTCCTTACAGGAAGGGCATAGCACCCGGACAAGCCTCTGCGTTGCTATGAGAATCAGCGAGGCTGCAACAAGGAACGGTTCTATTCCCATGTTCAGCAATCTGCTGACCGTGCTTGGAGCATCATTGGTATGGAGTGTACTCAGAACAAGATGTCCGGTCAAGGCTGCCTTCACTGCAATTTCGGCAGTTTCAAAATCCCGAATCTCGCCGACCATGATAATATCAGGGTCTTGTCTCAGGAAGGATCTGAGGGCTGAAGCAAACGTAAGTCCGATATCCTCTCTCACATGTACCTGATTTATCCCAAGGAAGTTGTATTCAACAGGATCTTCAGCAGTCGATATATTAACTCCTATTTTATTCAGGTAATTCAGAGCAGAATACAGTGTTGTTGTTTTACCACTTCCCGTAGGTCCGGTAACGAGGATCATCCCGTACGGTTTGTCCAATGCCAGCATAAAATCTCTCAGACTCTCTTCTTCGAATCCCAGTTTGGTCAGGTCAACCTGAAGGTTTGACTTATCCAGAAGCCTGAGAACCGTTCTTTCACCAAAAAGACACGGAACTGTCGAAACTCGAAAATCAATCTCCCTCTTCTTTCCGAGTTTCAGTTTAATCCTTCCATCCTGCGGGAGTCTCCGTTCTGCAATGTCGAGACTTGCCATAATCTTGACCCTTGAAGTTACCGCATTTTTTATCTTTACCGGAAGGTTCATAACCGTATACATCACACCATCCACTCTCTGCCTTACCCTCAGTGAGTTCTCATATGGCTCTATATGAATATCGCTTGCTCTCTCCTTGATTGCATTGATGAGAATACCGTTCACCAACTTTACAATAGGCCGTTCTACTTCATTGACAATTTCATCTTCTTTTTCATCGACGATCTCAACATCACTTAATGCCTCGCCGACAACCTTATCAAATTCATCAACATCAACCATCATTCCTTCGTCGGCTG
>Ga0316619_10000207_pt1 | contig 11365 bp, 8 predicted proteins | sample OWC_Aug_M1_C1_D4_FD_207659 | JGI IMG/M metagenome (GOLD analysis project Ga0316619, IMG submission 207659) | Wetland soil microbial communities from Old Woman Creek delta, Ohio, United States - OWC_Aug_M1_C1_D4_B | ecosystem: Environmental > Terrestrial > Soil > Wetlands | place: USA: Ohio...
GTGCCCGATCCCAGGCTCGATCACCGCACGTCGTTTCATCCATCGCCACAAGCTCTTGGCGTTCCGCCCGCGGTGGCGCTTGTCGACATGGACCTCAACCGCTCCGGAATATCAATGCCCGCGGTAGCCCATGTCCACAAAGGCATGATCGGGATCACCGGTAAACCGTTTTACCTGCTCCAGAGCATCCTCTTTAAGGCCCAACAATCGCCCACCGGAACACGGAAGAACTGGGTCTATACTCACAAGGTGTCATCAGACAACCCAGACTGTAAAATTTTTCCCTCCATAAACAACCTCATGACCGACCCGGCCCATAAAAAAAGCCTCAACTTTTGAAAGGCCCCTTCGCCCGACAACAATTGTGCCGTAACCCCCGTCTTCTGCTTCCTTGACAATGGCATCGGATCGGCTGTGTACACCGGGAAGTATTTTTTCAGATATTTTTTCAGATTCAAATCCGGATGCCATCAGCCTGTCTTTTACATCCTGAAACAGTCGCGCCACTTTTAATTTGAAAGCTTCAAGGCAGGTATCAGACATGTCAACTTCAGGAGGCTCCTGCTTATTAATTTCAGAAAGATCGAAATTGATGGCCCCCAAGCCTGGAATCGCATGAAATACACAGGCCTCATACCCATGGCCACCTAACAATGAGGCGACGAATTCAATCGCTTTCATTGAAGCAGGTGAAGCATCCACGGCCAATAAAATTTTCTTGACGGGAGGAGCCTGCCCCACGATTATAATTGGGATAAATGTTAAAGATTGTAACAGCTTGACAGCAACGCTGCCAAGTATGATATTTTTCAGCACACCCATCCCACGCCTTCTCAGGACGACTGCACTGTAACCCTTTCTCGCTTCATCTATTATGTCCCGGGCGACCCCTTTTTCTAAGGAATGAAATTTGACTTCAATTGACTGTTCCGAAAATCCGCCTGTGATCAAAATCTTTTTCGCCTGTTCCAGAAAAACCCGGATTTTTCTTTTTTCCTCCATTTTCCGATTTTTCAATTGATGTACGGCGCTTACACAAGTTGGTTCCTTCTCCAATTCCAGATATTCTTCCGGCATGCCACTGAAGACATGAAACAGCACAATCCGCGTATTCTCATCAACGGGCATAAAATATTTTACATAGTTAACCGTTTGTGTGGTTCGTTCGGAACCATCAACCAAGACAAGTATTTTTTTTTGAATTGTCATACTCCCTCCGACAAGCCTAGAGCGGCAAACCGCTGTCTATGCACCATGTCGTCACAGCGATTTTAAACTGAAATAAAAAAAGCGCATCCTGATAGAAACTATCCACCGCCCCCTCCCAATACCGCGTAAAGCCGCGCCTGATTGGAAAGCTTTATCAGACGGAGTGCTACAAGCCCTTGCTGCGCCGCATAGAGAGATCGTTGCGCATCGAGGACGCCCAGGTAATTGTCGATTCCTTTAACATAACGTGCATTGGAGAGGCTGTAGCTTTTTGCAGAGGCAGCTACCAGGGATTGCTGGGCCGCAACCTGCTGATCGACCGTGCCTTGCACGGCAAGCGCATCGGCCACTTCTCTGAAGGCGGTCTGAATCGCCTTCTCGTATTGGACGATGGCGATTTCCTTTTCTGTTCTACTGGCATCTAAGGCCGACCACAGCCGGGCATCAAAAATAGGCATAAGGATCTGCGGCGCGAAACTCCAGGTTCCCGAGCCGGATTTGAACAGACCGGACAGTTCACCACTCACGGTTCCAGCAGATGTGGTCAGCGCAATCCGGGGAAAGAGAGCCGCCCGCGCTGCACCGATATTGGCGTTGGCGGCCTTGAGAAGATTCTCCGCCGCCAAGACATCCGGCCGCTGCAGGAGCACATCGGAGGAGGTGCCGGCAGCGACCTCTTTAGGGGGCGCAACGCCGGATAGGTCGGCTGGCAAGAGTTCGATAGCCTCCGAGGATGTGTAGGCGACCAAGAGGTTCAATGCGTTCTCATCCTGCGCCACCCGTTGGGTGAAGCGGGCAATGTCTCCTTTGGCGGTATCCACCGGCGTTTGTGCGCGTTCTAAATCCAATTCAGAGGCAAGTCCCACTTCATAACGGCGTTTGACCAAATCGTAGGCCGTTTTCTGCGTTTCAAGGGTTGTCTCCGCCAGCTTGAGGTTTTCTCGATCCGCTGCAAGGCTCAGATAGGCAGTGGCAACCTCCGATACCAGGAGGATCTGTGTGCTGCGGCGGGCCTGCTCCGTAGCCAGGAACTCTTCCAACGCCCTCTCCGATAGACTCCGGAGACGGCCGAAAAAATCAATCTCCCAGGAGATGACACTCAGCGTGGCACCATATCGTGTCACGGTCATCGGGTCCCCGTTGTTTGTAAACTCGCCGGCCACACGCTCTTTGCTCCCACTGCCGGTCGCATTGAGCGCAGGGAAAAGCTCTGCCCGCTGGATACCGTAGATCGCGCGCGCCCTTTCCACATTCAAAGCAGCCAACCTTAAGTCGCGGTTGTTGTTCAGGGCTGTCTCGATAATTTTTTGAAGGCGCTCATCGGCAAAGAATTCCCGCCATTGCAGGTCAGCAGCAAGCGAGGTGCCCTGCGTGGATGGGGTCTCTTTGTATGCCGGGCCACTGGGCCAGTCGGCGGGAACCGGTGCCTCAGGACGCGTGTATTCCGGTATCATCGTACACCCGGCGAACAAAACTGCGGCGAACACCAGCACCAGAAGCAAAGGGCTCTTCCCATCCATATCAGTGCGCCTCCGAAGGGCTCTCGACATTCAAGCTTGGTTTTGCCAATTGAGCGGATTTTTTCATTCCGAACAACTGGACCACCACCACATAGAAAAGGGGGATGAAGGGAGTTGCCAGGAAAGTCGCGGCAACCATCCCGCCCAGGACGCCGGTTCCGATGGCGGTTTGCGCTCCAGCGCCGGCGCCGGTGGCTATCGCCAGGGGAAGGACGCCGAAGCCGAAAGCCAATGAGGTCATGACGATCGGGCGAACCCTCAATTTGGCCCCTTCCAGCGTTGCTTCAATCAACCCCGCTCCCTCCTTTACCCTGGCCATGGCGAATTGAACGATCAGAATGGCGTTCTTGGTTGTCAGCCCCAAAACCGTGAGGAGTCCGATTTGAAAGTAGACATCGTTGGGAAATCCCCGAAGCGATGAGGCCACCACACCCCCGATGACCCCCAACGGCAATGTCAGTATAATCGAAATAGGAACCGTCCAGCTCTCATAAAGGGCGGCCAAACAGAGAAAAATTACGATGATGGAAAAGGCATACAGGATAGGCCCTTGAGCCGTTGCCATCCGCTCCTGGTAGGACAGTCCGGTCCAGTCAAAACCGAGCCCCCTGGGCAGCTGCGAGGCGATCTCTTCCATGGCCTGCATCGCCTCCCCTGAGCTCTTCCCCGGCGGCGGGCCGCCCCAGATATTTAAGGACGGGAAGCTGTTGAAGCGTTCGAGTCGCGGTGATCCCTGGAACCAGTGTCCGGTTGCGAAGGAGGCAAAAGGGGTCATCATCCCGGAATCATTCCGAACGTAGAGCCGGTCCAGGTCTTTGGGAAGCATCCGGTATGGGGCGTCGGCCTGGATGTAAACTCGCTTGACCCGTCCGCCCTGGATGAAGTCGTTCACGTAGGAACCGCCGAACGCCGCCGAGATGGTTGTGTGGATGGAGTCGATGGGAACCCCGAGGGCGCCGGCTTTTTCCCAATCCACATCGATTCGGTATTGGGACACATCTTCCAAGCCGTTGGGGCGCACACGGGTCAGCCTCGGGTCCTGGGCCGCTACGCCGAGCAACTGGTTGCGGGCCGCCATCAAAGCCTCGTGCCCCACTCCTCCCCGGTCCTGTAGCTGGAAGTCAAAGCCGCCCGACTGCCCGAGCTCCATGACGGCCGGAGGCGGGAAGGCGAACACGCGTGCATTGCGAATCTTCGAGAACTTTTCCATGGCGCGCTTCAGCAAACTGTCTACTTTCAGATCCGCTCGGCTGCGCAGGTCCCAGTCCTTGAGCTTTACGAACGAGAGCCCCACGTTCTGCCCGGTTCCGGAAAAGCTCCTGCCGGCCAGCGTAAAACAAGTTGCCACCGCTTCCTTTTCATCTTCCAGAAAATGACTCCGGACTTGATCCATGACCTGCTCGGTCTGCTCCAGGGTCGAACCCGCAGGCAGCGTCACCTGGACGAACATGATGCCCTGATCCTCATTGGGAAGATAGGCGGTGGGCATTCGCTGGAAGAGAAACCCCAAGGCGGCTACCAACAGAAAGTAAATAAACAGGTAGCGAAGCTTCTTCGAAATGATACGGCCCGCCATGGCCACGTAACTGTTCCTGGCCCGTTGAAACATTCTGTCGAACCACCGAAAAAAAGGGCGAAACAACAAGAAGCCGGTGTCCGCCGCCTCGTGCCCCTTCGGCACCGGTTTGAGGAGCGCTGCGCACAGAACCGGGGTTAAAATCAACGCCACCACGACCGAGAGCAGCATGGCAGCGATGACGGTAACAGAAAACTGCCGGTAGATGACGCCGGTGGATCCGCCGAAGAATGCCATCGGGCCAAACACCGCCGAGAGCACCAGACCGATTCCGATCAATGCACTGGTGATTTCTCCCATGGACTTGCGGGTGGCCTCCTTGGGCGAGAGCCCCTCCTCGGACATGACCCGCTCCACGTTTTCCACCACCACGATGGCATCGTCCACCAGGAGCCCGATGGCCAGCACCATCGCGAACATGGTCAGCATATTGATGGAGAATCCGCATAATCCCAAGACAGCGAAGGTCCCCAGGATCACCACCGGCACCGCCAAGGTCGGGATCAGCGTCGCCCGTATGTTTCCCATGAAAAGATACATCACCAAAAAAACCAGCAGGATCGCCTCGAACAGCGTCTTGACTACTTCCTTAATGGCTTCCTTCACAAACGGCGTTGTGTCGTTGGGATAGATAACCTTCATGCCGGGTGGAAAGTACCTGGAGAGATCCTCCATTTTTGCCTTGATGGCATCGGCGGTAGCCAGGGCATTGGCGCCGGGGGCCTGCCGGACGGCAAGCGCGGCCGAAGGCTTGCCGTTGGTGAGCGTTTTGCTTCCGTAGCGCTCGGTGCCCAACTCGGTACGTCCCACGTCGCGCACTCGCACGATGGATCCGTCAGGGTTGGTACGCAGGGGGATTGCGGCGAACTCCTCTGGAGTTTTGAGAAGGTTTTGGACGATGATTGAGGCGTTCATCCGTTGGCCTTCCACCGCCGGCGCCCCGCCGAACTGGCCGGCGGAAATTTCCACGTTATAAGCCCGCAGCCTCCGGATGACATCTTCCACCGTCAGACGATAATCGGCCAGTTTGTCTGGATTCAGCCAGACCCGCATGGAATACTGTGATGAGAAGACTTCCACCTCACCCACCCCAGGCACCCGCGCCAACACTTGCTGAATGCTGGACTGCGCGTAGTCCGCCAGATCATAGTCATCCATGCTGCCATCTTCCGAGGTCAACCCCACAATGATCAGCCAGTTTCGGGTCGACTTGCTGACTTTGACACCCTGACTTTGGACCACATCGGGCAGGCTCGCCATGGCGAGTTGGAGTTTGTTCTGCACCTGAGCCCAGGCGAGATCCGGGTCAGTCCCGGGCGCAAAGGTGAGCTCAATCCTTCCGGCACCGGAGGCATCACTGTTGGCAGACATGTACAACAGCTTGTCAAATCCGGTCATCTTCTGCTCGATGATCTGGATAACGCTGTTTTCAACGGTTTCAGCAGATGCACCGGGATAAAAGGCGTCAATGGCGATAGAAGGAGGGGCAATGGGCGGATACTGGGATACAGGCAAATTGTAAATGGCTAGCCCGCCGGCCAACATCATGATGATGGCGATGACCCACGCAAACACCGGCCGGTCCAGAAAGAAATTCGATAGCATCACACGCCTCCGTTAGTTCGATTTTGCGGGCGGGCGGTTTGTATGCGATGCTTCCGCGCCGGCCTTGCGGCTATCCAAGGAAACAACCTTCACGACGGCGCCCGGCCGCACGTTCAGCATGCCCTCGACAATCACCCGCTCTCCGGCAGAGAGGCCGGAAGAGATGAGCCACTTTTCACCAATGGCACGATTTAGCTTCAACATCCGCTGCTGAACCGTGCCGGACTCATCCACGACCAGCGCAATAGGGTCCCCCTTTGGCGTCCGACTCACCCCTTGCTGAGGGGCAAGAATGGCTTGCTCAGCTACGCCCTCCTGTACGACGGCTCGCACGAACATCCCGGGGAGAAGCAGATTTTCAGGATTCGGGACCACGATACGCAGAGTGTAAGACCCGGTCGTCGGGTCCACCGTCACATCGCGGAATTGCAGCTTGCCTTCCAGGGGATAGGGCGTTCCGTCCTCCAGGACCAGCCGGACTTTTCGCCCATTGCCTTCATCAGTGCTGAGCTGGCCGGTTTCAAAATTTCGTTTCAAGCGGAGTAGCTCGGCAGACGACTGGGTCACATCCACGTAGATAGGGTCGAGCTGTTGAATGGTTGCAAGGGACATGGGCTGGTACGCCGTCACCAACGCACCGTCTGTCACACTGGACCTGCCGACCCGCCCGGAAATGGGTGCGGTGACGCGAGTGTAATCCAAATTGATGCGCGCGGCTTCAACCGCCGCCTTCCAAAATTCAATATCGGCATGGACCTGTTCCTTAGAAGCCGCAGCATCGTCATAGTCCTGTTGACTGACTGCTCTATCCACCAGCAATTCCTTGTATCGCTCTACCCTGAGTTTAATAGACGGCAGATTGGCCTGCGACTTGCCGAGGGAGGCTTTGGCGGAATCATACGCTACCTGAAACGGCGCAGGATCGATTTGGTAAAGCAGTTGACCGGCTTTGACATCAGAGCCCTCCTGGAAAAGCCGTTTCTGTATAATTCCATTGACCTGCGGGCGAATTTCGGCAATGCGGTAGGCTGAGGTACGGCCAGGCAGTTCGGTCGTGAGCTCAATCCGCTGGGGTTGAATGACGACAATGGCCACTTCCGGGACCTTAGGCGCTTGCTGCGCTTCTATTTTGCGGTCACAGCCAATCAGCCATAGCCCGTTGAGCAAAACCGCGCCCAACGCAATGTATCGGAAAAGCCCATAACCGATATCATTTTTTCGCATCGAAATATTCTCCTCGTAGAGATGTCTGTGAAGGATTGAGGCTTGTTGTATTCTGGGGAATCTCAGGGGTTGACCAATCCCTTGAACAGGATGTTCAAAATGGTGTCTGGCTCCTCCGGATACGGATGTCCTTGCGGGTCTTCGAGCCAGTGAAACAGAAATGCGGTGGCCATGCTGTCGAGGGCGATGGCCAGATGAAAAGGGGCGGCGACCCGTCGAAAGCGCTTTCGATTCATGCCTTGTTCGAAGATTGAGGCGAGTGATACCAAAATGCTCCTGCGACGTTCGCGGATTTCTCGTTCAAGGCCAGCCATTGCATTGAAGCTTGCTCCCCGGGTCTCCGCGAAATAAAGCCGAATCGCTGCGACGTTGTTGCGAAAGAGTTCCGCCTTCACTCGAAGGTACTCACGCAGCTTTTCGATTTCCTGCGCGTCGCCCTCGATCACCTCGGTGAGCGCCCCGTGAAACCGGTCGCTGAGTTGCATGATGAGCGCCTTGTAGAGATCCTCCTTGTTTCGGAAGAACTTATAAAGCGTTCCGATGGCAAACTCTGCTTCCTTGGCTATCTCGTGCATGGAAACGCTATGGTATCCTTTCTCTGAAAAAAGACGCAAAGCGACATCGAGAACCTCTTGCCGCTGCCGTAGCTTTTCGCGCTCCCGCCGGGAGAACTTGCGAGTTTCCATCGGGCAATCCTCATGTGTGTCATATAATTTTATCATATGAATATAGCGTCATATTTTATATGATGAAGTCAATTTGTCAAGAGGTCTCAAGACAGGAAAACCGGAAAGTGTAACACAGGTGTCCTACGTCCACGAATGGATTTAATGTTGGGTTTCAAACGATAGGTACATGTTTCTGTTCAAAAACTGGGCGGCGGAATCCTGGAATTGAAAACGTCCCGATTGGTTGCTTGTCTGGCCTAAATCGAGCAGGAGGAAAGGTTACGCCTTCCTCCTACCACACACCCGTACTTACGGTTCCGTAGCGCACGAGTGTACCCATTGATTCCCCAACGGGTGCACAGCTTAAGGCCGCCGGGGTTTCAGATGCGGGCTGCGGATCCCCCACAGAAACAGCCGGATCCAATCGAACCCCAGCAGCAGCAACTGGACATCGTCTTTCTGGATCCTCGCCAGCAGCTGCGGTTTGACCTTGAAGCGCTTCAGAAAGCTGCTGCCGAAAACGAACTCCCGGAAGCGGTCGATGTTGTAAACCGCCATGAAGGCCATCTTCGCCCGCGCACCCATGGGGCCTTCCGCTCCCCAGGGGTCGTTTTGAAGGAGGCGCCGCAGCTCCGCCCAGTGAATGGTCATGCGATGATAGGTGTCGGTCTCCTGGTCCTGTATCCACTCGGGAATGGTCCACTGGTTTGTGTCGTATTGCCCTAAGCAGAAATCCGGCGGCCGGAAGAAGAAAACCGTCTCGTCTGCGTGGGTTGCGGCATGGTGCAGCAGCCCCTGCTCCAAGGGAAAGGTGCGGCAGGTGTCGGGTCGGTCGGAGTAGACCCGGCAGCCCTCGTCGGAGAGAAACGGGCAGGTGCGCTCGCTGTTTTCGGCCATGCGCAGCAGGACGTCCGGAAAGTGGCTGCCACGGCGCAGCACCACGTCCGCGTGGCGGTCGAGAAATTCATCCGCGGTCAGGTCCAGACGGACCCGCAGCCGGATCACGTCGTAGGGATAAAGCAAAAGCGTGAGGTTGCGGCAGCAGCGGTTGAAACAGGCGATCCCCGGTTGACAGCGGAATCCGAACGTCTGCCCCGCGCGCAGGCGCATGCCCGGCAGTCGGTCCAGGTCTTCGAGGTCGAGCTGTTTCACTCTCGCACCTCGTCGTCCAGCAGCATTTCGGCGATGGTCATTCGCATCTTCCGCCGCCAACCCGCGGCTTGCCGGCACTCCGCCTCGAGCCGCGCCAAGCTGGCGTATAGCGGGGTGCGGTCGAAGGCGTGATAGGCCGAGCGGCCGCAGCGCCGGTGGAACTCCCCGCAACCCGGGCCGAGCTGCGGCGGCTGCCCCGGCGGGTGAAGTTCGTGGGGGATCCCGTGCAGCCGGCAGATCATCGGCCGATGAGCATAGAGCCCGCAGCGGCCCGCGGAATTGAGGGGACACATGGGTTTCGAATCAGCACCGGTCGCCAGGTCCTGGGCATGTTGTTCGGCAACCGCCGCAGACCTCTCCCGGATTTCGGTCTGCCGATCGGCCGGCAGCTGGTGGAAGCCCTCCCGCAGGCCGAGATATTCTATCAGGGTGTGATGGTGAAACCGGGTGCAACAGCAGCTTTCTTCGCAGCCGTTGCAGACGAAGCCGTAGGCGGCGGCCGCCTGCCCATAGGCCGCGTCCATAGCGGTGTAGACCCGCTGCAGCCGCTCCAGGAAGGATGCGCGCAGAGCGAGATCCATCAGTTGACCTTCTGGGTGAACGGCGAGGGGAAAAAGAGATTGGCGTAAAGGTTCATGGCATAGCGGTCGGTCATGCTGGCGATGAAATCGCACACCAGGCGCTCGCGGGGCTGTCCGTTCCGGTTGCAGCCTCCCATCTGCAGATCCGCCAAGCCCTGGTGAAGCAGGGTCTCGTTTTCCAGGAAAAACACGTAGAGTTCGGAGAGGATCTTTTTGGACTTTTCAAAATCCTGCTGGACCCGGGGCGAACGGTAGACGTTTTCGTACATGAACTGCCGCAGCTCAAGCATGGCGGCGTGGACGTCGGCGCTCAGCATCAGGCGAAGCCCTCCGTCTTCAGGTTTCGAAGAGGAAATCAGGTCCTTGATCATGGTGGCCGCGCGCTCGGAGTGGGTCTCCCCCAGCCGGCGGGTGCAGAGCTCCGGCACCTGCTCGGGCCGGATGACCCCGCTGCGGACGGCATCGTCGAGATCGTGGTTCAGATAGGCCATGAAATCGGCGATGCGCACCACGCGGCCCTCGTAGGTGCAGGCCAGCTCTTCGGGATCATCGGGCAGAACCCGCCCGTACCCCTTGGAGTGCTTGAGGATCCCGTCCCGCACCTCGTGGGTGAGGTTCAGCCCGAGCCCTCCGTTTTCCAGCAGCTCAACCACCCGGATGCTCTGCTCGCTGTGGGAGAAATCCGGAGAGTAGATTTCCTTGAGCACCGTCTCGCCGCTGTGCCCGAAGGGCGTGTGCCCAAGATCGTGGCCCAGGGCGATGGCCTCAGTCAAATCCTCGTTGAGGTACAGCGCCCGCGAGATGGCTCTCGCGATCTGGGCCACCTCTAGAGTGTGGGTCATGCGCGTGCGGTAATCGTCGATCATGGGCGCCAGAAACACCTGCGTCTTGTGTTTGAGGCGCCGGAAGGCGTTGGAATAGACGATCCGGTCGCAGTCGATCTGAAACGCGGTTCGCACCTCGCACGGCTTTTCCGTGGCCGCCCGTCCCCTGGACTGCGAACTGGGGCAGGCAAACGGCGACATGAACGACCGTTCGCGCTTTTCGAATTCTTCCCGAATCGAGATGGCCATCTTTGGATCGCTTTCGTTCAATCAACATCAATGCGTTATCATTCAGCAATTTTAGACGTACGATTTCATTTTGTAAAGCCCCATATGATGGACCGGGGAGGACGCATCGCGCGGGCGGCCTTTCCGTCCGCCTCCATGATCGCGGCCAAACGCCCCCCGAGTGGGTGATCTTGCGTTGCCTGTTGCGCAGCCATGATGTAATATTGGGATCAAAAGAGGGAATCGGCATGGGCGGCCATCATTTGATTCTTGGAAAGCTTACGGATTTTCTGACCGGCGAGGTCCTTGACGACACCCTCGACGAGCGCTACCGGCAGAATATCGCCCGAATGCTTTTGGAGCGCAAGGGCTATGGGCGGCAGGATGTCGAGCCCCGCCGGGAGCTGCTCCTCCAGGCCGACAACCGCCGGGCGGTTATCCGGATCGACTTTGTGGTGAGGGTTGCCGGAAAAGCCGGCATGATCATCCGTTTCGGACCCGGCTCCATCGTCTCCCGCGAGCGCCCGGCATTGGCCGTATCCCGCCTCGTGGAAGCCTACCAGGTGCCGGTCGCGGTGGCCACCAACGGTGAAGACGCCGAAGTTCTGGACGGAGAATCCGGAAAGGTCGTCGGCCGCGGCCTGGAGGCGCTGCCGTCCAAAGCGGAACTGGAGGAGAGGGTCAGGCACTATCCATTCCCGGCCATTTCACCGGAACGCGCGCTTCTGGAATCGCGGGTCGCCTACTGCTATGAGGTCGATGACGCCTGCCCATGTGA
>Ga0316619_10000210_pt1 | contig 11326 bp, 9 predicted proteins | sample OWC_Aug_M1_C1_D4_FD_207659 | JGI IMG/M metagenome (GOLD analysis project Ga0316619, IMG submission 207659) | Wetland soil microbial communities from Old Woman Creek delta, Ohio, United States - OWC_Aug_M1_C1_D4_B | ecosystem: Environmental > Terrestrial > Soil > Wetlands | place: USA: Ohio...
CCGGCGGTTCATCAGAGAATTCCCGACCCTGCGGAAGCTCGCCGGCGCCGGGCTGGGGGACGTGCTCAAGCGGTGGGAAGGTCTGGGATACTATGCGCGCGCGCGCAACCTCCACCGGGCCGCCGGAATGTTGGCCGCAGGCAGCGGTGGCCGCGTCCCCGACCGCTGGGACGAATTCCGCGCGCTGCCGGGGGTCGGGGATTACATCGCCGCGGCCGTGTTGAGCATCGCCTTCGACCGCCCGCACGCCGTGGTGGACGGCAACGTCAAGCGTGTCCTCGCGCGCCTGTTGACGATGGCGGCTCCCGCCAATCAGGCGGCATCCCACAAGATCTTCCAGGCGGAGGCCGACCGCCTGCTGGACCGCCGCCGCCCCGGGGATTTCAACCAGGCCCTGATGGAGCTCGGGGCCCTGGTCTGCACCCCCGCCTCCCCGGGCTGCACCCTCTGCCCGCTTCTCCGATGCTGCGCCGCCCACCGCGGCGGGGCGGTCGCCAGCTACCCCCGCCGGGTCGCCTCCCGGCCGGTCCCCGAGGCGCAGATCGCCGTGGGCGTCGTGTTCAAGAACGGCCGCGTGCTGATCACGCGGCGCCCGGCGCAGGGGCTGCTGGGCGGCCTGTGGGAGTTCCCGGGCGGGAAGCTCCGGAAAGGGGAGACCCCGGCGGCGGCCTGTGTGCGGGAAATCAAGGAGGAAGTCAACCTCGATGTGACCATCGCGGAGCTCCTGGCGCAGGTCCGGCACGCGTACTCGCACCTCCGCATCCACCTGCACGTGTTCCGCTGCCGGTTCACGGCGGGCCGCGTGCGGCTGAACGGCCCGGCAGGCCATCGCTGGGTCCGCATCGCGGAAATCGACCGGTTTGCCTTCCCCAGGGCCAACCTCAAATTCATCCCGCTGTTGAAGCAGCGGGCCGCGGCAGGAAAAGCCGCCCGGGGAGGCGAGCGATCCGCATGACCGACGTGCTCCTCGTCCAGCCCCCGATCCGCGACTTCTACCTGACGGCCAAACGCACCATCCCCTACGGCCTGGCCAGCATCGCCGCCGCCTTGGCCGCCCGGGGCTTCGCGGTCGAGATCCTGGACGCGCTGGCCGCCTCCAAGAGCCGTCCGGCCGCGCTGCCCCCCGGGATGTCGGATCTGGAGGAGTTCTACGGCCGGCCCGACGTTTCGCCCTTCGCTCTTTTCCAAAGCTTCCGGCATTTCGGCTCGAGCTTCGACACCATCGGCCGCAAAGCCCGGGAGTCGGGCGCGTGGCTCGTGGGCGTCTCCTCGCTCTTCACGCCCTATGCGGAGGAGGCGCTCGCCGCGGCGGCCGCGATCAAAACCCAGCACCCGGGCTGCACGATCGTCATGGGCGGCCACCACCCGACGGCGATGCCGGAGCACGTTCTGGCGACGCCCTCGGTCGATTTCGTGCTGCGCGGGGAGGGTGAGACGTCGCTCCCGCTCTTGGCCGAGGGCCTCCGGGACCACCGCCCGCTGGAGGACATCCCCGGCATCGCGTTTCGGCGAACGGACGGGGGGCTGCATGTCAACCCGCCGGCCGCCATGGCCTCCCCCGACTGCTTTCCGCCGCCGGCCATCGAACTGCTGGACCGGCGTTACTACCGCCGCAACGGCCGGGGAAGCGCCGTGGTCGTCGCCAGCCGCGGCTGCCCCCTGCGCTGCTCCTACTGCAGTGTAGGCGGCGCCCCCTGGCTTCCCTACCGGCTGCGGCCGGTGCCCCAGGTGGTGGCCGAAATCGAAACGGCGGTGGTCCGCCACGGCGTCGGCTTCATCGATTTCGAGGACGAGAACCTCTCTCTGGACCGCGGCTGGTTCCTCAGGCTTCTGCGGGAGATTCGACAGCGCTTCGGCGAAAGGGCGCTCGAGCTGCGCGCCATGAACGGCCTCTTCCCCCCCACGCTGGACGAAACGGTCGTGGCCGCAATGGCCGGGGCCGGGTTCAAGGCGCTCAACCTCTCCCTGGGCTCGACCCATGCCGAGCAGCTCCGGCGGTTTCACCGCGCCGACGTGCGCGCGGCCTTCGACCGCGCGCTGGATCTCGCCGAAAGCCACCGCCTGACCGCGGTCGGGTACATCATCGTCGGCGCCCCCCACCAGTCGGCGGAAGCCTCCGTGGACGATTTGCTGTTTCTGGCTGAACGCCGGGTCCTGGCGGGAGTCTCCGTGTTCTACCCGGCGCCGGGCAGCCCCGATTACGAACTCTGCCGCCGGCTCGACCTGCTCCCCGGCTTTCTCGGCCGCCTGCGCGCGAGCGCCCTGCCCATCGAGCACACGACGCGGCGCATCGATTCGGCCACCCTGCTCAGGCTCGGCCGGGTCTTGAACTTCATGAAATACCTTCTCGACCGCGGCCTCCCGGTGCCGGCGCCCCGGCGCCCGGATGCCTCTGCCCTGGACCCCGGGGACCGCATCGACACCGGCCGCCGCCTGCTCTCGTGGTTCCTGGCGGACGGCCGCATCCGCGGGCTCACCCCGGGCGGGGTGGTGTATGATCATCACTCCGATCGGCGGCTGAGCGAGCGGTTTTTGAGCGGGCTTCGGAAAACCACCCTGAGAGGAACGGCGTAGGATGGGCAAAAAGGATTACGACCCGGCCATGCACACGGCCGAACACATTCTAAACCAGACCATGGACCGCATGTTCGCGTGCGGCCGTTCGTTCAACGCCCACATCGAAAAAAAGAAGTCCAAATGCGACTACCGATTCCCCCGGCCGCTCGCGGCCGAGGAAATTTCGGCGGTCGAGGCGGCGGTCAACCGTGTCATCGACCAGAACCTGCCGGTGACCGAGCGCATGGTGACGAGGTCCGAAGCGGAGGCCCGATACTTCACCGGGAAGCTGCCGGCCGAGGCTGGTGATTCGATCCGCATCGTTTCGGTCGGCGACTACGACCACTGCCCCTGCATCGGGAGGCATGTCGGCTCGACTTCGGAGATCCCGGGCTTCCGGCTCCTGTCGGCGAGCCATGAAAACGGGGTGCTGCGGATCCGTTTCACGTTGAAAGCGGAGCGTACACGGTAGTACGCGAGCATTTCAAGGTGCGGAACAACGCGGCTGTCGGGTGTCAGGTGGGGCTTGGAAACCCACTTTCAAAACAGCTGCAGGCGCTCACGATAGGTCCGTATCACAGTGAGCGGGTCGTCGGTGATCACGAGGCTGTCGGCCACCCAGGCGGGGGCCCTTCCCTGCCGCACCATCTCGAGAATCTGCGCCTGGATCCCCGACCAGAACGCCCCGCTGCGCTCGGTGTCGAAAAGAATCACGGGCACCGGCTCCAGGATGCTGAGCTTCATGTTGCACAGGGTGATGCCCAGCTCCTCCAGCGACCCCAGCCCGCCGACGTTGAATATCGGAAACGATGCGATCTCGAACCACTTCTGACGGCTGTGGCGGCAGGTGGACTGGAACACCTGGCAGAAGTCGACATCGGTCGTCATGGACTGGTCGGTGATGTCCAGGAAGTTCGCGCCGGACAGAATCCCCCGCCGCCGCGCCAGGGTGTTGGCCTGCTCCATGACGCCGCTGCCGCCGCCGGTGACGATCCCGATGTTTTTCCCCCAGAAAGCGATCAGGGCGTCCAGGAGTTCCCCGAGGCGGGCCTCGCCCTTGCGGGACAGCCGCTGGTTCGACCCGTAGAAGGCGAACAGCATGGACTTGTGGAAGTCCGCCAGGCGTTCGGGCGCGACGAAATAGCCCATGCCGTCGCGCATGGTGTGCACCATCAGGCGGCGGTTCAGCCCGCACACCCAGTACACGTCCAGCCCGAAGGCATGGTATTCCTGCAGCCGGTTGTGGTCCATCTGCGACAGGAACGGGCCGTGTTCGCTGGACGGCTCCAGGAAATAGAGCGCGTCGACCTTCCCGTCGCAGGTCAGGTTGATCAGATCCCGGTGCTCGATGAGGTTGGGGAAATAACGGGCCAGCAGAGTGGCCGGGCCGTTGGGGAAGGCGTCCCGCAGCCGGTGGGTGGCATACACGTGCGCGCAGGTGCTCTGGGATGAAAAATCCCGGCGGGCCAGGGCGCACATCGCGTGGGTGATGTCGCAGGGCGCCGGCGGGCCGTTGAGAAAAACCTCGGCCCGGCTCGCCTCCCCGGAGCCGTTCGGCACCACGGCGATCGGGCGGTCGATGAAGTGGCAGTTGGAGCGCTTCAGTTTCCGGAACCGCTTTCCCATCCCCGCCAGCTTCCCGTAGGAGAGCCGCTGCTGAGGTTTCGGGCGATGGCCGTTCGCCGCGGCATCCCGCCGCGTAGCGCGGTAGATCTTGGCCGTGATCAGCGGGTTGACGATGGGGTGTTCGCTCTGGTTGATGATCTCCAGGTAGATGCGGATGCCGCGCGTCTTGATCGGGTCCAGCACGGTGGCCGCCAGGTTGCGGCCGAGGGAAAATCCGCTCTGCAGCACCACGAAGTGCTCGTTGAGATACATCGAACAGGTCGTGACCAGCCCTTCCCCGGGGGCGATGGCCACGGCCGGCACGGGGTGGCGGACCTGGTAGCGGTTGAGCACTTCCCGGCCGTCCTCCCGCAGCAGGATGCGCCCGAGGACATCCTTCGTGAGCGGCTGCTTGAGACGGCAGGCGATCTTGTGGGGCGCGATGACGACGCTGCCGTCGCTGGAGATGGCGGCCGAGGCCGGCAGCTTGAGTTCGGAGCGCTCGACCGCCTCGAGCACCTCTTCGGAGGAGAGCAGCGCCTCGGGGTCGCAGTAGACCAGCCGCCCCACCTGAAGCCCCGGGCTGAAAAAATCCTTCAGTTCATCCAGGCCGGGGTATCCGGGGATGACCGAGGACGCCTCCAGGGTCAGAACGGCCCGGCCGTTTACGGCGCGCGCCTCGGCGGCGGGGGCGCTTTCGATCTGGACTCCCAGCCGGGCGATGCGCGACCGTTCGCTGAACAGCAGGTGCTCGGGCTGCTCCTTCAGCAACCCGGCCAGCGGCCCGCGCAGGCCGAAAGCGGTTTCGAAAACGATTTTCCGGCGGCCGGTTTTGAGCACCCGGGTGATGACCCCGTCCTCCGATTGCAAAAGCCCTCGAAAGGCATGATGGTTTTTGGTGTGGTGGTTCATAAGATCCCCTGTCCCGGAAATGATATAAAGCGGATGACCCCGCCGGCGCCCTTGCCCGGATCAAATTGATATTGTAGCGCGGAAAGCCTGTCCAGGTCTCGAAATTTGTTTGGTCGCGGTTGGCGGGCCCCCGGAGGGTCGTCCTCAGGGGCGACCGGGCAATGGACCCGTCAAGCCGCCACCGCGGTGCGGGGCGATTCGGAGAGGCGGGAGTCCGGTTCCCTCGTCATGACGGCGGGCATCGGCGGTCCCATCACATGATGGGTTTTTCCGACAGGATGTTCTCAATCATTTGGATCAACGACCGGCTCGGCAGCTCTTCCTCTCTGAAGATGCTGAGCTTGACATCTTTCAGAATCGCGCTGTCGACCACCCACCCGAACCCCAGCTTGTCGAAAAAGATGATGGCTCCCTTTCCCATGCAGCAACCCCCTCCGTTGCGCGCGCTGCCGGCAGCGTCGCCATTCGGCCCCTGCCGTTCCGGGCATCCTATCCGTCCGGCCCGTTTTTCCCCTCAGGCGCTGTAGTATATATCGCCCGCGGCGCCGGAAGACTTTAGAAGTGGTTTTCCCCCACGGGGGTACTGTTCTGGCAACAAAAAACGTTCAAGGGAAAGAAAGCAAGGGTTCGGGGTTCAGGAAAGAATCAGTTGCCGGCGACTGATCGCCGCCGGCCAGATTTGTCCGTGCGGCAGGAAGCGGAGGACGAGAGCGCCAGTCTTCGCGCATTTTCTGAACCCTTGTATCCTGGGACCTTATCAGTGGACTTTTAGGTTTGACTCCGGGCACCCGGTTATTTAGAGTGGGAGGCACCGATGCCGATCATCAGTGAAAACAGCGGATGGAGCCATCCGCCCGCGCTGCGGCCGACCGGGCTTTTCGTCACCGACCTGGACGGCACGCTGCTGCGCTCCGACCGCACCTTCGCCGCGGACGACCTGTCGGCGCTGCGACGGCTGGGCGAATGCGGGGTCGTGCGCGTGCTCGCGACCGGCCGCTCGCTCTTCTCGTTCGAGAAGGTCCGGACCCCCGACCTGCCGCTCGACTACCTGGTCTTCTCGACCGGCGCGGGCCTGGCGGAGCTCCCCTCAGGCCGCATCGTCCGCGCGCAGTCGCTCGACCCGGCCGAAGTGCGCCGCGCCTGCGAGGTGCTGCGGGCGTTGGGACTCGACTTCATGGTGCAGCGCCCGATCCCGGAGACGCACGCGTTCGGCTTCCACGCGAGCGGGCGCCCCAACCCGGACTTCGACCGGCGCATCGCGCTCTACGCGCGCTTCGCCTCCCCGCTCGACGGCGACGCTGCCGGCTTCGGTCCGGCCACCCAGTTGGTCGCGATCTTGCCGCCGGAGGCACCCCCGGAGGCGCTGCCCGAGGTGCGCCGGCTGCTCCCGGAGCTGACCGTCATCCGCACCACCTCGCCGCTCGACCACCGCTCGACCTGGATCGAAATCTTCCCGGCAAGCGTCTCGAAAGGCCGCACGACCAACTGGCTTGCCGACCGGCTCGGCATCCCGCGGGCGCGCACGGCGTCGGTCGGAAACGACTACAACGACCTCGACCTGCTCGACTGGTCCGCAACCCGCTTCGTCACCGCCAACGCCCCGCCCGACCTGCGGCAGCGCTACCCGGCGGTCGCCTCGCACGACGAAGGCGGGGTGAGCCAGGCTGTCAGCCTTTGGATAAAAAAACTTGCCATCGAGCCTTAACCGCGGGCCTTGGGTCAATCGAGTCAACAATGCAGCAACCTTATTTCCGCAGTGCATCATCGCGGGTCATGGCTTGGGGCAGACTACGTCGCCTCTGTCTCTTTCGCGGCATTGGGTGGATCTGCCGATCATGGTGGTGCCGACGCCAGCAGGCGCGCGAGGCCGGGAAGCGAAATGGCCTCGATGTCGTTGCCCAGAGGGAACGACTCCTCACCCGGGTAGACCACGAAGCACCGCTCGGGCGAGAGGTCCCCGCAGGCGCTGTAGAAGCCTTTCTCCGGGCGGGGCGCCAGACTGCGTTTGACTTCGACCGCCCAGAGGCGGCCGCCCGGAAAGTGCAGCACCAGATCGATCTCAGCGCCTCCGCTGGTTCGGTAGAAGAATCCCTGCGTCCCCTCCGAGGCCGCTGCCAGAAGCTGCTCCACGACAAACCCCTCCCAGCTCGCGCCCACCACCGGGTGGGACACCAGCGACTCCTTGTCGCCTATGCCCAGCAGGGCGTGGACCAGGCCGCTGTCGCGTATGTAGACCTTCGGCGACTTGACCAGGCGCTTGCCGACGTTGGCGTGCCAGGAAGGGAGCCGGCGCACCAGAAGCAGGTCCACCAGCAGGTCGATGTAGCCGCCCGCGGTTTTGACATCCACCCCCAGGTTGCGGGATAGCTGCGCGACGTTGAGGACGCCACCTTGGTGGTGGGCCAGCATGGTCCAGAAACGGCGCAGGCGCTCGGCGGCGAGGCGCGGACCGAACTGCGGGATGTCGCGTTCCAGGTAAGCCCGGATGAAATCCTGCCGCCATCGCAGGCTGCGGGTGTTGCTGGGGGCCAGGAAGCTTTCGGGGAACCCGCCCCTCAGCCACAGCCTGTCCCGGTCCGCTGACGTCGCGCCGACTTCGAGGACGTCGAAGGGATTCAGCTCCATGTAACGGACGCGCCCGGCGAGGGTTTCTCCGGACTGAAGCAGCAGGTCGAGCGATGCGGAGCCGAGAAGCAGATAAAGCCCGCTACGCCGACCCGCGCGCCGCGCCCGGTCGATCAGCCCGCGCAAGACGGGAAATAACCCGGGCGCGCGGTGGATTTCATCCAGGACGACGAGCTGGTGCAGATGGTCGGCCAGGTACAGCTCCGGTTCGGCAAGCTTAGCTCGGTCCTGCTCCGACTCCAGATCCAGATACAGCGCATCGCGTCTTTCTGCCAGGGCCAGCGCGACGGTGGTCTTGCCCGCCTGGCGGGGTCCGAGCAGCACGACGGCGGGCACTTCGGCAAGGCACTGCTCGATTTCAGGAGAGATACGGCGTGGCTTCATGTTTGCAATTATGGACCAGGACTCCATGAATTGCAAGGATCACAGCTGGCTCCGGCCTCCCGGATTATTTTGTCGGTTTTGCGGCCAACCTATTAGCACATTGCGCATGGAGTTGACGGCGGCAGCGTTTTCAAAAGAGCTGGGCCCAGGCCAGTACGGGGTTGGCAAAGCGGTCGCCCCGAGGAGATACATGTGGTTAATCCTGAAAGAAATGCACCATTGCATGCCTGTCCCGTATATTCCCCATTTCTCAGGCACCCGGACGGTCGGTATCCGCTAATCACGCCTACGAAGAAAATTGTGCCCCGAGCTCTCATGACGTTGCGCCCCGAAAGATTACTGGATGACCTCGTCCGCCAGCATGAGAAGTGCCGGGGGAATGGTCAGCCCGATGGCCTCGGCAGTCTTGAGATTGATGATCAGGTTGAATTTGATTGGCTGCTCTACCGGAAGATTGCCTGGATTGGCCCCGTTCAGGATCTTGTCCACATAATAGCCGATGCGCCGGATGTAGGCAAGGCTATCCGTAGAATACGACATGAGCCCTCCGGCATCGACAAATCGTCTGTCTTGGTAGATAGATGGGAGCCGGTGCTGCGCAGCGAGCTCGGCAATCCGGCGTGGGTGATCCCCCGTGTTATACAAGGGCGTCGGCTCCACAAAAAGGGCTTCTTCGCCTGCCTTGGTCATCGCGGCAAAGGCTTCTGCGACCTCTTTACCTTCGGTGGCATAAACCTGCAGCTTTAGTCCGAGCGTTTGCGCTGCGGGATCCAAGTATCGGCTCTTCCAGCTGTCTCTGTCAGGGCCCGCAGGGGCGAGAATGCCCACGCGGGAGAGATTAGGGACGGCTTCCTTGAGCAACTGCAGACGCTTTCCCTCCATTTCAGCGAGCGTGTCTGCCACCCCTGTGACGTTTCCGCCTGGACGGGCAAGACTTTCAACAAGGCCACGTCCAACAGGATCAATGACGCCTGCCATCACAATGGGGATGATGCGGGTGGCCTGCTTGGTTGCTCGCACCTGTGTTGTGCCTATGACAACCATGAGGTCAGGCTTGAAACTCACGAGTTCAGCAGAGAGAGACAAGGCGCGATCATCTTGCCCCTCTGTCCACCGGCACTCCAAGACGAGGTTCCGACCTTGGACATACCCATGCTCGCGTAGACCTTCGAGAAACGCCCGCCAGTAGGGATTGCCCCCTTTTGGGCAATTCCGGGGGTCTCGTTCATAATCCCCAGGGGAGATTGCGAGATGCCCGATACGATAGACTTTCCCGGGCTGTTGCGCTTCGGACGCGTAGGGCTCCATCAGGATTGCGAGGGCAAGGAAGACACTTAATAGGATTTGTCTACCCTTCATAAACAACCTCGTACTTTAGCTCATGCACCATGGGCCACAACAAGTGTGGAAAAACCCAGGGATCTGAAAGAATTTTCTCCAACAGATTCTAAATTAGATTTGGGCGTCCTCCTTATCCCGCCATATCTCTAATACGGTTATATCATCGTTGGCAGGTGTATTTCCTTGCCATCGACGCACGAATTCCAAAAGACCCTTACCATAAGGAGGTCCTTTTGAATTGGTTAAGCAGTCGACCAAGCGACCATTGCCGAGGAGTTCCATATTCTCATTCCGCGCCTCGATAGCCCCATCTGAATAACAGAGCACCGACTCGCCTGCAGCGAGTAAGATTTCACTTTTTTTGTATCGGGCATCCGGCGTTGCGCCCAGAGATATTCCACTTGATGGACACATCTTGCGAATGCCACTTTCGCCTATCCACAACGGTGGCAAATGCCCTCCAACGATGATCTGCGCCCTTCCGGAATCAGGCCAATACCTTGCAAGAACGATCGTTATGAAAAACCCTTCTTCGGACATTAACCGATAGGTGCTGTTATTGATGCTTTCCATCAGCTTTTCAACTTCGCTCTCCAGTTGCGCTTCGCTGCGGATTTTGGTTGACAATGCCGCCATTATTAAAGCTGCCGGAACACCCTTGTCGGAAACATCAGCAACATAGGCCAACACGCTTCCATCTGAAAGGGGAATGACATCGTAAAAATCGCCCCCGACATATGCAGCCGGGACTGAGATTCCCCAGATATGGCTGCCGCCCTTCAGTTCCGGCATTTTGGGCCAAAACAAGGACTGGATCTTAGTTGCAGTCTCAAGTTGAAACTTCAGCTGCGCTGATTGCTCATGAACTTTGTCGTGCAATTCCTTGATCCGGAGCATCGATCGGACCCTGGAGACCAGTGCCGCATGGTCCACAGGTTTGGTCAAATATTCATCTCCACCCGCTTCAAGTCCGGCTACGATATCCTTTGATTCCGCTTTGGCGGTGACCATAATGATCGGCATAAAGGGCAGAGAGGGATCTGATTTGATGCGACGGCAGACGGCAATGCCGTCCATCTTCGGCATCATGATATCGAGCAGAATCAAATCCGGCAGATGGTCCCTGGCCATCCGGAGTCCCGCTTCGCCGTCCATGGCGGTAATGATGTTATACTTGTTGGCAGCCAGGCGCGTCTGGAAGATTTCCACATTCGTCGGGTTATCATCCACGATCAGGATGAGGGGTGGCGACTTCATGTTTGTCCCTGCTCCATCTTCATGGGAGATATTCTCGAATCTTCGATAGAATATCACGGGGACTGAAGGGCTTCGCTACGTAAGCGTCGCAACCCGCCTCAAACGCTTTTACGTCATCTCCGCTCAGCGCATAGGAGGTCACCACGATAATCGGAATCTTCCGGGATTCCGAATTCGCCTTTATCCGTCGCGTCGCCTCGTAGCCGTCGATGCCGGGCAACTGGATATCCATAAGGATCAAATCCGGGCGGAAGGTCTCAGCTGCGCTCACCCCATCGATCCCGTCTTCCGCCTCGATCACGTCGTATCCCTTACTCGTGAGGAGGTCCCGCAGAATGCGCCGATTGTCCTCATTGTCCTCGATCATCAGAATCCGCTTGCCCATGCCACCCCCTTGGTCGCTCCGTTCGAAATGGAATCGTAAATGAGAAAATGGACCCCTTCCCTGGGGTGGAGTCTACCCAGATGCGCCCACCGTGCATCTCGACAATGCGCTTAGAGATGGAGAGCCCCAAGCCTGTGCCTCCCTTCTTCCGTGTGCTGGTGCTGTCCACCTGGTGGAACTCTTCGAAGATTTTGGCCTGATCCGGCGGAGGGATGCCGGGCCCCGTGTCCGACACCACCACCAGAAAAGCGGTGTCGAAGG
>Ga0316619_10000214_pt1 | contig 11279 bp, 5 predicted proteins | sample OWC_Aug_M1_C1_D4_FD_207659 | JGI IMG/M metagenome (GOLD analysis project Ga0316619, IMG submission 207659) | Wetland soil microbial communities from Old Woman Creek delta, Ohio, United States - OWC_Aug_M1_C1_D4_B | ecosystem: Environmental > Terrestrial > Soil > Wetlands | place: USA: Ohio...
CACGCTAAATGTGCATAATTATGCAAGCCCTGTCAAGGGTGGGGGCCCGCCGCAGTGCACGGGATCCGCCGGTTGCCGTGACGTACAATTCCACGGCGTCCCCTGCACACGGAGGACATCGCTTCATGACGGACCCCGGCAGTCGGTGGCACGCGCTCCCGGTCGAGGCGGCCCTGCGTCCGTTGAAGGCGACGCTGCAGGGACTGACGACCGCCGATGCCGCGACGCGGCTCCGCGCGGGGGGGGCGAACCGCATCGAGCGAGGCCCACGCCGGCCGTGGTACCGGGTGCTGCTGCGCCAGGTGACGGACCCGCTCATCTACGTCCTGCTTGCGGCGGCCCTGATCGCCGTCTCGATGGGCAAGGTCGCGGATGGTCTCGTGGTCCTCGCAGTCGTCGTGCTCAACACGGCCATCGGGTTCGTCCAGGAGATGCGCGCGACGCAGGCCATCGAGGCGTTGAGCCTCATGGTGCCGCAGAACGCCACGGTCGTGCGCGATGGCGACGCGCGTACCCTGCCGGCGCATGAGGTGGTGCCGGGGGACGTGCTGGTCCTGCAGCCCGGCGACCAGGTCGCGGCCGACGTGCGCCTGTTCGACGTCAGCGGCCTTCAGGTCGACGAGGCGGCGCTCACGGGCGAATCCGTCCCGACCGCCAAGCAGGACGAACCCGTCGAGGCGGATGCGGTGCTCGGCGATCGACGCTCGATGGCCTTCGGCGGCACACTGGTCACCGCCGGCACCGCGCAGGGCGTGGTCGTCGCGACGGGAGCGCGGAGCGAACTCGGGCAGATCTCCCGCCTGCTGAGCGAGACCGTCGAGCTGCAGACGCCGCTCACGCGTCGCATCGCGAAGCTCGCCAAGGCGATCACGGTAGCCACCGTGGTCGTGGCCGGCCTGATCTTCGTCGTCGGCGTGCTGCGCGCCAACCCGCTGCTCGACAGCGCGCTGGCCGCGATCACACTGGCCGTCGCCGCCATTCCGGAGGGCCTGCCGGCCGTGATCACCATTGCCTCCGCGTTCGGCGTCCAGCGCATGGCGCGACGCCGCGCGATCGTGCGGCACCTGCCGGCGGTTGAGACCCTCGGCAGCACCACCGCGATCTGCACCGACAAGACCGGGACGCTGACGCGCAACGAGATGACGGTCGAGGCCCTGTGGACGCGTGCCGGCGAGATCGAGGTGACGGGCATCGGTTACGCGCCGACGGGCGAGCTGCGCGCAGCCGGGCAGGTGGTCGACCGGCTGCCGGACGACGTGCGGCGGCTGCTCGTTGCCGGCGCCCTGTGCAACGACGCGGGGCTGGACTGCGACGACGGACGCTGGCGCGTGGTGGGCGATCCCACCGAAGGCGCACTGGTCGTCGTGGCACGCAAGGCCGCGCTGGACGACGTGGCGCTTCGGGCGGAGTTCCCCCGCAAGGACGAGATCCCGTTCAGCTCGGAGCGCCAGCTGATGGCGACCGTGCACGACACGTCCGAGGGCCGGCTGCTCGTGTGCCTCAAGGGCGCGCCGGAGGTCGTTGCTGATCTCTGCACCAGGTTCGCGGATGGGCAGCCGATTTCGACCGAAGCCGTTCACGCGGCTTCGCACGCGCTCGCCTCACGCGGCCTGCGGGTCCTGGCCATCGCCGCGGCGACCCCGGAGGCGGAGCGCGAGGACGTGGAGGGCGTCGTCCTGCGCGGCGACCTGCGATTCCTCGGGATCGTCGGCATGACGGATCCGCCGCGGCCGGATGCCATCGCGGCCGTGAAGGCATGTCAGCGTGCCGGCGTCGCCGTGAAGATGGTGACCGGCGACCACGCCGCGACCGCGCGGGCGATCGGCCTGGAGTTCGGCCTGCTCGATCCAGGCGGCGACAGCGCGGTCGTGACGGGTCGGCAGATCGAGTCGGCCACGGAAGCCGAGCTCATCGAGCTCGCGCGCTCGACGCACGTCTTCGCGCGGGTGGCGCCGGAACACAAGCTCAGGCTCGTGAAGGCGCTGCAGGCCGACGGGCAGGTCGTGGCCATGACCGGCGACGGCGTGAACGATGCCCCGGCGCTCAAGCGCGCGGAGATCGGGATCGCCATGGGGATCAACGGCACGGCGGTCGCCAAGGAAGCCGCGGACATGGTGCTCGCGGACGACAACTTCGCCTCCATCAGCGCGGCGGTCGAGGAGGGCCGGCGCGTCTACGACAATCTCGCCAAGTCGCTGGCGTTCGTGCTGCCCACCAGCCTCGGACAGGCCATGATCGTCCTGTTCACCGTGCTCTTCTTCCCGATCATCGACGGGCACCTGCTGATGCCGATCCAGCCGGTGCAGATCCTGTGGGTGAACCTGGTCGTCGCCGTGGCGCTGGCGCTGCCGCTGGCGTTCGAGGCGCAGGAGCCCGGCCTGATGGAGCGGCCGCCCCGGCCGCCGAACGAGCCGCTGCTGGGTCCGTTCCTGGTGCTGCGGACCTTCCTGGTCGCGACGCTGATGACGGCAGGCGCCGTGGGGATGTTCCTGTACGAGTACAACGCCGATCTGCGGGCCGGTGTCCCGGTCGAGCTGGCGACCGCCCAGGCGCAGACCGTGACGGTCACTACGATCATCCTGTTCCAGGCGCTGTACCTGCTGAACTGCCGGTCACACACGCAGAGCATCTGGCGCATCGGCCTGTTCAGTAACGGCTGGGTGTATGTGGGGATCGGAATCACCCTCGCCCTGCAGCTCGCCTTCGTTTACCTGGCGCCCATGAATCGACTGTTTCACACCGAACCGCTGGCTGCGACCGAATGGGCCCTGTGCTTCGCCGTCGCGCTGGTGGGATTCCTCGTCATCTCCCTTGAGAAGCGGATCTGGAACCTGAGCCGCGGGCAGGGCGCCGCGCAGGGCCAGCCCGCGACCTGACACCGCCACGAGGCCAGCCGCCGCTGAGTCGTCCGCCGTGACCGACACCCGCCTCGAATTCGCCCGCCGCCTGCACGCGCTCGCCCGCACCGGGCTGCATTTCTGCGGCAACGAGTACGACCGGCAGCGCTACGAGGAGATCGAGCGCATCGCCGCCGAGTTGCTCGCCGGCCATGAACCCGAGGATCGCGACGCGCTGCTCGCGCTGTGGCGCAGGGAGACGGGCTACGTGACGCCCAAGGTCGAGGTGCGCGGCGCAACGTTCCGCGACGGTCGAGTGCTGCTGGTACGCGAGACCGCCGACGGTCGCTGGACGCTGCCCGGCGGCTGGGCCGACGTGAACGAGTCCCCCTCGCAGGCCGTCGAGAAGGAGATCGAGCAGGAGTCGGGTTTCCGCGCCCGGGCCGTGAAGCTCGCCGCGCTCTACGACCGCAGCCGCCACGGTCACGGCGAAACCCTCTTTCACGGCTGGAAGGCCTTCTTCCTCTGCGAGATCACCGGCGGAGCGGCGCGCGGCAGCTACGAGACCGACGAGGTCGGTTTCTTCGCGCCGGACGACCTGCCGCCGATGTCGCTCGGGCGCAGCACGCCGCGGCAGGTGGCCCGCATGCTCGAGCACTGGCGCGACCGCGCGCTCCCCACTGACTTCGACTAGGCATAGCCCGCCGCGGCCCTGGCCGCTGCGCGCCTAGTAGCGCGAGGCTATCAGCTCGACGTCGGCGTTGGCCCAGGCGAGCGCCAGCTGTTGCCCGGTCTCCGCGGCCTCGCGGCTCTTCTTCTGCGCGCGCAGGCTGTCGGAGAGTCCCTGCAGCGACCAGCCGTTCGATGGGTTGCGGCGCAGTTCCTCGCGATAGACCGCCTCGGCCTCGGCCGGCTGGCTGGCCGCCAGCAGGACCACGCCAAGCGTCTGCCGGACCGGCGCGTGCCAGCCCGGCGGCTCGTCGTAGGGAATCTGGTCCTCGATCGCGACGGCTTCCCGAAGCGCCGCGATCGCGACGCCGTGGTCACCACCTGCGAGGGCGATTTCTGCGCTCACCGTGCGCTCGGCGATGTGCGCCGCGTGCGCCAGCGGATAGCGGTCCCACACCATCAAGGTCTCCATGATCGGGTCCGCGGCCAGATTTCGAAGGGCGTCGTAGTGCTTCGCGGCGTCATCGGCGCGTCCCTGCCGCAGCGCCGCCATGGCCTGGGCGTAATGCCAGATCGCGGTCACGTAGGGCAGGTCGGGCGCGGGATTGGCCTCGGCCGTGATCTCGTCCCAGCGGCCGAAGCGGACGCGGTCGAACCACGGCGTCATCCAGTAGTGCTGCAGCCCGGCGAAGCCCGGCTGGCGCATCAGCTCGGGCAGGTTGACGCGTGCCGCGGTCTGCAGCGCGGCTTCACGCGCGATGGCGCTCGCGCCTTCCATGCTGGCCGCAAACCACAGGAAGTGATGGTTGTGCGGCACGTATCCGAGCGGATAGAGACCCTGCGCATTGCCCCGGCAGGTCGCGAGGTAGGCGTCGTCGGCCGCGATTGCCTTCTGGTTGGCGATCACCGCGTCGTGCCAGCGGCCGACGCGCGCATAGATGTGCGCCGGCATGTGCACAAGGTGCCCGGAGCCCGGGATCAGCTCGCGCAGGTGATCGGCCGCCGCGACTCCGCGCTGCGGATCGGCGGACGCCTCGACCGCGTGCACGTACAGGTGCAGTGCGCCGGCGTGATCCGGGTTCCGGGCCATCACGGACTCGAGGATCGAGACGATCTCGGCCGTGTTTCCCTTGGGCTCGAGCTGCTCGTCGTAGTAGTCCCAGGGTTGCAGGTCCATCAAGGCCTCGGCGTGCAGGGTCGCGGCGTCGAGGTCATCCGGGCGCTCGGCGGCGAGCTGGCCCGCCGCCCGGGCGTAGGCCTCGTCGAGCGGGCGGCGGTCGTCCGGCGGGTTCTCGGCGTAACGAGCCTCAAGCGCCTGGATGAAAGCCTGTTCGCGTTCGCTCGCCCTCGGCGCCAGCTCCAGCGCGCGCTGCAGCCGCGTCCACGCCTTGGCGTTGTTCGTCGGCTCCATGCCGCCGTTGACGTGCGGCCCGAGCACCAGCGACGCGCCCCACCAGCACATCGCGCAGCCGGGATCGAGTTCCGTGGCCTTCATGAAGGAGCGCTCGGCGGCGTCGTGGTTGAATCCGTAGGTGAGCATGAGCCCCTGGTCGAACCAGCGTTGCACCTCCGGGTGCGCGCTCGTCACGGGGAACGTGTAGTCGCCGAGTCCCTCGAGCAGGGTTGCGCCGACCAGCGACGGCACTTCGGGAGCGGGCGGGGGACGCGGCGTGTCGGCGGTGCGTCGCCCGTAGAAGAGACCGGCGGCGACAGCGATGGCGGCTAGCCCAACGACAAGTGTCCGGTTCATGGAACCTCTCCTTGATCGTCTCAAAGCATCTACTTACGCTGATCCGGCGCAGATCGCAACGCGAATCACTCGCGGACGCGCCTGGGCGAGGGGCATCGCTTCGCAGCAGACGTCAGCGCTCGATGCGGTACTCCACGTCCGCACTCTGCTCGAGCCCTGCCTCGGCCTTGAGCGACCAGTTGCGGTTGATCGTGTAGCGCAGCTTGATGGTGTTGATCGCCTCGGCGATCGAGATGCCGTAGCTCACGAACAGGTTGGGCGACAGGTACTTGCCGAGCACCACCGCGGCGTCGTCGTCGCCGGTCTGCTCCACGGTGACCTCGTCGAGGCCGACGCGGCTGCCCAGACCGCCGAGCAGCAGGCCGCCGCCGCTGAACGCGAGGCTCTCGGCCGCGCGATCGACCGAGGCCGTCTCGCCCGACTGCAGCGTGTTGATGGAGCGGCCGGTGAGCAGGTACGAGAGCGCCTCGTTCTGCGACATCGCCGGCTGCGAGGTGAGTGTGATGAACGGGTCGGCGAGCGTGCCACGCACGTTGATCGCGACCGTGATGTCCTCGCGGCGGATCGCGCGCTCGGCGACGAGGTCGAGCGTCGGCTCGTTGAGCGGCGTCATCTCGAAACTCAGCACGCCGCGAACGATGCGCACGAACTGCCCGAACGCCTTGTACTCGCCCTCCTTGACGCGGATCGCGCCGTCGCCGCGCGCGACGTCGCCGGGCCGCGTGATCACGGTCACGCCGCCCTCGAGCGTCGCGCGCAGGCCGTAGCTGTTCACCCGGACGTTGTCGCCGAGCTCGACGCGGATGCGGCTTCGCAACCGCGCGAGCGTGGACGGCCCGAGGTCGGCGACCTCGAGCCCGACGATGCGCTCGTCCGACGAAGTCGTGACCCGGGTCGTGAGGTCCCTCGGCGTGATCCGGGCCATCGGGATCAGCACCTGGCCGGTCACGTCGAAGCCGTCGCGGCCGGCCGTGAAGGTGAGGTCGGGCGAGGCAACGATGCGGAAGTCGGGCGTGTCGGCCACCTGCAGGTTCTTACCCCACAGGCGCATCGCACCCGTCATGACGTTCTCGGGCCACGCGAAGCTGCCCCGCAGCTGCAGGTCGCCGCGCGCAGTCGAACCGCTGCCCTCGAATACGAGCTCGTCGCCGACGAAGCGGCCGTCGAGGGTCACCTTCGACAGCTGCAGGTTCGTGCGGTAGAGATCGAAGCGGCCGTCACGCACGTGGAACTCGCCGTCGAAACGCGGACTGCCGAGCGTGCCGGAGACCGACACCCGACCGTCGAGCTCGCCGCCCGAGCGGTCGATCTCCGGAACGAACAGGGGCATGGCGGTGATCGCCGAGGACTCACCGTGCACCTCGCCGCTCAGCGTCAGGTCGAGCAGGTCGCGCCCGGACTCGCGCAGCGCCTTCACCGTGCCGTTCAGGTGGGTGCTGTCCGCCACGTTTACAGCGAGCGTCGCCCGTATCTCCTCGGGCTCAGCGTACACGTCCAGCCGCGCGGCGCCGAGCGACACGCGGTCGGTGCGGAACTGGTTGCGGGGGATGTCGAGCGTCGGTTCGTCGAGCGCCAGCGACGTGCCGCCGGTCCACGGGCGGCCCGGATCCTGGGCGGCCCAGCCGCTCGCCTGCAGCCGGCCGTCGAAGTCGCGCCAGCCGAGCATCGAGTGCAGGATCCGCTGCAGCGGCCAGTCCTGGGCACTGTAGAGCACGCGCCATGACGCCGGATCGGCGCGCCATTCGCCCTCGAAGCACAGGCGAGCCTCGCCGCTCGCGATGCAGATCGGCGCGGTGCGCACGCCTGCGGGCCCCGCCTCGAGCGCGGCTGGTTGCAGCAGGTTCGCGCTGTCGTCCTCGAACACGAGGGAGGTCTCCCTAAGCGTGCCGTGCCAGCCGCGGTCCCCCTCCTCGTAGTCGCCGTCCGCTGCGAGCTTGGCCTTGAACCCGGGGATACCCCTCTCGGGGTCGCCAGGCGAGGCGAATCGCAGGTCGAGCGCGTGCTCCCGGGTCCGGCCGCGCGCCTGGAGGGTCGCGGAATCCAGCGCGAGCGCGCCGAGGTCGATTCCGGTCGCGCGCAGGTCCACGTTCGACTCGCGTCGGTCGCCGAGATCGAGGTCGACCACGGCCTCGACCGACTGCACGGTGATCCCGCCGTAACGCAGGCTGCGCAAGCGGGCCTCGCCGGTCGCTTCGGGGCGCGCCGGGCTGCCGCGTGCGTGCCCGGTGGTCAGGAGTTCGCCGTCGAGATCGGGGTGAAGCAGCGCGAGCGAGCGCAGGTCGGCGTCCCAGCGCAGGTCGATGCTCGTCCCCCAGCGGCCGTCGATGTTGACGTGCGACGGGCCGTTCGCAACGCGCACGCCTCGCAGATCGTAGTTGCCGCCGCGGTGCCGCACTTCGCCGCGGCCGGTGAGTGCGCGTCCCATCACGGTGCCCGAGAGCGATGCGAGCCGCAGGGTCCACGGTGCGTCGGGAGTGAAGCCGCTGCCCTCGACGGTGGCGGCGAACGTGACCCGCCCCGGCAGATCCGGCCGCAGGGCGGCGATGTCGAGTCGCTCGCCGTCGAGCCGGGCGCTCCAAGGACGTGCGCCGGTCCACGCGAGCCTGCCGGAGCCACGCAGCCTGCCACCCATCAGCAGGCCGTCGAAGCGCTCGAGCAGCACCTGCTCGCGGTCGATCGAGCCCGCGGCGGTGAAATCGGCATCGGGCAGGTCCGGCACCTGCGTGACCGCCCGCACGTCGAAGGAGTAGGGCAGAGAGCCCTGGAGCGCAAACGTTCCGAGCGGGCTCTGGATCGCGGCGTCGCCCTCGAGCGGCCAGCGCAGGTTGTTCCACTCGCCGGTCAGGTCGAGGACCGGGTCCGCCTCGCCGAAGCGGATGCTGCCGGCTACGAGCGCGGTCGCGCCGGTGCGTGGCAGCCACGCCTCGAACGAGGCGAGCTCCAAGGTCGAATCGTGCCACTGGCCTGCACCCTGCACGCGCAGCGGGCCTTCGCCAAGCGCCGTGGAAACGATCGTGCCGTCCAGGCCGAACGCATCACGGCGGGCGTCGAGAGCGATCGAGCCGCTCGCGATCGGCCACCTGCCGGGCGCGATCCAGGGCGAGCCGTCGAACTCGGTGATGCGCAACGTACCCACGGCGCGCGGCTCCTCGTCGAGCGTCAGCAGGTTGCCGATGAACGAGACATTCGCGGGCTCTGCGAGCGTGACCGTGGTGCCAAGCCGGCCGAGGTTGCCGCGCGCCGCGGCCGCGAAGCGATAGGTGCGCTCGTCGGGCAGGCGCCAGTGTCCGTTCAGGGCCGCCCGCAGGCCGAGCGGCTGCCACGCACGCAGCCTGAGGTTGCCCTCGACGTGGCCCGCGGGGTCGTCGGCCACGAGGTCCGTGAGGTCGATTCGCCAGCGCGTCATGGCGAGCGCGGCCTGCAGCGAGGCGACCTCGACGCGCTGCCCGTCGAGCAGGGTGAGGCCGATGTCGCCGAGCCGGATCCTGGGCGCCGACACCTCGAGGAATCGCGGCAGGAAATGGGGCGCGCTCGGCGGCCGCGGCTCGCGGCGCTTCAGCACGACCTCGATCCGCGCGGCCTCGAGCTGGTCGATCTGCACGATGCCGTGCAGGAGTCCGCGCATTCGCGCCTGCAGCCGCAGGTCGAAAGCCTCGATGCGCACCGCCTCGTGCTCGATGACCAGGCGCTCCACGCGCAGCGGTCCCGCCAGTGTTCCGCTGGCGCCCGTCGCCTCGATGCGGATGTTCTGGAGGCGCTGGAATTGTGCCAGCGCGAGCTCGAGTCCGGCCTGGCTGTTGAGCACGCGATACACGGCCACGACCGGCACGGCCACCAGCAGGACCAGCGCGGCGATGAGGACGATCCATCGCCAGCGCATCAGAGCACCTGTGTGATGTTGAGGTGCAGGCGCGGGCTCTTGCCGGATTCCGACAGCGCCTGGGCGACGTCCACGCCGATCAGCATCATCGGCAGCCGCCAGCGCAGGCCGACTCCCACCGAGTACTCGAGCGGCGTGTCCCAGTCGCTGAACGCATTGCCGGTGTCCACGAAGACCGCGCCACGCAGGTTGTACGGGAAGTCACGCTCGAGCTCGACGGAGGCGACGATCTTGTGCTCGCCGCCGACCGACTGGCGCGACACGGCGCCGGTGTCCGAGACGGTCTCCACCGTCGGGCTCAGCTCGTCGAGCGCGAAGCCGCGCACGCTGCGGTCGCCGCCGGCGAAGAACCGCTGCGAGGCCGGCAGCTCCGAGAAATCGTTGATCCAGCTGGTGCCGAACTCGCCGCGCAACCGTACGTACCACGGGCCCGAGACCGGCCAGACTCGCTCGGCGCGCGTGAAGAAGCGCAGGTAGGACGCGTCGGAGCCGAGCGTCTCGGGGCTGCCGGTCAGCTCGAAGTAGTAGGCCGCATCACGCACCCAGCCGGTGAGGAAGTTGGGCGGCATGCTCGCGTAGCTGATGCCCGGGATGAGCAGCAGGTCGTCGCGCGAGCTGCCGTCGGCGAAGCTGGTGCGTTCCTGGTTGAGCATCAGGAACAGCACGCGCTGCCACTGCCCCATCGCCTGCGTCAGGCCGACGGTGAGCTCGGTGCGCCGGCTGTCGAGGTCGCCGAGTTCCTCGTCGATGTGGGCGACGCTGAACTCGAGCTTCTCGAGCGCGGGGTCGCCGACCGGGATGATGTAGCGGGCGATGATCTCCGTGAGGACGGCGGATCCCGTCGCCTCGAAGCGCAGGCGGTGCCCGCGGTCGTTGACGCGGCGGTTGTCCCAGGCGAAGCGGCCGCGGATCTCGGTGTCCGTGCCGTAGCCCACGCTCACCGAGTAGCGGTGGCGCTTGATCGCATCCGCGCGGATGGTGATCGGGACGGTGAGGGTCTCGGGGTCGCGCTCCCCTGGCGTGACCGTCACGGTGGAGAAGTAATTGCTGTCCTGCAGGGCGAACTGGGTGTTGCGCATGCGCGTGGTGGAGAACACCTGCCCGGTCTCGAAGCGCACGAAGCGCTGCAGCAGTTCGTCGTCGATCACGTCCTGCTCGACCGACACCTCGCCGAAGCGATAGCGCCCGCCGGTCTCGAGCTCGAGGTAAGCCGCCGCCGCGCGCGCCGGCGGGTTCACGACCAGCTCGCGGCGGGTCAGCTCCGCGTCCAGGAAGCCGATATCGCGTGCGACGCGCAGCAGGTCGTTGCGCAGCCGGTCGTAGGTCGGGTGGTTGAGTTGGCTGCCGGGTTGCAGCGCGCTCGAGGCGGCGACGGCGCGCAGCGCGGGTTCGTCGGCGCCGGGGCCGGTGAGGCGGACGTCCACCGATTCCATGAGCACGGGCTTGCCCGGCTTGATCCGCAGGCGGACGATCCACCGCGTATCGTCGCGGCTGGTGCGGCTCCGGATGACCGGCTCGTAGTAGCCGAAGGGCCGCATCGCGTCGGCGGCTTCGTCCACGGCGCGGTCGGCGAGCCGCCGCACCTGGGCATCCGTGACCTCCTCGCGATCGAGGTAGCGCGTCAGCGTCAGGAAGGCGCGGATGTTGTCCGCGACCTCGCGCTCCACGCCGTCCACCTCGATGCGGATGCGCCCGGCGTCGGCAGCAACGGCCGAGCCGCACGGGACGATCACGAGGAGCGGGGCGAGGACGGCGGCAAGGACGGCCGCGAACCGGACGCCGCCGAGCCTTCCGTGCCGCGCGCCTTCCGTCATCGAGTTCCGCACTGGAACTCGAAGCGGCTCGAGCCGCTCTCGGCACCGCGGGCGTCGAAGCGCCGCTCGTGCGCGACCGTGCGCCCGCCGTGCTCGACCCGTACAAGCGTGGAGCAACGGGTGCCGTAGCGATCGTGCCGGACGAACGGCGCCGACAGAGCGCGTTCGAGTTCCGGAGGCAGACCCGTCGTCGCGGTCTCGATCGCGCCGGTCGATTCGCGGTCGGCGAGCAGGTCGAGCAGGTCGGCCGGCGCGGGATCCTCGTCCTCGAGCGCCGCCGTGAAGCGTGCCCGTGTGCGGGTGAGCTTCGGCCAGGGCTCGTCGAGACG
>Ga0316619_10000217_pt1 | contig 11260 bp, 15 predicted proteins | sample OWC_Aug_M1_C1_D4_FD_207659 | JGI IMG/M metagenome (GOLD analysis project Ga0316619, IMG submission 207659) | Wetland soil microbial communities from Old Woman Creek delta, Ohio, United States - OWC_Aug_M1_C1_D4_B | ecosystem: Environmental > Terrestrial > Soil > Wetlands | place: USA: Ohio...
TTTGAACCCCAGTTCGGTTCGGATTCGTCGGTCGTCCAGTTCCCACCGGTCGGCCAGGAAGGCCGCCCCGGTCCACTCCGCGCGGGGGACGACGCGGATCGGCGCGGTCGAGCCGGTGACATCGCGGATTAGACGGGCGATCTCCTTCCATGTCACGTAGCCGCTGGCCAGATTGAACACGCGGCCCACGCGGAGGTCGGTTCCCAGGAGGAGATCGATGGTGTGAATGAAGTCGTCCAGGCTCAGGAAACTGCCGCCGCAATCGGCCGGGACGGCCAACGGCTCCCCGGCCGCCGCCGCGCGCAGCAGTTCACGGAGGTGCCGGCCACCAATCTCCTGCCCAAAGGCCCACCAGAACCGGAGGATCGCGGCCGGCGGCCCGTCCGTCTGGGCGGCGAGGAGCGTGATCTTCTCGGCAAACTCCTTGGCGATCCCGTAGGCGGGTTTCCGCGCGGCCAGCACCAACAGCGGGTGGTCCTCGTCCACCGGCTGCCGGATCGGCTTGCCGTACACCACGGCGGTGCTGGTGTAGACGAAGCACCGGACCTGCTCGCGGCGGGCGGCCTCGAGCAGATGCAGGTGCCCACGGAGATCGTGCTCCACGAGGTACGCGGGATCGTCGGCGAACGACCACGCGAGGTGCACGATCGCGTCGACGCCACGAGTGGCCTCCGCCACGGCTGCCGGATCCTCCACCCCGCCCGGGACGCGCCGCAGCCGAGGGTGATCGCCCAGTGCCTTCACCTCACGGTCCAGCACGACCACCTCGTGCCCTCGCGTGAGGAGGGCCGGGACGAGTTCCCGTCCGATGCTTCCGTTCCCCCCAGTCACCAGGAGTCGCATACGGTCCTCCCGTTTCCGAATCTCCGGCCCGCCGTGAGCATCGCGTGCGTTGCCTGCCACACGTCTCGGAGCGCCCTCGCGGCGGGCCCGCCTCCGACCTCCACGACGCTCTTCCGTTGCTCCTGGGCCTGATTGAACACGGGGTCGTAGGGAATCCGCCCGACGAGCCGGATGCCGCGCGCCTGGCACCACCGCTCGGTGGCCGAGGCGATCTCCGGGTTCAGGTCGGCCCGGTTGAGGCAGACCGCCATGGGAATCCGGAAGTGCGCCGTGAGTCCGGCCAACCGCTCCAGATCGTGCTGCCCCGACAGGGTCGGCTCCGCCACGCCGAGGACCAGATCCGTCCCGGCGACCGAGGCGATGACAGGGCACCCGATGCCGGGCGAGCCGTCCACCACCAGCAGATCCAGGTCCCGCTCCTCCGCGACCGCGCGCGCGTGTTGCCGGACCAGCGTCACCAGCTTCCCGGAGTTTTCCCCGCCAGGGTCCAAGCGCGCGTGGACCAGCGGCCCATGGCGCGTCTCGGAGATGTACCACTCCCCGTCGCGCCCGATGCTGAACTCCACCGCCTGGGAGGGGCAGACATGGCCGCATACCCCACACCCGTCGCAGGCGAGGGGATCCACGCGATACGTCCTCCCAATAGCCTCGTTCCCCGGGCCGTCAAACGCTATGGCGCCGAACCGACAGAATTCGGCGCAGGCGCCACAGCCCGCGCACCGATCCGGAACGATGCGGGCCCGCCGCCTGCCCTGGAACTCCTGGACCTGCAGGGTTCGCGGCGTGAGGATCAGGTGGAGGTCCGCGGCATCCACATCGCAATCGGCCAAGACCTTCCGCTCGGCCAACGCGGCGAACGCCGCGACCAGGCTCGTCTTGCCTGTCCCGCCCTTGCCGCTGAGGACGACCAACTCCTTCACGAACGCACCACCGCGCGGAGCCCACCGAAGAGGTCGGACATCCAGCGCTCGAATCCCGGGAAGGTGCGTGCGGCCAGGTCGCCGCGGGAATAGATTTCGGCGATGCGGCGGTCCTCGGGAATCCGCAGCAGGATCGGAATGTTGGCCTGGGCGCAGTACCGCTCGACCCCATCGCCGCCCGGCCCGACACGATTGAGCGCAACCCCGTACGGCACGCCCACCTTGCGAATGGCGTCGACGGCCAGCGTGAGATCGTGAAGCCCGAAGACGGTCGGCTCCGCCACGATGACGACGAAATCGGCGCCCCGGACGGTTTCCATCATGGGGCATGCCGTGCCCGGCGGCGCGTCCAGGATGGCGATCCCCGCGCGGGGCATGTGCCGTTTCACGGCCCGGATGATCGGCGGCGACATCGGCTGGCCGATCTGGAGCCGGCCTTCCACGAACTGGATGGGTCCGGCGGCGCCTCGGGTGAGCTCCCCGATCGCTCGCGGGATCTCCCGGATGGCCTTTTCCGGGCACACCAAGGTGCAGCCGCCGCATCCGTGGCACAACTCGGGAAACGTCAAGACGGCGTTCCCCAGGCAGACGATCGCATGGGACGGGCAGAAGTCGCCGCAGCGGCCGCACCGCGTGCAGCGAACCTCATCTACCTCTGGAACCGGGATGGTGACCGCTTCGCGGCTCGTGATGAACGGCTTCAGGAAGATGTGGCCGTTGGGTGCCTCGACATCGCAGTCGAGGTAGGCCACCGCGTAATCCTGGTCCGCCAAGACGCTGGCCAGGTTCGTGGCCAGGATCGTTTTCCCGGTGCCGCCCTTGCCGCTAGCGAAGACGATCCGCATGGCCATTCCCTTTGATGATGCCGTGAGCGACGGGGGTGCGGCCGACACGATGCGGGAGGCACCCTCCGGTCACGCCTGCCGGGTCATGGCCGTTCCGCAGTCCGGACACATGACCTGGAGGCACGGGACCCGGCGCTCGTGCGGCACGGTCTTCCCGCACTTGGGGCACACGCAGTTCCCCCCGGGCCCCGCCGCGAATCCGCCCCCGCGGCCCTGGCCACGACCTTGTCCCATTCCGCGTCCCATTCCCCCGCCACCTCCGGATGAACCACCCCTCCCTCCGGATGAGCCGCCTCCGCCTCCGCGTGGCATGGTGCACTCCTTCTCCGATTCAGTTGTTGATCGGAATTCGTACGTTTCCCTCCGGGGACGGGGTCGCCCTCCCCGGAGGGGAAGCCCGCTACTCGGCCTTCGCCTCGCTCTCGAGCGTCTGAATCCTCTGCCGCAAAGCGTCCAGCGTTTGCTCCAGATACCCGGCCTGGGCCTTCAGCGCCGCCACTTCAGCCCCTGCGGGCATCGCCGGCGAACCAGGCGCCGCATAGGGGTAGAGCCCGGCGCCCCAAGCGGGAACGCCCATCCCGGCTCGCGCCCACCCCGGAAGCCCCGTGGCGTAGAACTGGTTCCGCCACCCCCGGCCGCCACCCCCGAAGCCGCGGCCCCCGTAGCCCCGTCCCGCCACCGGGTTCATGTACCCCGGCATGGTGTAGCCGGCACAAAAGCCGGCCCCTCGGCCCGTCATGGGGCCAAATCCCATGGGTCCCGTGCGATCTCCCCGTGGCATCGTATTTCCTCCTTCCGCCGACCGGTCTCCTCGATCACGGGAGACGGTCTCACCAGTGGGATTGAACATCGGCCCCCGCAGCCTCCTGCAGGCGACCAGCCTGGAACTGCAGCACGGCGTCCCGGACCGTGCCCTCCGTCACTCCGGTGTAGACCCGAACCCCGACGGCATTCAGCGCCCGGTAGGCGTTGGGGCCGCAGTGACCCGTGACCACTGCTTGAATTTTCTGGTCCGCCATCAGCCGAGCCGCCTGGATGCCCGCGCCGTGCCCGGCGAGGCTTGCCTCACGGTTGTCGAGCGCTCGCACGGCGCCCGTGTCCGTGTTCACGACGACGAACGCCGCCGCTCGTCCAAACCGCGGGTCGACGGCGGCCTCCAGATCCACACCCTTTGCCGTGATTGCGATGATCATACTCAGCTCTCCCTCTCGTTCGGTGTTGCGTCGGGGTATTAGGTCTGTCGGTGGTCCGGGGAACCAGCCGGGGCGAAGCGATGTCGCCACCGACCTCGACAGCCCGGCATCCTCCAGCGGGAGTCCGACAGGCGTTTGGTCAGGTACGCCCGCAAGACGCCCTCCACGGGACCCGACACCCACGGGATCACGACCACCCCCGCGGCAGACACAAACCCGGCCAGCACGCGCGAGATGGCACCGCAGATAAGCACGTTCACGTCCAGCTCCGTCAACCGCCGCGCCCGCTGTGTGGGGAATGAGTCGGCGCCCATCTCAACGATCCGCCGATCCCGTTCCGCCCCTTGCTCCACGTCCACGAGGAGCAGCCGACTCGCCGTGTCGAAGACGGGCGAGATCCGATCATTCCACACCGCGATGGCTATCCGCATCGTGCCCTCCACGTTCACGGCGGAGTGGAGCATCTCCCGTGCCAACGCATGCCGGTGGCGGCCGCCACCGTAATCGGCGATAAGGACTGGCGTTGTCGGCCCGTGCGTCCCAGAGGCGGCCACGCGCGCGTCGCCCGCGGTGCACGGCCGCAATCACCGGCGTGGATCGTGATTGCATCCGCGCTATGTGCGCTGGTATTGCGGAGCGCGTGGGGACCGACCTTGGGCATCAGGGAACCGGCCGCGCCGACCGATTGGTATCTGCATGGGTCGCAGATCCCGGGTCCTCAACTGCAGGCGAATCCCGGAACGGCGCAGCCGCAGGGCTCGCCCTTGGCGCACTCCATCCCGCAGGTGGGGACCAGCCTGCAGTCGGTGCCCGTCTTGGCGCACGCCGGGCACGTCAGGCCACCCCCCGCTTGCGCTTGTTCGCGCGTCATCTCAACGACCAACCCGCATTGCTGGCACTTGTACTTGTAGACCGTCATTACCCTTGCCGGGCGGCATGCGAATACTGTGCGATCCGAGCGTTGGGGCGTATCGAGCCGCCCATCAGCCATCATGGCTGGGTGGAACCGGGCACGCGACGGCGTCCCGACGTTCTAGCGCCGAGGCAACAGGAACGAAGATGTCAATGACTGAGCACCGCCCGGATCATCCACATCAGGGCCACGCTCGCGACGAATGCGCCTAGGTGGACAAGGTTCACCTTCATATCCCGATGCTTGTTGACCTCAGGTACGAGATCGGACGCGCCGATGTACAGAAAGTTGCCTGCGGCGAAAGGGACCAGGAAATCGACGTTGAGGGTGAACGAGGCGACGTACGCCACGATGCCGCCGAGCAGGAAGGTGAGCGCCGAGGCCGCGTTGCACACGAGGGCCCCACGTTTGCTCCAGCCGCCACTGATCAGCACCGCGAAGTCGCCTAACTCCTGGGGGATCTCGTGCGCCGCGGCCGCGAGCCAGGCGGTCACGCCCAGCCGGATATCGATGAGGAACGTCCCGGCGATGGCGAGCCCCCCGATGAAGTTGTGAAGGCCATCCCCGATGAGGATCAGGTAGGTCAAGGGCTGCTTGCACGGCGCGGCCGCACGGCGGCAATGGTGCCAGTGGAGCACCTGCTCCAGGCCAAGAAACACCGTGAAACCCATGAGCACCCAAAGGTAGAAGGTCTCGTCATTTCCATACTTGATCATCCCCGCGGGGATCATGTGGAAGAACGCGCCGCCAATGAGCGAGCCGGCGGCGAAGGCGACGAGCGGCAAGATGATCCGTTGGAGGGTCGACTCTTTGAGGAAGAGCGTGATGCTTCCGATCAGCGCAATGGCGCTCATCACGACACCGCTGGAGATGATCCATCCCAGCGTGCTCATCCGCCGAGGTTCCTATGCAGCGCGATGCGCGCGTTCAGGAGGGCTGAAGAATCCGCCCCCGGTCGGATGCCAGCGGCATCTGGCGGTTGGATGTCGCGTCTCGCCACGGGCATGACTGTTTCCTTCTCGGTCCGCCCCGGTACGTCCATCGTGAGTCGATCGGCGGGGCCGTCGGCTCTAGCGAGATCGTCGGCCCACGCGGCCTTAAGCCTGCGAGCCGCGAGTATGGCGGCGCGTTTGACGTCGTCGGGCAGGCCTCCCAGTGCATCGTGGATGCCCTGCTGGGAGTTTGCGGTCACTTGGCTTCCGTGCTTCCCCTTCCCCAGATACGTGGGCTTGCAGTCGCACGCATGCGATCAGCCGAATCCGCCGAAGCAGACCCGTCCTGCCTTCTTGCCCTGGGACCAGCAGCCACGACTCCATGTTATCGGCGCGGGTGCCGGTGATTCGGACGTGGCCATTGCACACGGGTCAAACCGACGTTCCTCGGGCACAGGGCGTGATCGGTCACCGCCGGTGACCAGGTGATGCGTTCGACCGCTTCCCTTCATGCCTCTCAAGCACGACCGCGAACCGTGGCGACCCCGGAAGACCGGTTGTGCGACGTCTCGTCCGCGGGCGCGTACAAGAGGACGCCGGCCTGTCGAAGAGATGCCACCGTCCCCGCCCGTGTTAATACATGCAGGCGCTTCGTGACTGCCGCAACATGCAGGCCGAGCTGGCTTGCTATGGCTCGTGCAGTCCGGCGGCGGCGGCGCAACAAAGCGAGGATGGCCGCATCGGTGACAATAGTGCCGGGTTGGGTCAGCACCTCGGTCATGGCTTAGCGCCGCGTAACTTGGTGGCCGCGCACTTGACACTCGTACTCGTGGGTCGGCACGGTTTCGTTCTCCCCTCCCTCATCATCGGCCAACTCTGATTCTCCTTATGATTGTCTCGCGTGGTCTGTCGCCGCAACTGCTCAGGGCGATCGCAGCAACGTCTCGATGGCCGTCCCCAGTTCGTCGTAGGGACAGGCCCCCACCTGCACGCCCCGGATCCGGCCGTCCGGGCCCAGGAGCACGAATGTCGGCACCCCTTCTAGTGCATACGCACGCGCCGTCTCGTCCTTGCCGAGCAGATAGCACCATGGGTGGCCCTGGACCTGCGCGAAGGCCTTGACCCGTGCGGCGTGCCGGTCAAAGGCCACGGTCAGGAAGACGACCCGGCTTCCGTAGACCTCGTGGAGCCGGGTGAGCACGGGGGCCATGTCCCGACAGTGCGGACAGCCCAAGGACATGAACTCCAGGACGACGGGCTTCGCGCCGAGGAACTCGTTGAGGGTCCGGGTCCGCCCATCCAGGTCGGGAAGGGAGAAGGGTGGAGCCATGGGGCGGCGCTCGTCGACGACTTGCCCAGCCCCCGCGCTGCCCGCCCAGATCACTGCGACCACGGCGAGGGGCAGCGCACACCCGCGAAGAAACCGCACCATAGGTCGGTTCCGGGGGACGGTCGCACCCGCTTCGAGGTCATGCATGATCCGTCCCCGCACGGATCGACGCAAACCGCCCGCACCGCCAGGCCCAGAGGGCTGCGAGGAATGTGCCCCCAATCAGCGCGAGCGCCGTCAAGCAATACGGGCAGACGGCCTGGATGATGAAGACCTCCACCCCCGTCATTGCCAGTTCGAAGCACAGCCCGACCGCGGCCACGAGCACGAGGGCCGCCTGCAGCTTGCAGGGTCCCCACTGGGGCATGAACAAGCAGATTGCGGCGAGGCCAAACAGCCCCGCGAACCCCGCGACGCCGATCAGCGCCACGGGCAGCCCGGCGATCTCGGCATAGGGACTTGCCAGGACTGCATCGCAGGAGATCGTGTCGGTGAGGGTGCACAGGCCGCGGTGTGGGTTCTTGGCAATGGCTGCGTGGAGCGTGACGAGGTAATAAGCGACGGCCATCCCTACGCCACTCAAGACCAATACCAACCACAGGGCCGTCCGGTTCGGAACATCAACGCAACGGGGACTTTCGAGACGTCGTGACATACACTTCCCTTCAGGTGGTCGGTGTGGCCTTCAGCCGGCGCCGTCTGGGTAAGAAATCGATGGGATTGTCGAACCCGATCAGCCAGGTTTCCCATCGCGCGCCACACCGCCGGCGCGGTCCAGCGAAGCAACACCGAAGCCCACCTGTTGTGATTGTCGCCGACAGGTGCCCGGTCCGCTCTGGCCTGTGACGGGTTGGGCTATCGCGTCCGGTCGCTCTCTAGCGTTCGGATGCGCCGTCGCACCGCCTCCAATTCCCGCTCCAGCGACCGGGCGCGATCGAGCAACGCGACCAGCTCCCCAGTAGGCTCACCGGCCCCGATGGCGGGCCGGTCTGGAGGCAGCTCGATGGCGGAGGGCACCTCGGGCGGCGGCAGCGTGCGACCAGCCGCGACACGGCGACTCAGCGCTTGGCCTCCCCAGGCCAACAGGCCCACAGCCAGGGTGCCGACAATCTGCGCCAAACCACTTGAGCGTCCGGTGCCCTTGCAGAACCCGCCGCCCCGGCCGGTCAGCGGCCCCCGTCCAAGCGGCCCCGTTCCGTCACGCCATGGCATGGCTTCCCCTCCTCTTCTTCGCCGAGCCAATGAAACCTCCCAGGTGACACTCTCTCTTTGCTCTGAGCATCACCCGTGCCAAAGCCGGCTGCGCCGGCAACCTGCGAGAAAGACGCGCGTTCCTGCGTTTCCATCACGCAGACGCTGCAGAGTTGCAATCGTGGAGCATGCCACCGGTTGCAGGATCGCGGCGGGGGAAGGGATGCCGCGGCAAATCCATCTCGGGGGACATGCCGGTTGATCTGTCCGATTATCCGCCCCACGGTGACTGTGCGCTGTGTCAGTCGGCCGCCTGCCGCCGCGGCTACTCGGCCATCGCCTCCTGGACGATTTCTGCGATGTCTTTCACGGCCAGGCGTTCCTCAAGCCCTTCCACCTTCGCTGCGTCCTCCAGCATCGTCATGCAGCTCGGGCAGGCGACCGCGACGAGCTCTGCGCCCGCCTCGCGCGCTTCCCGGATTCTGATCCGCCCGGGGCTCCGGTCCGTCCCGTCGAGCGCGCCCGCGTAGAAATTGCCCGCGCCGCCGCCGCAGCAAAAGGAATTCTCTCGGTTCCGTGGCATTTCCACCAACTCAAGGCCGGGGATGCGCTGCAGAACGGCCCGGGGCGCGTCGTATTCACCATTCTGTCTGCCGAGGAAGCACGGGTCGTGATACGTCACGCGGCGAGGGAACTTCCTGGAGAGGTCCAGCCGTCCTGCGGCGAGAAGGTCCCGAAGGACCTGGGTGTAGTGGTTCACCTCCACGCCAGCGCCAAAGCGTGGATACTCGTGCCGCATCACATGGTACGAATGTGGCGACAAGGTCACGATCCGTCGCACATGCAGTCGTTGAAAGGTCTGACTGTTTCCGGCGGCCAGGTACTCGAAGAGCCCCTCCTCCCCGAGCAAGCGGGCTTCGTTGCCGTCACAGCCCTCCTCGTTCCCGAGGATCCCGAAGGACACGCCGGCCGCCAGCAACACGTTCCCCACGGCCCTGGCGACCTGCATACCCCTCGGATCGTACGAGCCGACGCAACCGACGTAGTAGAGGAACTCGTCGGCCGGTTCGTAGTGCTTGATGGCGGTCCCGACGGCCCAATCGCCCCGCTGCTCCCGACGTGCCTTCCACGGGTTGCCGTAGGCATAGACGGTCTCGAGATACGTCTTGACGGCGGGGGAGATCAGACGGCGCTCGAGGCACTCGCGGCGGAGGGCCAGGAAGATCGCCAGAATATGATCGCGATACTCCACCGGGCACTGCTCCACACAGCCCCCGCACATGGTGCAGCGGTAGACGACCTCAGCGACCGGGGTGGCCCACGCGATCTCCCCGTCGAGCAGCTTCTGGGCGATGATCGCCCTGCCTCGAGAGTAATACGCGTCGAAGCCAAACCGCTCGCCGGCCGGACAGATGGCATGGTATGTGGTCCCAGATTGGCGGCAGTTGCCGCACAACCGGCAGAGACGCAGCAGCTCCCTGTAATCTTCCAGCGGCATGGCTCCTCTCCCGCCACGCTACAAGCCGAGTCTTCCCGGATTCATGATCCCGTTTGGGTCCAGTAACTGTTTGGCGCGCTTCAGCAACGCGACAAAGGCCGGGTCGGCTCGACGCCACATGGCCTCACAGGCGAAGTCGGGCGCCTTGTAGATCAAGCCCCCACAGTCCAGCAGCACCTCGACGAACTCCCGGTTCATCTTCCGGACCGCGTCCACATCCGCGCTGTCGGATCGGTGGTAGGGCACCAGGGCCCGCAGCATGCCCTGCACGGTGCCGCGGTAGATGCTCAACCGGATGTACGGCGTGAAGCGATATCGCTCGAAGACTTCGATCAGCCGTTTGACGCCTTGAGGCCACTTGATGACCGGGGTGATGCTGCCGATATAGTCCAGACCGCCGCCCCCCCGGTGATCGGAATACCGGAGGGAGTACTTGGTGGGCATTTCGGTCTTGGCCCGGTCCGTCACGTCGGTGCTGGCGATGGGGAGGCCGCCCTCTTTGGCCTCCTGGATAAGCGCCTCCAGGATGCGTTTCTTGACGGCGAGCTCTTCCTCGGAGAAGGCATACGTGGTAGCGGAGAAGAAGATCTCGGGGTCCTCCGCAGGTTTGGGGGGCAGCGGCCATTTCCGGCCTCTCCCAATCTGGACAGCCCCCCACGAATGGCCCGAGATGTCGTGGGCGACATCGGCGCGCTGCATCTTGATCAGGAACCGGGCGCAGCGCTCGGGGAGCGGATCGTCGTGGTTGCTGAAGAGCCCCCAGCCGACCATGGCCTTGAACGCCGGCCTTGGGTAGATGTTGACCCCCAGCTTGGTAACGATGCCCGTGGCTCCCTGCCAGCCGAGGAACAGCCCCATGAGATCGGGGAGCGGCGTTCTGTGGAACCAGTAGGGCGAGACGGCGCAGGCCCCCAGCCGGGCGACCTCCCCGCTCGGGAGGACGACCTCCATGCCGGTGATCTGCTCGGAGTTGATGCCGAACTTGGCGCCCAGGTGGCCATAGCCATGCAGGATGTAACCGGGCAGCAATCCCGCGGATCCCGGGGGACCCGCGGGCACCTGGACCCAGTGGCCGCGTTGCTTCAGTTCCGCGTCGATCTGCCCGATCGTCACGCCCGGCTCGACGACCGCGTACCCGACATCTTCATTAATCTCGATGATCCTGTTCATCAGGTGGAGGTCCAGGACGATCCCGCCCCTGACCGGGATGGTCAAGCCGCCCGTGCTCGACATGCCGACGGCGGGCACCACTGGGATCATCTCCGCGCTGGCGATTCGCAGGATCGCCTGAATCTGTTCGACCGTCGTTGCGATGACGACGTAGTCGGGCCTCGCCGGAGGATTGACGGTGGCGTCGCAGGCGTAGCACGCGAGGGTGTAAGGATCGGCGGACACCTTGTCGGGGCCGACGATCTCTTCCAGCAAACCCAGAATCCTATCCGGCATCGCCAATCTCCCCATGACGAAGACGACCGGGTGCGGCCTCCGATTTTGGAATGGGCGGCGTGGACGTTCCCGAGGACGCGCAGACGGCCGGACGACCAACCAGTCGTCTGGGCAAGCCTTTGACCCCAACTGTTTGCGCTAGAAGGCCT
>Ga0316619_10000218_pt1 | contig 11235 bp, 12 predicted proteins | sample OWC_Aug_M1_C1_D4_FD_207659 | JGI IMG/M metagenome (GOLD analysis project Ga0316619, IMG submission 207659) | Wetland soil microbial communities from Old Woman Creek delta, Ohio, United States - OWC_Aug_M1_C1_D4_B | ecosystem: Environmental > Terrestrial > Soil > Wetlands | place: USA: Ohio...
AGTCCGGCGCTGCCCCGCACCTGTAGGCGGAACGAAATCCACCGTGTGCCACTGTCAGACCCGAAAGGTCGGATGGGAAGGCGTGGAGAGTAGGCCAGTGGGCCGCAAGCCAGGAGACTTATCCGACAGGAGAAATAACTCAACTTCGAGGGGAAGGAGGTTATTGAAAAATGTTATTCAGACACTTTTTTGTTTTCTTCCTGTCAATCGTCCTGATGGCTGTGTCACCCGGGCCACTCCGGGCCCAGACTCCCGGCGAACAGAAGGCCTTCCGCATGGATGAGGTCGTCGTCACGGCGACGAGAGATGCCCAGGAGGTCCGGAAGGTTCCCGCCAACGTCACGGTCATAACAGCCGATGACATCCAAAAATCCGGTGCCACAAACGTTCCCGAGGTGCTGAACGGACTTGCAGGCATCCATGTCACCAGTTACAGCGGTAATGCCTCGCAGGCCATCGTGGACATGCGAGGTTTCGGCACCGAGGCGGGCTATCTGCGAAACGTGGTCCTCCTTGACGGCAGGCGTCTGAACCGCCCCGACATCGCAGGGGTCAACTGGCTCGAGATCCCGCTCTCGGAGATCGAGCGCATCGAGGTGGTCCGGGGTGCGAACAGTGTTCTCTACGGCGATTCGGCCATTGCCGGCTCCATTAATATCATCACAAAGCGCGGCGAGGGAAAACCGAAGGGCGACGTGAGCTTCATCGGTGGAAGCTATAACACCTACAACGGTCGCGCCGGCATCCGGGGCTCCGCGGACAAGGTCTATTACACGCTCAGCGGAGAGGGCCTAACGACGAGCGGTTACCGGGACCGGTCCAAGTTCACGTCGAACAGCGCAGGCGGCAGCATCGGGTACAATCCCGTTGATGCCCTCGACGTCTCCCTGGGCATCACCTACAACAAGACCGATAACCAGTTCCCGGGAGCCCTCACGAAGGCGCAACTCGACTCCAACCGCCAACAGGCCCAGTTCCCTCACGACGATGGGAGCGCTGACTTCTTCGATGCCAACCTGCTCGTCAAGACCCTCCTCGGCAACTACGGTCGCCTGGATGCCAACCTGGTTTACGGAAGGCGGGAGGTGACGTCCAACTACGCGTCTTTTTCTTCGTTCACGAAGATCGATATCGACACGGTGGGCGCAGCACCTCGCTATATCCTCGACAGGAGACTTTTTGGGTTCGACAACAAGCTTACCGCCGGGTTCGACTTTTACCGGGACAAGCTTGACAAGGACACATTTACCGACCGGGAGCAGTCAAGCCGGACTTTCGAGGCTGAACTCGAAAGGCAGACGATGGGGCTTTATGCCCGAGACGAGTTCAGCATCCTGAAGGATCTCATCCTCGCCCTCGGCGCGAGGACAGAGCGGGCCGATGTAGAAGGCAGCGAAACGGACCTCGGAACAGGCGCGAAAGTCTTCGACGACGAAAAAACCCACAAGGGAACGGCCTGGGAGAGTTCGCTCACCTACCTCTTCGGCGAGAAGTCGAAGGCCTGGGTCAAGTACGCCACGGTCTACCGCTTCCCCTCCCTGGACCAGCAGGCTTCCTATTTCGCCTTCGGCGGAGACACCTTCCTTACGGACCTCGAAAAGGAGACGGGCAAGAGCTACGAAGTGGGAACGCAGGTCAACCCCCTGAAGGACCTCAGGCTGGGACTCACGCTCTACCGTATCGACATGGAAGACGAGATCAGCTACAACCCCGTCACGTTCCGTAACGAGAACCTGGACAAAACGAGGCACCAGGGTGCCGAGATTTCTATCGACTGGCAGTTCCGGAAATTGTTTCGGCTCATCGCCAATTACACACTCCAGGAGGCCTTCTTCCGCGAGGGGACGAACAGGGACAAAGACGTCCCTCTCGTGCCGAATCACATGGCAAACGCCGCCCTGGAGATCTATCTGCCCTGGTCGTTCACGCTGAGGCCGGAGTTCCGGTACGTGGGGGAACAGTACTTCGGCTCCGACAACGACAACAGCGTAGGAAAGCTCGACAGCTACACGATCGTCAACCTTTACCTGCGCTGGCAGCCCGACTGGAAGGCATTCGGGGTCGCTAAACCGAGCCTTTTCGTGGGAGTGGAGAACCTGTTCGACAAGGAGTATGTCCCCGCGGGCTACGAGACCTTCTCGGGGGTCACATATTACCCCGCACCGGAAATCAACTTCCGGGGAGGGATTTCGCTCTACTTCTGATCAACATTTTCCTTGAAAAACAGCGTCAAATCATCATAGGTTAGGTAAAAATTTACGGAGGGAGCAGGACCATGACGAAGGAAGAAAAAATCGAAGCAGTCAGACAACGCGCAAGGAAGAATTTTTCTCTCGGCTACAATTGTGCTGAGTGCGTGACAGAAGCCGTCTTTTCCCTGGTCGATACGGGAATGCCGGTTGCAGTGAAGAAGTGCGCCACCGGTTTCGGCGGCGGCATTGGTCTTTTCGGAGACACCTGCGGGGCGCTGGCAGGCGCCGTGATGGCCGTGAGCGCCGTCCACGGAAGGGAAGGACTCCCTGAGGGAGCGGACGCCAAGGAACAGGCGATGAAATCGAGGACGCAGTTCTACGGGAAGCCTGGTGTATATAGAATCTTCAATCAGGTCCCGAACCGTTTCAAAGCAAAACACGGCAAGACCCTGTGCAGGGAATTGACCGTCCTGTGGCAGAACAGCTGGCTCTGCAAGGATCACGCCCTATTCTGCCGGGAGCTCATCACCGACGCTGCAGGAATCGCGGCGGACCTCATCCTTTCGGACAAAAATGAGCTTGCAGTAAAACCATACGGGGAAAACGTGGAAAACCTCAAGGATTGAGATCATCGCGGGTCCTGGGTTCTTCTTCTATTCGATTATGATGTTCTCATTTGGGAGGAAATTCCATGAGTAAGAATCTTGTTGTCGTGGGTGGTGGAGCCGGGGGGCCGTCGAGCGCAGCCGAAGCCAAACGGCGAGACAAGTCCCTTCAGGTAACCATGGTAGAGCGCGGAGATTTTGTATCCTATGCGGCCTGACCGATGCCCTATTACATCGGTGATGTAATCAAAGACTATAAGCGACTTGTGATTCGAACCCCTGAAGAATTTCAAAAAACGGGGATCGATGCAAAGATTAAAACAAACGTTGAGACGATTGACCCGAACAAAGGAACGGTGCACCTCTCAAATGGGTCCAGCCTTCCCTATGACATCCTTGTGATGGCCACCGGCGCAGACGCGGCCCGACTCGGCATTCCGGGAGAAGATATGGAGGGTGTCTTTACGCTCCGGAACCTGACGGATGCCCTGAAAATGAAATCCTATTTGAACGAGAAAGGATGCCGCAAGGCTATCATCGTCGGGGCGGGCTACATCGGCATGGAAATGTGCGAGGCCCTGAAAAACCTCGGTATCGATGTCAAGGTCATCGACATACTCCCCCGTCCCGTCATCCGCTGGGACAGCGAGTTTGTGAAACTCATCCTGGAAGAACTCAACAAGAACCAGGTTCAGTTCCTCCCTGAAACGAAACCGATTGCGATTGAGCAGGGAAAGGATTCCCGCCTTCGGCTGATCACGGAGAACGGTCGTCTTGAAGCCGACATGATTCTAATCGGCGTCGGAACAAAGCGAAACACGTCACTCGCTCAATCCATGGGCCTCAAAATGGGAAGCAGCGGCGCAATTCAGGTGGATCCGTTTCAGCGCACGTCCCTAGAGAATGTATACGCCGTGGGAGATTGCTGTGAGGTTTTTCACCGGGTAAGCGGTAAATGGGTGTACTACCCCCTGGGGGATATCGCCAACAAGCAGGGCCGTATCGCGGGACAGAATATAGCCGGGGTGCCGTCCGAATTCCCCGGGATTGTCGGTTCCCAGTCATTCAAGGTATTCAACCTGGAAGTTGCAGCGACGGGACTGACAGAAGAAGAGGCCGCAAGAGACGGGTTCATGCCGGTGAGTAACATTGTCTGGGGTCTTCCGGTCGGTCGGCCCATGGCCAAAGGCGAGAAACTGGGTATCAAACTCATTGCCGACAAGAAAACTGCAAAACTCCTTGGAGCGCAGACCATTGGGGAAAAGGGGGCCGTTCAGAGAATCAACAGCCTCGCGCTTGCCCTCTGGTGCGGGCTTACCCTCGATGAGGTGAGCTACATCGATCTGGCCTATGCGCCGCCCTTCGGCGGGGCCTGGGATGCCATACACATCGCCGCTCAGACCCTGAGGGCAAAGCTTTAATTCAAAATCATTGTGTCTCTCAAGAAAGAAAGCCCCTCCGCCTTCGAAGGGGCTTTTCTTTTAGCACATTTATTATCAATGCAGGGGGTGGCGCCCTATTCTTTCTTGCGTTTCTCTTTCCAATCCTTTTCGGCTTTTTCCTCCATCTCTTCAAGCCGGGTGTAATAATCGGGGAACTCCTCCAGGTGGTCCGTCGCGATCTCCAGGGCCGTATATTTGTCCGTTGTGTGTTCCCGCTCAACCTTGACCCCCATGAGCAGTTCTTTTAGCTCATACCGTGTGATGTCCATCCCGTCGGCCCGGCCGCCCTTGAGTACCTCCCGGTATTTCCCTATCTCGATGCCGTGCTCATCCAGGATTGCTTTCCTGTATGTTTCAAACTTCGGGTCCTTCGTCACTGACTGCCCTGTGGCTGAGCCAGCCCCTGTTGTCAATGCAAGAGCGATTGCCACAATCCCCATCAACAAAAATCTAATCCATATCGATTTCATCGTGACTCTCCTAATCAAAGTTTTCTGATGCCGTCCAAAATGAGTCTTCTCTACCGTCACCGTGAGCTAGGAATGAAACGGAAGATCAAAGTATTCTACGTTTTCCTGTGCCGCACATCGAAAGCCCGACGTCTAATCTTTCTTCATCACCTTGACCAGGATACTCCGGCAGCACTCGGCGTTCTTGATAATGAAGGCCTCCGGCCGCTCGGTCACCTGGTACTGACCATTGGCTTCTATGATGAGATCATCCTTCGTCAGCCCGTCTTTTTTGTCGACAATCATAAACCGCCCGATGGGAATACCCGCTTCTTTCAGAACTGCCATGTTTCTTCTCCTTTTCTTACGCTATAGCGATTTTGATTTTTCATTTGCAAATTGTGCCGCGTCTCGGGGTATCGGGTCAAGGATAAAGGGTATAGATAAGATCACTTTGACCTCTAATAAAATGGCCCTGTTGTCTTTTAGTTGTCTCTTCGAAACCCTGGACCCTGAACCCTTGAACCCGCTTGCTAAAGCAGTATCACCCCGGTCCAAGTCACCCGGTCACCGATCGGAAGCCCCGAGACCGGAAGGCCGGCTCTCCGGAGGGTAGAGAACACATCGATCCCCATCGCTTCCATGGAAGGTCTGGCCTTGAAGGGGAACCGGCACTTTGTTTCCCCTTGAACAGCCACACACTCATCGCAGAGTCTGCAGCAACCGCCGATGAGCCCCGTGGCAAAATGAAGGCCTCCCTGAAAAGCCATTTTTTCCCCCATGTTAACAAGCTCGTGGAGTTTCTTTGCCGGGCCGAAGACATCCTCTGATAATTTGCCGCCGGACTGCTGCGTGATCGGAGCGGACACCTGAAGCAGGACGGCCTCGGAAAAAAGGGAAAGGGCCTTCCGGAATTCATTCACCGACGGGAGATTCGGGGGGCACATCAGATTTCGCCCGTAAGTGTCGCAGAGGGGAACCTGGCATTTCAGACGGACCCTCTCGTCCACCACGATCTTTTTCACCGGGATCAGCCTTTCCGCGCTTGCGCCCTCTTCCCTCAGAGCCAGGATGATCCCCTCAAGAACCTTTTTCCTGTTCTTATTCGACTTTGTTGCACCTTTCTTATTATCTCTACCCATGGACCTCCACATCATATCCGGCGCCGGTCAGTTTTTCGAAGCCTGTTTCGGTCACGGCGTAATTGTCTTCCGCTCCGACCACACCATAGCCGGGAAAGGTGAACTTCGGCTCCAGGGCCAGGACCATCCCCGGTTCGAGACCCACTTGCCCACCCCTTATGATGACAGGCAGTTCATCGAGTTCGAGACCGACCCCGTGCCCGCAGAAACCGGCCTTTTGCTTTCCGTAACCCATGAAGTGGCCGAGAAGCCCCCGAGACTCCGCGATCCGTTCCGCCTCGGCATATAATTCTCCCGTCAGAACACCCGGTGCGATCATCTTTTCCAACGCCCGCAGGATCTCCAGAGAAACGTCGTAAGCCCTTTTGAGTTGATCCGGAAGAGCGCCGATACTCAGGGTGCGCGACTGGTCACTGTTGTAGCCCTCCACAACCGCGACGAGATCGAAAAGCACCGGCTCATGACGGCCGATTTTCCGAAGACCGGCGTTTCCCGGATAGGCCAGGCTAGGTCCTTTTCCGCCCTCCGCAAAATCGATAAAGCTCGTCTCCGCCGAGTCGGGGCCCGAGACAAGGGCCCCCCAGTATATCTCCTGGTTGAAAGCCCTCATGCGGATATACCCCTGGTGGCCTTTCGCCCTTGCCGCCATCTCAACCCTGCCGGATAGTTCCACCTCCGTGATGCCCTCCTTGAGTGAATCGCGGGCAATCCCGATCATGAAGTCGGAAAGCGCCCCGGCTTTTCTCATGATCCTGAGCTCGTGGGTCGATTTAACCGCCCGGACTCTCTGGACGACAGGAGAAACATCCGCGACCTCCTGTGGTTTCAGGCCGTTGAGGAGTCGCAAATACTGGTTCGCCGGCAGGACATCAAGCTCGAGACCGAGCTTTTTCAAGCGCCCATGCCCGTGATCGGCCATGAGTCGCGGCAGATCCCGGGGACTTTCGAGGGGAATGATTGTTTCGAGAGGGGATTCCTGACGGACGCGATCGGGGTTTTTCCTTGCGAAAAGAAGCGGCTCGCCGGAGGCAGGAACCAGAAGATACCCCTGTGGAACCGTACCGCAGAAGTAGAAAAGATCGGCGTTCTGGATAATGAGGGCTGCGTCGATCCCGGCAGCTGCCATCCGGCCCTGCAGAGACCCGATTCGCCGGTCCAGTTCCTTCTTTGGGGTCCTGTTCATGCTTTTACTCCGTAAAAGCAGGCTATGTGCTTCAGGGACCAGGCATCAGGAACAAACGATAATTGCCGTCTCGGATTGACGGCCTCCTCGCTATCATCCTCTCTTGCCTGTCACCGTCAGGCTGGTCAAAAATGCCCACTTGCAAGGCGCGCAAGGCCGAGGAGCGAGGCGTACTCGGGAACGTACGTCGCAGCGACGCAGGCCGCAGCGTAACGCCGCAGATGGGCGTTTTTCACCGGCTTGCTAGAATTCGATTCCTGCCCGTTCCTTGATCCCCTGCGAATAATGATGCTTGATCTCCCTGACTTCGCTCACCGTGTCTGCCAAATCGATTATCTGCTGATGAGCGTAACGGCCGGTGAGGACGACGGTGACTTTCTGGGGCTTATTCCTGAGTACCTCGAGGACTTCATCGAGTGAAACGAGCTTGAAATCCACCGCCACGTTGATCTCATCCAGAATGACCATATCGTACTGACCCGATGAAATCGTTTCCCTGGCCAGGTTGAGCCCGGCACGGGCCAGGTCGATATCAACCTGGGCGGGGTTGTCCCGCATGACGAAGCTGTCGAGCCCGCAGAGATGAATGGTGAAGCCGGGAAGGCTCTTTTCCGCCGCGAGGACCTCCCCGTATTTTCTTCCCTTCATAAACTGGATCATGCAGACCTTCTGCCCGTGACCCAGCGCCCGGAGCGCTTGCCCCAGGGCGGCGGTCGTCTTCCCCTTGCCATCACCCGTGATGACCATGACGATGCCCCGGGAGTGTTTGGCGAGGGTTTCTTCGATGGCATCCTTACTCATGCTTCCTCCTGAAAAAAGGGGACAGGGTATCGGGTAGAAGGTAAAGGGGGGTGAGGGAACTCACCAGCTATGAAAAAAGCCCGGGAGGCCATACTGAATACATCCCGGGCTTTCTCCTATCAGACTGAATGCTTCTCCAAGTTACAGACATCCCTCCAGATAACGCTTGGCGATGTCTTCCGCAACCGTATAGGGATCGGCTTCCTTTTTCATCAGCTTGTCGATCGCCCCCTGCATCTCTCCGCTCGCAACGAGCTTCAAGAGGACCGGCTCGAGGATGCTCGCCCGTATGGCCTCGTTCAACTCGACGGCTGCCTTGCGGCGAAGACGGCTACCGAGGAGATCGTGATCGACGAGATGCTTGTAATGGTCATCGATCTTGTCGCTGAGATCATTCAAGGCCTTCTGGAACCCCGTCGGCTCGAAGGCGTTTTCCACCTTCATGATCGGGGGTCTCCACCCTGCCGGGAAAGAGGAAGGAGGCGCCATGTCCAGCATGGCCATGAGCTCCCTCGAGAGCTTCGAGGAGCCCTCACGGTCGGCCTTGTTCACCACGAAGATATCGGCAATCTCCAGGATCCCCGCCTTGATGGCCTGGATCTCGTCGCCCATTCCCGGTACAAGCACGACGAGAACCGTGTGGGAGTGGTTGATGATGTCCACCTCCTGCTGACCCGTTCCGACGGTTTCCACGATCACGACATCCTTTCCCATCACATCGAGAATATGGATGGCATCACCGACGGCCTTGGCAAGCCCGCCGAGAGCCCCCCGTGTCGCCAGACTCCGGACGAATACACCCGGATCCTCGGCGTGCCTCTGCATGCGGATGCGGTCACCGAGGATCGCCCCACCCGTAAAGGGGCTCGTGGGATCCACGGCGAGCACTCCTACGGTCTTTCCTTTTTTGCGAATACAGTCGATCAGCCCGTCCGTTAGGGTGCTCTTCCCCGCTCCGGGCGAACCGGTAATACCGATGACGTGCGCCTTCCCCGTGAAGGGGAAGAGATGCTTGATGGTGGTCTTAGCCCCGGGGATGTGGTCTTCCAGGTTCCGAATCAGACGGGAGGCGGCTCGGACATCCCCACTTTTGATTTTCTTGGTTGTTTCCATTTAACTGCCCTTGGCTATGCCCTCGGTTTCACGTTTGTGTTGATCCAGTCAACGATGGAGTCCAGAGTCGCACCGGGCACGAAGATCGCCTTCAGGCCGGCGTCATACAACAGCTTGAAGTCCTGTTCGGGAATAATCCCGCCACCGATGACGGTGATGTCGTCGGCTCCCTTTTCTTTCAGGAGTTTCGTCACCGCGGGATAGAGGTACCTGTGAGCGCCCGACAGGCAGCTTAAGCCCAGAAGGTCCACGTCTTCCTGCACGGCCGCCGCTACAATCTGCTCGGGCGTCTGGTGACACCCCGTGTAGATAACCTCGTAACCTGCATCCCTGAAACATCTCGACAGAACTCTTGCACCGCGATCATGACCGTCAAGACCCGGTTTTGCTACCATGACACGTAACGTTCTCTTAGCCATTTTTATCCCTCCTCAATCGTAGTCGTAGTGGTCTAGTAGAGACCCGGATCGCGGTACTCGCCGTAAACTTCGCGATAGACGTCGCAGATCTCCTGCACGGAGCAGAGGCTCTTCACAGCCTCGATGCAGTACGGCATGACATTCTCGCCCTTCTTGCAGGCAGCGCGGATGTCATCGAGACTCTTCTTGACGGCCTTGCTGTCCCTCTTTCTCCTGACAGCTTTTAACCGTTCGATCTGCTCGGTCTCGATCTTGTCGTCGATCTCCAGGAAGGGAATGGCTTCCTTCTGTTCGGAAACGTATTTGTTCACGCCGATCATGATCTTTTCATTGGAGTCAATCTGCCTCTGGAACTTGTAGGCCGCATCGGATATCTCGAGCTGCGGGAAGCCCTTCTCGATGGCAGCGACCATTCCGCCCATCTCATCGATCTTGTGGATGTATTCCCAGGCCTGATTTTCCATCTCGTTGGTGAGCGCCTCGACGAAATAAGAGCCCGCCAGCGGGTCGATGGTGTTGGCCGCACCGGTTTCCTCGGCGATGATCTGCTGGGTCCGCAGCGCGACCTGCACGGCGAAATCAGAGGGGAGGCACCACACCTCGTCCAGGGAGTTGGTGTGGAGGGACTGCGTCCCGCCGAGCACCGCAGCCAGGGCCTCAGTGGCTGTCCGGACGACGTTGTTGTACGGCTGCTGCGCCGTCAGTGAGCATCCCGCCGTCTGGGTGTGGAATCTCATCCACCAAGACCTCTCGTCCTTGGACTTATAGCGCTCTTTCATCGCTTTCGCCCAGATCCTTCTTGCCGCACGCAATTTGGCAATTTCCTCGAAGAAGTCGATGTGGGAGTTGTAGAAGAAGGAAAGCCTCGGGGCGAATTCATCCACCGGGAGACCCTTGCGGCGGATGACGTCCTCCACGTATTCCATGCCGTCGCGGAGCGTGAAGGCAAGTTCCTGAACGGCTGTTGAACCGGCTTCGCGGATGTGATAACCGGAAATCGAGATGGTGTTCCACCTGGGGACGTGCTTGGTGCCGAATTCGACAGTGTCGCTGATGAGCTTGACGGAAGGCTCAGGCGGGCACATGAGCGTCTTCTGAGCGATGAACTCTTTCAACATGTCATTTTGGATGGTCCCGCCGATCTTGTTGAGTGGGATGCCCTGAATCTGGGCGGCGGCGCAGTACATGGCCCACAGGGCCGTTGCCGGCGGGTTGATGGTCATGGAGGTTGTGATCTTGTCGAGGGGGACGCCTTTTGTGAGAACGAGAAAATCCTCCAGAGTATCAATGGCGACACCGCATTTCCCGCATTCCCCGCGCGCCTTGGGGGAGTCGGTGTCGTAACCCATGAGTGTCGGGAAGTCAAAGGCAGTGCTCAGCCCCGTCTGGCCCTCCTTGAGGAGCATGTGCCAGCGAGCGTTGGTTGTCGCGGCATCTCCCATGCCGGAGAACATGCGGAAGGTCCAGTACTTGCCACGGTACCCTGTCACCTGGTTGCCCCGGAGGTACGGGTACTGTCCCGGATAGTTTATGTCCTTCTCGAAGTCCATGTGGGCGATGTCTTCGGGGGTGTATAGTCTCTTGATGGGGAGGTCCGAAACAGTTGACCATAGATTTTCAGGCTTCTGGTCAGCCCACTTCGACACGCTCTTCTTGACCTCGTCCTCCCATCTCTTCCTGAGCCGGCTGGATTGATCCAGTAATTCTTTTGCGAAATACACGATCTGCACCCTCCTTAACTTATTTTTTCAAAAATTCTTATCGTCAAAGTGACTATTTCTTTCCTCATCGCATTCAACATTATAATAGATTATCGCTATACTTAAAGAGGCCTTTTGTCAAGCAAAATAAGCGCTTAGTAACGAGTTGAGCACACCTGAGAAGATCAA
>Ga0316619_10000222_pt1 | contig 11165 bp, 13 predicted proteins | sample OWC_Aug_M1_C1_D4_FD_207659 | JGI IMG/M metagenome (GOLD analysis project Ga0316619, IMG submission 207659) | Wetland soil microbial communities from Old Woman Creek delta, Ohio, United States - OWC_Aug_M1_C1_D4_B | ecosystem: Environmental > Terrestrial > Soil > Wetlands | place: USA: Ohio...
CGGCCTGTTCGGCACGACGATCGTGACCCCGGACAACGTGCTGACGCTGGTCGGCAACGGCAAGATCTTCTCAGACACGATCCAGAACTTCTCCGCCCTGCCCTACCGTCGTGTCGACCGCACGGCCCAGCTCGCGGGCGGCGTGGACACGGCGGACGCGATCGCGCGCTTCAAGGCCGCGGTGGCGAAGATCCCCAACGTCATGGCCGAGCCCGGGCCGGACGTGAGCCTGCTCGACATGAACCTCGTCGGCCCCGTGATCGCAGTGCGCCCCTACTGCCACACCGACCACTACTGGCAGGTGTACTTCGACACCAACGAGGCCATCATCCGGGTGAGCAAGGAAGCCGGCTGGCCGGCACCGACTCCGGCCAACATCACGAGGATGATCCAGGTGGCGGGCTGAACCCGCACGGGCCGCGGACGTCGGTGATCGCAGCCGATCACCGGCGTACCCGGCCTACGCAATACCCGCAGAACCATTTCGGCGCGCCTGAGTCTCAGTTGCATTAGACTTCCGCACCCTAGGATCCCCTGACACCCTCGGAGTAATTCAAGTGTTCAAGCCGATCACCAGCAGCCTGATTGCCCTTGCCGTCGCCGCCACTCTCGCGGGCTGCGCGAAGAAGGAAGAAGCCTCCGCCCCGGCCGCCGCGGCTGCACCTGAAGCCACCACGCCCACCATGCCCGCCGGCGAGACGCACCCCGCGCCGAAGGCACCCGCGGCCGACGTCGACCTGACCGGCATCGCCAAGGCCGACGGTGGCAAGACCGTGGCCGAAGTGTTCGCCGAGAAGGATGCACTGGCGGGCCAGCCCGTCACGTTCCGCGGCAAGGTCGTGAAGACCAACCCCGACATCATGGGCAAGAACTGGCTGCACGTACGCGACGGCTCGGGCGAGGAAGGTACCAATGACCTCACCGTGACCACCGCGCCCGGCACGATGCCCGCCGTCGGCGACACCGTGCTCGTCACGGGCACCGTCACCCTGAACAAGGACTTCGGCATGGGTTACGCCTACGACGTGCTCATCGAGGACGCACAGGTGACCGTTGAGCCGGCGGCACAGTAATGCAAGCCGCGCAGCGGTGACCGGCCACGCCGGTCATCTCAACGCTCTCGAGAAGGCCAGGCCCCGCCTGGCCTTTTCTTTGGCCGGTGGGCTTCCCGCGCGAACGGCGCTGGCCTCACGGCATGGTGCGTAGCCGGGCACTGAAGCTCGGGGCGGCCTGCCGTTCTCGCGCAACAGCACCGGCGGCATCACCAGCTCCATGCCGATGCCGCGGCTGGCGCTGACGATGATCACCACGAGGATCGCTACCGTGATCAGCTGGGGGCGATCGCCGACAGGAGCAGCCGACGCGGTGCCCGGTCGTCGTCGCGCGTGGTACGTTCCTCAGCGAGCAGTCCGCGGTTTCCAGCGGCGCAGCAGCAGCGTGTTCGATACGACGCTCACGCTGGAGAACGCCATCGCCGCCCCCGCAATCACCGGGCTGAGCAGGCCGGCCGCCGCGAGCGGTATGCCGACTACGTTGTAGACGAAGGCCCAGAACAGGTTCTGGCGGATCTTGCGCGTCGTGCGCCTTGAGATGTCGATCGCGTCGGCCACCAGGCGCGGGTCGGCCCGCATCAGGGTGACGCCGGCGGCGTGCATCGCGACGTCCGTGCCACTGCCCATGGCGAACCCGACGTCGGCCGCAGCCAGTGCCGGGGCGTCGTTGATGCCATCGCCCACCATCGCCACGGTGCCGTGCGATCGCAGGTCCTCGACGACCCTCGCCTTGTCACCCGGCAGCACCTCGGCGATGACGTCCTCCGGCGCGATCCCGACCTCGCGGGCGATGGCCGTTGCAGCCGCGCGGCCGTCGCCGGAGACCATCACGGAGCGCAGCCCCAGCGTGCGCAGCGCGTCGATGGCCTGCCGGGACTCCGCACGCGCCCGGTCACCGAACGCGAGCAGGCCGAGCAAGCGCACGCCGCCTGCGCCAGCCTCGGCCAGCCACGAGACGGTTCGGCCCCGCGCTTCCTGCGCAGCCTGCGCGGCCACATGCTCCCCCAGGTCGATGCCGAGATCCTGCATCAGCCTTTCGTTCCCGAGCACGAGGTCGCGAGTACCGACGCGCGCCTCGACGCCTCGGCCGGAGAGCACGGTGACTGCCTCGGCGGCGGCTACAGGCAGCTCGCGCTGCTTCGCCGCTTCGAGCACCGCGCTGGCCAGAGGATGCGAACTGCCCGATTCGACCGCGGCCGCCAGCGCCAGCAACTCGTCATCCGCGACGGCGATGCCGACGGCCGCCGCGAGTGTCGGCTTGCCCTCGGTCAGCGTGCCTGTCTTGTCGAACGCGACGGTACGCACCTTGTGCGTCGCCTCGAGCGCTTCCGCATCCTTCACCAGAATTCCGGCGCGGGCGGCCACCCCGGTGCCGGCCATGATCGCCGTGGGCGTGGCCAGGCCGAGCGCGCAGGGACACGAGATGACGAGCACCGCGACGGCATTGAGGGTCGCCACGCTCCAGTCGCCGCCGAGCAGGCCCCAGCCCAGCCAGGTGCCGAACGCGATCACGAACACCGCCGGCACGAAGACCGCGCTCACGCGGTCCACCATGCGCTGGATCGGCGCCTTGCGGCTCTGCGCGTCTTCGACGAGCCGGATGATCCGGGCGAGCGCCGTCTCCGCGCCGACCGCGGTCGTGCGGACGACCAGGCGGCCCTCCGCATTCACGGCAGCGCCGGTGACGCGATCGCCCGGGCCCTTCGCCACGGGCAGCGATTCCCCGGTCAGGAGCGACTCGTCGGCATGGCTGCGCCCCTCGAGCACCACGCCGTCGACCGGGATGCGTTCGCCGGGCAGCACCACGACCACGTCGTCGACACGCACTGCGTCGATCGGCAGCTCGGCCTCGACACCGTGGCGGCGGACACGGGCGACGTTCGGACGCAGCGCCTGCAGCGCACGGATCGCTGCGGTGGTCTGGCGCTTGGCGCGCGCCTCGAGCCACTTGCCGAGCAGCACCAGGGCGATCACGACCGCCGACGCTTCGAAGTAGAGGTGCCCGGTGCCCTGCCCCGTCAACAGGTGGTGCACGCTCAAGCCGTAGGCCGCGCTCGTGCCGACGGCGACCAGCATGTCCATGTTGCCGGTGCGAGCCCTGAGGGCCTTCCAGGCGCCGACATAGAACCGGCCGCCCATCCAGAACTGCACGGGCGTGGCGAGCAGCCACTGGATCCACGACGGCAGCGACCCGTGCCAGCCGAAGGCCATGCCGATCATCGGCAGTACGAGGGGCAGCGACAGGACCGCAGCGATGACGACGTGCCGGGCCTCCTGCGACAGGCCCGCGGCCGGCTCCGGCAAAGAGGCGGTGCCCGTCTCCGCGGCGACGGGAGCCGCGGTGTAGCCCGCCGCTTCCACGGCGGCAACCAGTGCCCGCGGCTCCGTCCCCGGCCGGGCTTCGACGGTGGCACGCTCCATGGCGAGGTTGACGCTGGCCGAGACCACGCCGGGCACCTTGCCGAGCGCGCGCTCCACCCGGCCCGAGCACGATGCGCAGGTCATGCCGCCGATGTCGAACCGGAAGGTTGCGGGCGGCGCGGCAGCCGTATCGTTTGCGGCATTCATGGCAGTATGTTGCTCCTTCCTGGCGTAGGAAGGTCAACCCACCCGGAGAGGACGATGTTGCTCGATGTCCAGAAAATGACCTGCAATCACTGCGCACGCGCCGTGACGAATGCGGTGCAGGCGCTCGATCCTCTGGCAAAGGTCGAGGTCAACCTCGCCGACGGCAGGGTGCGCGTCGCCGGCAGCGTGGATGCGGAGGCGGCGGCGAGGGCGATCCGTGACGAAGGCTACACGGTGCGCGTGATCGAGACCTGAACGATGCGCCCACCGCGCTCCTCGGACCAGCCATGACGCGCAGGTTCCTGCACCACGTCGACGTCGGGCACTCGCACGAGTTCGACACGCGCAACCCGCTCGCCGAGCGCCGCACCCGCCAGGTGATGTGGCTCACGGCGGTGATGATGGTCGTGGAGATCGTGGCCGGCACGATCTTCGGCTCGATGGCGCTGCTCGCGGACGGCTGGCACATGAGTTCGCACGCGCTGGCGCTCGGCGTCGCCGCCGGCGCGTACGCGCTCGCACGGCGCCATGCCGACGACCCGCGGTTCGCGTTCGGCACCTGGAAGATCGAGGTGCTGGGCGGCTACACCAGCGCCGTTTTCCTGCTCGGCGTCGCCGCGTACATGGGATTCGAGTCGATCAGCCGGTTGATCGATCCCTCCGAGATCCACTTCGACCAGGCGATCCCGGTGGCGATCCTCGGTCTGGCCGTCAACGTGGTGTCGGCGTGGATGCTGTCCTCGGGCGCGCACGGACACGAGCACCATGGCCATAGCCATGGTCACGACCACGACACCGGCCATCGCGACCACGGCCACGGGCACCATCACGACCTGAACCTGCGCTCGGCCTACCTGCACGTCGTCGCCGACGCCGCGACGTCGGTGCTGGCGATCGTCGCGCTGCTCGGCGGCAAGTATTTCGCGGCGGGCTGGCTCGACCCGGTGATGGGCCTGGTCGGCACCGTGCTGGTCGGTCGCTGGGCACTGGGCCTGCTGCGCGACACCGGGCGCGTGCTGCTCGACGCGGAAATGGACGCGCCGGTGGTGCGCGAGGTGCACGACGTCATCCAGTCGCTGCCTCACTCCACCGAGGTTCGCGACCTGCACGTCTGGCGCGTCGGCAAGGGCAAGTACGCGTGCATCGTGAGCGTCACGACGTCGGCGCCGATCAGTGCCGACGAAGTGCGGCGCCGGCTGGCGATCCACGAGGAGCTGGTGCACATCACGGTGGAGGTTGTCACGCGGGCCGCGTGAGCCGCTCAGGCGTGGTCGAAGCAGGCAACGGTCTCCACGTGCCCCGTATACGGCATCAGGTTGAAGGCCGCGAGACCGGCGAGCTTGAGCTGGCCGCCCTCCGTGAGCCGGGCCGTGTCCGCGATCAACGAGTCGAGCCCGCAGCTCACGTAGACCAGCCGCTGGGGCGGCTGCGCCGCCAGTTGCTCGCGAAGTGGCCGGTCGAGTCCCTTGCGTGGCGGGTCGGCGATCACCACGTCCGCGCCGGCTGCCAGGGCGCACTGGTCACCGGCGGAGCCCGGAATCACTTCCACCCTGGCGCGATCGGCTGTATCGAGGGCCGCGAGGCCCAGGGCGAGCCCCTGCAGTGATTGCGGACTGACCTCGTTCAGCCGGATTGACGCCACCCCGGGCAACAGCGAGAGACCGATGGCCCCCACCCCTGCGTAGAACTCCGCGACTCGTGCGCCCGCGGGCACCAGGCCGCGCACGTGCTGCACGATGCGCTCGGCGATCTCCAGGTTGTTCTGCCCGAATGCGCCTGGCGGATAGCGAACGGCAGGACCACCGAATCGCTCGGTGACGGCGTCGGTTCCGCACCATTGATGGAATTCGCGCCCCAGGATCGTGTTGGTTCGCTCGCAGTTCGAGTTGAACCAGAGACTGTGCAGGTCGCGGCCCAGCCGCTCGCGGATCAGGTCGAGGCAGCTTGCCAGTGGCTCGACCGTCGGGCAGTTGCCGACGAGCACCACCTGCGCGGTCTGCGAGCTGCGCTCCACCACGACCTGCAGATAGCGGGCGAGACCACCGTGGGTCGCCTCCGAGTAGACCGGGACACGGGCGTCGACGAGCGAGCGGCGCACGACCTCGACGACGCGATTGACCAGCGGATGGTGGATGACGCAGTCGGGGATGGGCACCACGCGGTGCGTGCCCTGCTGGAACATGCCGATCTTCGGCGCGCCCAGCCGGCCACGAATGGCAAGGCGCGCGCGCAGGCGGAACCCGGCCGCCGCGCCCGAAACGACGGGCACGGCGGTCAGTCCATGCGCGCCCGCCAGCGCGTCGAGCGCCGACCGTGCGGCCGGCGCCAGCCCCGCCTCGCCGAACCGCGGGCAACCCGGGCACGGCGGACGGTGTGGGCAAAAGACGTTCACCCGAGTCATCGGGTGAACGATAGCGCACCGGCTTACGCCGGACGACGCATGATCACCAGGCGCGGTGCGGGCGGTCGCCCTTCGACTTCGGCTGGGCCTCGTTGACCTTCAGCGCGCGGCCGTCCATCTGGTGGCCGTTCAGCACCTGGATGGCGCGCGCCGCATCGGCGTTCGACATCTCGACGAAACCGAAGCCGCGCGGCTGGCCGGTGTCGCGGTCCGTGATCAGGGCGACGGACTCGACGGTGCCGTGCGTCGCAAACAGGCTGCGGACGGCGGCTTCATCGGCGGTGAAAGGCAGGTTACCAACGTAGATCTTGCTCATTGAATCGATACTCACTGGAAATTAAAGACGATCAGGAACGCGTGGCAGTGTTGCCACGTGGATCGGAAACTCTTCGGCTTAGCGCTGGGGACGATTGCGGGCCGGGAGTGGCGCGCCGTCCGAGACAGAAAGTAGAAGGGTGACTACCCGCGGCGGAGTATACGCACATTCGCGGACGCACGACGGTTTATTTGTCAGCGCGGCCGCCGCCGATCCGGTATGGTGCCCGCGCCGCCAGTGGTCGCCACCTTCTGAACGGCATCCCAGCCGTCCACAGGAGACCGACCTTGGCCAAGGAAGAACTGATCGACATGCAGGGCACGGTGAGCTCCGTGCTGCCCGACACGCGCTTTCTCGTCACGCTGGAGAACGGCGTCGAGGTCACCGCCTATCTTTCGGGCAAGATGCGCAAGCACCGGATCCGCATCCTCGCCGGGGACAAGGTGACGCTCGAAATGTCGCCGTACGACCTGAGCAAGGGACGCATCAATTTCCGGCACAAGGACGAGCGTCCGCCGGCCAGCGCGTCGCGGCCGAACTTCTTCCGTCGTCGCTGACGGCGCTCAGCGCAGCGTGTCGAGGCCGAAGAGCTTCGACAGCTTGGCGTCGAGCATCGCCGCCGGCAGCAGCCGCTTGAGCAATGGCACCCGCACGCTGTGCGTGCCGCCGCGAATGATGCGCGGCGGCGGCGCGAGCAGCAGCTTCTCCACCACGGGCACTGCGAATTCCTCGGCGGGAACCGCGGCCGCCTGCCCCGCCTGCGCGCGCGCCAGGAGGCCTTCCTCCGCCTTCCGGTACAGGGAATCGCCCGGCAGCCGGATCGACTCGGCGGAGTGCTCCCCGAAACTCGATCGCACCCCGCCCGGCTGTATCGACACCACGTCGATGCCGAACGGCGCGAGTTCCATGCGCAGTGCATCGGTGAGCGCGTGCAAGGCCGCCTTGCCGGAGCAATACGCGCCCGCGAACGGCGTGGTGACCAGGCCGACGATGCTGCCGACGTTGGCGAGCGTCGCGTTGCCGTTCTTCGCCGCCGCGGCGCGCAGCAGCGGCAGGAACCTCGCCGTCACCATCACCGGTGAGATGACGTTCGTCTCGTAATGGCGACGCAGGTCGTCGCGCGTCAGGTCGACGACGGCGCCCACTTGCGGCAGGCCGGCATTGTTGACGAGGAGATCGAGGTGCCCGGCCTCCTGGCGCACCACGGCCATGGCCGCATCGATCGATGCGTCGTCGGTGACGTCGAGCGCCAGCCCGCGGACGCCTTGCGACTCCAGGGCCGCCAGCGTCTCGCGCCGCCGCGCAGTCGCATAGACCCGGTGGCCCTTCCGGTTGAACTCGAGCGCCAGTGCACGGCCGATGCCCGTCGAGCACCCGGTGATCAGGATGACTTTCTGCATGCGGACTCCATCTTGGCCTCGCGACCGATCAACGAGACGGAGTCCAGCATACAGCCGCCCGGAACAGCGACACAGCACGCATCATCTCAGGATCTCCGCCAACCGCGGCACACGTTGACCAGGGTCGTCCGGCAATCCTACGATGTCCGCTCCGGGACCTGGAAATGCTGTCCCTTCGTATTCAGCATCAAGACAGGAACAAGCAACATGAGAACTTTCCCACTTACGGCCGCCTGGCTGGTTTGCGCGGCCACGGCACTCACGTTCGTTTCCGTGCCGCCGGCGCAGGCGAAGGATGCCCCGCCGCAGGTCTCGCAGGACGGGCTGGAGCTCGTCAAGAGCACCAAGACCCGGCTCGTGTACGTGAAGCCCGGAGCCACGTTCTCGCAGTACGACCGCGTGGCAATCCTCGACTGTTACGTCGAATTCGAGAAGGATTGGCAGAAGGACTACAACGCGAGCCGGATCGGACTCGAGGGACGCGTCACCGACCAGGACGTCGAACGCATCAAGACGGACCTCGCCGCCGAGTTCAAGAAGGTATTCGTCGACGAGCTGCAGAACAAGGGCGGCTACCAGGTAGTGGACGTGGTCGCACCCGACGTGCTCCTGCTGCGCCCGGCGCTGCTGAACGTCGAAGTCAACGCGCCCGACATCATGACCGCCGGGATCAGCCGCACAGTCGTGCGCTCGGCGGGCCAGATGACGCTGTATCTCGAGCTCTGGGACCCGTCAACGAAGACCCTCCTGGCTCGGATCGAGGACGCCCGCGAGGACGACCAGGCATTCGGGCAGATCGCGAACCGCGCCACCAACAAGGCGGCGGCAGACCAGATCCTCAGGGAGTGGGCCGAGGAGCTGCGCAAGCGCCTCGACACGGTACGAGGCAAGACCGACCAGTGAGCGAGGCCAGCCTCAAGGAGCGCGCGCGCAAGGAACTGCGCGACTACGCGTTCGTCGCAGCCTACCTCTACGTCTGCTTCGGCGCGATCCTGTTCTACAAGACGGCTCTGCTGCGGGAGGAAGGCGTGGCCTTCCTCCCGCACGGCCTTGCGGCAGTCAAGGCACTGGTCCTCGGCAAGTTCATCCTGATCGGGGAGGCGGTCGGCATCGGTACGCGCGTGCAACCCCGTTCACTCTTCTCCGCCATCGCCGCGAGGACTGCGCTGTTCTTTCTCCTGCTGATCGTCTTGTCGGTCGTCGAGGAACTGGTCGTCGGCAAAGTGCATGGCCACTCGCTCGCCGAGACCATCGCGGAGTTCCGGGAACACGCCGGGCTCGAGATGCTCGCAACCAGCATCCTGATGCTGCTGGTACTGATCCCGCTGATCGCGTTCAAGGAACTCCGGCGGCGGAACGTAGTGTAGTGAGGCTCCGCGCGAACAGGTCGATGTCGATGCCGGGCAGCCCCGAATAGCGCAGCTGCTTCTCGACCGAGAATCCAAGTGTGGTGACGACGCGGGCGGACGCGACGTTGTCCGGATGGACCATCGCGACGAGACGCTCGAGCCGTAGCGTCGACCGCGCAAACTCGATCAGCGCCTCGCCCGCCTCCGTTGCGAGGCCCCTGCCCCAGAATTCCGGCAGGAAGCGGTAGCCCAGCTCGTTGTCCTCGATCTCCGGCACGTATTTGACGCCGCTGAACCCGATTACCGCGCCCGTCGCTTTCCAGACGCACGCAAAGCGTCCGTAGCCATAGGTCGCGTAGTCGCGGAACGGTGCGACCTTCATGAACTCGAGGGCCTGCTCGCGCGAGGCCAGAGGCACGGCCTGCGCATAGCGGATGATCTCCGGCCGCGAGCCGAGCTGGTAGAAGGCGTCGAGGTCGTCGGTCGTGAAGCGCCTCAGCAGGAGACGGCCGGTGTCGATCACGGTAGCCATGGCGGGCATTCTCGTCGATTTGCGGTGCAAGTCGCTCGGTCGCGCGTACCCCGCCCGCCTGCGACCTTGACACGGGACTTCGTTTCGATGATTCTAGAAACGTGGATACGAAAGCCGCCGTCCGTTCCCTGGCCGCCCTCGCGCAGGACAGCCGGCTCGACGTGTTCCGCCTGCTCGTGCAGGTCGGCCCGGAGGGCCTGGCGGCCGGTGAGATCGCCGACCGCCTCGGAATCCCTGCCAGCACACTGTCGTTTCACATCAAGGCCCTGTCGCACGCCGGCCTAGCCGAGTCGCGCCAGCGGGGTCGATTCGTCTTTTACTCGGCCAACTTCCCGGCCATGAACGCCTTGATTGCGTTCCTCGGCGAGAACTGCTGCAACGGCCGGGCCTGCCTGCCCGCGGGAACGCCGGGCCGAAGGAAACGTGCGTCATGAGCACTACCAGCATTCGGCTCGCCACACCCGATGATTTCGGGGCGATCCTTGCAATGCTGCAGGAGGCGTCGCTGCCGACGCAGGACCTGGGCAACGCCCGCCCCGTGCATTTCTGGGTCGCCGAACGTGATGGCCGGATCGCCGGCGCCGGCGGACTCGAGCAATATGGCGATGCGGCCCTGCTCCGGTCACTCGTGGTGACGCACGCCGCACGCGGCACCGGCCTCGGCATTGCACTCGTGGAGACGCTCGAAGACGCCGCCGTCGCGATGGGGATCTCGCGGCTGGTACTCCTCACGCGGACCGCACGATCGTTCTTCGAGCACCGTGGCTACGCTGTCATCCCGCGCGAGTCGGCCCCGGAGGCCGTGCGCACGAGTGCCGAGTTCCGCATCTTCTGCCCGGCCTCGGCGGTCTGCATGACCAAGTCGCTCGATCGCACGGCGCAGTCCACGCTCGACACGCCGTGATGCGGGTGCTCTTTCTCTGCACCGGCAATTCCTGCCGGTCGATCCTCGGCGAGGCGACGTTCAACCACCTTGCCCCGCCCGGCTGGAGCGCGATGAGTGCCGGCAGCAAGCCCACCGGCAAGGTGCACCCGCGCTCGCTCGCGCTGCTCGAGCGCGAGGGTATCGGCACGGAGGGTTTCTACAGCAAGTCGTGGCACGACCTGCCGCAGACGCCGGACATCGTGATCACGGTGTGCGCGAGCGCTGCAGGCGAGACCTGCCCCGTCTATCTCGGCCCCGTGCTGCGCGCGCACTGGGGCGTGGACGATCCGGCGCACGCCACCGGTACCGATGCGGAGATCGACGCCCAGTTCTTCAAGGCCTACCGCGCGCTGCGCAACCGCATCGAGACGTTCCTTGAGTTGCCGCTCGCCGGTTTGCGCCACGACCCCGTGCGGCTCAAGGCAGAGCTCGACCGCATCGGCGCCACGGTGGCGTGAGGGATCGGCCATGTCCGCCCAATGCGAAGTGACCGCGAAGCGAGCTGCCGGCGCGCCGATGAGCGTCTTCGAGCGCTACCTGACGCTGTGGGTGTTCATCTGCATCGTCGCGGGAATCCTCGTCGGCCAATTGCTGCCGGGGGTCTCGCAGGCAGTGGGCCGCA
>Ga0316619_10000226_pt1 | contig 11109 bp, 12 predicted proteins | sample OWC_Aug_M1_C1_D4_FD_207659 | JGI IMG/M metagenome (GOLD analysis project Ga0316619, IMG submission 207659) | Wetland soil microbial communities from Old Woman Creek delta, Ohio, United States - OWC_Aug_M1_C1_D4_B | ecosystem: Environmental > Terrestrial > Soil > Wetlands | place: USA: Ohio...
GGTGGCGCTCGGCAACGCCGCCCAGACCCTGCATCCGGTCGCCGGACAGGGATTCAACCTCGGCGTGCGCGACTGCGCCACGCTGGCCGACGAACTGGCGCAGGGCGGCCCGGCGCCGGAGGCCCTGGCGCGCTATGCCGGGCGGCGCCGCGCCGACCGCAGGACGATCGCCCTGGTGACGCAAGCCCTGCCGGCGCTGTTCGCCAGCGGCTTCGCGCCGCTGGCGCTCGCCCGCGGCCTCGGCCTCGCGCTGCTGGACACGACGCCGGCGCTGCGGCGCGAGCTGGCGCAGTTGCTGATGTTCGGCGTGCGCACCTGAACGCGCGGGTGCCGCGCGCGTGCGGCATCGCCGCCGCTTGCCGCGCCGTCACCGGGTCGCCGTTGGCTACAATGCGGCCTCCTCGCAGAAGCCGCTTCCCCTTCGACACGCCATGCGCATCGGCTCGCACGAGCTGAAGAACCGCGTTTTCGCTGCGCCGATGGCCGGGGTGACGGATCGACCCTTTCGCCGCCTGTGCCGGCGCTTCGGCGCCGGGTACGCCGTGGCCGAAATGGCGGCGTCGAATCCGCGGCTGTGGGCGAGCGAGAAGACGACGCGGCGCCTGAACCACGACGGCGAGCCGGCGCCGGTGGCCGTGCAGCTCGCCGGGGCCGACCCGCTGATGCTGGCCGAGGCCGCTCGCTACAACGTCGATCGCGGCGCCCAGGTGATCGACATCAACATGGGCTGCCCGGCGAAGAAGGTGTGCGCGGTGGCCAGCGGCTCGGCGCTGCTGCGCGACGAGGCGCTCGTCGCGCGCATCCTGCACGCCGTGGTCGCCGCGGTCGACGTGCCGGTGACGCTGAAGTACCGCACCGGCTGGTCGCCCGAACTGCGCAATGCCGTGCGCGTCGCGCGCCTGGCGGAGGACGCCGGCGTTCGCCTGCTGACCCTGCACGGGCGCACGCGGGCCTGCGGCTTCGCGGGACAGGCCGAGTACGAAACGATCGCCGCGGTCAAGCGGGCGGTCTCGATCCCGGTGGTGGCCAACGGCGACATCGACTCGCCGCAGAAGGCGCGCGCGGTGCTGGCGGCGACCGGCGCCGACGCGGTCATGGTCGGCCGCGCCGCGCAGGGGCGTCCCTGGATCTTCCGCGAGATCGAGCACCACCTGCGCACCGGCGCGATGCTGCCGCCGCCGTCGATCGCCGAGATCCGTCCGGCGCTGCAGGAGCACCTGCAGGAACACCACCGTTTCTACGGCGCGGTGCAGGGGGTGCGCACCGCGCGCAAGCACATCGTCTGGTACACGCAGCGCCTGGCCGGCGGCGCCGAGTTCTGCGCGCGCATGAACCGGATCGACGCCGCCGAGGTGCAGGCCGCCGCCGTCGACGGTTTCCTGCGGGAGCACGAGGACCGCTTCGGCGGCCTGCGCTATCTCGACGGGCACGGCCAACCGCGGCGCGAGCCGCCGTCGCCGGTGGCGACGGCAGACGACTGACACAGATCATCGAGGAGAGCGGACATGGGGCCAAGCGCTCCGCCACGAGGGGGCGGACGAGCAACCGCCAGCGCGGACAACCCGGCCGCGTCGCCGACGCCGGCGGCTGCGACTCGCGGCGAAACGATCGAACAGTGCATCCTGCGCAACCTGCACGAGTACTTCGCCAACCTCGACGGCGCCAAGCCGCATGCCCTGCACGAAATGGTGTTGCAGGCGGTCGAGCGGCCGCTGATCAAGTTCGCCATGGAACGGACCAGCGGCAACCAGTCGGCGGCGGCCGAGCTGCTGGGCATCAACCGCAACACGCTGCGCAAGAAGCTCGTCGAATACCGGTTGAACTGACGATGACCCTCCCGGACCCCACGAAGCGCACGGCGCCGCGCCGGAGCGAGCCCCGGCCGGCGGTGGCGCCATGAAGCAGGCCCTGATCAGTGTGTCCGACAAGACGGGCGTCGTCGAACTCGCGCAGGGCCTGGCGAGCCTCGGCTACCGCATCCTGTCCACCGGCGGCACGGCGAAGCTGCTCGCCGACAGCGGCGTCGCCGTGACCGAAGTCGCCGAGTACACCGGCTTTCCGGAAATCCTCGACGGCCGTGTCAAGACGCTCAACCCGCGCGTGCATGCGGGCCTGCTGGCGCGCCGCGACGTGCCGGAACACATGGCGGCGATGGCGGCGCACGGCATCGACCCGATCGAGATCGTCTGCGTCAACCTCTACCCCTTCGAGCAGACGGTGGCGCGGCCGGACTGCACCTTCGACGACGCGATCGAGAACATCGACATCGGCGGACCCGCCATGCTGCGCGCCGCGGCCAAGAATCACGGCTCGGTGGCGGTGCTGATCGACCCGGCCGACTATCCGGCGCTGCTGGAAGAACTGCGCGCCCACGGCCGCGTCGGTTCGGCGATGCGCTTCGAGCTCGCCAGGAAGGTGTTCGCGCACACGGCGCGCTACGACGGCGCGATCAGCAACTACCTGTCGTCGCTCGACGAGACACAGCGGCCGACGGCCTATCCGCAGACGCTCACGCGGCAGTGGAGCAAGGTGCAGGAGATGCGCTACGGCGAGAACCCGCATCAGAGCGCGGCGTTCTATCGCGACCGCGGTCCCGGCAACGGCCTGCTCGCCGGCTTTGCGCAGCTGCAGGGCAAGGCGCTGTCCTACAACAACATCGCGGACGCCGATGCCGCCTGGGAGTGCGTGCGTTCGTTCGACGTCCCGGCCTGCGTCATCGTCAAGCACGCCAATCCGTGCGGCGTCGCCGTCGCCGGCGATGTCGCGGCCGCCTACGGCAAGGCGTTCAAGACCGACCCCACGTCCGCGTTCGGCGGGATCATCGCCTTGAACCGGGGCGTCGATGCCGCCTGCGCCCGGGCCGTCGCGGCGCAGTTCGTCGAGGTGGTCCTGGCGCCGGCTTTCGACGCCGGCGCCCGGGAAGTGTTCGCCGCCAAGCAGAACGTGCGCCTGCTCGCCGTCGCGCCGGGCGGCGCGCACAACGACTTCGAGTTCAAGCGGGTCGGCGGCGGCCTGCTGGTGCAGAGCCCCGATACCGCGACCGTCGGGCCCGCCGATCTCCGCGTGGTGACGCGGCGCCGGCCGACCGCCGCGCAGATCGACGACCTGCTGTTCGCATGGCGCGTCGCCAAGCACGTCAAGTCCAATGCCATCGTATTCGCCGGCGACGGCATGACCCTTGGCGTCGGCGCCGGCCAGATGAGCCGCATCGACTCGGCGCGCATCGCGTCGATCAAGGCCCGCGAGTCCGGGCTGTCCCTCGCCGGTTCCGCGGTCGCCTCGGACGCGTTCTTTCCGTTCCGCGACGGTCTCGACGTGGTCGTCGACGCCGGAGCCGCCTGCGTGATCCAGCCCGGCGGCAGCATGCGCGACCAGGAAGTGATCGCGGCGGCCGACGAGCGCGACGTCGCCATGGTGTTCACCGGCATCCGGCACTTCAGGCACTGAGCGCCACCGGCGGCGCGTGGCAGAATCGCCGCGTGGCGATTCCTGCGCGCATCCTCGGCATCGATCCCGGCCTGAATCGCACCGGCTGGGGCGTGATCGAGTCGGCCGACGGCCGGGTCCGCTGTGTCGACGCCGGCGTGATCCGCGTGCCGGCCGGCGAGCTTCCCGATCGTCTCGCGGCGATCCTGGCCGGGCTCGGCAGCGTCATCGCCGAGACGCGTCCTTCTCGTGCCAGCGTCGAGAAGGTCTTCGTCAACGTCAATCCCCAGGCGACCCTGCTGCTGGGCCAGGCACGCGGGGCCGCGATCTGCGCCGTGGTGGCCGCCGGCGTTCCGGTTCGGGAGCACACCGCGCTGCAGGTGAAGCAGGCCGTGGTCGGCTATGGCAAGGCCGGCAAGGAGCAGGTGCAGATGATGGTGCAGCGGCTCCTCGCGCTGGACTCGGCGCCGGCGCTCGACGCCGCCGATGCACTGGCCTGCGCCCTGTGCGACCTGCACGCGGACCGCCTGCTCGCGATCGGCGGGCCGCTGCTGTCGTCCGCTGCGCGCGGACGCCGGTCGCGCAATGCCTGGCGCCGCCGCGGCGCGCGGGTGGCCGGACCGGCGTCGCCGTCATGATCGGCCGCATCGCCGGCACGCTGCTGGAGAAGAGCCCGCCGGAAGTGCTGGTCGACGTGGGCGGCATCGGCTACGCGATCGATGTGCCGATGAGCACCTTCTACAACCTGCCCGTCCTCGGCGAACGGGTGACGCTGCTGACCCATCTCGCCGTTCGCGAGGACGCGCACCAGCTCTTCGGTTTCCTTACCGCCGGCGAGCGGCAGGCGTTCCGCGAGCTGATCCGCATCTCGGGCATCGGCAGCCGCACGGCGCTGGCCGTGCTCTCCGGGATGAGCGTCGACGAACTCGCGCAGGCGGTGGCGCTGCAGGAGAGCGGACGCCTGACCCGCGTTCCCGGCATCGGCAAGAAGACGGCCGAGCGCCTGCTGCTGGAACTGAAGGGCAAGCTGGCCACGGCCATCGGCGCTGCGGCCAAGGGCGCGCCCGCGGCCGACCAGGGCGCCGACGTCCTGCACGCCCTGGTCGCGCTCGGTTACTCGGACAAGGAGGCGGCGGCCGCCGTGCGCCAGCTGCCGCCGGGCAGCCCGGTCGCCGACGGCATCCGCCTGGCGCTCAAGTCGCTCGCCAGGACCTGACGACCGAGATGACCGGCAACCCGCGCGTGGTCTCCGGAGAGCCATCCTCCCCGAACGAGGAATCGGTCGAGCGCGCGCTGCGGCCGCAGCGGCTCGACGAGTACGTCGGACAGCGGAAGATCCGCGAGCAGCTCGAGATCTTCGTCACCGCGGCGCGCAACCGGGGCGAGGCGCTCGACCACGTCCTGCTCTTCGGACCGCCGGGACTGGGCAAGACGACGCTGGCGCACATCGTCGCCGCGGAGATGGGCGTCAACCTGCGCGCCACCAGCGGTCCGGTACTCGAGCGGCCCGGCGACCTCGCGGCGCTGCTGACGAACCTCGAAAAGAACGACGTGCTGTTCATCGACGAGATCCACCGCCTCAGTCCAGTCGTCGAGGAGATCCTGTACCCGGCGCTGGAGGACTTCCAGATCGACATCATGATCGGCGAGGGCCCGGCGGCGCGCTCGATCAAGCTCGACCTGGCACCGTTCACGCTGGTCGGCGCCACGACGCGCGCCGGCATGCTGACCAATCCGCTGCGCGACCGCTTCGGGATCGTCGCGCGCCTCGAGTTCTACAGCGACGACGAACTGGCGACGATCGTGCGCCGCTCGGCGCGGCTGCTGAACGCGCGCATCGACGCCCAGGGCGCGGCCGAGATCGCGCGCCGCTCGCGCGGTACTCCGCGCATCGCCAACCGGCTGCTGCGCCGCGTGCGCGACTATGCGGAAGTCCGCGAGGACGGCGCGATCGGCCAGGCCGTCGCCGACCGCGCGCTGTCGATGCTCGAGGTCGATGCGCGCGGCCTCGACGTGATGGACCGGCGGCTGCTCGCCGCCATCCTCGACCGCTTCGGCGGCGGGCCGGTGGGGATCGAGAACCTCGCCGCGGCGGTGGGCGAGGAACGGGACACGCTCGAGGACGTCGTCGAGCCCTTCCTGATCCAGCAGGGGTACCTTCAGCGCACGCCGCGCGGACGGATCGCGGCGCCGCTTGCCTACGCGCACTTCGGCCGGATCGCGCCCGGCGATCCCGGCTCGGATCGGCTCTTCTAGAACCGGCGATGCCAGGAACGGCAACAAATCGGCGTCGCCGCCCGGCGGCAGGCGTCTGCCGCTGATCGGCACCCTAATCCGTTTAGTCACGTACCGCATTAGCGTGACTCCCCAATCTGCGCTCATTCGATCCCCCCCTGCTCCGCTGCGACGGGAGTGCTGCCATGGCCGAGTTCCGTGAGTCCGAAAATCCCGGCGGCGCGTCGCGCCGCCAGACCGCGCGGGTCGAGCTGGAAGCGTCCGCGGCGCAGTGGCTGTCGGCGCTGCCGCAACGGCTGCAGCCGCGCGAAACCGCTTCGAAGTTCCCGCACATCGTCAACAGGCTCGCCAGCCTGTGGTCGTCGCCGCCGTCGTGCCGGCTGTACTTCGACGATCTCCTGATGGACCAGCGCGGCGACCGTCGCGGCTTCCCACTGAGGGTGGCCTCGGAAATCGCCGGGCTGAAGGATCACTATGACTCGGTCGTCCATCCGACGCCGCAGTCGCTCTGGGACGAGATCTCGACTCGCGCCCGCACCTGACCCGCCCGGGACGCCTTGCCCGCGGTAGGATCCGCGGGCCGTCAGGGCGGGTACCGCCCCACCTTTCACCGCCGGTGGCTCGAGGCGCGCGTCCAATGCGCCCTGCGGGCCTGCACGATTGACGCCGAGTTGGCTACACTCGCCGGTTTTGCGAACCGCGCCTGAGGAGGAGCAATGGATTACGCGCGCCAACAGCGCAATCCATCCCGGCACCTGGTCGGCATCGGCGGAGTCATCCTGTTCCACGTCCTGGTCATCTACGCACTGGTCACCGGACTGGCGCGCAAGGTGGTCGAGGTCGTCAAGGGCCCGATCGAGGTCAAGGTGATCGAGGAGATCGCCAAGCCGCCGCCGCCGCCCGCGGAGGTCGTGCCACCGCCGCCGAAGATGGCCGCGCCGCCGCCGCCGTTCATTCCGCCGCCGGAAATCAACATCGCGCAACCGGCGCCCGCGCCGGCGATCACCGCGGTCACCCGGGAGGCACCGCCAACGACGGCGCTGCCGCCGATCCAGGCACCGCCGCCCCCGGTGGCCAAGGCGCCGCCGCCGCCACCGTCCGGGCCGAAGAGCGCCCGGGTCGTTTGTCCCAACTACGTCGAGGTCATGTCCTCGATCACCTACCCGCGCGAGGCCCTGCTCGACGGCATCGAGGGCGAGGTCCTGATCGAGTTCACCGTCACCGGCGACGGGCAGATCAAGAACGTCGAGATCAAGTCGTCTTCGAACCGGATCTTCAACCGCGCGGCGCTCAACGCCGTGCAGGCGAAGCTGAACTGCCAGGGACAGGGCCAGGACGTGCGCGTCCAGGCGCCGGTCAGTTTTAAGATCCGCTGATTTTTCGCGAGGCAGCTCACAAGGCTTTCGCATAACGCCTGCGCCCGATCGCGCAGACCATCCATCCAGACGCCCCACGAGGAGATGTACCGATGATGTCGTTCATTCGCCGCCAGGCTGCCTGCCTCGCCGTGATGCTTGCCGCGGTCGGCTTTGTCGCCCCGACCGCCCATGCCCAGACGGAGGCGCCGAAGGCAGCCGCTGCTCAGGCCGTGGCGCCGGTGGCCGCGCCGGTCGTGACCAAGGAAGTGATCGAGAACCCGTACGGCCTGGAGGCCTTGTGGCGGCAGGGCGACTGGGTGTCCAAGGGGACGCTGATCATCCTGGTCATCATGTCGATGGGCAGCTGGTACATCATCTTCGTCAAGCTGTGGGAGCAGTCGAAGCTCGGCCGCGAGGGTCGCGCCATGGGCGCGGGCTTCTGGAAGGCCACGTCGCTGAAGGAAGGCGCCTCGAAGCTGAAGTCGAACAGCGCCTATCGCTACATCGCCGAGACCGGCATCGAGGCCAACGAGCACCACGAGGGCGCGCTGACCGAAAACATCGACCTGAACACCTGGGTGACGATGTCGGTGCAGCGTTCGGTCGACAACATCAACAACCGCCTGCAGGACGGGCTCGCCTTCCTGGCCACGGTCGGCTCGACGGCGCCGTTCGTGGGGCTGTTCGGCACCGTCTGGGGCATCTACCACGCGCTCACCGCGATCGGCATCGCCGGCCAGGCCTCGATCGACAAGGTCGCCGGCCCCGTGGGCGAGGCGCTGATCATGACCGCGATCGGCCTGGCCGTCGCCGTGCCGGCCGTCATGGGCTACAACTGGCTGGTTCGCCGCAACAAGGTGCTGATGGAGACCGTGCGCGCCTTCGGCTCCGACGTGCACGCGGTGCTGCTCGGCAAGAGCGGTGCGGCGGCCACCGCGGCCGCCGCGCGCGTCCGCTGACCGCAACCGCGGAGCGCTGCCATGGCCATGGCCGTCGGTCCCGCCGAAAGCGAGGACGAAGCGATCTCGGCGATCAACACCACGCCGCTCGTCGACGTGATGCTGGTGCTGCTGATCATCTTCCTGATCACCATCCCGGTCGTCACGCAGTCGATCGCGCTGCAGCTGCCGGAAGAGAAGAACGTGCCGCGCCAGACGGCGCCGGAGAACATCGAGATCTCCGTGACCAAGGACGGCGACGTGTACTGGGGCATGCAGCGGCTGCGTGACAACGACGAGTTGTTCAACCGCCTCAAGGACATCGCCACCAAGCAGCCGCAGCCGGAGGTGCACATCCGTGGCGACCTCGCCGGCCGCTACGAGTACGTCGGCCGCGTGGTGTTCGCCTGCCAGCGCGCCGGCATCCAGAAGGTGGGCTTCGTCACCGAGCCGCCGTCGTCCGCCGGCGGACGCTAGCGCCGGGGCCGGTGTCGAATCCGGGCGGCCGCGCCAGGGGAGAAAGCAATGGGCATGAATGTGGGAACGGGCGGCTCGCAGGAGCCGGAAGTGATGGTCGACATCAACACCACGCCGCTGATCGACGTGATGCTGGTGCTGCTGATCATGCTGATCATCACCATCCCGATCCAGCTGCACGCGGTGAACCTGAACATGCCGGTGGGCACGCCGCCGCCGCCGACCGAGCAGCCGGTGGTCGTCACCATCGACGTCGACTTCGACGGCACCGTGTACTGGAACGGCGAGCAGGTGCCGAGCCGCGACGTCCTCGAGGAGCGGCTTCAGGCGGCGGCGCAGATGCCGGTGCAGCCCGAGGTGCACCTGCGGCCGAACAAGCTTGCCGAGTACAAGGACGTCGCTGCCGTCATGGCCTCCGCGCAACGGCTCGGCGTCGTCAAGCTCGGGTTGGTGGGCAACGAGCAGTTCGTGAAGTGATCCGGGCGCACCGTACCGTCGCCAGGTCGATGGCGCGGGTCCACGGGGCGCGAATCGGCAACGACCGCTGACACTCCCGGATGTCCCTGCCGCCCGGCGGCGGGACCCGCGCCGGGAGCAGGTCGTGGCCGAATCAAGTCAATCGGAGAGTCGGATGTCTTCGTCATCTTTGCGCAGCAAGGCCCGCTTCACAGCCCTGGTTGCCGTGTTCGCCGCCGCGTACGGCCTGCAGGTCGACGAGCGAGCCGGCCCGCGGCTCGCGACCGCCCATGCGCAGGCCGATGCGGTCCGCCCCGAGGTCGGCAAGCCCCTGCAGCAGGCCACGGAACTGCTGAAGGCGAACCGGGCCAAGGACGCGCTGGCGAAGGTGCGCGAGGCCGATGCCGTTCCGGGCAAGACCCCGGGCGAGCAGCTGATGATCGAACGCGTGCGCGCCGCTGCCGCGGCACGCGCCGGCGAGACGCAGACGGCGATCAAGTCGTTCGACGCCGTGCTCGCCTCGGGCAAGCTGAGCCCGGGCGAGCAAGCGCAGACCGCCGGGCAGCTCGCCTATCTCTTCTCGCAGATGAAGGACTGGACCAAGACGCGCGAGTGGGCGCAGAAGTCCAAGCAGCTCGGCGGTAACGCCGCCGAGATGGACAAGCTGCTCGCCTACGTCAACGCCCAGAGCGGCGACTTCAGCGCCATCGCCCGCGACGCGCAGGCCAGCGTCGAAGCGGCGGAGAAGGCCGGTCGCAAGCCCGAAGAGAACGACCTGCTCACGCTGGCCGATGCCCTGAAGCGGACGGGCAACACCGCCGGGCAGACGGCGGTGCTGGAAAAGCTCGTCGGCTATTACCCGAAGAAGGAGTACTGGTCGGCGGTGCTGGGCCGCATCCAGAGCAAGCCGGGCTTCTCCAGCCGGCAGGCGCTCGACGTCATGCGCCTGAGGCGCGAGACGAAGACGCTCGACACCACCGAGGGCTACGTCGAGCTGGCCCAGATGGCGCTGCAGGAGTACCAGGCCGCCGAGGCCAAGGCCGTGCTCGACGAAGGGTTCGCGCGCGGCCTGCTCGGCAAGGGCAACGAGGCCGAGCGGCAGAAGCGCCTGCAGGCACTGGCGACGCAGCGTGCGGCCGACGCGCCAAACGCCCTGGCGCAGGCGGAGAGCGAGGCCAAGCACGGCGATGCGCTGGTCCGGATCGGGCTCGCCTACACCGGACTCGGACAGTACGACAAGGGCATCGCGCTGATCCAGAAAGGGATCGCGAAGGGGGACCTGCGCCACCCCGACGACGCTCGCCTCTCCCTGGGCATCGCCTACCTCCGCGCTGGAAACAAGGCCAAGGCGGCCGAGGCGTTCCGGGCCGTCAAGGGCACGGACGGCGCCGCGGACCTCGCCCGTCTTTGGATCCGTGTGTAATGTCGCCGTCGTCAGGATCTGATTGACATACGGCCCGCGCGGCCCCGAACTGTGATGAAAAGGGCCCGCCGAAGCGGGCCCTAGACAACCTCCGGCTTGCGCCGATAGGTCACTTGTACTCGTAAGCCAGCCTCACGACGAACTGACGCCCGAGTGGCGACGAGAAGCGTGGATCGTAGCCGGTCTGGAACGTATCACCCTGGTTGGAGAAGGGTGGTCTTTCGTTGAACAGGTTGAGCACGCCGGCGGTGACCGTCATGCCCTTGAAACCCTGCCACGTGCCCGTCAGATCCCACACCGAGGCGGCGCCGACCTTGTTGTCGTCGTACGGCGGCCCGAACTCCGTGGCGTTCTGGTCGAAGTACGAACTCGACAAGCGGTTGAACAGGTTCACGCCCCAGGCACCGTAACTCCAGTTCGCCATGATGACGTGCCTCCAGCGAGCCACGGGGAAGCCGAGTTCGGAGGAGTAGTTCCCCACGGCATCAAAGTATGGGCCACCATTCTCAAGCTGCTGTTCCCAGTTGAGCATGTAGGTGCCCTGCATCGATAGGCCGAAGGTGCCGAATTCGCTGCCCGCCGTGCGGGCCTGGAACGAGAAGTCCAGGCCGCTGGCTTTGATGCTGCCCAGGTTCTGATTGGTCTGGACGATGAAGGCCAGAGGATCGACGGCGTTCTGCCCGCCGCACGTTGCGATGAGGGCCACCTGCTGCGCCGGGGTCAATTGGCTGCAACGGACGTAGTAGCTCGCGTACTTGGACGGGTCGCCAAAGATCGACTGCTCCGGAATGACGTC
>Ga0316619_10000228_pt1 | contig 11077 bp, 8 predicted proteins | sample OWC_Aug_M1_C1_D4_FD_207659 | JGI IMG/M metagenome (GOLD analysis project Ga0316619, IMG submission 207659) | Wetland soil microbial communities from Old Woman Creek delta, Ohio, United States - OWC_Aug_M1_C1_D4_B | ecosystem: Environmental > Terrestrial > Soil > Wetlands | place: USA: Ohio...
TATCCCCCCCCCAATTAAACCCCCCCTCCCCCCCCCCCCCCCCTAGGGGGGGGGGGGGGGGGCCCGCGGGGGGGCCCCCCCCGCTCCGCCCGACAACGGATCACGCTGCACCTGTTTATTTCGCGGAGTAATAACTTGAACTTCACACCGGCCTCTGCTAAGTAACCCTGCCATAAGCGCATTCCCCTCTCACCCTGGAGGTCAGCGATGATCCGAGCCGCGGTCGCGGGCGGGACCGGGTATGCCGGTGCCGAACTCATCCGCATTCTCACCGGCCACCCCGGCGTCAAGCTCACCATGATCACCTCCCGGCAGTCGGCCGGCCTGCGTTTCGACCGCGTGTTCCCCGCCATGGCCGGACGCGTGGACCTGGTCTGCGAAGAGCTGAACGACGATCGCATCTGCGAGGCCGCCGACGTCGTCTTAACGGCGCTGCCCCACAAGCTGCCCATGAAGATCGCCCCGGAGGTTCTCAAGCGCGGCCGCAGGGTGATCGACCTGTCGGCCGATTTCCGGTTCAGCGACGCATCCGTGTACGAGAAGGCCTACCAGCCGCACACCGCCGGCCACCTGCTGAAAGAGGCCGCCTACGGCCTGGCGGAGGTCTACACGCCGGAGATCCGGGCCGCCCGGCTGGTGGGCAACCCGGGGTGCTACCCCACCAGCGTGCTGCTGCCCCTGGTCCCGCTGGTCAAGGCCGGGTTGCTGGACCTGGAGAGCATCGTGGCCGACTCCAAATCCGGGGTGAGCGGGGCCGGCCGGTCGCCCTCGCTGACGGTGCACTACTGCGAGGTGGCCGAATCGTTCAAAGCCTACAAGGTGGCGGCCCACCGGCACAACCCGGAGATGGAGGCGATCCTGAGCCGGGAGGCGGGCCGGCCGGTCGCGATCACCTTCGTGCCCCACCTGGTGCCGATGAGCCGGGGGATGCTCACCACGCTCTACGCGCGGCCCTCCGGGACGCTGACCGCCGCGATGGTGCAGGAGTGCCTGGCCGCCTTTTACCGGGGCCGGCCGTTCGTGCGGCTGCGGCCGCCGGGAATGCCGCCCGACACCCTGCACGTGCGCGGCACCAACTGCTGCGATATCGGGTTTGTCCTCGACGATCGCAACCGGCGCCTGATCCTCATGTCGGCCATCGACAACCTGGGCAAGGGCGCCGCCGGCCAGGCGGTCCAGAACATGAACCTGATGTTCGGGCTCGACGAGACCGCCGGCCTGAACCAGGTGCCGTTTGCGCTTTGACCACGGGTTTAAGGTTTAAAGTATAACGTTCAAGGCTCCTTGGGAACCCGTCCCGGCCTTGCCTCGACCTTAAACCTTCCACCTTCAACTCTAACTCCAAGAAGAGGAGGAAGCGACGCATGACCGCCAAGCTGATTATGGGAACGGAGATCCGCGAAACCATTCTGAATGAACTTGCCGCCGAGGTCCAGGCGATCAAGGCCAAGCACGGGGTGGTCCCCGGGCTGGTGACGATCCTGGTCGGCGAAAACCCGGCCTCGATTTCCTACGTCACGCTCAAGATCAAGACCGCCCACCGGCTCGGGTTCAAGGAGATCCAGGACAACCAGCCGGTCACCCTTTCGGAGAAAGACCTTCTGGCCCTCATCGACAAGTACAACAAGGACGACTCGATTCACGGGATCCTGGTGCAGCTGCCCCTGCCCAAGCAGGTCAACGAGAAAAAAGTGCTGAACGCCATCGACCCGGACAAGGACGTGGACGGCTTTCACCCGGTCAATGTCGGCCGCCTCATGATCGGGGGCTCCGAGATCAAATTCCCGCCCTGCACGCCGGCCGGCATCCAGGAGCTCATCGTGCGCTCGGGGGTCCCCACCGACGGCGCCGAAGTGGTGGTGGTGGGCCGGTCGAACATCGTCGGCAAACCCATCGCCAACATGATGCTGCAGAAGGCCCGCGGCGCCAACGCCACCGTGACGGTGGTGCACACGGCCACCAAGGACATGGCCTCCCACTGCCAGCGGGCCGACATCCTGATCGTGGCCGCCGGCGTGCCCGGCCTGGTGAAACCGGAGTGGATCAAGAAGGGGGCCTGCGTGATCGACGTGGGCGTCAACCGGGTCGGGGAGAAGGTGAGCGAGAAGACCGGCCAGAAAATCGCCATCCTCAAAGGCGATGTCGATTTCGATGCCGCCAAGCAGATCGCCGGCTGGATCACCCCGGTCCCCGGCGGCGTCGGCCCGATGACGATCACCATGCTGATGCAAAACACCCTGAAGTCCCTGAAGTTCAGGCTGGGGATCGCCTGATCTGCGGCTGCCGCCGCCATCGTCTGCTGTGGTGGACGATGGGGGCGGCCGCCTGCGCCCGGTCCCTGCGCCGGCTGCCGCCGGCACCCGGCGCAGCGGTTTTCATGGGGCGCCGGGCGCCGCCAAAAATATTTTAAAGATAACGATTTCAATCGGTTGAATATTGCACGGCCTTCGGGTCGACTAAAGTCTTGACAAGCTTGTGACGATATCCCTATACAATGCCTTCAGTTGCGGATCGAAAGGGCAATGTCACCGAAAGATGGCGGCGCAAAACCTTGGGTCTAAAGCCGAGAGGCCAAGATAGCCGGGTTGCCGAAGACGCATCGCAGGCCTCTGGGTGATAGTGCCCGGAGGTTTTTTTTTCAGGTTATGAAGGCGGCCGCATCATGCGCAAGAAAATTTCGTTTGTCGTTCTGACGAACTCCGGGTCCCCGGCGAAGCAGTTCTGCACCTCCCGGGCGGCGCTGCGCTGGGCGGCCGGTGCCGCGGCGCTGATGCTGTGTCTCGGCAGCTACGTCGCCTTCGACTACGTCCAGCTGAAGCGCCGGTCCATGCAGCTGCAGCAGCGCGAGTCCGAGCTGGCCGAGCTGGCGGCCGGGCAGCGCAGCGAGATCGATTTGCAGCGGCAGCAGATCGGGGATTTTGCCAGGGAGGTCAACGACCTCAAGGAAAAACTGCTCGGGCTCAACCAGTTCGAGAAAAAAATCCGGATCATGGCGGACCTCGAAAAACGCCAGGGTTCCGGGGAGCTCTTCGGGGTGGGCGGCCCCATCCCCCGCGCCATGGACCCGAAAACGGCGCTGGGCGATCAACGCAACAGCCTGATGCGGGAAATGCGCACGCAGATCGGCCAGCTCAACCTGGCCGCCGTGAACCAGGAAAACGGCTTCAAGTCCCTGGTCGGCCATCTGGAGAAGCAGCAGACCCTGCTGGCCTCCACCCCGACCATCCGGCCGATCGACCCCGACACCGAGCACTTCGTTAGCTCCCGCTTCGAATACCGTAGCTCCCCCTTCACGGGCATCCGGGAATTCCACCGCGCCATCGACATCTCCGCGCGGGAGGGAACGCCGGTTCTCGCAACGGCGGCCGGCGTCGTCGCCTTTGCCGGCAACAAGGGCCTGCTCGGCAAAACGGTCATCATCGACCACGGCCACGGCCTCACCACGACCTACGGGCACTGCAGCAAAATCCTCAAGCTCCAGGGGGAGCGGGTCAGCCGCTGGGAAACCGTCGCGCTGGTCGGCAACACCGGCAGCAGCACGGGCCCCCACGTCCACTACGAAGTGGCCATCCACGGGGTGCCGGTCAACCCCGAAAAATACTTTCTGAACTGAGAACGGCTGCGCCGGAAGGCCCACCCCGGCGCAGCGCTGCGTCCCGGTCGGCGGGGTTCGCGCGCCTCGACCCTGGTCTTCGGATGACGTCGGGACCATCCTCCCCGTTTTGCCTTTGTGCCCCCCCAAGGCTATTACGCCGGCACCAGCTGATAAGGCCGAAAGGATGAGGGCGTCACGGGGCTGCCGCGCACGAATGCCGAACGAAACTGTTGAGTGAGGCGGCATATCTGCTATAATAAAAATTCGATAGTTACCACACAGAGAGGAACGTGTTTTTTATGGTGATGAGTTTTCTGGCCAAGGTGTTCGGCAGCAAGAACGAGCGTGAACTCAAGAAACTCCAGCCGATGGTGGAGCGCATCAACGCCCTCGAGCCGGCCATGCAGGCTCTGGGCGACGGGGAGCTGCGGGCCCAGACCGGCCGATTCCGGGAGCGGGTCGAGCGCGGCGAGGCGCTCGAGGAACTGCTGCCCGAAGCCTTTGCAGCGGTGCGCGAAGCCTCGGTGCGCACCCTGAAGATGCGGCATTTCGACGTGCAGCTCATCGGCGGCATGGTGCTGCACCAGGGCACGATCGCCGAGATGAAAACCGGCGAGGGCAAGACCCTGGTGGCCACCCTGCCGGCCTACCTGAACGCGCTCACCGGCAAGGGCATGCACATCGTGACCGTCAACGACTACCTGGCCCGCCGGGACACGGAGTGGATGGGCCAGATCTACCGCTTTCTCGGGATGTCGGTGGGAACGATCCTCCACGGGCTGACGGACCCCGAGCGGCTGGCGGCCTACGGCGCAGACATCACCTACGGCACCAACAACGAGTTCGGCTTCGACTACCTGCGGGACAACATGAAATTCGAGCGGGCGAGCCTGGTGCAGCGCGAGCTGAACTACGCCATCGTGGACGAGGTGGACAGCATCCTGGTCGACGAAGCCCGGACCCCGCTCATCATCTCGGGGCCGGCGGAGAAATCCACCGACCTCTACTACCAGGTGAACAACCTCATCCCGCGGCTCGTCAAGGACCGGGACTTCGCCGTGGACGAGAAGGCCCGCACCTCGACCCTGACCGAGGAGGGGGTCGCCCGGTGCGAGAAGATCCTGCAGGTCGAAAACCTCTACGACCCCAGCCGCATCGAGCTGCTGCACCACATCCAGCAGGCCCTCAAGGCCCACGCGCTCTTCAAGCGCGATGTCGACTACATCGTGAAGGACGGCGAGGTCATCATCGTCGATGAATTCACCGGCCGCCTGATGCCGGGCCGCCGCTACAGCGAGGGGCTGCACCAGGCGCTGGAGGCCAAGGAAGGGGTCAAGATCGAAAACGAGAACCAGACCCTGGCGACCATCACCTTCCAGAACTACTTCCGGATGTACCAGAAGCTCGCCGGCATGACCGGCACGGCCGACACCGAGGCGGCCGAGTTCAAGAAAATCTACAACCTGGACGTGATCGTGGTGCCCACCCACCGGCCCATGATCCGCGTGGACCACCCCGACGTCATCTACAAGTCCAAGCGCGAGAAATTCGAGGCGGTGCTGGACGAGATCGAGCAGCTGCACGCCAAGGGCCAGCCGGTGCTGGTGGGAACCATCTCCATCGACGTTTCCGAGCAGCTGAGCAAGAAGCTCAAGGCCCGCGGGATCCCGCACGAAGTGCTGAACGCCAAGCACCACGAGAAAGAGGCCGAGATCGTCGCCCGCGCCGGACAAAAGGGGGTCGTCACCATCTCGACCAACATGGCCGGCCGCGGCACCGACATCGTCCTGGGCGAGGGGGTGGTCGACCTGGGCGGCCTGCACATCCTCGGCACCGAGCGGCACGAGTCCCGCCGGATCGACAACCAGCTGCGCGGCCGCTCGGGCCGGCAGGGGGACCCCGGCTCCTCGCGCTTCTACCTCGCCCTGGAAGACGACCTGCTGCGGATCTTCGGCGGCGAGCGCATCACCGGGATCATGGAGAAGCTCGGCATGAAGGAGGGCGAGCCCATCGAGCACAACCTGATCAGCCGGGCCATCGAGAACGCGCAGTCCAAGGTGGAGGGCCACAACTTCGACATCCGCAAGCACCTGCTGGAGTACGACGATGTCATGAACCAGCAGCGGGAAGTCATCTACAGCCAGCGCCGGGAAATCCTCACGGGCAAGGACCTGCGGCCGGTGGCCATGGACATGATCGCCGGGAGCGTGGCGAGCATCGTCGGCAGCTTCGCCGATGAAAAGACCCACCCGGAATACTGGGATTTGAAGGGCCTTTCCGACGCGGTCTACAAGCAGTTCAACTTCCGGCCGGACCCCCCTCTGACCCCGGAAAGCGTCGACGGCGTGAACCCCGAGGCCCTGGCGGACACGATCCGGCAGCAGGCCGTCCGGGTCTACGAGGGCCGGGAGGCCCGGATCGGGGCCGAAATCCTGCGCAAGGCCGAGCGGCACTTCATGCTGCTGGTGATCGACAACCTCTGGAAGGACCACCTGCTGTCCATGGACCACCTGAAGGAGGGCATCGGGCTGCGGGGCTATGCCCAGCAAAACCCGCTCCTGGTCTACAAGAAGGAGGGCTTTGAGATGTTCGAAAGTCTCATGGCCCGCGTGGAGGAGGAAACGCTGGGCCTGCTGTTCCGGTTCGAGGTGGAGGCGCCCGAAAAACTGGAGCGGTTGGAGCGGCCCAAGCCGCAGGCGCTCTCCTTTTCCGGCGGCGGCGAGTCTGCGCGCCGGCCGCCGGCCAAGCGCAGCCCAGACAAGGTGGGTCGCAACTCGCCCTGCCCCTGCGGGAGCGGGAAAAAATACAAAAAGTGCTGCGGCAAATAACGGGCGGCGGGGTCTCTTTACAAGAACCGAAGCCAGTGATTATTATCTCAAGCAAGGCGTTTTAAGCGGATGGGACGCGGCGGGCCGCCTCCGGGCGGCCGGACGCCCCGGTCGCGAGGGCATGGATGAACGAACACCACCCGCAGTTGGAAGACGAGGTCGGCACGGAGCCGGGGGTCCGGTTGGACGAGCCCCCGCTGTACCGGGTGCTGCTGCTGAACGACGACTACACCACCATGGATTTCGTGGTGGAGGTGCTCAAGCACGTCTTCCACAAGTCCGAACCGGAAGCCAACCGGATCATGCTCAACGTCCACCAGCAGGGGGCCGGCGTCTGCGGCCTGTACCCGTTGGAAATCGCCGAAACCAAGATCGACATAGTGGACAGCCTCGCCCGGGAGCGAGGCTTTCCGCTCAAGTGCACGATGGAAAGAGAATAGGCCATGATCAGCAAGGAGCTGTCGGCAACGTTGGGGTTCGCCGTCCGGGAAGCCAAGAAACGACGCCACGAGTATGTCAGCGTCGAGCACATCCTGTTTGCGATTCTCTACGACCAGGTCGGCATCGAGGTCGTCGAGAACTGCGGCGGCAACGTGGAGAGCATCCTCGGCAACATCGAGAACTTTTTCGAGGAAAAGATCGAGAAGATCCCCGAGGGCAGCGAGTACGTGCTGCAGCAGACCATCGGCTTCCAGCGCGTGATCCAGCGGGCCGTGAGCCACGCGCGCTCGGCCGACAAGGCCGAGGTGTCGGTGAGCGACATCCTCGCCTCCATTTTCCTCGAGAAAGACTCGCATGCCGAGTACTTCCTGAGCGCCGAGGGCGTCACCCGGCTCGACGTGCTCAACTACATCTCCCACAAGGTCCCCAAGAACTCCTTCCAGGAGCGCGACGACCCGACGGCCGCGCCGCAGCCCGGCACCGAGGAGCCACGCCGCAAGAGCGACCCCCTGGAGATGTACACCGTCGATCTCGTGCGGCAGGCCAAGCAGGGCAAACTGGACCCGCTGATCGGCCGCCAGACCGAAATCGAGCGCACCATGCAGGTGCTCTGCCGCCGCCGCAAAAACAACCCCGTGTTCGTGGGCGACCCCGGCGTCGGCAAAACCGCCATCGCCGAGGGCCTGGCGCAGAAGATCGCCAAGGGCGAGGTGCCCGACCTGCTGAAGGGTATCCACATCTACGCCCTGGACCTGGGCGGGATGCTGGCCGGCACCAAGTTCCGGGGCGACTTCGAACAGCGCCTGAAAGGGGTGATCGCCGAGCTGAAGCGGCGGCCCAAGTCCATCCTCTTCATCGACGAAATCCACACCATCGTGGGGGCGGGGGCCACCAGCAGCGGCTCCATGGACGCCTCCAACATCCTCAAGCCGGTCTTGACCAGCGGCGAGATCCGCTGCATCGGCTCCTCCACCTACGAGGAGTACAAGAACCACTTCGAGAAGGACCGGGCGCTGTCCCGGCGCTTCGAGAAGATCGAGATCCACGAGCCGCCGGTCTCCGAGAGCATCCAGATCCTCAAGGGGCTGCGCTCGCGCTACGAGGAGCACCACGGCATCGAGTACACCGACGCCGCCCTGAAATCGGCGGCCGAACTCTCGGCCAAGTACATGAACGACCGCTACCTGCCGGACAAGGCCATCGACGTAATGGACGAGGCCGGCGCCTTCGTGCGGCTCTCCGGGGCCGCGGGCCGGAAGAAAATCAACCCCGCGGACATCGAAAAAATCGTGGCCAAGATGGCCCGCATACCGACCCAGAGCGTCTCCACCTCCGACCGCAGCAAGCTCGAGAACCTGGAGGCGCGCCTCAAGGAGGTCGTCTTCGGCCAGGACGACGCCATCCGGTCGCTGGTGACATCGATCAAGCGGTCGCGGGCCGGGCTGGGGATCCCCGGAAAGCCCATCGGCTGCTTTCTGTTCACGGGGCCGACCGGCGTCGGCAAGACCGAGGTGGCCCGCCAGGTGGCCCTGATCCTGGGGGTGGAGTTCATCCGCTTCGACATGAGCGAGTACATGGAGAAGCATGCCGTCGCGCGGCTGATCGGCGCCCCCCCCGGCTACATCGGCTTCGACCAGGGCGGCCTGATGACCGACGGCATCCGCAAGCACCCGCACTCCGTGCTGCTGATGGACGAGATCGAAAAGGCCCACCCGGACCTCTTCAACATCCTGCTGCAGGTCATGGACCACGCCACCCTGACGGACAACAACGGCAAGAAGGCCGACTTCCGGAACGTGATCCTGATGATGACCTCCAACGCGGGCACGCGCGAGATGAGCACCCAGACCATCGGGTTCGGCGACGCGCTGAGCGACACCCCGTCCAAGGGCCGGAAAGCCATCGAGCAGATGTTCAGCCCGGAGTTCCGCAACCGCCTGGACGACACGATCAACTTCAACCCGCTCAGCCCCGGGGTCATGGAGATGGTGGTGGACAAGTTCATGAAGGAGTTGAACGGCCAGCTGGCGGTGAAAAAGGTCCAGTTGCGCTACTCGCCGGCGGTTCGCTCCTGGCTGGCGAAGAAGGGGCACGACCCGCGTTACGGGGCGCGGCCGCTGGCGCGCGTGATCCAGACCGAGGTCAAGAACAAGCTCTCGGATGAAATCCTTTTCGGCCGCCTGGCCAAGGGCGGCGAACTGCACCTGGAAATGGACGGCGAGCAGCTCGCGTTCCAAATCCCCGAAGCGGCGGCATCGGCAAAAGTCAAGGAAACGGTCGGGCAGGAGTGACGGGTTCTGAAGAAATGCCTAAAGTGAGCTAAAGTGCCTAAAATGCCTAAAATGGAGGAGTGAGGGATCCATGGCCGGAGCGAGGCCTTTTCGTCCGGGAAGCCTTCTAAAATCAATTCTGTAAATCCTGGTGGATAACCTTTCATTTCATTTTCTCTCTTTTTAATTTTAGGCAATTTAGTCATTTTAGCTCATTTTAGGCATTGCCCCTCATGCCCCTCTTTGCCCTCAGCGCCGAGCTCACGTTCCCACCGCCGCGGTTCGCCACGCGGGAGGGGCTGCTCGCCGTCGGCGGTGATTTGAGCGCGGAGCGCCTGCTCTTGGCCTACCGCACGGGGATCTTCCCCTGGTTTTCCGACGGCGAACCCATCCTGTGGTGGTCCCCCGACCCCCGTCTCGTGCTCTACCCCCGCGAGTTCCACCTTTCGCGTTCGCTTGAAAAAAGCATCCGCCGCGGCGATTTCACGGCGACGACGGACCGGGCCTTCGAGCAGGTGATCCGCGAGTGCGGCCGGGTGCGCTGCGACTCGGGGGAGGGCACGTGGATCGTGCCGGAGATGATCGAGGCCTACTGCGGGCTCCACCACGAGGGGTTCGCCCACTCGGTCGAAGCCTGGCAGGGGGGCCGTCTGGCGGGGGGCTTGTACGGGATCGCCCTCGGCCGCTGTTTCTTCGGCGAGTCCATGTTCGCGCGGGTGAGCAACGCCTCCAAGGTGGCCCTGGCCGCCCTCGTCGCCTTTCTGAGGGTGGAGGGGTTCGGCCTGATCGACTGCCAGGTCACCACCGGCCACCTGCAGCGCATGGGGGCGCGCGAAATACCGCGGAGCCTCTACCTGGAGGAGCTGCAGGCCCACCTGCAAGCCCCCGACCGGCAGGGGAAGTGGGAGCTGCCCGCGGGGGTGCTGAACGATCTTCTCCCCCGGCCGCGGCTTTCGCCCGGACGCCCGGCCTTGAGACAGCGGAAAGGATAAATCGATCGCTATGGGGAAGGAGTGTGTCTTTTGCCGGATCATCCGGGGCGAGACGCCCACCGAGATCCTCCACGCCACCGAGCACCTGGTGGTCTTCCGCGACATCCGGCCGCAGGCGCCGGTGCACCTGCTGATCGTGCCGAAAAAACACATCCGCAGCGTCAACGACCTGGCGGCAGCCGACACGCCCGTGCTCGGCGAGCTGTTCCAGGCCGCCCGCGAAATGGCTAAGCACCTGGGCATCGCGGGCGACGGCTACCGCCTGTTCGTCAACGTCGAGCGCGGCGGCGGGCAGGTCGTCTTCCACCTGCACATGCACCTGATCGGCGGGTGAGGGCGGATGCCCGGTCCGGGATTCGGGATAATAGATGCAAGCGATCGCCGTTCCTGTGGGAGCGGCTTTCAGGCGCGATTTGCAACACGCCACCTTGATAGAGCGTACGCAACACCGCTTCGTCTATCAACTGCCGGAAAAAGAAAAGATCGTCAACGTCCTGCGGATGTGGACCCATTATGAGTGACGCGCACGGCGGCCCCCTCGGCGGCATCTACGTCCACGTCCCGTTCTGCCTGAGCAAGTGCTCATACTGCGACTTCTATTCCATCGCCGACCTGAGCCTCAAGCCCGCGTACCTGGAAGCCCTCTCCTCCGAGATCGCCGCGGCCGAACCGGGGCCGCGCGCCTTCGACACCATCTACATCGGCGGCGGCACCCCTTCGCTCCTTGCGCCGGCGGAGGTCGAGGCGATCGTCGAGGGCCTGTTTTCGAAATTCCGGTTCGAGCGGCCGGTCGAAGTGACCCTCGAGGCCAACCCGGGCACGGTGGGTTTGGAAGAACTGCTGGGGTTCCGGTCGGCCGGGGTCAACCGCCTCAACCTCGGCGTGCAGTCCTTCCAGGAAAAAAACCTGGAGGTGCTCGGAAGGATGCACTCGGCCGGGCAGGCGCAGGCC
>Ga0316619_10000239_pt1 | contig 10908 bp, 10 predicted proteins | sample OWC_Aug_M1_C1_D4_FD_207659 | JGI IMG/M metagenome (GOLD analysis project Ga0316619, IMG submission 207659) | Wetland soil microbial communities from Old Woman Creek delta, Ohio, United States - OWC_Aug_M1_C1_D4_B | ecosystem: Environmental > Terrestrial > Soil > Wetlands | place: USA: Ohio...
CAGCAGGTGCTCGGCATCGGAGGCCCCGACGAGCTTGGCCTTCAGAACCTCACAGCGCTCGGTGAAAAGAAGCAGGCCGAGGCGCTCAAGGAAATGAGCGATGAACTCACCCAGCTTAAGGGTGCGGCATCCAGGCAGGAAGCCAGCCTGCAGGTGCTGATCGAATACTTCGAGGACAAGCGATCACTGTACGCATCTACGCCTTCCGTCTGGCCCGTGCGCGGCTGGGTCACCTCCCGCTTCGGGAGCAGGATATCACCCTTCAGCGGCATCCAGAAGCTCCATGAGGGCATGGACATTGCGGCACAGACGGGTACGCCGGTCGTGGCCTCTGCCGACGGCGTGGTGGTCAAGGCCGGTTTCGGCACGGGTTACGGCAACATGGTCGAGATCAGCCATGGCTACGGCATCAAGACGCTCTATGCTCATAATTCCCGCCTCAACGTGAAGGCCGGACAGCGCGTTCGGCGGGGCGATGTTATTGCCTATGCCGGCGACTCCGGCTCCAGCACGGGACCTCACCTCCACTACGAAGTGCGCCTGAACGGCCTTCCGGTCAATCCGGGGAAATATCTGAATTAATAGGGCGCGTACAGGCTTTGCTTCTCCCATCATACCTATGGCAGCGAACTCAAACGTTCAGACACTTCCGGCTTTTCAGGGAATTGAGCTCAGGGGATATCTGATGCTCATCTCTGTTGTTCAAAACCGTAGTTTCGCCAGGGATCGGCAGCGGTAAAAGGGGAGCCGCGGCCACGGGCGGAACTACACGCAAGGAGGGAGTACGATTTATGTCGAACGGGAAAGTGAAGTGGTTCAACGAGGCAAAAGGATTCGGTTTCATCGAGCCGGATGGCGGCGGACGGGACGTCTTCGTTCATTACTCGGCCATTCAGGGCGAAGGCTTCAAGACTCTTTCCGAGGGCCAGCCCGTCACCTTTGACGTTATTCAGGGAGAGAAGGGGCCACAGGCTGCAAATGTAAGCAAGGATTCCTAAACGAGCATACCGAAGCGTTCCGCGACGGAATTGGCCAGCGGGCAGCTCGGTACAGCACAAAGTCACGGACAAACTTGATCGGAACCCCGGAGGCCCCTCTCTCCGGGGTTTCTTTATTTGTGCGGCAGCATCAATGAAAAGCCAGTCCTTGAAGGGATTGGACGACCGGGACAGGTACTTTTGGTAAAAGGGGTTGTCTCCTGCATGGGTACGTGCAACGAGCACAAGACTGGGCGCTAAAGATATTAGTTTTAGAATATATGCAACTATTGGGGTAAAAAAAACGGCCTGCTGTCAGGCGCCGGAAACGGCCTTTTTCTTCGCCGCGTGCTGCTCGAACAGAACTTCCTTCATGAGCGCACAGGCCTCGATGACCTTGGGATTGGCCACGCGATAGAAGATGTTCACACCTTCCCGCCTCGTTGTCAGGATACCCTTGTGGCGCATCACAGCGAGGTGCTGCGAGACGTTCGCCTTGGAGGCGCCCAGGATGTTCACCAGGTCCGTCACGGTCCTTTCGTCTGTTTTCAGGGCGTTCAGAATCTCGATGCGCTTTGGATTGGTGAGGGTCTTACAGATCTCCGCCTGCATCTCGAAGATGGACTTGTCCGTCAGGAGTGCTTTCATGCGTACATTTTAACGGAAACGCGGCCCCTGTCAAGAAATAAATAGGATGCCCACGGCGGGGCAGGGCGTGGACTCCGCTGATGATGAGCGCCGCTCCTGAAGCGGTCGAGGCATATTTCCCTTGAATTTACAAGGTAAAGTGATTATCATGGCGGGTACTTCGCGAAAGACCAGGATGACGGAGATGGGAGCCTCATGATAGGAACGATCCTCAAGAAGGTGTTCGGCACGAAGAACGAGCGCGATTTAAAGCGCATCCAGTCCCGCGTTGATGCGATCAACGCGTTCGAAGAGGCCATCTCGAAGCTCACCGATGCGGAGCTCCGTGCCAAGACGGAGGAGTTCAAACACATCATCGCTGAGCGCACTGAAGGCATCACGGATCCTGCCGAGCTCAAGGCCGCTGAGAAAGAAGTTCTCGACGAACTGCTGCCCGAGGCGTTCGCCGTAGTACGCGAGACCTCGAAGCGCACTCTCGGCATGCGTCACTTCGACGTGCAGCTCATCGGCGGCATCGTGCTGCACGAGGGGAAGATCGCCGAGATGCGGACCGGGGAAGGCAAGACCCTCGTCGCTACGCTGCCGGTCTACCTCAATAGTCTCACGGGCCGCGGTGTGCACGTGGTCACGGTGAACGACTACCTTGCCCGGCGCGACGCCCAGTGGATGGGGCCCATCTACCAGTTCCTGGGCCTCACGGTGGGCGTCATCGTCCACGGGCTCGACGACAGCGAGCGGCAGCAGTCTTACAACAGCGACGTGACCTACGGCACGAATAACGAGTTCGGCTTCGACTACCTCCGGGACAACATGAAGTTCGATCTGGCGGATTATGTCCAGCGCGAGCTGAACTTCGCCATCGTCGACGAGGTGGACTCCATCCTGATCGACGAGGCCCGGACGCCGCTCATTATCTCCGGCCCTGCTGAGGAATCTACCGATAAATACTACAAGATCAACCGCATCATCCCGAGCCTCAAGAAGGACCAGGACTACACCATCGAGGAGAAGACCAAGACCGTGGCCCTTACCGAGGAGGGCAATATCCGGGTCGAGAAGCTGCTGAACGCGGGCAACCTCTACGATCCAGCCAATGTCGACCTCGTGCACCACGTGCACCAGGCCTTGAAGGCCCACGCCCTGTTCCAGCTCGATGTGGACTACGTGGTGAAGGACGGGCAGGTGATGATCGTGGACGAGTTCACCGGACGGCTCATGCCCGGCCGCCGGTGGAGCGACGGCCTGCACCAGGCCATTGAGGCGAAGGAAGGCGTCAAGATCGAGAACGAGAACCAGACGCTCGCCTCCATCACCTTCCAGAACTATTTCCGGCTGTACAACAAGCTGGCCGGCATGACCGGCACCGCCGAGACCGAGGCAGCGGAGTTCTCGAAGATCTACAACCTCGACGTAGTGGTCATCCCTACCCACCGCCCGATGATACGGATCGATAGCGCCGACTTCATCTACAAGAACGAGAAGGGCAAATTCAATGCCGTGATCCGCGAGATCGAGGAGAAGCATAAGCAGGGCCAGCCCGTCCTCGTCGGCACCATCTCGATCGCCAAGTCCGAGCTTCTGTCCGCACTGCTCAAGAAGAAGGACATCAGGCACACGGTGCTGAACGCCAAGTACCACGAGATGGAGGCTGAGATCGTGGCCCAGGCAGGCCGCCACGCCGCCGTGACCATTGCCACGAACATGGCCGGCCGCGGTACCGACATCGTTCTGGGCGGCAACCCCGAGGGACTTGCGCGACAGATGCTCAAGGGCAAGGAGTACACGCCTGACGAATGGGAGAAGACCCTGGCCCAGTGCCGGGAGCAATGCGCTGTGGAGAGGGAGAACGTGCTTGCCGCCGGCGGCCTGCACATCCTCGGCACGGAGCGGCATGAGTCGCGCCGCATCGACAATCAGCTGCGCGGACGGTCAGGCCGCCAGGGCGACCCGGGTTCGTCGCGGTTCTACCTCGCTCTGGAGGACGACCTCCTGCGCATCTTCGGTTCCGACCGGATCTCCGGCTTGATGGAACGGCTCGGTATGGAGGAGGACATCCCCATCGAGCATCGCATGGTCTCCCGATCCATCGAGAGCGCCCAGAAGCGCGTTGAGGACCATAACTTTGAGATGCGGAAGCACGTCCTCGAGTACGACGATGTGATGAACCAGCAGCGCAAGGTCATCTACGAGCAGCGTCGCCAGATCCTGTCGGGTGAAAACCTCAAGGAAGACGTCCTCGGGCTGGCCGAGCAGCTCTTTGACGGGCTCTTCGGCTTTTACTGCCCCGAGGATGCCTACCCCGAGACCTGGGACCTCGTCGGCCTCAAGGAGGCGCTGGCCGCGAAGTTCTCCTTCCGCCTCGGGGATTTTGAGCAGGGGACGCGGTCGCGCGATGAGTTCCGCGACGCCATCTGGCGGGCGCTCGAGAAGAGCTACAATGACAAGGAGACCGAGATCGGCCCCGAGCTGATGCGGCGGCTCGAGAAACTGTTCATGCTCCAGGCAGTGGACCACCAGTGGAAGGACCATCTCCTCGCCATGGATCATCTCAAGGAAGGCGTGGGCCTCCGGGGCTACGGCCAGAAGGATCCCCTCATCGAATACAAGAAAGAGGGGTTCGACATGTTCGAGGAGATGAAGGGCCGCATCGTCGAGACTACGGTGGAAAGCATCTTCCGGGTCAAGCAGGCGAAGGAGGACGACCGGGAGATCGAGCGGCGGCAGAAGCGGCAGATGGCCCAGCTCAGCTTCGTGGGCGCGGGCGACGCCATGGCGGCGCCCCAGCCCGTGCACACGGATAAGAAGGTGGGAAGGAACGACCCGTGCCCCTGCGGGAGCGGAAAGAAATATAAGAAGTGCCACGGCGCATAAGCCGTTTGTCGGTTCGCTATCAAGGCAGCCCCGGGTTCGGGGGCTGCTTTTTTTAATGCAGCGGTCCGACTTGCACTGATGCGCAGGTATGGCTCAGCAGCGGAGCCAACGAACTACACAAAAAGATCCGCTTTTTTTCTGCTCGCCGTTAGCGTGCGTTACTGCCGTTCTATTGACTTCACACACCGTTTCCTATACTCTCATCTCATGAGGCAGCCTATTGGAGCCTCAGCAGGGGATCAGCATCGGTATGAAAAAACAGGTCTCGTATCTGCAAAAGCTTTTCTACGACCTCTGGAACGATTTCGGCAGCGTTTACCTCATCGTGAACAATTCGGAACGGACGCAGATCGGCAAACGGGGATTCACCGAGGACGAGAAGAAACACGGGCTGACCCTGGTTTTCAATAACAAGACCAACAACAAGCTGGACTGGGACGAAGAGGGGAATCTTTCCTGTGTGCTTGCCTTCGGTGCGCGCAAGGAAGATATCTTTATCCATCACGATGATCTGATCGGCGTGTTCTCCCCGGACGCAGGGGTGCAGTTCCTGTGGGGCGGCGTGGACAAGGAACCTCCTGCGTCGCCGAAGACGGACGCAGGAGAGGATGCTCAGAAGCGGGTCATTTCGCTGGACAAGTACCGGAAGAAGGGGAAGGATAGGTAAGAAAGCAGTCCGTTCGTTCTGAACATATTGAAGCATACATGCGATTTCGGCAACGGCCTTGCAGGAACAATCTCTTTGCGTTCTGCTCTATCATTGTTGCCGGGCTGCCGCTGTTCCTCAAGAGGAAAGATGGTCCCCGAGGGGTCGCAACGGAATCCTTCTAAAATTATCAGGAGGCCTCTCCATGAACAAGCCGTCCCGCATGAGTCCTTTCGTCTTCGGATTGATACTGGGTATCGTGGGCACGATCTTCCTGCCCGGCTACGTGCGGCCCTACATCCCTGAATGGGCAATGGGGAAAGCAACGGTGGTCAAAGGGACCGTTGTGGCAAAGCAGAAAAAGGAGCATGCGCTGCTGCTGACCTTGGATACAGCCGACGGCGCGCTGCTGACCACGTTCACGAAGAAGGTCGACGAGATAAGCCTTCTGGTCAACGAAAAGGATGTGATCGAATTCATGCTTCCGAAGTACGCGCCCTTTATCGACGACCCGAAGATCGTGCGGATCGCAAAAGAACAGCCGGCAGCTCCCGATCCGGTTCCTGCTGCCAAGCCTGCGGAGAAAAGCACGAAGGAAGGAAAGCCCCAGCAGGCGGTGAAGCCGCAGGCTGCAGCTTCGGCTCACAGGAGCATGTCCGACAAGAATCCGCCGGACAGGAAGTGAGGAGAAACGACGCCGGTTGCCGGCAAATAAGGAAATATCGGCGGTGATGATGCGGACAGAGGATCCTCAGGCGGCCGCAGGGGAGGGTCTTAACAAAGAAAGGCGCTTAATGCGGCTCTGTCACTGCCCCGACCTCTGAGGAGTTTTCTCTTTCCTCCAGGCAGGCGGAGAAATATACTGCAGAGGAATTGAAGATGGTTACTCATCATCATGAGCCTGTTCATCCGGCAGGCCGCCAGGAGAATGAGAAGAAGCCCGCAAATGCGCAGGCAGAGTCAGGGAACGATGACGCCTGCAGGTGCAAGGAGACCTCGCAAATGACGCCCCGCGAGCTTCTGAAGCTTATGTTGAACGATCTGGCGTTCTGGAAGAAGAATAAGAGGGGATGAATCAGGGTGCGAGTGCCTTCCCCGTAGCTTGCAGCGGGGTGGCGAGCATAAAGGAAAATTTGGATCTGGATTAACGCGGATTTAAAATTACAGGAGAGATAAGCAATGGGTGAACGACAGGTATTCCAGCTGCTTACGAGGGAAGATAAGATATCGGTCCTGCTCTACCGGGTGGGTATAGTGCTGTCCGCGATCATCGTTGCCGGCTTCGCATATTTCCTGGCAACTGCTTCGCTGCGCGCCGCCGCGGCGAACATCCTTGGCTACAGCCTCCATGTCTCTGTCGGCATGAGCGTGTTCTTCATTCATCTCTATGTCCGCAAGATCAAGACCTATCTGGCAGGACTGTATTTCCTGAGCCTCGGATGTCTTGCCGCACTTATTATCGCCGGCAGGGGGTCCCCTGCCGACGCGTTTATGCAGGGTTCGTACGGCCCGCTGCTCCTTCTGCCACTGTCCGGTTGCCTGGGGTTCGTGACCGCAAAGGAGGCGTTCTGCTTCCAGCTCTTCGAGGGCTATCTTCTCGCCATTCTCATGCCGTTCACCCTGTTGTTGGTCGCGGTCGGCGCTCTCTCGGGAACGGGCGCGTCTTCCGGCCTGGTCCTGATCGCGGCCCTGCTGGTCCTTTTCACGCTCCGCAAGGTCTTCCAGCCCCTCGCCTACGACATCGGCGACAAGTCCGCCTATCACTAGACCAGACCTGTTCGTCACTTGTCAGCGGACCCGAGACCGTCGATCCTCGGTCATCAACCTATCGCTTTCACCTCGATCTTCCGTCCGACGAACCAGCCGGTTCTTTTCTCAAGAACCATCCGCCGCTGTTCCATGCTAAAATTATATAAGAAGCAGCCCTCAGGCTCACGACTGTGCCGAATAAATCTCCCTGCCGTCGCGTCAGAATTCGGCAGAGTACGTCCTGAGAGAACCTCTTTCATGAAGAACCAGCAGATCGCAGACATATTCAACGAGATCGCGGAGCTCTTGGAGCTCAAGAACGAGAACGTGTTCCGCATCCGCGCCTACCGCAGGGCCGCGCAGAACATCGGAGATCTGCCCAAGGACGTGGCAGCCCTTTCGCCTGAGGAGCTTGAGACGGTCCCGGGTATCGGGAAGGACCTGGCTGCCAAGGTCCGGGAATTCCTCGAGACCGGCAGGATCGCGAAGCATGAAGAGTTGAAGGCAGCAGTTCCCGGAGGCCTGCTCGAACTGCTCCGCGTGCCGGGCCTGGGGCCGAAGAAGGCGAAGCTGCTTTCCGACAAGCTCAAGGTCAAGGGCATCGACGAGCTGGAAGCTGCCGTCCGCGCAGGCAGGTTAAGCGGACTGCACGGCATACAGAAGCGGACCGAGGAGAACATCCTAAAGGGCATCGAGTTCCTGAAGCGCGGGCCCGAACGCAGGCCGATCGGCAAAGTTCTGCCGCTGGCCGAGGAGATCGTCCGCCGCATGCGCAGCAGCGCGCCATTGGACCGGATCGAGGTGGCAGGCAGCATCCGGCGATGGAAGGACACGGTCAAGGACATCGACATCCTCGCCACCTCCCGGGACCCCGCGGCCGTGATGGCCGCGTTCGTGAAGCTTCCGCAGACGGGCAGGGTGCTTTCCCATGGCGAGACAAAATCCTCCATCATCACGGACGACGGCATTCAGGTCGACCTGCGCGTGGTGGACGAGGATTCCTTCGGCGCCGCGCTCCAGTACTTTACCGGCAGCAAGCAGCATAACATCAAGCTCCGCGAGATGGGCGTGCGGGCCGGGCTCAAGATCAATGAGTATGGCGTGTTCCGGGAGCCGGGCGAAAAGAAGATCGGGGGAGCAAAGGAAGAGGACGTGTATCGGGCGCTCAAGCTTGCCTTTATCCCGCCGGAACTCAGGGAGGACGGCGGCGAGATCGAGGCGGCTCTCGAAGGACGGCTGCCGGACCTGGTGACCCTTGCGGACATCAGGGGCGATCTCCATGTGCACACGAAATGGTCCGACGGCAGCCATGACCTCGACACGATGGTGCAGGAAGCGAGGAAGCGGGGGTACCGTTATATCGCCGTCACTGACCACACGAAAGGGCTCGGTGTGGCGCACGGGCTGGACGAACGGCGCCTGCGGGAGCAGATGCGGCTCATCACGGGCGTGAACGAAAAGCTGCGCGGATTCACGGTCCTCGCGGGGACGGAGGTGGACATCCGGGCGGACGGCAGGCTCGACCTCGCTGACGAGGCGCTCGCGGGCCTCGACATCGTTGTGGCGTCGATCCATTCGGGTTTCAAGCAGCCGCAGGAGCAGATTACCCGGCGGCTGCTCGCAGCGGTCCGGAACCCCTGGGTGAGCGTGATCGCCCATCCGACGGGCAGGCTCCTGGGTGAGCGCGACGCCTATGCCGTCGATCTGGACGCGGTGCTGAAAGAGGCCGCAAAGTACGGCGTGGCCATGGAGGTCAATGCCTATCCGCTCCGGCTCGACCTGAACGACCTGCACATCAGGATGGCGAAGGGCTACGGCGTGCCGCTGGTCATCAGCACCGATACGCACGTTGCGAACCAGTTCGATTACATGGCCTATGGCGTTTCGGTCGCGCGCCGGGGATGGGTGGAGAAGAAGGACGTGCTGAACGCGCTGTCCTGTGAGCAGCTCATCAAGCGATTGAAGGCCTGCCGATCGAGGAAAAAGCGCGAGACGGCATCGGCGTAGCGTTCATCAGCCTCCCTGGTCCCGGCATGATCCCGCATCTCTGCATCGCTAACCGAACTGCCCCCTTCTGATATCTTGCTTCGCGGTATAATAGAATAAGGAAGATCAAACAAAGGGCTTGAAAGGGAAGTGACGGAATATGCCGAAAGAGGATATGATCGAAGTCGAGGGAACGGTTGTGGAGACGCTGCCCCATACGCTGTTCCACGTAAAGCTCGACACGGGCCAGACGGTCCTTGCACACTTGTCAGGCAAGATGCGCGTACGGCACATCAGGATCGTGAACGGCGATCGGGTGAAGGTCGACCTTTCGCCCTACGACCTGACAAAGGGCAGGATCACCTACCGGCTCCGGCATGCAGCCGCGTGAATCCAGGGGCGAGCGCATTCCCCGCAGCGGCTCGACTGAGCTCGCCGAAGTCTTGCTGCGGGGTTAGCGAACGATTAGGATAAACAATCTACCCTGAGGATCGAAGCTCCATGCATTTAGCGTCAGGGAGCTTCAACCAGCCAGCGCAGTCTTCCCGCGCGAACGCGTAAGAGTACAGGCAGGGGTTTCGCTGGTGACCCTGCTCAGCATGTGATATGCAATGCCGCGATCACGGTCCTTGCACCCTGCAGCTCATTGTACAGCCCAACCGCCTTTGACGTCCGCTCCACCTTTACCTCAATACCCTGACCGGCGATCCGGTCAACGGTCTCCCGGGGAACGCGCATGACGCCGGCATAGCCTGAGCCGATGACGAGCACGTCCGGTTTCGCCCGAAGCGCTTCACCCAGGTCAGCCAGCTGGAGCAGATGCCCCTCCTTTCGCCACCATGAGGCGTCGACCCTGCCGGGATAGATGATGACGTCCGAGGTGTAGGTCTTCCCGTCGATCACGATCCTGCCGAAGGAATAGGAATCGATCTTCATGGCTCCCTCCTTGCCGTTTCCTGTGATGCAGGGATAAAGGCGCAACACGGCGCATGAGCAAAGCATCCGCTCCAAAGCGCAGCTTAAACAGCCTTACTTCCCACGGGGCGGATCACGACCCGGCCTTCCTCTCCCTCGCTTCCCTCCACCTGGACATCAATATCCATGAACTGCTGCACCACCCAGAGGTTCGTAAGCAGATGCCGGGTGACACGGCTGGTGGTGAACTCGGACATGCCCTGGCAGAAGGCGAGCCAGGGCACGACCTGGTCCGCCAGGTGCGGGTCCAGCGCGCCCTTTGAGTGCAGATGGGAAAGCAGCCCGTTGCACGCCTCGTCAGCCACATCCTCGGCCCGCTTGCCGATGGCGCCGAGGCTGCCGAACCCGGCAGAGATATGCTCGAACTCCGCTGCAAGGAACAGGAAGGAGCCCTTGCCAAGCGAGGTTGCAGACAGGGTCTCGATGGACGCGTCGATGCCCTGCATGCCGAGGACCGCGACCGCCCGGTCGCGTTGGCGCGTTGCGATATGGCCGGGAAGGTTCGAGACCGCCGAGATGCCAGTAACGCGCACGAGCCCGCCCCGATCGATCGCGAAAAGCGGCCGGAGTGTCCTCACCGGCGTGATCCGGGCGGAGACCTTACCGTTGCCGATTGGATACCAACCCCAGGATGCGATCGAAAGCTCGATGCGCGCGCCGAGTCGGTCGAGCAGGGGCACGACGATGGAGTGGAGATAGTGGAACGACGGGCTCCAGGGCACGTGGGTACCGCCGTTCACCAAGACCTCGGACGGCTGTTCCGCGAAGCAGAGGGGCAGGAGGATGGTCTGGAGCACGAGGCTGACGCTGCCGGCGCTGCCTTGCTTCTCGGCAACATCGAACCGGTAGGACGCGCCGCTGGTCCTGTTCGGCCGGAACTGGAGTGCTGTTGACGAGAGCTCCGCACCCTGGACCTCGGCGCCGGTGATGGACGCGGCAGCCATGACCGCTGTCCGGTGCTGCGGACGGAGGCCCGGGTTCTTCCTGGCCTTGCGGATGTTCGTGATCTCCATCGGTTGTGCGAGCACGCAGGACAGGGCGAGCGACAAGCGCAGG